>ENA-OYZZ01000002-OYZZ01000002.1-human-gut-metagenome-genome-assembly--contig:-NODE-2-length-215002-cov-44.573444_pt1 | contig 215002 bp, 143 predicted proteins | sample MGYA00244199_ERZ653482 | MGnify/ENA primary metagenome ERZ653482 (study PRJEB26926, sample SAMN06165036) | human gut metagenome | biome: ENVO:00009003; feature: ENVO:2100002; material: ENVO:00002003...
CTTAATATAAGTTATTGATTTACAGACGATTAAATATTAATTTAACGCAGTATTGTTTTTTGAATTTATGAATTTAATATAGGAAAGGATCTAAGATGATAAGAATATTTATTTCACTTGTTTTCTGTCTGATGTCAGCCTTTGCCTGTGCGCAGTCAAGCCAGTCAGATGATATGTATCAATGGGGAAAAAACAAGGCCAACGAGCAGTTGGTCAATGATCTTAAGTCACGTCAGAAAGCCCTCTGGAAAGATCAGCGTGACTTGCAAAACCGGATAGATAGTGTGTATTGGGATGAAGCATTGGATGCAATTAAGGATACTACCTTTACCTTTGAAGCTGACAAGGTAGTTTTCCCGTATGGGCAGATTGCCTATGTTAATTCCAACACCAATTTCGTCTCCGTCAATAAGGATGATGCTGTTGTGCAGGTTGCCTTCAATGTTCCCTTCTCCGGACCTAATGGCATTGGTGGAGTTACGGTTCAGGGAAACATAAGTGGATACAAGATTCAAACGGACAAGAAAGGGACTACACAAGTAAGTATGAGTGTTACCGGTATTGGTATTTCTGCCCAAATCTGGATTACCATGTATAAGGGAAGCCATGAAGCCAGCGTGGAGATTCTGCCTAACTTCAACTCTCGTAGGCTCACCCTCAATGGAGTCATACTACCTCTTCACACGAGTACTGTATTTCAAGGGCGAACATTATAACAAAGAAGCCTGTCTTTATATGCCCAGACTTGCCTAAGCCTTTGGGCATTTGTGTCCAACTATGTGGGGCATTGTTGCCCAAGGCTTTGGGCATGGATACCCCTCGTTTTGGTCACTCGTACCCACGTACGTGGTCATCCGTACCCATGTACGTGGGTATGAGTAACCACGTACGTGGGCATAATTGATGCATTTCGTTCGATATTTCGCTTGTTTTGTATGCAGTTTCGCTTGTTTTGTATGATGCTTGCCTGTTTTTATGATACTTCTCCCTATTTTATGATACTTCGATGAGATTTCTCTTGCTTTTTCTGAAAAGTATCATTTTTATAAATAGTTAGATATCAAATATATAAACTGATATTTACCTGGGAAAATGAGACTTTGAGACTTTTTTCGTGAAAAAACATTGTTACGTGTGCGCGTGCGAGTGACGGTAAATCTAAAAAGTACTCTTTTTCAGTTACAAAAAATGGGGTGGGGCGTCTTTATTGTATGGACAAAAACGATAAACTGGTAAACTGTTTAAAAAATAAATAATATGATGAACAAACGGAAAATCATGATCATGATGGCTGGGATGGTTTTGCCAATCCTTGCACCTCAGGCTTCAGCTGCTGCAGAGCACCATGACTGGGAAGACCAGCATGTGCTTTCCATCAACCGGGAACCGGCACGGGCTGCATTCATGCCTTATCAGGCAAAGAAGGGAGATAGCCAGATGTTGCTCAACGGTGAATGGAAGTTCAGATGGACGAAGACGCCGGAGGAACGAATCGTGGATTTCTATCGTACTGACTATAGCTGCAAGGGCTGGAAATCGCTCGCGGTACCAGCCAACTGGGAGGTGAATGGATATGGTGCACCTATCTATATATCAGCAGGTTATCCCTTTAAAATCAATCCTCCTTATGTGATGACTACACCCAAGAAGGACTGGACCACCTACGAGGAACGCAATCCTACCGGACAATATAAACGTACCTTCCAGCTGAAGGCAAACTCGCTGCTGTTCCGCCAGGACCGTCAAACCTTCCTGCGTTTCGAGGGCGTGATGAGCGCATTCTATGTATGGGTGAACGGCGAGAAGGTGGGTTATTCGCAGGGTTCGATGGAGCCGAGCGAATTTAATGTGACTCCTTATCTGAAGGCTGGCAAGAACGAGATAGCCGTGGAGGTTTACAAGTATAGCGACGGCAGTTATCTGGAAGATCAGGACTTCTGGCGCTTCGGTGGCATCCACCGTGATGTGTGGCTCTATTCCACACCGAATGTCCGCATCCGTGATTTCGCCGTTCGCACCCTGCCGCAGCTCTCTTCCGCTACATCCTCTCCTTGTGATTTCACCCTGCAGATCAATCCGCAACTGGTGGTGGCAGCAGGCGAGAAGGGAGAAGGTTACCGGCTGATGGCGTGGCTGGAGGATGCTGAAGGTAAAGGCGTGATGCAGAAACTGCCGGGAACTGACAGACTGGAGGCTTCTCTGCAGGCTTCTGCCGACGAGATTCTCGACCTGAATCATAAGGCAGCCCTGATGAACGAATGGTATCCGCAGCGAGGTGGAAGAAAATTCGAACGTATGGAGGGAGTAGTGGAAAAACCGCATGCCTGGACTGCTGAGACACCTTATTTATATACCCTGAAACTGGCACTTCTCGACAAGCAGGGAAGTGTGGTGGAACAGGTGCAGCAGCGCATCGGATTCAGATGGGTTTCGGTAGAAAACGGACAGTTGATGGTGAACGGAAAACCTATCAAACTGCGTGGCGTGAACCGGCATGAGCATGATCCGAAGTTGGCACGAGTGATGACCGAGGAGATGATGCAGCGCGATATCCTACTGATGAAGCAGGCGAACGTGAATGCCGTCAGAACCAGTCATTATCCGAATGTTTCACGCTGGTATGAGCTGTGCGACAGCGCCGGCATCTATGTGATGGACGAGGCAGATTGCGAGACCCACGGACTCCGTGGTACGCTCACCTCTACTCCCGACTGGAATGCCGCCTTTCTGGACAGAGCCGTGAGAATGGCAGAGAGAGACAAGAACCACCCGAGCATCATCTTCTGGAGCCTGGGTAACGAGAGCGGTTTCGGTGCCAATCATGCAGCCATGGCAGGCTGGCTTCATACCTTCGACCCAACGAGACTGGTACATTATGAAGGTGCTCAGACGCCTTATCAGCCAGCGAAGGGCTTGAGCGAGCAGGACTTTGATGAGACTGACCCGGACTGTGTGGATGTCTTGAGCCGTTTCTATCCCCGTGTAAAGGCTGAGTATCTGAATCCGGGCGTTCCCGAAGGTTCTGACAAGGAGAGAGCGGAGAATGCCCGATGGGAACATCTGCTGGATATTGCGATGAGAAAGAACGATAATCGTCCTGTGCTTACCAGTGAATATGCCCATTGTATGGGTAATGCGCTGGGTAATTTCAAGGAATATTGGGAGGAGATATACAGTCATCCCCGCATGGCTGGCGGCTTTATCTGGGACTGGGTTGACCAGGGTATCTATGCTCCGGGAACCAACCACGTGCTCTATGGCGGTGATTTCGGTGATAAGCCTAATCTTAAAGCCTTCTGTCTGAACGGCGTGGTCTTCTCCGACCGCTCGGTATCGGCTAAGTATCAGGAGGTAAAGCATGTTTATGCACCGGTGTGGATAACTCAGAAAGGGGATGAGGTCTGGGTGAAGAATCATCATTCTCATCTCTCGCTGGAGGGCTTCAGTTGCCAGTATCAGGTGACGAAAAATGGGGTTGTCAGTCAGGAGAGTGTGCTGAAAATGCCTTCAGTACAGCCGGGTGATAGTGCAAAGTTATGCAGCTTGCATGATTTCAAAGCGTATAAAAATACGGATTCCCGATTGAATATCTCAGTTATTTCCCAGCAGGGAGTAGAGGTAGGAAGGGAACAGATAGCCCTCAGCGATAACTTGTATGAAGCTGGCAGGAAACTGGCTGCGGATGCCATGAAGCGATACAAGTCTTCCCGCCGTTTGGCAACTCTGTCAACTGCCGAGTTGCTGGCACGCAATATTTCCGTGATTCCTCAGTTCTTCCGTGCGCCAACCGACAACGACAAGAGTTTCGGCAACTGGATAGCGAAGGATTGGAAGAAGACTCATCTCGACAGCACGCTCTCTGCTATCCCGCTGAAGGATGGGGAGTATGTATATCATTATGGTGAGGATGGGGCATCAGATAAGGCTGGTTCTTCGGCATCGGCTAAGTCTGGCGGTAATATCCGTCTCCGTTTAGAGGTAGCTCCTCAGCAGGACGGCTTCGTCGATGTGAAGGCTACCTATAGTTTTGAGGGCAATCTGCCTGAACTTCCTCGACTGGGCCTGATGATGAAGCTGCCAAGAGTGGCTTACGATCAGGTGAAATGGTATGGCAGGGGACCTTGGGAGAATTATCCTGACCGCAAGCAGTCTTGTCCGATAGGATGGTACGAGAGTAGCGTGGAGGATCAGTTTACCCACTATCCCCGTCCGCAGGACAACGGCAACCATGAGGACTGTTCATACATCGAACTGACCAACAAGAATGGTAAGAATGCTCTGCAGGTTATCGCAGTCGGCGATACGCCTTTGAGTTTCTCAGCCTTGCCATACAGCGTGGCAGACCTCTATGCCGCCCGGCACGATTTCGAACTGAAGCAGTCTGGTAATCCTAACCTGCGCTACACCTATTTCAGTCTCGATTGTGCCGTTCTGGGCTTGGGTAACAGCAGTTGCGGACCTGGTGTATTGAAGAAATATGCCATCGACAAAACTCGCAGTTATACCCTGCATTTCAAGATGAGAATACTATGAGGCATCAGGTATTTGGGGATGCCGTTTTGAGGTAAATTAATAACTTGTCGGAAACGGTGCGTAAAAGTTCTTTTCCGACAAGTTTAGTTTTATCATCTGCGAAAGTTGATGTTTTTTGATATATTTTCGCAGCTTATCTCGAATTATTTGTTTTGCATTATGCAATTTGCATAATTTAATTTGCATAATTCGAGAAATCTTATTATCTTTGCCGCCATAACCAATGATTTAATTAGGTAAAGAGTATGGAGAATCCTTTTATTATCACAGGCAAGATTAAGCCAGAGTACTTCTGCGACAGAGACGTAGAGGCAGAGAAAATCATCCGAAAGGTAACTTCGGGTGAAAATATTGTGTTGATGGCTGCACGGCGTGTGGGCAAAAGTAAGCTTATCGACTTTTGTCTCGACTCGCCGATGGTCAAGAATGATTTTATCGCCATTTCCATCGACATACTCCGTACTTCGAGCATCCAGGAGTTTGCCTTCGAACTAGGTAAGGCTGTTTTCGAACAGGCGGCTCATCGCAGTCAGAAGATGCTTAAGATGGTGGTCAGCACATTGAAATCTATCAATGGGTGTTTCGGCTATGACCCCATCTCGAACACGCCGACCTTTAACCTTTCGCTAGGTGATATCTCCAATCCGCTCTATACCCTGGATGAGATATTTGCCTGTTTGGAGCATGCCGACAAGAAATGTATCGTGGCGATAGACGAGTTCCAGCAGATTGGCTATTATCCAGAGAAGAACATGGAAGCAATCTTACGCACTTATGTGCAGAAGTGCAGCAATGCCAACTTCATATTCTCTGGTAGCGAGCGCCATCTCATTACGAAGATGTTCTCCGAAAAGGCGCATCCATTCTACAATAGTGCCGACATGATGAACTTGGAGGTGATACCATACGATAAGTATTTGGAATTTGCGAAAAGTTTGTTTGCCAGGTTTGGGAAGGACGTGGAGGAAGAGGCTGTGCGTGATGTCTATGATACGTTCGGAGGAAATACGTATTATATGCAGAAGGTGTTTCATGAAGCTTTCAACCAGACGGATGTAAAGGGCAAGGCTGACAAGGCGATGGCGGAAGCCATCATCCACATGATGATATTGGACAACGACCGTAAGTTTAGTGAAATCTTGTCGCGTCTCACGCTCCCTCAGAAGGAATTGCTCTATGCGATAGCCAAGGATGGCATTGCCAAGCAGATTACTTCCACTGTTTTTGTAAAACGGCATAATCTACGCTCTGCCAGCAGCGTTCAGTCTGCCATCAAGAAATTGCTGGAGTATCATCTGGTATCTACTTCGTTGGGTACGTACTATATTGATGACCAACTGATGAAGCTGTGGCTGAATTAGCTCTATAATCTGCGAAAGTTGATGATTTTTGATATATTTTCGCAGCTTATAGGCGTATTTCCGATTTGCTAAATAGTTACAAAATCTGTGTTTATGAGTCTTTATTGATGAATAACAAAATGAATATAAACAAATACGGAATAAACAATATGTATCTAAAACAAACGTTTTTAATAATAGCTTTGGGGGCGATGGCGATGACTGCTGCCGCACAGGCTAGTATTGATACACAGCGCCAGTACCTCTCGGGACATGGATGTGATGATATGGTGAACTGGGACTTCTACTGCACAGGTGGTAGAAATGCCGGCAAGTGGACCAAGATTGGTGTGCCTTCCTGCTGGGAACTGCAGGGATTCGGTACCTATCAGTATGGCATGCGATTCTACGGAAAGGCTACTCCGGAAGGTATTGCTGACGAAAAAGGAAAATATAAATATGAGTTTACGCTGCCACAGGAGTGGGAGGGCAAACAGATAGAACTCGTCTTCGAAGCCGTGATGACTGATGCCAAGGTGACCATCAACGGCAGAAAGGCGGGAAACGGCTTGCATCAGGGCGGTTTCTATCGCTTTACTTATGATGTGAGCGACCGCATCTTCTTCGGAAAACATAAGAACAGACTCGAAGTGGAGGTGAGCAAGGAAAGCAGCAACAGTCAGGTGAACATGGCGGAGCGCCGTGCTGACTACTGGAACTTCGGTGGCATCTTCCGTCCTGTATTTATCGTGGCAAAACCTGCTCAGAACATCAACCGTGTGGCGATTGATGCCAAGGGTGATGGTCATTTTATGGCAGATTGCTACCTGAACCGTGCTATCAAGGGTGCGAAGGTGAAGACTGAGATTCTGGATGAGAAAGGAAAGGTGGTGGCATCGAACGTGGCTGATGCCAGAAACAGCGATGAGGCGCATGTCGACTTCCAGGCAAAAGCACCTAAGCAGTGGACTGCCGAGACTCCGCATCTCTATACTGCCGTCTTCACACTCCAGGATGCAGCAGGCAAGACGCTCCACAGAGAACGTCAGAAGTTCGGCTTCCGCACCATCGAATACCGTGCCAGCGATGGCGTTTATATCAATGGTCAGAAAGTTATCTTCAAAGGCGTGAACCGTCACAGCTTCCGTCCGGAGACCGGTAGAACGCTGAGCAAGGCGAAGAATATAGAGGATGTGAAACTCATCAAGAGCATGAACATGAATGCCGTGAGATTGAGTCATTATCCTGCCGATCCGGAGTTCTTGGAGGCTTGCGATTCGCTCGGTCTCTATGTGGAATGTGAGTTGAGCGGATGGCACTGGGCACATCCTACCGTCGTGGGCAAGCAGCTGGTGAAGGAGATGATTACCCGTGATGAGAATCATCCTAGCATCATCTTTTGGAGCAACGGTAACGAGGGTGGTTTCAACTACGAACTTGAGCCAGACTTCGCTCTCTGGGATAAGCAGAAACGCGTGGTACTCTATCCTTGGGCTAACCGCAACGGCTTTGAAACCAAGCACTACCGCTCTTATGGCGAGACCCAGGAGTATATGAGACAGAAGGAAATCTTTATGCCTACCGAGTTCCTGCATGGTCTGTATGACGGCGGACATGGAGCAGGACTGAAGGATTACTGGGACATGATGATGGCAAACCCTCGCTGTGCCGGCGGATTCCTCTGGGATTTGATGGACCAGGGTGTGGTGCGTACCGACAAGAACAATTATGTAGACTGTATGGGTAACTTCGGAGCCGATGGTATCGTGGGTCCTCATGCCGAGAAGGAAGGCTCTTACTATACGATTAAAGAGGTATGGTGCCCGGTACAGTTGACTTGGAATGATGTGGAGAAAGGTGAACTCACCTTATCTAATCAGTATAACTTCGTGAATCTGAAGGATTGCCGCTTCTCTTATCGTCTGTTGCAGATGCCAGCGATGGGCAGCACTCAGGTCAAGGTGTTGAAGCAGGGCAATCTCTCTTCTCCTGATGTAGCTCCGGGCAAGGAAACCCAGGTGAAGATACCGATGATGGCGAATGCTGATGCGGTAGAAATCAAGGCTGTGAACCATGAAGGTGAGGAAATCATGATATGGAGCAGGGGAGTGAAGAGTGAAGAACGAAGCGTGAAAAATTCAAGTGCTCCAAGTACTTCAAGTGCTTCATCTGCTGCTTATGCTGACCAGGCTGATGCTGTAGAAGTGAAGGCGGGTGGCAGAACTTATCGCTTTGCCAAGAAAGATGGCAGACTGATGGGTGTTGAGGTTGGCTGCAAGGCAATCTCGCTGAGCAACGGACCTCGGTTCATGGCTGCCAGAAGAAGCGACCGCAGTCTGGACCAGTTCTATAATCACGACGATAAAGAGGCTGAGAAGAAAAAGACACTCTATACCGAGTTTGTTGACCAGGGCGCTTTTGCCGGTTTCGAATGGAAGGAAGCGGAGGCAAAGCTGGTGGCTACATATCAGCATGGCTCACTCGATGAGGTAGACTGGCAGTTCCTTTCTGACGGTTCGGTGGCTGTAACCTGTCATTACAATTTCGGTGGCGTAGTAGATATGATGGGCATGGCTTTCGACTATCCGGAAAGCAAGGTTCGCAGCAAGGCTTGGGTGGGCAATGGTCCTTACCGGGTTTGGCAGAACCGCGAACAGGGTCCGCAATACGGCTATTGGCAGAACGACTATAATGACCCGATTCCAGCCGAAAGCTGGGATTATCCAGAGTTTAAAGGCTACTTTGCCAACGTGAAGTGGATGCAGTTCAAGACTGATGAAGGAAAGATCGGCTTCTCTGGTCTGACTGCCGATGAGCACATGGGCGTTTATACCCCTCGTGATGGTAGAGATGGTCTGCTCTATACCTTACCACAAACCGGTCTGGCAGTCTTCAAGGTGATACCTTCAGTAAGAAACAAGGTAAATACCACCGACCTCAACGGACCTTCAGCCCAGCCAAAATGGCTGAACGGTAAGGGTAAGACTGTGTTTACTTTGAACTTTGAGCTTTGAACTGTTAACTTTAAACTGTTAACTTTTAACTGTTATGAACTGTTATGAATAAGAAAAAACGATATACGGTGATGGCATTGTCGGCGCTTCTGGTAGCGTCGACAATGGCTCATAATGACGAGGCTAAGCCCTGGACCTTCTGGTACTGGATGTATGGCGCCGTTTCCAAGGCTGGTATTCATGCCGATCTGGTCGGTATGAAGAATGTTGGTTTGGGCGGTACCTATCTGATGCCAATCCGTGGTGTCAGCGAACGTCCGGAGTATCAGGGCGAGGCGGCACAGTTGTCACCTAAGTTCTGGGAGATGGTGGATTACTCTTTCCAGCAAGCCGACTCCCTGGGCCTTGACATGGGCATTCATATCTGCGACGGTTTCGCCCTGGCAGGCAATCCGTCTATCCTTCCTGCCGAATCGATGCAGAAGGTGGTATGGACCGATACCATTGTGGGTGGCGGTAAGAAGATAGAAGGCATGCAGATGTGGCAACCCGAAAGTTATAAGGACGGGAAGTTGCAGCCTGCTGGAAGCGAGGGTGGATATTATCAGGACATCGCGGCTTTTGCCATCCGATGCAAGGAGAAACCCCAACTCTTCAAACCGGAGAAGATAGAATATACCGAGGCTGTTTCTACCGCCAAGGGCTATTATCTGGCAGCGAAACCTGCCTCTATCATCTATTCGTTTCATAAACCCGTCACGGTGCGCAGCATGCGTGTGGTGCCTAACGGCAACAACATCCAGTCGCAGCGCCTCCTGGTACAGGCTTCTGATGACGGCATCAACTTCAGAGATATCAAGCAGTTGGTGCCTCCCCGTCAGGGTTGGCAGAACACGATGTGTGATTATACCTTCAGTTTGCCGACTACCACCGCCCGCTATTTCCGATTCTCATGGACGCCGGAAGGTACAGAGCCGGGAGCAGAAGACCTGGATGCAGCTAAATGGAAACCGCTGCTGAAACTGGAGAATATCATCTTGAGCAATCAGCCGATGATTAACCAGTATGAGGGAAAAACGGGTGCCGTATGGCGTATCGAAACCGATGCGGCAGCTAAGAGCGAGACCGTGGCGATGGCAGATGTACTGCCTTTGAAACTGGAAAATGGAATGGTGATGGGTGTCATGGTGAACGGCAACCTGATGAATAAGTTGCCTAAGGGCACCTGGCGCCTGTTGCGAATGGGACATACCTCAACAGGACAGACCAATGCAACAGCCGGAACCGGTAAGGGACTCGAAGTGGATAAGTTCTCACCGGCAGCCGTCAGGAAACTTTTCAATTCCTGGTATGCATTGTTCCTGAACCGTCCGCACAGCGATGTGGTGAAGTATCTGCACATCGACTCCTGGGAGTGTGGCAGTCAGAACTGGGGCTATCAGTTTGCCGAGGAGTTCAAGGCACGCCGCGGTTACGACCTCATCCCATACCTCCCGATTATGGCAGGTGTTCCGATGGAGTCGGCTTCCAGATACGAACAGGTACTGAAGGATATCCGTCTCACCATCAATGACCTGGTAAACGAGAAGTTCTTCAAGACCTTTACCGATCTGGCTCATGAACAGGATATAGAAGTATCTCACGAGAGTATTGCACCAACCTTCCCTGCCGATGGTCTGCAGCATTATCAGTATGCCGACAATCCAATGGGAGAATACTGGCTCAATTCGCCTACTCACGATAAACCCAACGACATGCTCGATGCCGTGAGCGGTGCACATATTTATAATAAGAACATCGTTCAGGCAGAGGGATTCACTGAGGTTCGTGGTGTATGGAATGAGACACCAGCCATGCTCAAGCCGATGCTTGACCGCAATCTGGCGCTTGGCATGAACAAACTCTTCTTCCATGTAACTGCCCATAATCCTTGGATGGACCGCAAGCCTGGTATGACGCTTGATGGCATCGGTCTCTTCTTCCAGCGCGACAATACCTGGTATCCTGAGGCACGCGGTTTTGTGGATTACATCACCCTGTGTCAGAATTATCTGCAGCAGGGCAGACCGGTGGTAGACATCGCCGTGTTTACAGGCGAAGAGATTCCGAGCCGTTCGCTTACTCCGGATAAACTCGTTCCGATGCTTCCGGGTGTGTTTGGCGCAGAACGGGTGGCTAGTGAACAGAAACGTATGGCTAATGTGGGCATTCCGATGGAAGAATCGCCTGTGGGAGTAACTCATTCGGCGAATATTCTCGATCTGAAAGACTGGTGCAATGCCCTGCATGGCTACAAATATGATTCGATGAATAAGGATGCCTTGCTGAAATGGAATTTCGAATACAGTCCGAAGGGCAAGTTGCCAGGAAACCAGGACTACCGCATCCTGGTGGTTCCGCAGCCGGCAAATACCCTGTCTGCCGAGGTAAAGGCGAAGATAGAGGAGTTGCGCGAGGAAGGCATCATTATCATCGACAAGCCTTATCAGGCAAAGGACTTCTCTCAGTATGGCATCGAACCGGATGTCGTTCTGCCCGAGAATATGGATTATGCTCACCGCTGTGTGTTGGAGGCAACAGGCAGAAAGGACATCTATTTCCTGACTAACCAGGAGGATAAGGAACGCCAGATTACGGCAACCTTCCGTACCAGAACTTCCAAAATCCGCCAGATTGTGAAATTGAGTCTGCCTGCTTATGGTTCCGCTTTCGTTATCCTCTCGAACAAGGAAGACATGCAGGTTATCAGTCAGACAGGTCATAAACTGGTTGAAGAAGAAGGTGCAGGTTTTACAGAAAACTATCCTTCTGTGCTGGCTGTAGCCGATAAGTGGAAGGTTCATTTCGATGATATCCGCAAAGATACCACCGTTACGCTTCCTTTCGACTGGTCGAAGTCGGCAGATGAGAAGATGAAGTACTACAGCGGTCACGTAACCTTTACCTCTTCTTTTGAATGGGGCGATTCTGTTCCGGTTTCAGCAGAAGAGAAAATGGAAGTTCCAGCCGAGAAAACGAAGACGGCTCCTTCTAATGACGGATTCATCAAAATCCAGTTGGGCAAGATTGGTGATGTGGCACGTGTGCTGGTCAACGGCAAGCAATATGGTTATGCCTGGACAGCTCCTTACGAGGTGTATGTTCCGAAGCGCGACCTGAAGAATGGCAGCAACGAAATACAGATTGTTGTAGCCAATACCTGGCACAATGCGCTGCAGGGTGCTGGCGAGGGAAAGGCTCCGTTTAAGGGAATCTGGACCAATGCCAAATATCGCACCAAGAGCAAGGCGCTTCTGCCTGCCGGATTACTCTCCACGATTAACATCGTGTATTAGTTTATAGTTGATAGTTAATAGTTGATAGTTAATAGTTCATAGCAAGACTGCTCATTTAACATTTAACACTTAACATTTAACATTGAATACATTGAATAAAATGAAGAAACTGTTATGTTCAGCTCTGCTGCTTGCCATGACTCTGGCAGCGCAGGCAGAAGTGAAACTGCCAAAGATCTTTGGCGACAATATGGTATTACAACAGCAGACGGAATGCAACCTCTGGGGTACTGCTGATGCCAACAAGGTGGTAAAAGTGCGTGCTTCCTGGAACGGCAAGACCTATAAGACTCAAGCCGATGCCCAGGGAAAATGGGCGATGAAGATAGAAACGCCTCAGGCTGGCGGCCCTTATGAACTGAGTCTGAGCGATGGAAAGGAACTGAAACTTCACAATATCCTGATTGGTGAGGTCTGGATCTGTTCGGGTCAGAGTAACATGGAGATGCCGATGAAGGGATTCAAGGCACAGCCTGTTGCGGGCACTCCTGAAGAACTGATGCTGTGTAAAGACCAGCAGTTGCGCCTTTTTACGGTTCAGCGCAATGCCCAGTTGCATCCTGTTGATACGGTGGCTGGCGACTGGAAGGAAGCTGATGCTGCAAGCGTTCGTGAGTTTAGTGCTGCTGCTTATTATTATGGTAAGACGTTGCGCCAATCGCTGGGTGTACCAGTAGGTCTGATTGTTACTTCCTGGGGCGGTAGTGCCTGTGAGGCATGGATCAACGGCAATCTCATCAAGAGCGATTGGCTCAAGGCATTCCCTAAACTTCATACACCTTGGAATGAGGCTGATGTGAAGAAATATCAGCAGCGCTGTCCTTCGGCTCTCTATAATGGTATGCTCCATCCGCTCATCGGTTACACCATGAAGGGTGTTATCTGGTATCAGGGTGAGGATAACTGCAATCGCTATGCTACTTATGCCGACCAGATGCAGACCCTGGTAAACAGTTGGCGCAAGGAATGGAAGCAGGGGATTTTTCCGTTCTATTATTGTCAGATTGCACCCTACGATTATAGTCTGATAAAATGGAAAAACAACAGTGCCCTGCTTCGTGAAAAGCAGATGGAGGCAGAGAAGCGCATCAGCAACTGCCGTATGGCTGTATTGCTTGATGCCGGTCTGGAGTATGGCATCCATCCACGTAAGAAGAAGGAGGTGGGCGAGCGTCTGGCTCTGCTTTCTCTTGCCAATACTTATGGTCAGAAGGGATTGCCTGATTTCGCTGTCTACAAGAGTGTTGAGTTCAAGGGCGATACCGCTGTAGTCAGCTTCGACCGCAGCAAGGAGTGGGTTTACTTCAACAATGGTCCTAAGAGCGACAACTTCGAGATTGCCGGCGAAGACCAGGTATTCCACAAGGCACAGGCTTGGATTTCACGCAACAAGGTTTATGTAAAGAGTGAGGACGTGAAGAAACCTGTGGCTGTGCGCTATGCGTTCAAAAACTGGGTTGTGGGCGACCTTTTCCACGATGGTCTGCCTGTCAGCTCTTTCCGTACCGACGATTGGGAAGTGAAGTAATAGTTTATAGTTAATAGTTTATAGTTAATAGTTTATAGATGAGATATTACATATTGATGGCTATGATGCTTTTGCTGGGCGCAGGCTCGGCAAAGGCATCGGCTTACGATGATACATCGGTGGCGGGTTTGTTTCCTGTCAACAACCAGGGACGCGAGGTGTGGAATTTCAATCCCAACTGGCGGTTCCATCTGGGTGATGTGCTGGGCGCAGAACGTGCCGACTATGATGATACAAGCTGGGGGGTAGTTTCTACCCCTCATAGTGTGAAACTGGAACCTGCTGAGGCTTCGGGTTGCCGCAACTATCAGGGTATAGCCTGGTATCGCAAAACCTTTATCGTGCCGGGCAATCGCTCTGAAATCTATTTCGAGGCAATAATGGGCAAGCAGAAGATTTATGTGAACGGCAAACTGGCTAAGGAGCACTTCGGCGGTTACCTGCCTGTTATCGTCAACCTGAAAGAGCAGGGACTGAAGAAGGGCGATAAGTGTGTGGTGGCTGTGATGGCTGACAACTCTAATGACAAGAGTTATCCTCCTGGCAAACCGCAGTATACACTCGACTTTGCTTATCATGGTGGTATCTATCGCGATGTATGGCTTATCAATAAGAAGGAGATTTCTATCACCAACGTGATTGAAGCCGACCGCCGTGATGCCGGCATCTTCGTTCATTTCTCGAATATTTCAGAGAAGCAGGCGAAGGTGTTTGTTGATGTCGACTTGCAGAATGTGGGCGGAAAGGCACGCAAGGTGAAGGTGGAGCAGAGTCTGCTGGATGCTTCGGGCAAGGTGCTCAAGACCATTTCGCAGAATGTGCTCCTGGCAGCTGGCGATGCACATCAGACCGTCAGACAGATGTTCTCTGTCAGGAATCCGCATCTCTGGTCGCCGGAGACACCTTATTTATATAGTGTGGTTACCCGCATCAAGGATGGTAAGCAGGTATTGGACGGCGGAAAGACCAAGTTAGGTATCCGCAGCTTCGAGTTCCGTGGCAAGGAAGGTTTCTGGCTCAATGGCAAGAAATACCGTCAGTTTATCGGTGCCAACCGTCATCAGGATTTTGCTTATGTGGGCAATGCACTTCCCAACAGTCAGCAATGGAGAGATGTGCTCCGTCTGAAGAATGCCGGTTTCAACATCATCCGTACTGCCCACTATCCTCAGGACCCGTCGTTCATGGATGCCTGCGATGAACTCGGAATCTTCATCATCGTGGCTACACCGGGCTGGCAGTATTGGAACAAGGACCCTCAATTTGCCGAGCGTGTGTTCCAGAATACCCGTGAAATCATCCGTCGTGACCGCAACCATCCTTCGGTTCTGATGTGGGAGCCTATCCTGAATGAGACCCGCTATCCTAAGGATTTCGCCCTGAAGTCGCTGCAGTTGACCAAGGATGAGTATCCTTATCCATACCGTCCTGTGGCTGTTGCCGACTGGAATTCGGCAGGTGTCAAGGAAAATTATGATGTGGTTTACGGATGGCCGGATATGGATATGAGCGGCATCAGCCAGTGTGTCTTTACCCGAGAGTTTGGTGAGTATGTGGATGACTGGTATGCGCATAACAACCTGAACCGTGCCAGCCGCAGCTGGGGTGAGAAACCGATGCTGACCCAGGCTTATTCTCTGGCAAAGACAACAGAGGAGATGCACACACCGGGACAGTTTATCGGTGGTTGCCAATGGCATCCTTTCGATCATCAGCGCGGCTATCATCCAGATCCTTACTGGGGCGGTATCTATGATGCATTCCGACAGAAGAAGACTGCTTATTATATGTTTGAGTCACAGCGCAGCGACCAGCCATTTGTGCATATCGCTCACGAGATGACCCAGTTCAGCGATGCCGATGTGACGGTATTCTCTAATTGTGACAGCGTTCGGCTTACCACCTATCAGGGTGCTCATACCTATACTTTGCCAGTTCTTCATCCTACGGCAGCCGCCTTTAATGCCCCTGTGGTATTCAAGAATGCCTGGGATTTTTGGGAGGCTCGCGAATACAGTTATAAGAAGAAATCTCCTCAGATGGTAGTGATGGTAGCAGAGGGATACAAGGATGGCAAGGTGGTTTGTACCGACCAGCGCATGCCTTCCCGCCGCAGCACCAAACTCCGTCTTTATGTTGATGAGATGGGCAAACCGCTGGTGGCTGATGGCAGCGACTTTGTGGTTGTGGTAGCCGAAGTGACCGATGATAACGGTCATGTTCGCCGTCTGGCTAAAGAGAATATCCGCTTTACCCTGGAGGGTGAGGGCGAAATCATTGGTGATGCCAGCATCAATGCCAATCCGAGAGCTGTAGAATGGGGTAGTGCTCCTATCCTGGTGCGCAGCACGATGAAGCCGGGCAAGATTAAGATTCATGCCGAGGTTCAGTTCCCGGGTACTCATGCTCCTACTCCTGCCGACCTGGAGATAGAGAGCGTAGCTTATCAGGGAACCATGATGATGGGTACAAAGACTGCCAAGTCTGCCACTTCATCATCTGTTCAGAATGCTTCTTCTGCCACTTCTTCTTCTCATGAGTTTACACCCGAGCAGAAGGCAAAGATGCTGAAAGAGGTAGAAGACCAGCAGGCTGATTTCGGTATTAATAATTAATAATGCGTAACCGGAGAGTTCTTTGCAGAAGATTCCGTTTACGTAATCGTTATCGTCTTGAAATCTTCAAAAAACAGAAAGATTATTGGAGATTTCAAGACTTTTTTGGTACTTTTGCATACGTGAAACGATATTTTACCATACTTCTCTGTTCGCTTTATGCCTTGTTGGGTATGGCACAGAACAATATGCAGGTAGCTCATTATTCTACGAAGGAAGGGTTACCTCACGACATCGTATACTGTTCTCTGAAGTCGAAAGACAGTTTCCTGTGGTTTGGAACCTGGTTCGGCTTATCCCGTTTCGACGGTTCCCGTTTTGCCAATTATTCTGATGCTTACAACTCTTCTTCCGACCAGCCACCCCGTAAGGTAGAATGGTTGGCAGAAGATGCTCTGGGCAATCTCTGGATCAAGACGCTCGACTGGAAACTCAGCGTCTTCTTCAAGCAGACCGAACGTTTCGAAGATGTCTATGAAGAACTGAAACCTTATGCCCGTAATCTGCAGGTCATCAAGATTCAGGCAGATGGTACCGGTAAGATTCTCCTGCTCACCAAAGATAAGAACCTGCTTCTTGCAGAAACATTAAAGGATGGAAGCATCCGTATCCAGACGCTGGTAGATGCCCGGAAGTATATCAATACGTTCAATTATCAGTTGCGCCAGGATGTGGTACAGCTGAAGGCTTCGCGTGCCAACTATGTAGGAAAGAATTATCAGATTTATTCCGTTCCTGTTACTGCGAAAAACAGGAAGTGGACGCTCGGCATGTGGCAGCAGTATTTCGCCCGTAAATCGAAGGAACATTTTGTTTATCATACCCCGAACGGATGTGTGTGGCAGTTGGATGAGGCGCATACCGCCCTGGTGTGCCGTAATCCGAAGACCGGATGGGAGCGCCGTTATCCGGTTTCGGGCGTAGGTAAGGTGGTGGAGCCTAAGTTCATCGCCACCTCTCATCATGGTTACTTCTATCTTTCCGGTGCTGGCGAAATTATCTATATTGATCCGCAGACGATGGAAGGCGTTAACCTGGCTTTCCTTCCTAAGTTCCAAGACCATAAGCCAGATAGCCACTTCTTGAACATGAACCTGGACAAGGACGGACTGTTGTGGCTCACTTCTGCTGATAATGGCATTTACCGTGTCAGTTTCACCCCCAACCAGTTCCGTGTCATCCCTTTGCCGGATGGTGATAAGAGTGGAGTGAAAGCCATCTGCCAGTTGAAGAATGGTGATGTGCTGGTGGGTGCCCGCAGCAAGAATGTTTATCTGTTGGATATGCAGGGCAGGGTGAAGCAGGTGTTCGATTATGCCCATCATCAAATCGGCAGCATTTATCATGCCATGTGTGATGACAGGCAGAATCTCTGGCTCTCTACTAAGGGAGACGGATTGGTAAAACTGACTCCCGATTCCTCCAGACCAATAGGGTATCGCATCGCTCATTACCGTCATGATGCCCGGGATCCTTATTCCATCAGCGGCAACAATGTCTATATGACCTGTCAGGATTCCCACCATCGCATCTGGGTGGCTACGCTGGATGGAGGTCTCAATCTGCTGCAGGAACAGGGCGGAAAGGTGCGCTTCTATAATAAATATCATGGTATGAAAAACTATCCCGGTTACGGACTCTACATGGATGCCCGCAACCTGGTAGAGGACAGTCATCAGAGAATGTGGGTAGGAACGATGGACGGACTGATGTCTTTCAAGACAGATTTCAAATCGGTAGGCGACCTGCGCTTCGAGACTTATCGCAATACCGATATCAATACCCGTGCCAATAGTGACATCTACGGACTTTACAAAGATAACAGCAGGCAGGTTTGGATGTGTACCTTTGGTGGAGGTCTGAGTCGTCTGGATGGTTTTGATGAAGTGACGCATCTGCCTATCCTTACTTCTTTGGGAGCAAAGGAAGGTTTGCATAATGATGTCATCATTTCGATTTTAGAGGATAAGATGGGACGCCTTTGGCTGGTAAATGCCGATGGCTTGTCGTGCTATGATTATCAATCAGACCGCATCCAGCATTTCGACAATTCCGACGGTTTCCCTGATGTCCAGCTTGAGGAATCTTCTGCGGCTTTGATCCAGAATGGGGAGATATGGCTGGGGTGCAAGGAAGGAATCCTTGCTTATCAGCCGGAACGTATCCATACCACCCGTCTGCAATATCCTATATATATAATAGGTGGAGAGGTGAACAACCGCGATATCCGCAGTTACAATCAGCCAGCCATCTTGGAGAAATCGATGGTTTATACCGATCGTCTCACCCTGCGTCATTCCCAGTCGATGTTCACTCTGGAGTTTGCTGCCCTGAATTTCTGCAATCCGGAGCGCATCAGCTACCGTTACCAGCTGAAGGGTTACGACCATGACTGGCATTATGCCGGCAAGAACCGTCTGGCTTCCTATACCAATGTGCCGTCGGGAACCTATCAGTTTATCGTAGAGGTAATGGATGCCACCAATCCTGATTCTCACAGCACGAGAGAGTTGACCATCACCATTCTTCCACCCTGGTGGGCTACGTGGTGGGCTTATCTCATCTACATCATTCTGATATCCGTAGCCAGCTACTATGCTTTCCGCTATGCGAAGTATCAGATTCGGCTGAAGAACAATATCTACATCCAGAACCAGCTGGCAGAGTATAAGCGCAAGTTTAATGCCGAACAGCAGGATAAGCAGTTTGCTGACAAGGTGCGCCGGTTTATGGAAGCCAACCTGACCAATGCCGATTTCGAGATAGATATGCTGGCACAGGAATTGGGCATGAGCCGTTCAGCCTTCTTCAAGAAGACGAAGGCTGTGATGGGCTGTTCGCCAAGCGATATGGTGAAGGATTTCAGACTGAGTCATGCCGTAGAATTGCTGAAGCATTCCGGTCAGAGTATCACAGATGTAGCCTACTGTTGCGGCTTCACCGATGTAGGCTATTTCGGCAAGTGCTTCCGTAAGAAATATGGCATGTCGCCAAGAGAGTATGTAGCGCAGCAGCAGGAGAGTGAAATAAAAAAATAAAGTTTTTTATAAAAAATCTCAAAAAAGGTGATTACATGGTAGGGTTCTTTGCGTCTTTTAAGTAATCTTATTTATAACAGCAGTATGCTAATCATCATGGAAAAGATGATGGGGATAGACTACTTATAAAAATAGATTAAGATATTAAAACAATTTAAAATACAACCTAAAAGTTTCAATTATGAAGAAATTGAAGAATCCTGTCGCATTTGCAGGAATTACCTCTAAGGTAATGTTGGTTTCTACAGTCTTGTTGACTCCAACAGCGATGATGGCTGGTAATGGTCAGAGAGGAATTCAGACTCCTCCTTCTGTAGTTCAACAGTCAAAATCTATCAATGGTACTATCGTTGATGAGACTGGAGAGCCAATGATTGGTGTAACCATCAAGAAAAAGGGTAGTGGTGTAGGTGCTATTACGGACATAGATGGTAAGTTTTCTGTAAATGTACCTTCAGGTACTATTTTGGAAATCAGTTACACAGGTTATAGAACTATCACTGTATCTGCCAAGCAAGGTATGGGTATCAAAATGGAACCTGATGCCATTGGTCTTGATGAGTTGGTTGTTGTTGGTTATGGTACACAGAAAAAACGTGATTTGACAGGTGCTATTGCTTCTGTCAAAAGCGATGATATTGTGTTGACTCCTTCATCTAATCCAATGGAGGCTCTTCAGGGACGTGTGTCAGGTCTTGATATAACTAAGTCTAGCGGTCAGGCTGGTTCTGGGGTAAGTATGCAGTTGCGTGGTAACCGCTCTTTGGTAAGTGGTGGTACTTCTCCATTGTTTATCATTGATGGTATGCCGGGTGACTATTCAACATTGAATCCTAACGATATTGAAAGCATCGAAGTGCTGAAGGATGCTTCTTCTACAGCTATTTATGGTTCTTCTGGTGCCAATGGTGTTGTCTTGATTACGACCAAAGGTGGAAAGTCAGGTAAACTGGCCGTAAATTTCAATGCTTATTATGGTATTAATGGATGGTCTGATGTGCCAGAGCTGCGTCAGGGCGAAACCTATATGGAAGGATTACGTCAGGCAGCCAAGAATGCTGGTACATATGTAGATGATGCAACTCTTTTCCAGAGTAATCCGAACTACTGTACAGCCTATAAGAACGGAAAGAACATCAAGTGGACTGATGAACTGCTTCATACAGGAACAGTTCAAAACTACTCAGTTTCTCTTTCCGGCGGTACTGACAAGACAAAGGCTTACATGTCTTTGAATTTCTCTGATGAAAATGGTCAGTATAGAGACGACTATTATAAGATATATTCTACCAATATCCGAGTAGACAATCAGGTAAACAAGTGGTTGGCTGCAGGTGTTGCCATGCAGGCATCTTATGTGCACCAGAACCGTCCCTTTGCCAAAATGTCGGCTGCTATGAGAGCGATTCCTTATGGTGATCTATATGATGAGAATGGCAATGTGAATGTATATCCTATAGAGGGTGATAATACATATATCAACCTTCTTGTGAACAATAAGTCAAACTATCGGCGTCAGAACCAGAGGGCTAAGTTCTATATAAATCCTTATATTCGTATTACTCCGTTCAAGGGATTCACTTGGGAGAGCCGTATCAATGGTACTTTGACATACAATCGTGCCAATGCCTTTGATGGTGCAGGTTCCTACAACTTCTATAAGAATGGTTCTAACGTGAATAATGATACCAGTGCAAGCGTATCTGACAGTCGTGGTTATAGCTACAAGTGGGAGAATATATTCACTTACCAGTTTTATGTAGCTAAGGATCATGTATTTACAGTAACAGGCGTTACTTCTTGGAACCACAACCGTAGTGATGTAACTCTTGCTTCTGGTACAGGTATTCTTCAAAATTCATATTTGTGGCATAACTTAGCTAATGCTAATATGCATAATAGTACTTCTAGCTACAGCATGAGTAAGGGTATGGGCTTGATAGGTCGTATCAACTACTCTTATTTAGGTCGCTATCTGGCATCTGTTTCTGTACGTCATGACGGTTCTTCTCGTTTGGCAGAAGGCCATAAATGGTCTACTTTCCCTGCTGTTGCTTTGGGATGGCGTATCAGCGACGAGAAGTTTATGGAGAGTACCCGTTCTTGGCTCGATAACCTGAAACTACGTATGGGTTATGGTGAGACAGGTAGTACTGCAGGTGTCAATGCTTACTCTTCTGTAACCAATTTGCAGCAGGGGTATCTTACCATTGGTGGTGAGAAAATTACTACATGGGGTTATACTCAGACTGTTGCAAACGCAGAATTGACATGGGAGCGTTCAAAGAACTGGAACATTGGTCTTGATGCAGCCTTTTTGAAGGGACGCATTGAATTGAATTTGGATTTGTATAACACAAAGACTACAGGAGTTATTTGGAATAAGAACTTGCCAGCTACTTCTGGTGCTTATAATTCTACTAGCCTATTCAATACTAATGTAAACTTGGCTGAGACCAATAACAAGGGTGTGGAACTTACATTGAATACTCGTAATATTGTAAGCAAGGACTTTAAGTGGAATACTACATTGACATTTGCATACAATAAAGAGAAGATTGAAAAACTCTCTGGTACAGCTAACGAGAAGGTTATCAACGGCGACCGTGTATACGAAGTAGGTTCAGCTATTAACTCTTACTATGGTTATAAGTTGAATGGCATATGGCAGTTGGATCAGGCTGATGATGCTGCTTGCTTTGGTCAGAAGCCAGGTTCTTTCAATATTGATGTTCCTGATATGGAACGCCATGTTGATGCGAATGGTAAGGTGTATTATACCAAGGTTGATGCTGATGGAGTAGAGCAGACATACAATGCTGAAAATCCATACACAACATCAGCAAACGATTATCAGGTGTTGGGACATAATTCTCCAGACTGGTCACTCGGTTTGCAGAATACATTGAAGTACAAGAATTTCGATTTGAGTATATACATGTATATGCGTTGGGGACAGATGATTAAGTATGATATGTTGACAGAGTATGATCCAACAGGTAGAGACAACTATCCAACCTACTTCAATGTGTGGTCAGAGACAAATCCATCTAATGATTTCCCAGCAATGGATGCTAGTATCTCTAATAAGTTGGCTTATTATCCAGGATTCTCTTCTTTGGCATATGTGGATGGTTCTTTCTTCAAGATCAAGAACATTACTTTGGGTTATAGCTTGCCAACTAAACTTCAGAAGAAGTTGGGCTTGACAAATCTCCGTGTATATGGAACTATAACCAACCCATTGATCATTCGCAAGAGTCACTTGCTGAAGGATTATGATCCAGAAATGAATGGTTCTTACGACTTCCCACTGACAAGACAACTGGTATTTGGTCTTAACGTATCATTCTAATGAACACTTAAAAAAAGAAGAAAATGAATAAGAATATATTAAAATCGTCCTTTGCACTTTTTGCAGCTGCGCTTTTGGCATCATGCTCATTGGATGAATATAACCCAGTGGCAGCAGATACGAGTGCGGGTCTTTCTACTGATTTCGACAAATGGTATGGTATGCAAAGTCGTTGCTACGAGCCTATTTATGGTCAGATGTATACAGTATCAGACTTCTTGTCTGTAGCTGAGGCTGGTACCGATCTTTGGTTGACATCAAAGAATAATGATAATACGAAGGAATTGTTCTATTATGAAGGACTGGTTCCTTATGCAGGTAAAGGTTGGGATAAATTTTTCTCACAGGCTTATAGTGCATTAGGTTATTGCTGTACTACTATTGATAATGGTGAGAAAATGGAGCAGACCGATGCAGTCAAGGAACTTTATGCTGAGGCTCGTTTTCTGAGAGGTTATTATCATCTGATGCTTACCACCTATTATGGTCCTATCACTTTGGTGACACAGGATGTAGAGAAAGGTGTCAATCTGAGTCCTAAGCGTAATACCCTTACAGAGATTTACAACTCAGTTATTTCTGACTTGGAGTATGCAATGAATCATTTGAGCATTACTCCTTATAATAATAACCGCGCTCGTGCAAGTAAGAAGTCTGCTGTGGGCTTCCTCTGTCGTGCTTATGCTCAGGCCGCAGGTCAGGGATTGACTGCTCCAGATGGAACTTCCTATTGGCAGAAGGCTGCAGATTTGGCAGCTGATTTCGTAGCAGATACAGAGGCTGGTGGCAGTAAGTATGGTGGTTATCTTTATAGTGATATTGCCGATGTATGGAATCAGGCAAACAACCGCACCAACAAGGAAGCTCTCTTTGTTGCTGCTGGAGTTGATGCTGGCGTAGATACGGAGGTTTGGAACAATTCTACTCCTGGTTCTAATAAGTTATTCTCTTATACTTACTGGGATCCATCCAAGTTGTCTGACATCTCTATGATTAAGAAGGATAAGCAGGACTACCTGTATGGTAGAACAAACAACAGTTTGTATGCACCTAGCAAATATCTGATTGATCTTTACAATCCATCATGGGATAAACGTTGGGAGAACTCTTTCCAGACAGCATTTGGTGGTTTCTCTATGCAGCAGTGTGCGTGGATAGCATATAAGAAGGCTATTGCTACCATTAATGATGGTATCATTACCAAGTATGGCTTGGATCCTGCAGTAAAGGGTCAGAAGATTTATCCTTTTGCTGATTGCAATGGTTTCCAGATGGGTTCTACTGGTGGTAACCAGTATACTGCTTCTATCTGGCCAAAGGGTGAAACCTCTGGTGATGTCAATAAACTGGAAAAGACAAAAAATCCATATGTGATAGAGTATGATACAGACCCAGAGTCACATGGTTTGGCAAAGGATGAAAACCGTATCTTTCTCTATCTCTCAAAGGACGATATGACTCAGACAGACAAGAAAGGTCGTGCTTATGCCTGTGTAAACATCAACGACCTCTTTGATGGTAAGGTTTATATCTCTTCATCTACAGGCAATGCCTGGGAACAGAAGTATGGATCAACCAATCCAGCTTGGCAGGCATTCCCTAGCTTGATTAAGTTCCAGTGGAATTATGATGGTGTCTTCAATGGTGGAAATCTTCAGGTGAAGAATGGTGATGTTTTCATCATGCGCTCTTCTGAGATTTATATGATTGCTGCTGAGGCTTATCAGAAATTGGGTGATGGTCAGAAGGCTGCTCAGTATATCAACAAGCTTCGCAAACGTGCTGCACGTGCTGGAGTTGAGGCTTCTACTTATGAGTTGAAGACAGTTTCCGAGCAGGATGTATTGGATGAGTTTGCACGTGAATTGTGTGGTGAACACCAGCGTTGGGCTCTTTTGCAGCGTCATGGTAAGTTGACTAAGGATTACTTGCAGACTTCTAATCCACGTGCGGCTGAAGCAATTAAGGCTTGTGACAAGTGGCGTCCTATGAGTCAAACGTTCTTACAGCAGATAGATAATGCTGAGGAATATGGCGATAATGGCTATGGTACAACAGCCAAGTCGGGTCTTGATGGTTACGAGCAATAAAATGATTAGATTGTAAAATAAAATATGAGGGTGTGTCATAAGTCCATAACGCACCCTTTTATTTTTATCTCACACTTGTTATATTCTGTTTGTTAGATAGATATGAGTTTTTGTGAGGTTGAGACTGGAGATGGGTACTTCAGATAACGGATAATTAAGTTTCTATTTCCGATGTTTTCTGTAGGAGGGTATGGCATAAGTCTGGATAATTGTTGGCGCATAACAGTTGACCACCGCATGCACATCACCTGTTGTGCATGCGCATATCAGCTGTTATGCAAGCGCACAACAGCTGTTGTGCGACCGGAGATACTAACTGTCTCAACAATATATCCTATCTTTTCCACCAACATATCCTATGTTTTCCACCATCATATCAGTAATATTCCACCAACAAGAAGAGGGTGAATCATTAACTTATGATACACCCTCGTTATCTTGAATTCTATTGCTATAATTTTTACTTCTGAGAAACAAAGTGCTGTTAACAAAGTTCCTCTGTCAGGTAATGGGAGGCCAAAGCCTCGATGTCTATCTTGTCTGAAGTTTGAATTTCTTCAATAACTGCGTCTGTGCAATCATCGTTCATGATTACACCAACTGCTTCACTAGGTATGAGGTTACATTCTTTTGCTATATAACAAGCAATCTGGCCTAACACGTATTCGTAATTACACTTATTTTCCATATTCTTAATCTTTTATGAGTTCATTAATAGCCTTTTGTGTACAAAAGCAATATTGTAACAATCTCATGATACGATCATCCTCCCTTCTCTTTTCTTCGTCTTTGCAATATGGTTATTGCAGATATGGGTTAAATCTTGAATGATTTGTTCCCTTGGCATGGTTTGTTCTATTTCCCAGTTTTCCTCAAGAAATCTGATGCCCTGGTTCTTTTGGAGATAGTTGAAAGCCTTCTGTTTGGTAATTCCCTTGTCTTCTGCAAACCAGCAGGCAGCAACTGTGACAAAGATGGTTGCTTTCATCTTTGTTTCTGCTGACGGATACTGGTCGCCAATATAAATATTCAACTTCTCTCCCATAGCTTCCAAGAGGACTGAAGCATCATCTACAGAGATATTGTTTTTGCCGCTTTCTATCTTGCTGATGCTGCTTTTTCCTAGCCCTACATATTTTCCTAGTGCTTCTTGGGACAGTCCTTTTTCCTGTCTGACTTTTTTAACGATACCGCCCAGGAGATTATCTGTATTATCGAATTTCTTTTTCATATCTGTACCTTTTTTGTGCAAAGATAGATAAAGTTTCCCAAACGGGCAACTTGTTTAATTTAAAGTAGTGTAAAAAAGAAAATAGGATAAGAAGTAGTTTAGCTACATCGGGACGCAGTTCTTTTATTTCTAAGGAAACTGGCATTTCTTTTGTTGGGATATATGTATAAAAAAAGTATTGGACTTTGATGACAAAAGCCAGATAAAGGCGTCTTTTATTAAACAACAAACATTAAGAATAATGCAAAAAAACAAAATCATCTTGGCTGTAATGGCTCTAGTTATGATGCCTTCAGCTGTATTTGCTCAGTATCCTAAAGTAACGAAGGAGGCTCAGGCAAAACTGGATTCTTTGGAAGCTCTTTGGACAGCCCATTCAGATTCTGCTTGGGCAGTGGCTTTCCCTATCGTGAAACAAGAGGCAATGGCTGGTCGTCCTTATGTGCCATGGGCTTCCCGTCCATACGATTTGCGCCAGGCTAAGATTCCTGCATTCCCTGGTGCTGAGGGTGGCGGTATGTTTACTTTCGGTGGCCGTGGCGGCAAGGTCCTGACTGTGACCAATCTCAATGATGCTGGTCCTGGTTCTTTCCGTTGGGCTTGCGAACAGGGTGGTGCCCGCATCATCGTCTTCAACGTATCGGGTATTATTCATCTGAAGTCACCTATCTCAGTGCGTGCTCCTTATATCACTATCGCTGGTCAGACAGCTCCTGGTGAAGGCGTTTGCATTGCAGATGAAACTTTTGAAATAAATACACATGATGTGATTGTTCGTCATATGCGTTTCCGACGTGGTCAGACAAAGGTTTGGAATCGTGACGATGCCTTTGGTGGTAATCCGATAGGAAATATCATAATAGACCACTGCTCATGTGAGTTCGGTGCTGATGAAAATATTTCTTTCTACCGCCACATGTTTGATTTGCATGATGGACGTGGAAGACGTAAGGAACCTACTGTAAACGTAACAATCCAGCGTACACTTTCTGCTAAGGCTCTTGATACATGGAATCATGCATTTGGCAGCACGATTGGTGGTGAGAATGCAAGCTTTATGCGTAATCTTTGGGCAGACAATACTGGTCGTAACCCTTCTATCGGATGGGGTGGTGTGTTCAACTTCGTGAACAACATCGTTTACAACTGGGTGCATCGTACGGCAGATGGCGGAGAATATTCTACGATGAGTAACTTTATCAACAACTATTATAAGCCAGGTCCTCTGACGCAGAAGAATTCTGTAGCTCATCGTATAGTTAAAAGTGAGAGTCGTAGTCAAGGTTTGTTCCCATGGCCTCAATATGGCCGTGTTTATGCAGCCGGTAATATTGTAGAAGGTAACGAGGTCGTAACCAAGGACAACTGGAATGGTGGTGTTCAGATTGGCGATAAGGATTTGAAGAATGGAAAAATGCCTGAGGATATAAAGGCTCTGATGCGTTCTGATGAACCATTTGCTATGCCTTATATTAAGATTCTTCCTTCAGAGAATACTTTTGAAAATGTATTGAACGATGTTGGTGCAATGATTCCGACACGTGATGTGGTAGATGAACGAATCATACATGAAGTTAGAACTGGTGAAGTTTACTATGCAAAGAAATTGCCAAAGAAGAACCCTTATGGTGATATGTGGGGATTGGCAGATGAATCGAAGAACGATGAAGGTACTTTTAAGCATCGTCGTTTGGACAAGGATTCCTATAAGTTGGGTATCATCACAGACATCTGCCAGGTTGGTGGATTCCCAAAATATAAGAAGGTGAAGCCTTATGTAGATACAGATGGCGATGGTATGCCTGATGAGTGGGAGATTGCCAACGGCTTGAATCCTAACGATCCTGGCGATGCCAACAAGGATTGCACTGGTGACGGATATACCAATATCGAGAAGTATATCAACGGTATCAGCACCAAGGAAAAGGTGGATTGGACTGACATGAAGAACAACCACGATACTTTGGCTGAGAAGGGTAAACTCTTTTGAACAGTTATAAAAACTCTGATGAAACAAGAGGTATGAAAAGATTATTTTCTATATGGATATTTACGTTAGTAGGGGTTGTGCAAATCTTTGCGCAACCCTTCGCGTTTGATTTTAGCTACGTGGGCTACCAGCAGAGCGAAAAGGAGATTCCGGGTGCGGACGTTGTGGTCTTCGTAAAATGGAAAGAAGGCGACCAGAGCGCTCGCATACAGAAAGCCATCGACTTTGTTTCTGCCCGCAAAATGGATAAGAAGACGGGACTACGAGGGGCTGTCTTGCTCGATAAGGGTGTATTCGAACTCTCACAGCCGCTTCGCATCCAGACTTCGGGCGTGGTGCTGAGAGGTACTGACCGCAATCAGACGGTGCTATATAAAAAAGGTGTAGACCGTGGGGCGGTGGTGTATCTGGAAAGCGAAAAGCAGATGCAGATGCTGGGCGAACCAATGAAACTGTTTGCTCCCTGGAAGTTGGGAGAGCGGAAGGTGACACTGCCTGCCGGCTGCAAGATGGGCGATGAAATCCTGATTGTCCGACCTTCTACCAAGGAATGGATTCAGAAGATGGGCTGTGCTGACTTTGGTGCAGGCAAGGATCTGGGCTATTGGGGCTGGCATCCGGGAGAAATCGATGTGCGCTGGACCCGTAGTGTGGTTTCTGATGGAAAGGGAGGATTGCAGTTGGATGCTCCTTTATCCATGTCGCTCGGTCAGGATGATGCGGAATGCTTCGTTCAGCGCATCGCCGGTAATGACTGGCGCTTGAAGAATGTGGGTGTAGAAAATCTCACGATAGATTCTGAATATGATGCTACCAATCCGAAGGATGAAAACCATGCCTGGGAGGGTGTATATATTAATAAGGTGAAAGATGGTTGGGTGAGAATGGTGAATTTCCGTCATCTGGTTGGTTCGGCTGTAGTAACCCAGCGTGATGCTTCCCGTATCACGGTAGAGGATTGCATTTCTCAGGCTCCTGTCTCTGAAATCGGTGGCTACCGTCGTCGCACCTTTCTCTGTATGGGCGAACAATGTCTGTTCCAGCGTTGCTATTCTGAACAGGGCATGCACGATTTTGTGGCTGGTCTCTGTGCAGCGGGTCCTAATGCCTTCGTACAATGCGATGGTTATGAATCGCTGGGTTATAGTGGTGCAGTGGGACCTTGGTGTACAGGATTGCTCTTCGATAATGTGAATATCGATGGCAATGACATCAAGTTCTGCAATCTCGGTCTCGAAGGCTACGGCATCGGATGGAATACAGCCAACAGCCTCGCTTACCAATGTACGGCTGCCGGAATCTTTGCCGACAGCATTCCTGATGGCAGCAACAACCATGTGTTTGCCTGTTGGGCGCAGTTTAACGGTTCTGGCGATTTCCAGCAATGTAACAATCATGCCAAACCATGGAGCCGCTTTGCATCTCTTCTGGAGAAACGCCTGGGTAGGGATGTCTCTGCTCAATGTCGTGTGCTGGAGAGAGAACGCAACAATGTGAGCAATAATCCTACCTATGATGTGGCACAGAAGATGGTGGAAGAGGCGCGCAAACCTCGCATCACCATGCTGATGTGGATAGCAGACAGCGCCCGGTTCATGGCTTCTGTTTCTCCTGTTAGGGCTATGGATGTGGATAAAATCAAGGAACGTTCTAAGAAAAAGGCGGATCTTGCCCATGCCGGGAAGCCTGTCTTCGCGATAAAGGAGGGTAAAATCATGGTGGCTAATACGCTGTTGAAGGGTGCAAGAATGAATACCCCTTGGTGGAACGGACGTGTTCGTTACTCGGCTTTCCCTAAGATTGCCGATGCCGTGACCCGTTTTGTGCCGGGAATGGAGGGACAGGGCACTACCACCCGTGTGGATAGTGTGGTGGCTCATCTTCGTGATAAGCATGTGGTGCTCTTCAACCAGAACTACGGCTTGTGGTATGACCGCCGCCGTGATGACCACGAACGTGTGCGCCGCCGTGATGGAGATGTCTGGGCTCCGTTCTATGAACAGCCTTTTGCCAGAAGCGGACAGGGCACGGCTTGGGACGGACTGAGTAAGTATGACCTTACAAAGTTGAATCCGTGGTACATCAGCCGTATTAAGGAATTGGCAGAAAAGGGAGCCAAGAATGGTTTGCTGGTTATCAACCAGCACTATTTCCAGCATAATATCCTGGAGGCAGGTGCCCATTGGGTAGATTGTCCATGGCGCCCAGTCAACAATATCAATGGTACGGTGTTCCCTGAACCTGTTCCTTTTGCAGGTGATAAGCGTGTATGGATGGCTGAATACTTCTATAATATAGATAATCCGGTGATGCGCCAGCTGCATAAGCAGTATATCATGAAGATGCTGGATGCCTTTGCTGATGAGCCGAACGTGATTCAGTCGATTGGCGAGGAATATACGGGACCTTATCATTTTACGAAGTTCTGGTTGCAGACCGTTGCCGAATGGGAGGCTAAGACGGGCAAGCATGTCTGGGTGGCTTTGTCGTGCAACAAGGATGTGCAAGATGCCATCCTCCAGGAACCGGAGTTGAGAAAGGTGGTTGACATCATTCATATTGAACAGTGGTATTATACCCAGAAGGGACTTTATGCTCCTGAAGGAGGCAAGAATCTGGCACCTCGCCAGTATCAGCGTCGCCTTCGTCCGGGCAAGGTTACCTATGATGATGTCTTCAAGAGTGTGAGCGAGTATCGTCAGGCTTATCCTGAGAAGGCTGTCATTTACAGTGGGGCTTCGGCACCCGAGAATGGCAAGGCAGTGATGGATGCCGGCGGCTCCTGTCCGAATGTGAAGTAATATGTAAGATGTAATAAAAATAGAGAAGATGAAAAGAATGATGATAACAGAATCTGTAAGAAATCTTTTATTGGATTCCGACTTTCTGGAGTCGGTACTCGGTTCTCCTATCGTAGAACCGGATGCCAACTCTGGGAGGCCGGCATCTTCTCGAAAGTTTGAGAAAATGTATCTTCCTGCCGAAATAGAGCAGGCAAAATATGTTCTTCTTCATCTTGACGAGATTTCTGACTTGTTGTCTGAAACAGATATAGAAGAACTGAAAAATCGCATAAAAAGCCACTTGTACCCTTAAAATGGGAGGAAAAATACACTGAATACCAATTTTTCCCATTCATTTACCTGATTTTTCCTTAGAGTTTGCCGCATTTAGGCTACTTTTGCACCATCAACAAACAAAAGTACACCTAAGATGAAAACAAACTACAATAACATCAGAGAAAGAGAGGAAGCAGCACAGACGTTGCTCGCTGCCTATCGCCAAGGCGACCAGAACGCTTTCATGTCTTTATATGATATGTACGCGGAAATGTTGCTCAATTATGGTCTGTGTATTACATCAGACAAAGAACTTGTAAAAGATTGTGTACAAGATGTGTTTATCAAACTCATCTCTAAAAGCCAGGATTTACAAGTTACAAAGGTAACCTCTTACCTGCTCATTTCTCTCCGCAACAGATTGCTGGATGAGTTTCGCCGCAAGAACTATATGACGGAGACTGCGGTGGAGGATATCCGTATCTCTACAACTGTAGAAGATGTGGAAAACTCTTATATCCTTGATGAAAGTTCGCTCAATAATGTTCGTAAGGTACAGATCCTGATGGATGAGCTGACACCACGCCAGCGCCAGGTGTTCACCTTATATTATATAGAGCAGCGCAAATATGAGGACATCTGCGACATCATGCAGATGAACTATCATAGTGTACGCAACCTGGTACATCGTGGCATGTTGAAGTTACGTGCAGCCGTAGCAGTATAAACTCTTCTGAAGGAGAAAGGTGTTTGACTGATGTTATTGGTAGACCCGAAATAGAGATTTGCACTTTTAGGTTAGTGATTATCAAAAATAGGTTTATTATAGTTATAAAAAATAGGCAGGGGACTCCGTGAGGAATCTCCTGCTTTTTGTTTTATGTCTTGTTGTTTCGCTTTACCCCAGCAACGCTTCAGCTATCTTGATGTCGAATGGGGTAGTAATCTTGATGTTCTCACGATTACCCTCTACCATTGCAACCTGGCAGCCAAGGCTTTCTACCACCGAAGCATCATCGGTAAACTGCTCCTTGTATTCCTGGTTGAAAGCCTGCTTTGCCAGACCGATGTCGAAGGTTTGGGGAGTCTGCACCACGCGGTAATCGCTGCGCAGCACATTCTTTCCGCCTCCGTGCTGGTCGATATAGCGCAGGGTGTCGGTTACGGCATATACAGGGATGGCTGCATATTCTTCGCGAGCCGTCTCGAAACATTCCTCGATGACTTCTTTAGATACGAATGGGCGCACGCCGTCGTGAATACCCACTACGCCATCTTCATCATCAGGAATGAGTGCCAGTCCGTTTTTGGATGACTGGAAACGGGTGTCGCCACCATTAGCTATCTGGTGTTTGATGCTGAAATGATGCTCCTCGCAGAGCTGGTGCCAGTATGCCTGCTGACTCTCCGGCAGAACCAGGATGATGTTCAATGCAGGGTCATATTCATGAAAACGCTCTATGGTGCGCATCAGGATAGGTTTGCCCGCTACCGGCAAGAACTGTTTGGGAATCTCACTTCCCATGCGGAGGCCCTTGCCTCCGGCTACTATGATTACGTAATCCACTTTGTTACTAATTAATAGTTTATAATTTATAGTTTATAGGGCTTACTTGCTTTTCATGAGATGATCATACATCATGCCATCCTGCAGGGCAGCTACAGTTTCCTTGCTTACGAAATAGCTCAATATCTTATAGACGTATGGGAGGGTTGCTGCAGGACCTTCGCCCGTAATCACGTTGCCGTCTTCCTGGAAGAGGGTGGCGGTATATTCGGTGTTCTCGCCGAAATACTGCTCAAAGCCAGGATAACAGGTAGCCTTCTTTCCTTCGAGAATGCCTGTGCTTGCCAGAACCATTGGGGCTGCGCAGATAGCACCGATTCGCTTACCAGCCTTGTGCTGGGCGATGAGCGCCTGGCGTACACCTTCGTGTTCGTTGAGGTTTGTACTGCCTGGCATTCCGCCCGGAATCATCAGCATGTCAGCATCTTCAAAGCTGGCAATATCCTCAAACTTCAGGTCAGCCTTGATGGTAACACCATGCGATGTTTCTACCCATTCAGTACCCGTTACACTTACAGTCTTGATGTCTACACCACCTCTACGGAGGATGTCAACCGGAGCCAATCCTTCGATTTCCTCGAAGCCATTGGCAAGAAATTCATATACCTTAGCCATAATTTATTTGTTTTTTGTCTTGTTATTCAAATAATATGATTACCTTTGCAAAAGTAAGAATAATTATTGAAATAACAAAATAAATGGCACAGCAACATTTAAAATTCGCAATATTTGGTAATGAATACCAGGCTAAGAAGTCGGCTTCGATAGAGAAAATCCTTCTTTATCTCGAAAAGAAGGAGGCTGAAGTTTATGTGGAGAATGCTTATTACGAGTTTCTTACCCGCGACCAGCATCTCGATGTGAAGGCGGCTGGGGTGTTCGAGGATTACAACTTCGATGTGGATTACGTCATCTCTATGGGTGGTGATGGTACCTTCCTGAAGGCAGCGAGCCGTGTGGGAGCCAAGGGTACGCCTATTATCGGTGTGAATATGGGCCGGTTGGGCTTCCTTGCCGATGTGCTGCCAAGCGAGATTGAGTCGGCGCTGGACAGTCTTTATGCCGGTGAATGTCTGATAGAGGAGCATGCGGTGATTCAGGTGGAGGCAGAAGGTGGCATACTTGCCGGCAATCCGTTCGCCCTCAACGATATCGCCGTGCTGAAGCGTGATGATGCTTCGATGATTTCCATTCGTACGCAGGTTGATGGCGAATTTCTCGTTACTTATCAGGCGGATGGTCTGATTGTTACCACGCCAACAGGTTCTACGGCATACAATCTATCTAATGGCGGTCCTATCATCATTCCGCAGAGTGGCAGCATCTGTCTTACTCCGGTGGCTCCTCACAGTCTGAACATCCGGCCTATCGTAATCAACGATACGGCAGTCATCACGCTCGATATCGAGAGTCGCAGCCACAACTATCTGGTAGCCATCGATGGACGTAGTGAGCGTATGACGGAGGAAACCCGCCTCATTATCCGCAAGGCTCCTCATAGTATCAAGATTGTGAAGCAGCGCAACCAGCGTTACTTCTCTACCTTGAGAGAAAAACTGATGTGGGGTGCTGACCAGCGCGAAAGATAATTAGAATAAGAAAGATAATTAAAATAAGAAAAGAGGTATATCCCGAAGATGAATCTTGGATATACCTCTTTTTCCTAACCTAAAACAACTAACTAATAATTTTGTTCACACAAAACTAAACCTAAAAACATAAACCTTAATAAACCTAAAAGCCTAAAACTGAAAAACTTAAACTATTCTTTGAACTTATTTGTTATATTCTTATCTGATAATCACTTTCTTTCCCTGGTGGATGTAAACACCATTCTTTGCAGGCTTCTTACCCAATTTCATACCGCTAAGTGTATACCATGCATTGTCTGTTGTGGTATTGCTTATGGTTGGAGTTCCTGTGATGCCTGTTGGTGGTGCCCAGGTGGCGGTAACATCCTTGCAGGTGTATTTGCCATTACTCTGTGCAGTGGTAATCTCGTAGAACTTGGTGCTGTTGCCAGCGTTCATGTCTACGGACTGCTTCTTGTCTTTTCCCTGATTGAAGATGATGTTTACGATAGCATCCTTGCTCTTGATCTTGAAGTCCATATAGTACCACTTCTTACCGTTCAGCGTCTTGGTTGCTGTGACAGCAGTACCTGGCCATTTTTCTGTGAGTTCTCCGCTTGTATTCCATGCGTAGAAATACATGGTTGAACCCCAGTTTGTTACCTGGTCAGCATTGGCATATACGGTGATGGTATATGGCTCGAATGCCTTGACGGTATAATTGTAGGTACGGATACCTGTTACGGTTCCGTTGCTGAGCAAGCCAACCTTCAAGGTGCAGGTCTCATCTATGTTGATGGTGTTACCTGTAGCCACCTGCTTGCTCTTGGCTGTAGGGTCTGTGCCGTCAGTAGTGTATACCAGTTTGGCATTGCTGTTCTGACTGACAGCCGTAAGCTTAGCCTTGAATCCTGCCTCGTATTCGCCCGATGGTATATTGCACCATGCGGTTTCTGCTGATTTAGAAAGATAATAACGGTAGTGGTATCCTTCGAGAATCTGTGCATAATCAGCACTTGGAGTATATGCCTTGGTGTTGTTTCCTACAACCACGATGAGTTTCGCTTTGTCGCCGGTAGTCTCATTGGCAAAGCATGCGGTCTGCGCCATCTTGTTGGTATAATTGCTCATGTTGGTGATGCCTGCAAGTTTGCGGGCTTCAATCATGCTCTTGATTTCCTGTTTGTAGGCTCTCCAGTGTGGCTGGAACACGCAAGGAGTTCCCGGCATGGCGAGCATATAGGCATTGGCTGCAAGCGTATCTCGCTTAAGAGGATCCAGCGGCTCATCTTTAGAACGGTATTGCATGTCGTGATTCTCTACGAATGTGATGGCATACTGACGGTAGGTTGCATCATGCATCAGGTTGTAATCGCTCTTCAGCTTCGACCAGTTTGGCGGTGAAACAATCTTATTGTCTTTTATGCCTATTGCGTCACGAACATTATAACGGAACTGGAAGTCGAAGGCAGCGCTCTTCTTGTTGGTCTTGTTGATCCAGTTGATGATAGAAGGGTTTCCATCCCAATATTCACCCACAGAGAATTTTACACCTGTTGCATCATTGTAGTCAGCCACGTGGGTACCGCTGAAACCCTTTACCATGTCGTAGCGGAAACCGGTATATCCTATATCCTCCTTCAGAAATTTCAGATATGCCTTGATAATCTTCTGTACGTTCTCGCTCTTATGGTCAATATCACGGCATCCTCCAAAGTCGGTTCCCTCATCATAGTTATTGCTGAGGCTAACCCCGTCTTTTTTTGCCTGTATTGCCGTACTTCCACCATCATCATTCTTGCAGATATCGGTAGACAACATTTGGTAGGTCACTCCCTTGTAGGTTTCTGCAGGGAAGGCATACCAGCCGTCTGTATTGCGATGATTGACCACAACATCAGCTATTGCGCCTATGCCGTTGGCTTTGAATTTGGCAATCAGACTTCTGAGTTCAGCCTCAGTTCCGAATGAGGAATTCTGGTTGAAATAATAATATGGCTTATAGCCCATCACCTTTGTGGTTTCGATGCATTTACCGCTTTGTGGGAGCCATACTAGGTCGATGAAACCTTTCATGTCGTCGGCTTGTTTCTCTAGGACGCTCCATTGGGAGTAGTCGTAAGAATCCCATGAGAATCCTTGCAGCATGACGCCACTATAGTTAGCAGGCCAACCTTGTGCAAACATATTGATGCTTGCCAGTAAAGCGATAAGTGTAAAGTATATCTTCTTCATAATTATCATTGTATTTTGTGATTATTATTTTATGTTTAATTGCAAGTTGTATTGTTATACGTTGGCAAAGTTACGATTTATTTCATTAGCTTGTTCAAAAATTGATGCAAATCAAGCGAATAAATTGTGCAAACGTTTGCATTCCGGTGCGCTTTTCTTCTATATATAATTTAAGGTATATGTAGCTTTAGGAGATAATTATTATTAAAAAACTAGAAAACATTTGGCAGTCTCGTTTTTTATTGCGTAATTTGCGTTGCGTAAAAAGCGCAATGAACGTTTGTATAATGAATGATAACAAGATATGGCAAGATTGAACAATCCTTTTGTGGTATATGGCTATAAGGGCGCAGAGTATTTCTGCGACCGCTTCTTTGCAAAATGGCTGGTGAGAGGAGGAATCATAGCCAACTGAGGAAATGAAAATTACGTCCCGATGCAGCATTTGCTACGTCCCGACGCAGTAACAGATACGTCGGGACGTAGTTTCAGAAGCATCCTGGTAATCATCAAGTGAGCCTCTTTCGCTTCATGTACGTCATTGCGCAAGTTCATACGTTTCATTGAATTGAAGGATACGACTGCGCTGGGTTAAGGATACGACTGCGCTGGGTTAAGGATACGACTGCGCTGGGTTAAAGATACGACTTCGTTGGGTGATGGATTCGACTTCGCTGGGTGGAAGAGGCAATTTCGTTGGCTGAATAAAGCACTTGATGTTGCAGAATGAAGTGGTTGATGTTGCAGAATGAAGTACTTGAATGAGGCGGTTGATGTTGCTGAATTTTCAACTATAAGTTGACTGAACTTTAGCATACGGTTCAAGAACGGGCTGAAGGGGCAGAACTTGCGAAAGTCCAGCTAGCCTCTACTTATTCCTTCAATTTCTGGATTTCCTCCAGTGGAAGTTCGGTGGCTGTTGCCATTGGTGATTTTAATATTGTGGCAAGCATATAAAGTCCTTGCTCTGTAAATCCCTTTACAGTTGCATGAGAAAACTTCAATGTTTCGAGGTGGTCAAAATTTTTGATCAGTTCATTTTTTCTCGCTGTCATTCAACTCAATAACATAACCTGGAGGAAACTTTTTAGGGTTGTTCCTTAGTGCTTGGTTGATTTCTCTGGTTTCTACTCCATATAATTCAGCAACATCTCTGTCAAGGATAACTTGCGTATCCCTGATGATAATGATTTTTCTTTCTGTTTTTACAATATCTTCTTGATGTCCCATAATTTCTTTTTTATAGCTTTTCTTCTGCAAAGATATGACTTTTCCTCATAACTTCCAAGGTTTTAGGGAAAAAATACTTGAAAAGGGGGAGGAGAACGAAAAAAATAGGCGACTCCCGGAATTGAGAGCCGCCTATTGGTTATACTATTTTTATTATGATGAAACAGATGCTTATTCTACTGTGCAGTAGATATTGTCATTTGTCTTTCTTGTTGGATACAACTTGACTGTGTTGCCTGCTACTGTAATGTTGTCGCCACCAGCAGTAAGGTTATTGAGACTTCCACCGAGGTTGATGTCCCAACCACCATTTACGCGGAACTTCCAACCATCGGCAGTAACACCTACATTTGTTGCCTCGAAGCAATACTCTTCAGCATTCCAAGTCATGACTGCGTCGCCATCCCAATTGTTGAAACCACCAATCATACCCATGGTCTCAACCTTAGTGGCTGTGATAGTGCCTTCTGAAAGATTAACATCGAAGTAGTAGACACCCTCTCCAGCGTTCACGCCGATGTTTCCATTTTCGTTGGTAGCAGCTCCACCAAAGCTTACAAATGCACCAGCATTGATTTCGTTGTCCCAGCTTCCAGCTACACGTTGGAACTTGAACTGGAGGCCAGCTCCGTTAGGATCGGCTACATATACATAACCAGTGTATACGCCCTTTGCCTCGTCCACGAGAGCGAGCTTCTGGTCAGAGCTCTTCCAACCGTCAGTTGCGCCAATGAAGTAGATGAATGGATCGTATTTAACCTCCTCGAAGGTATAAGTGTAGTCCATCATGTTGAGGGTGAGCTTGTACTTACCAGCCTTAGCTATCTTACCAGCCTTAGCGTCACCATTTGTCAAAGAACCAGTCATGCTGTCTTCGCCGTCAACCTTAGGACCTACTACACCAGCAGCAGATGCATCGGTATTACCTGCATCAACGTTCACCTTAGGAATAATCTTCCAATACTGGTCCGCCTTGGTTGTTTCGAAAGTGATAGTGAAAATAGGATCTTCATATACATCCTTATCGCTGTGTTTGAATTTCTGCTTGTCACTTATAGGATTCCAACCATTTACGTCATCTGTAGTAAACATGTCACCTACGAGGTAGTAAGCTGCATCGATGAATGGAGCCTTTGGAGTCATTACGAGGTTAATCTTGCCTGCATCGATGAGAACAGCCTGACCCTCTTTTATAGCATTTACATAAACCTGGGCATCAAAAGTGCGAGCTGTAGGACGCTTGCCATAAGCTGATTCTACAACAGATGCGAGGTCAGCTACTGCACCCTTACCATCAAGACTTGTATTAACTGTAGTCTTGGTTGCATTCTCTACACCCTGAGGAGTAAGCTCAATGCGAGCATTTCCCAAGGTAAAACCTTCAGGAAGAGCAGCGCTGCTCAAAGAGAAGGTGTTGACACTATCTGTAGTCACACTGGCAAAGTCGATGGCCTGAGCTGCTGTTGCAGTAAAGCCAGGAATTGTGATGGCATCTTCCTGTGGGTTAGTCTGAGGATCTGCCCAGTCTTTGAAATCTTCGCTGCAGGACCCCATGAAGAGGCCTGCAAGTGCGATAGAGATATATAATGATAACTTTTTCATTTTACTTCGATTTTAAATCGTTATTACTTGATTTCACCAGTTCCCTTAGAGAAGTTGAGGTGAACCTGCTGACCTACTTCACCTGTAACTCTATCCTGGTCGCCGCCTGTTGCACGGTACTTGATCTTACCGTCTAATACAACGAACTCAGAATGCCACCAGTCGTGTCCTGGAATCTTAACGTACATACGTACACCCTTATCAGTACCAGCAGGAACTGAACCTACGAATGCAGGAGATACGAATTCTCCGTCCATGGTTGTAGGTACAGTGAATGACCAGCCTTCTGCTTCCTGTGCGAAATCGTCGCTGCCAGCTGCAGGGCCAATCAGCCAGATTGTTGGCTTGTTGAACTGAACGTCATAGTGGATTTCACGGTTTACAACAGATGTTGTTACGATTACGAGATACCAGCCTGGTTTGCTAGAAGCGATATTGCCATCCTTGTCGATGATATCGTCCTTGCAGTCGCCGGAAACTGTAATGCCAGCATAACCAACTTCGCTCTTATTGCTTTCAGCTACAGTATTGAGCTTGATACCGCTATCGTCGATATAGACAAGACGCCAGAAGGTATTATCTGTACCATAAACCTGAACCATGTCGAAGCTCTTTGCCCAATCCCAGTCACAGAAGTTACCTACTATATGTACATGGCTAGGTAAGTTGACAGGTGGCAATGAGAACAAGAGGTGAATCTTGTTGAGTGAAACCACATTAGAAAGAATCTCTGTTCCTTCTACAACATTACCATTACTGGTCACAATATTTGCCTTCAAACGGAAGTAAGCTTTTACGTCCATAGGGAAATCAGCCTCTGTCTTGCCTTTCTCCACAAAGATGTTGGTCAAAGCACTTGCCAATGAAGATGCATTGATTGCAACCTTGGCACTTGTGCTGGTTTCTGAAAGCTCAACAGCATCAGTCATATTTTCATCTGTAGCGACCTGTACTGTATATTGAACGCTAGCTGTATAGCTATAGTTAGGCTGTGAGCAGGTCAACATAATCTTAGACGAATTCGCCAGGTCGATTGGGGTATTCTGCAATGCAGGAGTATTCAACTTGAACTCTGTTGGTGACTGAATAGTCGGATTAGAGTCATTGTCGTCGCTACAAGCTGTCATGAGAAATAAACTCATGACAACGAGTAGAGCTGATTTAATTATATTTTTCATAATGAATTCCTTTTTATGTTTGCAAATTAATATCCAGGATTCTGAATCAGATTCTTGTTAGATGTCAACTCATTGGTTGGGATAGCAAAGATGTTCAAATGTTCAGAGAAGTTGCGACCTTCCTTGGTGCCGCCCTTCCACTGCCAGTTGTAGTTGACATTGCCACCATAACGGTTGAAACGGATCAGATCCATACGACGGCGACCCTCGAAGTAGAACTCACGGCTCCATTCATCGCAGATATCGTTCAGAGAATAGCCTCTGTCTTCACGAGTAGAGGCATTTGCACGTTTGCGGATAGCATTGATAGCTGCGGTACCTTCCTCTGTAGTCTGACCACCATTGATGCGGGCATCAGCCTCTGCAAAGTTCAGGTATGCCTCTGCTACACGCATCAGGAAGAAGTCTGCATCAGGGAATGTAGCATCTTTACCTGCGCTTCCATCTGTCTTGAAGTTGGTGAACTTAGCAACACCGAAACCGCTCTTGAAAGTAGCAACGTCATCATTATCCAATGAACGGTTTACACCGTTGAAGAGAGCACGGTCATCACCGGCAGCTTTTGCTGTAGCGTAGCTTTCAAGATTTGGAACGTTACCATTAGGGAAGAACTTCTTCACCAAGTCAGGACGAGCGCGGTTACCACCCCAAGCCTGATCAGTACCATTGGTAGCTGAAGGGTTGTTTGGATTTGCGTGCATATCTTGATCGTAGTTAGAAGCCAACAGGAAGAGTGTAGTACCCCAGCTTGTGGTCTTCAAACCATCCTGCAAGAGAGGGAAGATACCCTCGTAAGCTGCATCTGTCTCACCGTTATCGCCCATGAAGAGCATCTGGTAAGCACTCCAGCCGTTTACGCTTTTGGTGTTCAGCTTATAAGAAGAATCCATCACCTTCTTGGCGTATGACTTAGCCTTCTCCCACTGAGGTGTGCCTGTATAAACCTCTGCATTGAGGTAGAGGCGGGAGAGAAGCAACCAGCATGCAGCCTTATCTACACGACCGTAACCGGCATCTGTTGACTTCTTAGCCTTTGCATCAGAAAGGCTTGGCTCTATTTCAAGAAGCTCCTTCTCAAGCCATTCGTAAACCTGTGCTCTGGTATATCTTTCAGGCTTGGTCAATGGCTGAAGTGTAAATGGGATGTTGCCCCATCCGTCCATCAAGCTAAAATATTCGTATGCTCTCAGGAAGCGAATCTCTGCAAGCTTGGTTGCATCCTGATCTTCTGCTTCTGCAAGATACTGGTTGCAATAAGCAATACCTGTTGTGATACGGGCATACAAACCAATCAACATTGGGTTTGAGGCATTGTAGCTATTATAGCAGAAGCCGGCTATACCATCATCACCCCAACCGCAGATAGCCTCATCGGTTGGTAATTCGTTTGCATTGAATGTCTGGCGTACAAAACCAGATGTTCCACCGTCAATACCATCAATGTCGCAGTCACCATTAGCGCCACCATTACCAGCCAGGGCAAAGTTAGCGTAGCACTTGTTGAAAAGACCATCGATGTTAAGGCCTGTCTGGATGTTTGGGTTAATCGGAGTAACGTCCAAATCACCGACACATGATGTTGCTGTTCCCATTGTAAGCAGGAGTGCTGCTACTGGAACAATATTTTTAATATATTTTTTCATAATCCTTTCTTATTAGAAATTCAAGCTAAGACCAACTACTACAGAGAATGGACGTGGGTAGAGGTTGTTGTCGTTACCATCGCCTACTTCTGGATCCAAACCGTCATAATTGGTTATTGTGAATACATTTGATGCAGTAGCGTATGCACGACCTGAAAGTCCATGCCAGCCGCTTGACTTAAACAGGTTGTTGAAGCTATAACCCAATGTGATGTTGTCGCACTTCAGGAATGAAGCGTTCTTCACATAGTAGTCAGACAACTTAGAAGTGATCTCGTAGGTCTGCCAGTTTCTCTCAACAGTACTCTTCATACGGTTAGAGAAGTACTTCAAAGAGTTAGAGAACCACTCACCTGTATTCATGTTACTCATGCTCTGCTCAACATTGTTATATACATAGTTGCCGATGCTTGCACGCAAAGAGAAACCGAAGTCCCAGTTCTTGTATTCCAAGCGAGAAGAGAAGCCCATGGTTACAGGAGCTGCTGGGCTCTTGTAGAGATACTTATCGCTTTCATTGATCTTACCGTCACCGTTACGGTCAACTACGCAGTTCTCAATTGGCTTGCCGTTCTTGTCGTAAACCTGCTGGTAAACATAGTATGAGTTCATAGCATAACCCACCTGGTTAGCCTGCAGATAAGCACCAGAACCATCACCTACCTTGATGTTTGTATTAACAACAGGAGCACCATTCTCAGATACACCATTCAAGTCGGTAATCTCGTTCTTGTTGTAAGTGAAGTTGTATGTCATGGTCCAGAACCAGTCCTTGGTTTGGATAGCACGCCAGGTAATAGCTGCTTCAACACCGGTATTCTTCAAGGAACCGATGTTCTGCCATGCCTGGTTCTTGTAACCTGCCATAGAAGAAAGTGGAGCATAGTTCAACAGATCGGTAGTCTTTCTGTAGTACCAATCTACGCTACCAGACAATCTCTGATCCAGGATACCCCAGTCCAAACCTACGTTGTAGGTAGAGGTTGTTTCCCACTTCAGGTCAGGACGGTAGTTGTTTGGTCTGTAAAGCTCACCCTCACCAGTAACTGGATAGAAACCATTTGTACCTGTGCTGATAGAATAAGATGGAATCCACTCATAATCGCCGATAGAACCAGCCTGCTGACCAGTCTTACCATAACCCAGACGGAGTTTCAAGTCTGACAACCAGTCAGCGTTCTTCAGGAATGCCTCTTCGTTAGCCTTCCATGCAAAGGCGAATGATGGGAACCAAGCCCAGTGCTCCTTGAAGCGTGAAGAACCATCATCACGGACGGTTGCTGTCAGGAAGTAACGGTCGAGTAATGTGTAGTTAGCACGTCCGAAGAAAGAAACCAGGTAGCTTTCGCTCTTCTCGCTATATGGAGTATGAGGACGCTCTGTACCTGCAAGACTTGCATCGTTATTTGTGCTAGGATAATAACCTACATAGTCATTGTTCTTGCTGCGCCAGAAGTGCTGCCACTCATAACCAGCCATGATGTCGAAGTGATGAATCTTGTTGAAATCCTTGTAGTACTGAGCGTAAGTACTCAAAGAGAGGTTGCGCTTCAGGATTTCCTCACCACCATAGCTACCATAGTACAATGCGTTAGGACATGATGGAGCAAATGACTGGCTCTGGCGACCCTTTGAGATATCTGCACCCAAGGTAGCATGCAATCTCAAATCCTCGAAACCGTGTACCTTATAATCGATGTCGGCACTACCGATGAATGAACGGCTGTGAGCAATCTGACTGCCCTGATCCAGCAAAGACAGAGGGTTAGGCATCTGTGTGGTGCTGTCATAAGTGAAAGGCCATGTATTGTCACCATACTCTGCTTTCTTTGACCACTGGAAATAGCCACCATAGTTCTTGAGAGTCTGGTCCAGGAGACTGTTGCCATCTTTGTCTCTAAGCTGATTCTTGTGATATTCAGATGTAAAGTTGTATGGATCCTGAGTTGGGTCCATTCTTACAGCTGCTGATACAACAGAACCATCTGTATATAAGGTTCTAGCATACATACCCTTGGCATTCAGGTTCAATGTCAAGTGATCCTGGAAGAATGATGGGTTCAAGTTCAAAGATGCTGTTGCACGCTTGAAGTCAGATGTCTTCACGATACCCTGCTGGTCTGTATAACCTACAGAAACACGGTATGGGAGTGACTTTGCTGCACCAGAAACTGTAATGTTGTGGTCGTGGCTGATAGCTGTACGGTAAATCAAGTCCTGCCAGTTGGTGTTGGCTGTACCCAGTGCGCTGTAAGCTTCACTGTCTTTTCCATACAGTTTTTCAACTGTTGCACGGAACTCGTCAGCGTTAAGAACATCAATTGTGTTCTTCTTCTCGCTGATGGTTATGCTACCAGAGTAAGAAACGGTAGGTTTCTGACCCTTGCGACCCTTCTTGGTTGTAATGATGATGACACCATTAGAACCGCGGGAACCATAAATAGCAGTTGCAGAAGCATCCTTCAAGACACTGAAAGACTCAATATCCTGTGGGTTAACTACAGAAAGGAGATTAGAAAGACCCTTAACACCATCGTTGTCCATTGCCAGACCATCGATAACGATCAATGGGTCGTTAGATGCGTTCAAAGAAGAACCGCCACGAACACGAATCTTGGCACCACCACCAGGAGTACCGTCGTTGCTGGTAATGTTTACACCGGCAACCTTACCTGTAAGCATATCCTGTGCATTAACAACCACACCCTTATTCTTAGAATCAGGTTTGATAGCTGTTACAGAACCGGTCAGGTCTGACTTCTTAGCCACACCATAACCGATGACAACGACTTCATTCAAAGCCTTTGAGTCATCTTCCAAGGTAATGTTCATGTTACTAGATGCCTTCACTGTCTGCGGTGTCATACCCAGATAGGTGAATGTAATCTTGGCACCTGGCGCTGCATCAACTGAGAAGTTACCATCCATGTCGGTAATACCTACTGCCTTACCGTTAACTGTAATGGTAGCACCCATGATAGGCTCACCAGAAGCATCCTTCACATGTCCCTTAACTGCATTTGTCTGCGCAAAGGAACTCACCGTCAGAAGCAGACCGCTTGCTAGGGTCAACGCTCTGAGAGGCAATTTAATTTTTACCTGCTTCATCATTTGCTTGATTTTTAAGTTAATGAATTATATTTATTTATCTACTTTTTCTTCTTTTCTTCTTGGCTTAAGTTGTTGTCGTTCCTACTCAAAATGCCGTTCAGGCTATTTTCGGGGTCTTTCTGGCATCTTACTTATATTATATTAAAGGTAGGAATGGGGCGCTTGCCCATAAACTTGTCGTTTCTGTGTGCAAAATTAAGTTCTTTTCTCTAATGTTGTACTATTTTTGTGTTAATTCCGTTATTTATTTTGTGCAAACGTTTGCACAGAAATTACTTGATTTAAGTCAAGAACTTTGAACTGATATTGAGGATATTTCGTAATTTTGCAGCACAACTAATAGCAATGGGCGATAAAGAAACAATAACAATGAAAGATATTGCTCGCGATCTGGGCGTAAGTGTTGCCACAGTGAGCCGGGCATTGAAGGACAGTTCTCGTATCAGTACTGCCCAAAAGGAGCGTATTCAGAAATACGCGCGTGAACATAACTTCTTTCCTAATTTCCTGGGTGAAGCTTTAAGACATAATAAGGTGAAGCCGATGAAGGTGATTGGAGTTATTGTGCCTCAGGTGGTACACTATTACTTCATGTCGGTGCTTTCGGGTATAGAGGAAGAGGCTAGAGCCAGAGGTTACCGTGTGATGGTGGCGCAGAGTAACGAGCGTTACGATAAGGAGGTGGCCATCTGTGAAGACTTCTATCAGAACAAGGTTTGTGGCATCATCGTTTCACAGGCGAAGGATACCAAGCAGTATGACCATTTCGAAAAACTGCTGCAGAATGGGGTGCCGCTCATCTTCTATGATAGAATATGTACGGGCGTGAACTGCTCGCGAGTGGTGGTAGATGACTATATGGGTGCCTTTACTGCCGTTACCCACATGATTGATACGGGCTGTAAGAAGATTGCCTTCTACGGCTCGCCGATGAATCTGGAAATCTCCAAGAACCGATATAACGGTTATCATGATGCGCTGGTAAAGCATGGTTTGACGGAGAATCCTGACTGGGTGAAGATCTGCGATGACCGTGCCAATGCCGAAGCAATAACGCCGGATATTCTGATAGAGGAAGATCGCCCGGATGCTTTCTTCGCCATCAATGATGATACGGCAATCGGCATCCTCTATACCGCCAAGCGCATGGGATTCAAGGTGCCTGAGGAAATCAGCGTCTGCGGTTTTACCAATGGTGACCGTGCCAAGGCGTGCGACCCGATGCTTACTACGGTTGAGCAGCGAGGTGTAGCCGTAGGCGAGGAAGCTGCCAATATCCTGATTGGTCAGGTGGAAGGCTCCATCCCAAGAGATGAGGTGGAGAAGAGAGTGGTGAGAACACGACTCGTGGTGAGAGGAACAACGAGATAAAAATATAAAAACAATATAACGATGAAACAAAAACCTGATTTAAGTTTCTGGAAGCTCTGGAACTTGAGCTTCGGATTTTTCGGAGTACAGATTGCCTACGCCCTGCAGAGCGCCAACATCTCCCGAATCTTTGCAACGTTGGGTGCTGATCCACACAACTTGAGTTATTTCTGGATTCTCCCTCCTCTGATGGGAATCCTGGTACAGCCTATCGTGGGCACGTTGAGCGATAAGACGTGGTGCCGCTTCGGTCGCCGCATCCCTTATCTCTTTGTGGGTGCTACGATTGCCGTCCTGGTAATGTGCCTGCTCCCGAATGCCGGTTCGCTCGGACTGACCGTGAGCGGTGCGATGCTCTTCGGACTGATAGCGCTGATGTTCCTCGATACGAGCATCAACATGGCGATGCAGCCGTTCAAGATGTTGGTAGGCGATATGGTAAATGAAAAACAGAAGGCAAAGGCTTACTCTATCCAGAGTTTCCTCTGCAATGCCGGTTCTGTAGCCGGATATATCTTCCCATTCCTCTTTACCTTCCTCGGTATCAAGAATTATGCTGAGAAGGGTGTGGTTCCTGATTCTGTCATCTGGTCGTTCTATATCGGTGCGGCTATCCTGATTCTCTGTGTTATCTACACCACGATGAAGGTGAAGGAGTGGAATCCACAGCAGTATGCGGAGTATAATGAAGCGAAGAGGGAAGAGGGAAGAGTGAAGAATCCTAATGCTGAGGCTTCTGAAGACAAGGCCGGTTGGATTACTTTGCTCCGCAAGGCGCCATCTACCTTCTGGAAGGTGGGACTGGTTCAGTTCTTCTGCTGGGCTGGTTTCCTTTATCTCTGGAATTATTCTACGGGAGCCATCGCTGAAACCGTATGGAATACGACCGATCCTGCTTCTGAAGCATTCCAGGAGGCAGGCAACTGGGTGGGCATTCTTTTTGCCGTACAGGCTGTAGGTAGTGTAGTCTGGGCTGTGATTCTCCCTCAGTTTAAGAATACGAAGGTGGCATACGCTGTCAGTCTGGTTATCGGTGGTGTGGGTTTTGCCCTGATACCTTTCCTGCATGACCAGTATCTGCAGTTTGTTCCGTTCCTGATGATTGGTGCCGGTTGGGCAGCCATGCTGGCGATGCCTTTCACCTTTGTTACCAATGCTTTGCAGGGATATGGTCACATGGGTGCTTATCTCGGTCTGTTTAACGGAACCATCTGTATCCCTCAGATTGTGGCTGCTATCTGCGGTGGAATTGTCTTGAGTCTGGTGGGTTCTCATCAGAGCGATATGATGATTGTGGCAGGTATCCTGCTGATTGCGGGTGCACTGTCTGTGAGTATCATCAAGGATAAGAAATCAGAATAAAATGAGATGAACGATTAATTATTGTTTCTACAGAGTAGGGGTAGTGCAAACGTTTGCACGATTTGTGAGAAAAAATATGCAAATTTCAGATACGTTTTTCGCTCGTTTTTCTTACCTTTGTAGCATCAAAAATAAATTATAACATTTTCAAGAGCCTTTAAGAGTCTTATGACAGTACAGTTTAATATTGAATATAAAGCAATGTTCGGCGAACAGATCGTCGTAAACATTCAGACGGAGGAAGGTGAACTGAAACTTCCTCTCGAGACAACAGATGGTGAAAGATGGGTATGCGACTGGTGTGTTGAATCGCCAGAGAAATCGTATACCTATTATTATAGTGTAGAACGTGAAGGAAGAGCAGTCAAGACCGAATGGCTTATGATTAAGCATCAGCTCGATGTAAATGCCAAGAAGGCTGCGGTTTATACCCTTTACGATCATTGGAAGGCTATGCCTGAGGATGCTTTCCTCTACAGCAGCGCCTTTACCGATTGTATCAATCATCAGGCTCCACAGGAGATGAAGCCGGAAACGGGCAGTAAGATTGTGCGTCTGGTAGTCCGTGCTCCTCAGCTTCGTGATGGTGAGCGTCTGGGTGTATTGGGTGCAGATAAAGCTTTGGGTGCTTGGGATGTGCAGAAGATTCTTCCGATGACTCAGCATACCTATAATGAATGGGTTGCTGATATTGATGCGACTCATCTTGAGGGCAGCCATCTGGAGTTTAAGTTCGTGGCTTTCAGAAATGCAAAGAACGAGCTTCTCTGGGAAACCAGCATGAACAGAACCGTGGATTTGCCGGAGATGAAGGCAGGTGAGTTGGTATCTTATGAACTCGACCAGGCTTTCTTCGCTCTCTATAACCGCAAACTTGCCGGAACGCAGGTGCCAGTATTCTCATTGCGTACCCGTAAGAGTGCCGGTATCGGTGATTTCGGTGATCTGAAGACCATGATTGATTTTGTGGCTTCTACCGGTCAGAAGGTGCTCCAGCTCCTTCCTATCAATGATACCACCATCACCCATACATGGACCGACAGTTATCCATACAGCTGCATCAGCGTCTTCGCTATTCATCCGCAGTATGCCGACCTCCATGCTCTCCCTGAGCTGAAGGATGCCAAGGCTCGTGCTGAGGCTGAGAAGACACGTGCTGAGTTGAACGCACTGGATAAGATAGATTACGAGAAAGTAAATGATTTCAAGATAAATTACTTGCGCCAAATCTTCAATCAAGAAGGTGAAAAGATGATGAAGACAGCCGAATACAAGGCTTTCTTCCAGGCTTCTGAACTGTGGCTGGTTCCTTACGCACAGTATTCATACCTGCGTGATAAGAATGGTACGGCTGATTTCAACCAGTGGCCAGATCATCAGGTATGGGATGAGGCTGAGCGCAAGGTGCTTGCCGCCCCTAAGACTGCTGCTTACAAGAACGTGGCGTTCTTCTATTTCGTACAGTTCGTACTGGACCGCCAGATGCAGGAGGCTCACGAGCATGCCAAGGCTAAGGGCGTTATTTTGAAGGGTGATATTCCAATCGGCGTAAACCGCAATGGTTGCGATGTATGGACGGAACCTAAATACTTCAACCTCAATGGTCAGGCGGGTGCTCCACCTGATGACTTCTCTGCCAATGGTCAGAACTGGGGATTCCCTACCTATAACTGGTTTGAGATGCTGAAGGATGGCTGCCAGTGGTGGAACCGCCGTTTCCAGAACATGGCAAGATACTTTGATGCTTACCGCATCGACCACGTATTGGGCTTCTTCCGTATCTGGGAGATTCCGGTACATAGCGTACATGGATTGCTCGGACAGTTTGCACCGGCGCTTGCCATGAGCCGTGAAGAGATTGAAAGCTATGGTTTGCACTTCCAGGAAGACCGTTTTACCCGTCCGTTCATTACCGATTGGGTATTGGATCGTGTGTTCCATGAGCGTGCCGGCGAGGTAAAGGAGAAGTATCTCGACCGTCTGGATGACGAGCGTTATCAGATGAAGCCTGAGGTAGATACCCAGCGCAAGGTAGAGGCTCTCTTTGCTGACGTAACAAATGAGAAGGAACTCTGGCTGCGTGATGGCTTGTATGCCCTGATCAGCGATGTACTCTTCGTACGCGATCATACCAACCCTGGCGTCTTCCATCCACGTATCTCAGCCCAGCTCGACTTTATCTACGAGTCGCTCTATGATAATGACAAGGCTGCGTTTAACCGTCTTTACAACGACTATTTCTATCGCCGCAACAACCAGTTCTGGTATCAGGAGGCGATGAAAAAGTTGCCTAAGCTGGTTCAGGCTACCCGCATGCTAGTTTGTGCCGAAGACCTCGGTATGGTTCCAGACTGTGTGCCTTGGGTAATGGACGAGTTGAAGATATTGAGTCTGGAACTCCAGAGCATGCCAAAGGATCCATCGGTTAAGTTCGGACATCTGAGCCGTAACCCATACCGCTCGGTATGTACCATTTCGAGCCACGATATGCCTACTCTGCGCATGTGGTGGGATGAGAATATCCAGCGTACCCAGGAGTATTACAATACGATGCTCTACCGTCAGGGATCAGCACCTCATCCACTCCCAGGCTGGTTGGCTAGCGACATCATCAGCCGCCATCTTACCTCTCCATCCATGCTCTGCATATTGAGCATCCAGGACTGGTTGGCTACCGATGAGGCTCTTCGTCTGCCTGATGCCGATGCTGAGCGTATCAATATCCCGGCTACCCCTAAGCATTACTGGCGTTACCGCATGCACCTCAACATAGAGGATCTGGCTGCAGATAAGCGTTTCGTGCAGAATATCACAGAAATGATTTCGCAGTCTGGAAGATGCTAACTAACATGATTATATATAGTGCAAACGTTTGCACACTCATTTGCAGAAAAATACCCTCCCAAAACGTGGAGGGTATTTTTGTTTTTTGTATCTTTGCACTATCTTAAGAATAAACAGATAATGATTGAGATAAACTAACGAAGATTCAAAAAAAGAATAAACAACAACTGAACAGTATGAAAAAACTGAATGTATTAGTGATGGGTCTCTTGCTTCCTATGTTGGCAGCAGCCCAGACCGTAAAGTCGCCTAACGGCAACGTCTCGGTAACATTCTCTTTGACCGAAAAGGGACAGCCTACCTATGAGATGAGCTATAAGGGAAAGACTGTATGCAAGCCATCCCACTTAGGATTGGAACTGGCTAAGGATAAACATGCCTCTAAGGGCATGGAGGAAACCAGCCTGATGGATGGTTTTACTGAAACCGGCAGCAAGACATCGACTTTCGATGAAACCTGGAAGCCGGTATGGGGCGAGACCGCTACCATCCGCAACCATTACAACGAGATGGAGGTAAACCTGAACCAGGCTGCTTCTAAGCGTAACATCACCATCCGTTTCCGTGTATATGATTATGGTATGGGCTTGCGCTATGAGTTCCCACAGCAGGAAAGTCTGAATTATTTCGTCATCCAGGAGGAGCATACCCAGTTTGCCATGGCAGGCGATCATACCGCTTACTGGATTCCTGGTGATTATGATACACAGGAGTATGATTACAACATTACTCCATTGACAGGCATTCGCCCAATTATTGCGAAAAACCGTGAAGCTTACAAGAGCAATTCATCTACCACCGTCTTCTCTGATACCGGTGTTCAGACCTCTCTCCAGATGAAGACCAAGGACGGACTCTACATCAACATCCATGAGGCTGCCTGTCTGGATTATCCTACCATGCACCTCAATCTGGACGAGAAAACATTGACCTTCGAGTCTTGGCTTACTCCTGATGCCGTGGGCAGAAAGGGATTTATCCAGACTCCATTCAATACCCCTTGGCGTACCGTGATGGTAAGTGATGATGCCCGTGATATGCTTTCATGCAAGTTGACATTGAATCTCAACGAGCCTTGCAAGATTAAGGATACATCCTGGATTCATCCTACCAAGTACTGCGGTGTATGGTGGAACATGATTGTGGGTACCAAGACCTGGAGCTATACCAACGATCTGCCATCTGTGCGTCTCGGTGTTACTGATTACAGCAAGTGCAAGCCTAACGGTACTCATGGTGCAACCAACGAGGAAGTGAAGCGCTACATCGACTTTGCAGCCAAGAACGGTTTGCAGGAAGTATTGGTAGAAGGCTGGAACGAAGGTTGGGAAGACTGGTTCGGTCACCAGAAGCTCGATGTCTTCGACTTCGTGACTCCATATCCAGACTTCGATATCAAGATGCTCAACGACTATGCTCACTCTAAGGGCGTGAAGCTGATGATGCACCACGAGACATCTTCTGCAGCTCTCAACTACGAGCGCCACATGGAAGATGCCTTCAACCTGATGAACAAATATGGTTATGATGCCGTGAAGACCGGTTATGTGGGAGATATCATCCCAAGAGGTGAGTATCACTACAGCCAGTTGATGAACAATCACTACCAGCGTGTCATCGAGACCGCTGCCAAGCATCATATCATGGTAAATGCCCACGAGGCAACCCGTCCTACAGGTATCTGCCGCACCTGGCCTAACCTGGTTGGCAACGAGAGTGCACGTGGTACAGAGTATGAGGCATTTGGCGGTAACAAGTCTTATCATACCGTAATGTTGCCATTCACCCGTCTGCAGGGTGGTCCGATGGATTATACTCCTGGTATCTTTGAGACCAAGCTTTCTGAGTGGAGCAACAATAAGAGTTATGTTCATACCACTCTCTGTGGTCAGCTTTCTCTCTATCTCGTAATGTACAGTCCTTTACAGATGGCTGCCGATCTTCCAGAGCATTATGAGAAGTATGATGATGCCTTCCAGTTCATCCGCGACGTAGCTTGCGACTGGGACGACTCCAAGTATCTGGAGGCAGAGCCAGCCAAGTATATCACCGTAGCCCGCAAGGCAAAGGGAACCGACAACTGGTTTGTAGGCGGTAAGACTGATGCAGCCCGCACAGCCGTAGTAAAGCTCGACTTCCTGGATAAGGGCAAGAAGTATGCTTGCGCTATCTATCAGGACGGCAAGACTGCTGACTACGAGAAGAACCCTAAATCTTATCAGATCATCCACAAGACTGTGAAGAAGGGGGATGTTTTGAAGATTAACGAAGCACGTGGTGGTGGTTTCGCCATCTCTTTGCTCGCTAAATAAGCCTATAATTTCCGTATTTCCGTCCAACTGTCCGGGTTGGTCGGAAATACGCTAAAAATGAGCGTAGATAATCTGTCACAGTTTTCTTCGCTCAGTTTGCTTTAATGTCCTGTATACCAATAACTTAACAATATGAATATCCAAAAACTAATAATTGCAGCATTGACAGCAACCGTTTTACCAACTTCATTGAATGCCCAGCAGACATTTAATGAGATGATGTATTCCAAGGAGAAAACCATGTTTATCCTGAATGCTCCAACAGCCCAAAAGTCTTCTGTAACCCTCCGACTTTATAAGCAAGGTCAGGGAGGAAAGGCTTATAAAACGCTGAAAATGAAGAAGTTGGACAATGAATGCTGGGAGGCTACCGTAAAGGGCGACCTCAAGGGAAAGTTCTATACCTTTGATATTGGCAAGGGTGAAACACCAGGTACATTTGCCAAAGCAGTAGGTGTGAACGGAAACCGTGGCGCCATCGTAGATTTGTATGATACCGATCCATCTGGATGGGATCAGGACGTGCGTCCTGCCCTGAAATCGCCAGCCGATCTCGTTGTCTACGAGCTTCACGTGCGTGATTTCTCCATTTCTCCTACATCCGGCTTGAAATATAAGGGCAAATATCTCGCTCTCACCGAGCCAAAGGCCATCGAATATCTCAAGAATCTGGGCATCAACGCCATCCACTTCCAGCCTGTATTCGATTTCGCTTCTATAGATGAGACCCGACTCGACAAACCGCAGTTCAACTGGGGTTATGATCCGAAAAACTATAATGTGCCGGAAGGCAGTTACGCTACCGACCCTTATTCTCCAGCAACCCGCATCAAGGAGTTCAAGGAGATGGTGATGGCGCTGCATAAGGCAGGCATCCGAGTGATTTTCGATGCCGTATATAACCATACTTTCGATATCAATGGCAGCAATTTCCAGCGTACCTATCCTGATTATTATTATCGCAAAACCAAGGATGGTAAGTATTCTGATGGTTCAGGCTGTGGCAACGAGACTGCTTCAGAGAAGCCTCTCATGCGCCAGTTTATGCTGGAGAGCGTGAAATACTGGATAGACGAATATCATATCGATGGTTTCCGTTTCGATCTGATGGGTGTTCATGACATCGAAACCATGCAGGCTATCCGTGAGATGGTAAACCGCATCGATCCCAGCATCTATATTTATGGTGAGGGATGGAGTGCAGGCAGCTGTGCTTATCCTACCGAGAAACTGGCGGTGAAGGCGAATACCCAGCAGCTCAAGGGCATCGGTGCTTTCAGCGATGATATGCGCGATGCGCTCCGTGGTCCTTTCTCTGATGACCATCAGGGAGCGCTCCTGGCTGGTCTTACAGGTCAGGAGGAGAGTCTGAAGTTCGGTATTGTGGGTGGCATCGCCCATCCGCAGGTGGATATGACAAAGGTGAACTATGACAAGAAGCCTTGGACCAACAATCCTACCGAGCAGATCAGTTATGTAAGCTGCCATGACGATATGTGTCTGGTAGACCGTCTGAAGGCAAGCATCGCATCTCTTACCGACAAGAATATCCCTGAAGCAATACGTACTGCCGAGTTGCTCCGCATCGACCAGCTTGCGCAGACCTGCGTCTTCACTTCACAGGGTGTTCCTTTCATCCTTGCCGGCGAAGAGATGCTCCGCGACAAGAAGGGAGTACACAATAGCTATAATTCTCCTGACAGCATCAACCAGTTTACCTGGACCAATCTGCAGAAGTATCCGCAGGCGTTTGCTTATTACAAGAGTCTGATCCAGCTCCGCAAGAATCATCCGGCATTCCGTCTTTCAACAGGCGATAAGGTACGTCAGCATCTGGAGTTTCTGCCTGCTCAGGAAACTTGTCTCGTAGGTTTCCAGCTCAAGAATCTGGAGGGCATTGATGCGTGGAAGAACATCATCGTGATCTATAACTTCAATAAGGAGGCAAAGAAGATGCAGATTCCTGAGGGTAATTATACCGTGGCTTGCTGCAATGGTGTGATTAACGAGGAAGGTTTAGGCTTTGTTTCGGGAAAGGAAGTTGAGGTTGCCCCTCAGTCAGCCCTGATACTTTATCAGAAATAGTTTATATATTTAATTAATAAGGTGTAATATGAAAAAGATAATAGCTTCTTTATTGCTTATGAGTAGCGCAATAAGTATGAATGCAGCGGTTAACGTGAACCGCATTGAACCTACCGACTGGTATGTGGGCATGAAAGATGCTTCACTCCAGCTGATGGTGTATGGCAAGGATATCAAGAATGCCGATGTAACGGTAGACTATCCGGGTGTGAAGGTAGACAGCATAGCCCGCCTTGATTCCCCTAATTATCTCCTGGTTTATCTTAACCTCGATGGGGCAAAGGCTGGTGAGATGACCCTCAACTTCAAGCAGGGCAAACAGTCGAAGAAGGTAAAGTATGTGTTGAAGAACCGTGAGATGGCGGGCGATAAGCGCATCGGTTTCTCTAATGAAGATGTGCTCTATATGCTGATGCCAGACCGTTTCGCCAACGGCAATCTGAAGAATGATGCCTTTAAGGCGATGCGTGATAAGACCTGCAACCGTGCAGAGCCTAGTTTGCGCCATGGTGGCGACCTGGAGGGAATCCGCCAGCACTTGGATTATTTTAACCAGTTGGGTGTAACCGCTCTGTGGTTTACCCCGGTTTTGGAGAACGACAGTCCAAGTAACGGCAAGAACAGCAGTTATCATGGATATGCTACCACCAATTATTATCGTGTAGACCCACGTTTCGGAACCAATGCCGATTATAAGCAGCTGATAGATGAGGCTCACAAGAAAGGTTTGAAGATTGTGATGGATATGATTTTCAACCATTGCGGTTTCGAACATCCTTGGGTTGCCGATATGCCATCAAAGGACTGGTTCAATACACCGGAATGGCTGGCTCCTGAAAATCAGACTGCCGAGCATCAGAAGAACATCGGTACGGTGGATGGCGCTGCTAAGGTGAACGATAAGTATCTGCAGACCAGTTATAAGCTGACTCCTGTACTCGATCCATACGCCAGCAAGGTTGATCTCACAGAAACCGTAGATGGCTGGTTTGTTCCAACCATGCCTGACCTCAACCAGCGTAACCCACACGTTATCAAGTATCTGATTCAGAACAGCGAGTGGTGGATAGAGAGTGCAGGTATCGACGGCATCCGTATGGATACCTATCCTTATGCCGACCGCGATGCGATGGCACACTGGATGAAGGTGCTGGGCGAGGAGTATCCTCACTTCAATACCGTAGGCGAGACTTGGGTAACCGAACCTGCCTATACTGCAGCCTGGCAGAAGGACAGCAAACTTTCTGAGAAGAACAGCTATCTGCCAACCGTTATGGATTTCGCTTTCTTCGACCGCATCAACAGTGCAAAGAAAGAGGAGACCGATGACTGGTGGAACGGCATGAACCGTCTCTACAATGTGTTCTGCTACGACTATCTCTATCCTAATCCAAAGAGCGTAATGGCATTCATCGAGAATCATGATACCGATCGCTTCCTGGGTGAAGGCAAGGATACCCTGGCTTTGAAGCAGGCGCTGTCATTGCTTCTTACTATCAACCGCACTCCTCAGCTCTATTATGGTACAGAGGTGCTGATGAACGGTATCAAGAGTGTGACCGATGGCAATGTACGCAAGGACTTCCCTGGCGGTTGGACTGGTGACAAGCACAATGCCTTTACGGCAGAGGGCAGAACTCAGGCAGAGAACCAGATGTTCAACTGGCTCAGCAACCTGTTGCACTGGCGTCAGGGCAATGAAGTGATTACCAAGGGCAAGCAGACCCAGTTCTGTCCTCAGAAGGGTGTTTACGTAATTGCCCGCCAGTATAAGGGTAAGAATGTGATGACGGTTATCAACGGCAAGAACGAGGCAAACGAGCTGAATGTTTCCCGTTATGCAGAGATTATCGGTTCTCATGACAAGGCTACGGATGTTACAAACGGTCGCACCGTTCTTATCAACAAGAACGTGAAGCTCCGTCCTCGCCAGAGCATGATTCTTGAATTCTAGAAAAAAACTCAAGAAAGTGCCTAACGGTGTTATTTTACACTGATAGGCACTTTTTTTCTTGTATTTATTCTTTTGTTTCGATTATTCTTCGTACTTTTGCAAGCATAACCTATATAGATAAATGATTAGATACATTTTTTCCATCATAGCAGCATTCTTCATAACCTTGAGCAGTTGGGCGCAAGGTGGACTGCCTAGTCGCTATAATGTAAGCTATCTCAATATGGCTGCAGGTATGCCGAATAATTTTGCTGATGATATCTTTCAGGACTCTTACGGCTTCGTATGGATCAGTACGCATGGTGGTGGTCTGGTACGCTACGATGGTTTCAATTTCATGAACTTCGGTTTGGGGGCTGTAGGAATCAGTCTGCGAAGCAACAGTTGCCGTAATGTCTGCGAAGATCCGTTCAAGCGCCTTTGGGTGGCTTTCGAAGAAGGTCCACAGGTGCTCGACCTCAATACCATGCAACCTGTTGTTCCACCTTGTGAGAACAGCCAGGTAGAGGCACAACTCAACAAAGTATTCAAGAACCTTTGCACCCGAACATATTGTGATGCAAAGGGCAATATATGGATGCTGTCTTTCAACCAGCTTACCCGTTTCGGCTTTAACGAAAAGGGCGAGGTGAACAGCGTCTTGTCCACATCCTATCCTTATAATGCTCCCGACCTCGGAATCTGTGATGTCTATCGCAGAGGAACGGTTGTATTATGCAACAATGGAGTAGTGAGCGAGTTTTCTGTGAAGAACAATCAGCTTGTAGCAAAGAATATCTCATCCCTGTTCCCTCCGCTCGAAGGTCGGTATGGGGGGGCGCTTATTTATTATCATGGTAAGATATGGATGGGTACGAATCGCGGATTGTTTAATAGTGCAAAGCAGGAATTCCATTGCTCTGCTACCGACCATTCGCTCCAGCACGAAGTAGTGACGAGCCTTGCTGTTTCTCCAGATGACAAACTTCTGGTAGGAACGCTCTGTGGCGTAGATATCTTCTATGATAAGACCGGAGAGATAGAACATTGGAACACTGCTACGGCTGTGAATCCGCTGAGCAGCAACTTTATCAACAGTCTTTTCTCTAAGAACGGACAGATATGGGTAGGTTCCGAGACAGGTGGTGTTATCAAGCTGGCTCCACGTCAGCTGAATTTGGAATTCTACCGTCACGACCCCGCCAACCCAGGCAGCATCTCTCCCAACGCAGTCAATGCCATGTATGCGGCAGCTGACGGAACCCTGTGGGTAGGAACTGTAGAGGGAGGTCTCAATGCCTTGACTCCAGGCAGCATGAACTTTGTTCATTATACGGTAGCAAATTCCGGTTTGCCGCATAATACCGTCTCGGTTCTTGCAGCTGATAACCGCAATCAGCTCTGGATTGGTACCTGGGGAAGGGGTATCGCTGTGATGAATCTCAGTCAGCCGGGCAAAATTATTCCTCTGATGGTTGATGCAAAGCATCAGCATTTTCTCAACTTTGCCGGTGCTTTGGCTTACGATCCTATCAATGATGGTATGTGGCTTGGAACCAATGATGGTCTCTTCTTCTATGATATGAAGCGCCGCCAACTCATCGAACCTTTCAGGGGATGCCTGAATGTGCGCGGCTGCATTGGTTCTCTGATAACCCGAAAGGGCAAACTCCTGATGGGTTGTGTGCAGGGAATGGTAGAGGTCGACCTCAAGTCGCGTGCTCATGGTAAGGGCGATTTCGCTGTAACGTATCATCAGTATAAACTCGACAATCCGAAGAGTGGAGTCTTCGATAAGATATTGTCTTTCTGCCAGGCTAAGGATGGAAAGATATGGATGGGCAGTAACGGCTACGGTCTGTATTGCTATACCAGCGATAAAAACGGAAAGACTCAAGTGAAGTCGTATACCACGAATAATGGATTAGCCAACAATACCGTGAAGGGTATTGTAGAGGACAACCAGGGTATGTTGTGGATAGCTACCGATAACGGACTCTCTATCTTCAATCCGAAGACCGAGGCATTCTGCAGTTTCTCCCGTGAAGACGGTCTGATCAGTTCGCAGTTCTATTTCAATGGTGCCATCCGCAATGCCAAGGGCGAGATATTCCTGGGCACCGATGCGGGTATGATGGCTGTAAAGGGCATAAACCGTTCTGTGCATCAGACGGGTAAGTTGTGCTTTACCGAACTTCTGGTAGATAACCAGCCTGTCTTTGCCGGCAGCGATTATCTGGAAGAAGACATTTCTATTGCCAGAAAGTTGCGTATCCATGAGAGTGATAAGTCGTTCACCCTCTTTTTCTCAGCGCTCAATTATGGATGCGAGACACAGGGCGTGTACCTTTATCGCATGAAGGGATACGAGAATGAGTGGGTTCAACTCAAGGCTGGTCAGCATAGTGTGCGTTATTCCACTCTGCCAGCTGGAGACTATAAGTTTGAGGTGAAATATATCCCATCTATCAATTCCGACAAGGAGCAGGTGATCTCTGTAGAAGTTCAGATTACTCCTTATTTCTGGAAGAGCTGGTGGTTTGTTGCTCTTATTATAATAGGTATCATTGCCTTGCTCCAATATGCTTATGTGCGCCGTCTCAACAAGATGCACGAAGAGGAAGTTGAGGCTCTGTACCGTCCTATCGAGGCAGCGATGAAGGAAAGTGATGAACCAGAAAAGCTGCAGAGTCGCATCCAGATGATTCTGCAGAACCAGAAGCGTTATCAGGACAGTCAGAAAAAGAGCATTGAGGCTGACAGGAAGATGGTAGAGGAGACTATGCGTCCATTCATGGAAGAAGTGATGGATGTGATGGAGAAGAATTACGATAATTCGGAGTTTGGTGTACAGGAACTGGCAGATGCCTTAGGTATATCCCGCAGTGTACTGAGCAAGAATCTCTCCAAGGAGACAGGCTTACCAACAGCCCAGTTTATCCGCAACTACCGTCTCGACATCTCGCGCAAGATGATGGCTGATAAAACTTCCAACCGAAATATTACGGAGATAGCCTACCGTGTAGGCTTCAACGATCCGAAGTATTTCACCCGTTGCTTCACCAAGCAGTTTGGTATCTCGCCGACTGCATATAAGGATCAGTTGGATTCTCAGGGTTCAGATATGGCATAGTTCTCCTTGGATTCTTCGGAGAAATAATGTTCCAGGATGTGATAATTTGTTAAGTAAACAAAATAAAACCGTGGGGTTGCTTGATATAAGTCAAGTAACCCCTTATTTTGTATGTGTGGGTACACAACTGGTGGATAAGCACGTAATATCCTTAAAAATCCACTGTTTATGCGGTTTGTCCACCTATAAAACCCAATTGTCCACCCAATATAATCCGGTTAATTGTACTTTTGCCACTGAAAAATGATTTAGAAATTTTAAATAACCTACATATAGTAAATAAACAACCTAAAAGCATTAAGTTATGAAGATAAGAAAAACTTTGCTTTCGTTTGCTTGTGCTATCATGGTGGCATTAAGTTTCACTGCTTGTGGTGATGACTGGGGCCGACAGGATGATTCTGCTGGCGGACAGGTTTACCCATCTAAAACGACAGTGGCAACTTATGACTTTGAGTATTCAGAAGAGAAACCTGAGTATTCAGACATGATCAGTCACGACGAGTCATGTGAGGTGACCAATGATGAGTCCCTCGCAAGTAATGTATTGCACATCAATGGTAAGGGTGGTGCCAAGATTGCCAATCCTTTCAATGGTGTGAAGTTGCAAAATGGTGCTGCCATCACTTTCGCCGTAAAGATTGATGCAGCCGTAGCTGAGGACGGAACTGTCGCTGATGTTGACTTGACACGCCCTCTTATCTCATTTGGTTCAGATGAGAAGAATCTAGCTGGTAATGATATCAGTGCTCACTTCTATATCACTGCCAATGGTCAGGTGGTTTACAGCAAGCCTACCCAGTTGCAGAGTATGAACCTGAATGAGAATGATCCTGCTTCTGTGAAGACAGGGATTCTCTCTCCTAATGAGTGGCATTTCGTAGCCCTTCAGCTTTCTACTGAAGGTTACCAGCTTTACGTAGATGGTAAGAAGAGCCTTTCTGGTTATCAGACATCATCAAGTGCTACCTCTTTCCAGTACAAGACCTTGGTTGATTCCATCAACTCTTTACCTTATATATATATAGGTGGAGACAGCAAGTTGACAGCAGAAGAGACCAACACCGTATCTATCGACAATGTTACCCTGATCCGTAACATGATGGAAGAGAAGGATTGGAACAAGACCATTGGTGGTAATGGAGGTAGCGGTTTCATTTGGAAAGAACAAGAATCTATCGGTAATGAAGATTTTAGTTCCGGATTCTTTGATCCTAAAACTCCAAATATTCAAATGAAAGGTAATGGTACTGTTCATTACCGTTTTATTTGCAATAATAATGCTGCAAAAAATTATGAAACATGGGTTCTTGCCATAACAAATGGTGTAGCTTTTGGCGATAATGGATATATTGAATATGAGATATGTCGTGGTGATGCTTGGAGTTGGGGTTCACTCCTCGATGGCGTGGCTCAAGGCGTTTCTGCAAGTTATAATTGGGATTCATGGATTGCTGATATGAAGGGAGCAACAGTAGACCTTTATGTTACTCGTACTGGTAAAATGTTCCATGTTGAACAATATGTGACAACTGCAAGTGGTTCTAAACTACCAGTTTGTACATTTGATACTCAAAAGGAAGCTCCTACAGAAGAATGGGGTACTTTTGTAACTCTAGAAAAGTCATTCTTGACATTTGAAAAGGCCGAAACTTATACATCTGTTAATTATAAAGATGGTGCATATACAATCGGTTCTGATGATAATTCTTCAGCATTCTTTGATAAGAAATCTGAAATGTATGACCTTTCTGCAGAGCGTTCACGTTTGACAATTCAATTTGTCAATACAACTGCAGGTGGAACGAATTGGGATAATTATGTAGTTGCATTCACAAACACTCCTTTTGGTGAGGCTGGATATTTAGAGTATGCAGTTTGTAGAGCAGATGCTTGGACATGGGGAGCTAATATACCAACGAATGGAGATAATGTAACAGCTAGCTACAATTGGGATACTTGGAAGACAGATATTAATGGTGCTACTGTTACTCTTGATTTCAAACGTGTTGGTGATAGAGTTGATATGACAGCTGATGTTGTGACAGCTCAGGGAGAGTCTTTGCCTCAGATGTCTTTCTTTGTTGATGGACTTGAGGGTAAACCGCTTTATGTCTTCTTGACAAATGAAAAGTCTTATCAAGTTATCAAGCAGGTTAGAACATATCCATGGTTCAATACTAACTTTGCAGAATAATAACCAAAACAGAATAAACAATGAACAATAACATATTGCATAAGTTATTCTTGACCCTGACACTGGTGCTCCTTACTTTAGGAGCATCAGCACAGGTTACCGTATCTGGTAATGTGTCAGATGAATCGGGTGAGCCTATCATCGGTGCTACTGTTATGGAAGCATTGACAACCAATGGTGTTGTTACTGATTTCGACGGTAACTTCAAGATTCAGGTGAAGAACGAGAACGCTACTTTGAAAATCTCTTATATCGGTATGGTTGCTCAGAACATCCGTGTAGACAATCAGCGTAATATCAAGGTGGTTCTCAAGGACGAAAGTCAGAAAATCAATGAGGTCGTAGTCGTTGGTTACGGTCATCAGAAGAAGGAGAGTGTCGTAGGTGCAATCTCTCAGGTTAGTTCAGACGACCTCTTGAATACTCCTACTGCCAACGTAACACAGGCTATTGCCGGTAAGATTCCAGGTGTTGTTACAACACAGGTATCTGGTGCTCCTGGTGCCGATGATGCTACGATCAACATTCGTGGTCGTGCAACCTTCGCTGGCGATGGTGCTCCTTTGGTAATGGTAGATGGTGTAGAGCGTGCTTTCTCTCAGGTTGCTCCTGATGACATCGAGAGTATCTCTGTATTGAAGGATGCTTCTGCTACAGCCGTTTATGGTGTGCGTGGTGCGAATGGTGTCATCCTCGTTACTACCAAGCGTGGTAAGGATATGAAGCCAGAGGTTAGCTTGACCAGCAACTTCATGTGGGGTACTCCAACCCGTAAGCCTCACTATCTGAACTCTTATGATTCTGTAACTCTCCTGGAGGAGGCTCTGAAGAACGATGGTCTTCCATCACAGTATACAGCTTCTGATATCGAGATGTACCGCAAAAGCTGTGCCGGTGAGTTGACTGGTGCTGATGCCCTTCTCTATCCTAATGTAGACTGGTATGATGAGGTGCTCAACAACTGGGCTCCATCTCAGCGCTATAATGTAAGTGTACGTGGTGGTACGAAACGTATGCGCTACTATGTCTCTGGTGAAATCTACAACCAGGGTTCTCTGATCAAGAACCTCAGCCAGGATACCTACGGTAACTCTTCAAGCCCAGGCTACAACCGTTACGCTTTCCGTGCCAACATGGACTTCTTCCTCTCTAAGGATTTGACATTCAGCGTAAACTTCGGTACTCGTTTCGAGAACCGTCATGGTTCAAACACTAACGAGAGTTCTACCAACTATGATATCTTCGCACGTATCAACCATACTCCAGGTTGGATCTTCCCAGTATCTTATGAGGTACAGAATGGTGAGACTACCAAGACTCTCTATGGTGGTACAGCCGTATATCAGGACAACGTAGTAGCTGCCCTTGCCAAGGGTGGATACTATCGCGGAACCAATACCATCAACGAAACCAACTTCATCGCAGACTACAAGATGGACTGGTTGACTCCTGGTCTTTCTGCCCGCGGTATGGTTTCATTCGACTATGACTCTTATTATAAGAAGACATTCGGTGCAGCTTTTGCAACCTATGAATTGAACGACCGCAACAACTTTACAAGTGCAGATGCTTATACCAAATATAATGTAGATGGCGACCTGGCTTACTCTAAGGGTTCTTCTACAACTTACAAACTCTATATGGAGGGTCAGATCAACTACGCCCGCAAGTTTGGTAAGCACGATGTTACCGGTATGGTACTTTACAACCAGAACGACTACCGTTACAACTCAGACCTGGCTAAGCGCTATCAGGGTCTCGTAGGTCGTGTAACTTACGGCTATGATGACAAGTATCTCGCTGAGGTTAACGTTGGTTACAATGGTTCAGAGAACTTCCTCAAGGGCAAGCGCTTCGGTTTCTTCCCAGCCTTCTCACTCGGTTGGCGTGTAACTCAGGAAGAGTTTATGAAGCCAACAGAAAACTGGTTGAACAACTTGAAGATCCGTGCATCTTACGGTGAGGTTGGTAACGACGTTTATACAGTAGGTGGTGTGGCTCAGCGCTTCCTCTATGAGGAAAAGTGGAACCAGATTACAAACGATTACTACTTCGGTAATACTGGTACAACCGGTATCTTCGAGAGCCAGTATCCTAACTATGGTGTAACCTGGGAGCGTGCCAAGAAGTTCAACGTAGGTTTGGAGTTCGGCTTGTTCAATGGTATGCTGACTGGTAACTTCGACTACTTCGTTGAGAACCGTAACGATATCCTGACAGAATATTTGAGCCGTCCACAGTGGGTAGGTGTAACGATGGCTGCCGGAAACCTCGGTAAAACTCAGAACAAGGGTTACGAGTTGGAACTCCATCACTTCAACCACATCGGCAAGGACTTCACCTATAATGTAGGTGTTACCTTCTCTCATGCAGCCAACAAAATCAAGAATATGGATGAGCCTGCTTACAAGACCGCTTACCGCAAGCGCGAAGGTCACCCAATCAACCAGTACTTCGGTCTGGTATGCGAGGGTTTCGTAACACAGGCAGACTTGGATAATCCTAACTTCCCTGTATCAACCTACGGAAACGTAAAGGTTGGTGACCTGAAGTACAAGGATATGAATAACGATGGCTTCATCGATGACCGTGATGAGACATTCATCGGCTACAGCGATATTCCAGAGAACACATACGCTCTGACACTCGGCGCCAACTATAAGGGCATCGGTTTCGAAGTAATGTTCCAGGGTGTAGATCATGTATCCCGTTACTACGACAGCGATGCGATGTTCGCCTTCCAGAACAACGGTAAGGTAAAGGATATCCACCTGAACCGCTGGAACCCTGCAAAGAGCGAGGCAGAGAACCTGGCAACAGCAGAATATCCATTGCTCCATTATGGAAGCAACGGTGACCACAACCAGCGCCAGAACTCATTCTTCCTGAAGAACGGTTCATTCGTCCGTCTGAAGAACATCGAGTTGAGCTATACATTCCCTAAGGAGTTGATTAAGCATGTCGGTATGAGCAATGTTCGCTTCTACATCAATGCCAACAACCTCTTTACATGGGATCATCTCGACGACTTGGTTGACCCAGAGAGTAACGGTTCAAACCGTTATCCACTCTTGAAGACCGTCAACGTAGGTTTCAATGTCGTATTCTAATTCAAGAACATTCAAAAAGAATCGAAAATGAAGAAATATAGTATATTTGCTTTGGCGCTCGTTATGGGAGCAATGACGCTCACCTCTTGCGAAGACGCCTTCGGCAATTTCCTCGACAAGCAGCCAAGCAATGAGTTGACAAAAGCTGAGGTGTTGGGTAACTTCACTCTGTTGGAAGAGAACCACAACGATACTTACAACTTCCTGCTTCACGGTGCCAACCGCGTGAACAACTCATGGATGGATGCTGCTACCGACCTGGCTGAATCAAGTATCGGTACATCAGGTACACGTACCACATTCAATATAGGTAACTATTATGGTGGTGGCGGTGCAGCAGAGTTGACTTCTCCTTGGGAGAGTCGCTATCGTGGTATTCGCAAGTGCAATATCACCATCAACACATTGGAGCAGGACACAGAGAACAAGCTTCGCCCTGCAGATATTGACGTAGAACTTTACAATTCACGTAAGGCAAACTATATTGCAGAGGCTCGTTTCCTCCGTGCCTATTTCTACTGGGAACTGTTCCTCCGCTACGGTCCGGTGCCATTGGTTACTACCGAGCTCGACCCTAATGGTGACTTGATGACAGGTTATACTGAGCGCCCAGACCTCAGGACCTTCATGGATTATCTCTTCAAGGAGGTGAAGGAATGCGAGAGCAGTCTGAAGACTTATGCAGAGACCAGCGATGCTACTTATGCAGGTGAGGTGAACCAGCCTACAGCACGTGCCCTCTATGTTCGCATGATGCTCTATATGGCAAGTCCACGCTACTCAGCACAGAGCGGTGTTACCTGGCAGCAGGCTGCAGACGCAGCTGCGGGCTTCATCGCTGACTATGGTGAGAATTATAGATTGGAAGACCGTACCAACGGTGGTGTAGCAGCCTACAACAATGCCTGGTTGCTCAACACTTATACTGACAAGAACCCTGAGGTTATCTTCTTCCGCAACGATGTAGCCATCGGTTGGAGCGGTATTTCTACCGATACTCCAGTAGGTGAAGGTGGACAGGGTGGTCTTTGCCCAAGCCAGAACCTCGTAGATATGTATGATATGGAAGATGGTTCAGCTCCTTTCAAGCAGTATGATGCAACAGGTGCTCCGGTTTATGTAAACGGCAAGCCTACCATCAACGAAGAGAGCGGTTATACAGAGCAGAAGATGTGGAAGAACCGTGATCCACGCCTCGCAGCTACCATTCTTTACAATGGTTGTGAGTGGGGTCAGGCTACCAGCACCAAGACCAATGTCATTGATGTGGTTTATGGTCATCGCGATAATCCTATCGGCAACCAGAATGCTACTCCAACAGGTTATTATGTACGCAAGTATATTCCTGAGACCATCCTGAGCAGCAACCACAGCGGTACAGCCAAGCGCCTCTGGAAGATCTTTACCTATAGCGAACTGCTTCTGAACTATGCTGAGGCATTGAACGAGGCTGACTATGCAGGCAACAAGACACAGGTTTGCAACCTGCTCGACCAGATTCGTCATCGTGGCGGTATCATCGGTAATGTAGCCGACCGTGCAGACTTGAATTCTCAGTCAGCTATGCGCAACTTCATCCACAAGGAGCGTACCATCGAACTTGCTTTCGAGGAGCACCGCTGGTGGGATGTTCGTCGCTGGAATGTGGCAGGTGATGCACTCGGCCGTGATATCTATGGTGTAGATGTGGCAGCAGATGGTACTATTACCCGTAAGGTAGCCCAGCAGCGCAAGTGGCAAGACAAGTTCTACCTCTATCCAATCCCAGAGGCTGAGGTTTGGAAGATTGGTCAGGACTTCCAGAACGATGGTTGGAAAGAATAACTCTTTTAATGATAGAATCGTATGAATAATATTCAGAATATATATAATAAGGTATCTTCATCAAGCAAAGTCTTGATGCTGAGTGCACTTCTCTGTGCTTCAAGCTCAGTCTTGGCACAGGAGCAAGTGCTCAAAGGCCGAATCGTCAACAGCCAGGGTGAACCAATCCCTGGAGCTGTTGTCAACGTGGCAGAGGAAAGCCGCATTGCCCTGACCGACAAGGAAGGTTACTTTACATTGAAGAAGGTAACTCCTAGCGATGAAATCTGCGTAAGTAGCGTAGGTTACAAGAATGCGCAGGAGAAGGTGACCACTTTTGACGGTACATACGTCATCAAGATGGAAGATGATGCTGACGAGTATGAGCATCTCGCTCCTGTTCCTTTCGGCGAGCAGAAAAAGAAAATCTTGACTGATTCCCGTTCGGTTGTTTCAGGCGAGGAATTGCAGAAGCATCCTGTTACTATTCTTCAGAATGCCTTCACCTCAACACTGAATGGTGTGGAGACTTACGAATGGTCTTCTGAGCCAGGATGGTCGGAGAGCTTCCTCTTTATCCGTGGTATCCGTACCACCAACCAGAGTGCCCGTTCTCCACTGATCATCGTGGATAACGTAGAGCGTGACCTCTCCTTCCTCGATGCTTATCCTATCGAGAGCATCACCGTACTGAAGGATGCTGCCGCTTCTTCTATCTATGGTATGCGTGGTGCCAATGGTGTGATTTTGGTTACTACCAAGCGCGGTAATGCCGGTAAGACTAAGATTGATTTCACTCAGGAAGTCGGTTTCCAGACCCTCGCCAACAAGATGGAGGTTCAGAACTCTTACAACATGGCGATGACCCGTAACCAGGTACGCTATCTGAGCGGTATGGATCCGATGTACACCCAGGAGCAGCTCGACAACTACAAGTATGTATGCGATGGTGGAAAGTTTGCTGACGATGATATCCGCAAGTACCAGTACTTCAATACATCTTGGGCAGACCAGTTGTATCGTGAAGCTGCACCGCAGTATCGCACCAACCTGCAGATTAGTGGCGGTAACCAGCGTGCCCGCTACTATGTAAGCTTCTCTTACCTGCGCCAGGAGGGTATGTGGAATACCGAGGGTACAGAAATGAATGATGGTTACAGCACACAGCACGTACTGAACCGCTGGAATCTCCGTTCTAACATTGATATCGATGTATCCAAGTATCTGAACGTATCTCTCGACTTGGGTGGACGTATAGATAACATCTCTCAGCCTACTGAGCCTGTGTTCAACCTCGTTACCTTCGGTGTAATCGAGGCAAACCCTATGGCTCCTACCCATAACCCTGACGGAAGTATCTATTCTTCATCTACAGCCAACAACCCGGTACGTTACCTGGGTGGTTCCGGTTTGGAGAAGAACCGTCGCCGTAACTTGTATTCTACCTTGAATGCCAAGTACGATTTGAGTCCTGTATTGAAGGGCTTAGGCTTGTTCGGTACTGTCAGCTTCGATGCATACGAGACTTTCGAGTCAACACAGACTGCTCAGATGGATTCATGGAACTACGACTACGATAACCTGGCGGTTACCGATGTCAGCCAGTTCAAGTATACCAAATATACAACCAAGGCAGCTTTGAGCAACCCATCAGCTAATCAGCGTGGTTACTACTACAACCTGAATCTGTTTGGTGGTGTAAGTTATAAGAACAGTTTCGGTAAGCACAATGTAGATGCCCGTGCCTTTGCCCGTTACTACCGTAATGAGGAAGCTGGTTCAGATTACTCTACCCAGCAGAGTGCATCTTCAAACCGATATCTGGCATACAACTTCCAGGGAACATACGACTATGCCAACAAGTATATCGCCTCAGTCAACCTCTCTCGTATGGGATGTGACAACTTCTCACCAGACGACCGTTGGGGAACCTTCTGGGGGGCATCAGCAGGATGGGTACTCTCTGAGGAATCCTGGATGAAGAAACTTGGCTTTGTCAATCTTCTCAAGCTCCGTGCTTCTTATGGTGAGGCTGGTCAGTCTTCTACTGGTGCAGGCCGTTACCCATATCAGAGTATCTATGGTTCAGCTACCGGTTACGGTTTCGGTTATAACGGAACTTTTGTGAATGGCTATGCTGAGAGCAAGACCGGTAATGCCAACAGTAAGTGGGAAATCTCCAAGATGGTAAACCTCGGTATTGACTGGAACCTCTGGAACAGCAAACTCTATGGTAGCTTCGATGTCTTCAAGGAGTGGCGTTCTAATATCCTGGTATCCCGTTCAACCGTGCCAGAAACCATACTTGGTGTGCCTGTAGCACAGGATTCATATGGTAAGGTTGAAAGCCGCGGTTACGAACTCGTTCTCGGACATCGTGGCAATATCGGCAAGGACTTCAAGTACTTCATCGAGGGGCAGCTTACCTTCAACACCAACAAGGTTACCGATATCGATGAAACTGCACCAGATGTAGAATGGCAGCGCAAGGCAGGTCATAGAATCTATGACAACACTTCGGTAGCCGAACTCTATGAGCAGGCTCAGACAGGTACCAACCGTGTGGGTGGATGGAACATCTATAAGTTCGACCAGTGGGCTTCAGATCCAAACCTGATTGCAACCTCTCAGCAGGATGCCATCGACCATCCGGAAAAGTATCCATACAATAGTTTCTCTAATGGAGCACAGCAGTTGGGTACAGCGGTGTTCAAGGATATCAATGGTGACCGCGTGATCGACTCAAAGGATATGGTACCAGATTCATACACCATCATTCCTGAGATGATTCCTACCTTCAACTTCGGTTTCGAGTATAAGGGCTTCGATGCCCGCATGATTGTGAATGCTTATCTCCGTCGCTCTGTATTCCTTTCACCAGCTATCAGCTACAGTGGTTGGAGTAACATGGGTACCCACGAGGTAACAAAGGCTTGGGGTTACTATACTGACGACCCTTCTGATCCTCGCAACGTGAATGCTACTTATCCACGTCCTGTTTGGGGTGGATTCGATGCAGTTGATTCAGAACGTGCTACAGGTTCTTATCAGAACAATATTTGGGTACGCAACGGTAACTTCTGGTCTATACGAAATATCGAGGTGGGATACTCTCTGCCATCTAAGTTGATTTCTAAGTTGTGGATGACTAAGTGCCGCGTTTACTTCAGCGCTTACAATATTGCCACCTTCAGCAGTCTGCCAGATGATGTTGACCCAGAGAAGCCATTGAGCTACTGCTGGTGGTATCCAAAGACAAAGTCATTTACATTTGGTATTAACATTGGTTTCTAATCAGTTTTATCAAAAAGAATTATGAAAAAGCTTTTATTAGTAAATATATCGTTGGCGATGCTGACTGTAGGAGGTATGACCTCCTGCAGCGACATCCTCGATAAGGAAGTCGACTTGACTTATACCGACGAGAACATCTACAGCAACTACGACCGTACCCGTGGTGTCTTGGCAAATGCCTATAGCTATTTGCCTGATGCCTTTGCGGGATATACCGATGGTCAGTTCCGTGCTGCTTCTCGTGACTGTATGACCGATAATGCCCTCTCTAAATGGAATGTGCATTACTATCACAGTGTGTTGAACGATTCATATGATGCCAAGAACCACTGGTTTGCTGAGAATTATTGGAGCAACGATCTGAAGGGTATCCGTGTCTGCAACGACTTTATTTCAAAGGCACGTGAGAGCGTCATCGGAAATGCTGAGAAAAGCGGTGACGACAATAAACTCTGCGACCGTTACAAGGCAGAGGCGCGTTTCATTCGTGCCATCCTTCATTTCGATATGATTGGCTATTTCGGTGCAGTGCCTATCGAGAATCATGTGTTGGATAATGCAGAGGCTGCTTCTATCACCCGTACTCCAGCTCCTGAAGCATTGAAATGGGTAGCTGATGAATGCGATGCCATCATCCAAAGCGGTGCGCTCCCATTCCGTTACAGCAATGAAAATGAGAACTGGGGACGTATCAATGGTGCTGCTGTCTATGCCTTGAAGTCAAGAGCATTGCTCTATCGTGCTTCTGCTCTCAACAATCCTACAAATGATGTTACCTGGTGGCAGGAAGCTGCTGATGCAGCCCTTGCTTTCATCAATGCCAATAAGAGTTCTGCCAATCCTTACCGTCTCTACACAACAGACGATAACAACCCTAACAAGAACTACTACGAGTGCTTCACTAGTACTCCTCACTTGAATTCTGAGTATATCCTCAGCCGCAGTGAGTGGAATACACGTGAGATTGAGATGTTCAACACTCCTTGTGGTTTCTCTGGTAATGTGAACTCTAGCGGTCGTGTAAACCCTACACAGAATCTGGTTGATTCTTACGAGACCATCAATGGTCTTCCTATCGACCAGGATCCTTCTTACAATGACCAGGATCCTTACAAGAACCGTGACCCACGTTTGGAGCAGACCATCTTCCATCAGGGAAGCATCTGGGGAGACAAGAGCCAGGATGAGGAGCGTGCCATTGATGTTTCTGTTGGCGGTAAGGACTACGAGACTATTCATGGTGGTACCTCAACCGGTTACTACTCTAAGAAGTTCGTTCACAATATGAGTTTCAAGAACCCTACCACTTATATCACAGCATGCCCTATCTTCCGCTATGCTGAGATTCTGCTCAATGCTGCAGAGGCATTGAACGAGGCAAAGGGTCCTGAAGCTGCCTACGACTATGTAAACCAGGTTCGTGCCCGTGTGGGTATGCCTGCTTACAAGGGTATGACCCAGGAGCAGCTTCGTGAGCGTATCCGCAACGAGCGTCGCATCGAGCTGGCTTTCGAGGATCACCGTTTCTTCGACGAACGCCGCTGGAAGTTGTTTGAAGGCAAGAGTGCTGCTACAGAGAAGAGTGAGCCACGCTACAAGCAGGTTTACAACATCTATAGCGTTGTTGTAACTCCAGACAAGAGTCAGGTATATACTTATCGCAACGATAATACCCATCCTACTCGTGCGTTCTCTTGTCCTAAGAATTATTACTTCCCAGTGCCTGATGACACTTACAAGAAGAATCCTAACTTAGGACAGAATGCAGGTTGGGAACTCTCTGATGCTCCTAAGAAGGACGACACCACTGAGGGTGGCGAGACTACTGAGGGTGAAACAACCGGCAAGTAATCTTTGTCAATATACATTATTATATTTTAGGTGAGGTCTATGGCGAAAACACCATAGACCTTCCTTGGTTTAAAAAAATCATATCTTAAACTTGAAATCGTATGAAGAAGTTATTACTTTCTATCATGAGTCTGATGGCGATGAACGGAGCTATGGCTCAGACGCCTGTCGGCGATAATGATCTGGCTAATGCATACGCTACCCAAACGATAACAGGGCGCATCGCAGTGCATGACCCTTCTATCGTGATGGATGTTACGGGCTCTACCACCAAGCCTAAATATTATATCTACGGTTCGCATCTGGGCAGAGCCAAGACTGATGCTTCGGGCAACTATCAGATATGGAAGACCTTCAAAACGGGTGAGGAAAATGCCGGAACCATCAACAGTCTTTTTGCTGACGTGAATGGTAAATTAGTGAACTTCAAGGACGCTTATTCCACCCAATTGGTGAAGAAGGTGAAGAACAATAAGGGCGAGGAAGTAGATTTTCCTAACTTCGATGCCCATGCCTGGCAGGCTAAAGGCAATAATGTGAAAGGCATGCAGTGGGCACCAGACGTCATCTACAACAAGACCATGAAGAAATGGTGTATGTATATGAGTCTGAATGGCGACAACTGGTGCTCTACCATCGTGTGTTTTATATCCGACGACCTCGAGGGACCTTGGATTTATCAGGGACCAGTGGTATGCTCAGGCTTTTCGGGAAGATATGCCCACAATGGTTTCGCAGCCTCAGGTGACTGGAAGAATACCGACTTGGCGATTGCTACAGGTTGCACATCCCTGCCTCAGCAATACAACACGGACGAATGGAGTCCTTATGGTCCCAACTGTATCGACCCATGCGTGTTCTATGATGACGATGGCAATCTCTGGATGAGCTATGGCTCATGGTTTGCAGGCATCTTCATGATTAAACTTGACAAGGAGAATGGTCTTCGTGACTATACTTATACCTACCCATACCAGGTGAAGGGAGTAACAACTACAGCGGGAGCGGCAGATGCAAATGCTACCAGCGACCCCTATTTCGGCAAGAAGATAGCTGGTGGCTGGGGTGTTTCGGGCGAGGCTAGCTATATCCAGAAGGTGGGCAAGTATTATTATCTCTTTATGAGCTATGGCGGCTTGACGGCTGCCGGTGGCTATCAGATTCGTGTTTTCCGCTCTGAGAAACCTGACGGACCTTATAGGGACTGTCTTACTTCAACGGGCATTGATGCCATGTATGGCAAGTATATCCTCAACTTCGGTGGCGATGCCAAGCGCGACGAGGGTGTGAAACTCTTCGGCAACTACCAGTGGGAAACCATGCCTAATGCTGAACTGGCTCAGGGACATAATTCAGCCATCGTAGACCATAAGGGACGAGCACTCATCGTTTACCATACCCGCTTCTTGAACAGAAGTGAGGAGCATGAGGTTCGTGTACATCAGCTCTTCGTAAACCAGGATGGCTGGTTGGTTGCTGCTCCTTACGAGTTTAGCGGCGAGACTTATACCGATAATGATATTGCTACCCGACAGCTCTATGATGCAACAGAGGTAGCGGGCGATTATCAGATGATAGCTCATCCTTACCGTCAGAATACGGCAGCAATGGATTATGAGAAGCCTGTTACCATCCATCTCAATGCAGATGGTTCTATCTCAGGCGAGTATACCGGAAAATGGGAACTGGTGAGCGGTACAAGCTACATCAATCTTACCTTGAAGGGTGTTGCTACAGCCAATGCAGAGGTGAAGTTCAAGGGTGTGCTTACCGAGCAGACCATCGATTATACCAATATCAAAGCGCTCTGCTTTACAGCCCTCAGTTCTTCTGATGGTTTGGCTACATCAGGTGGTGCCAGCTTGCAGACTCGCGGTTTGAGTATCTGGGGAAGCAAGGCTGATGCCAAGGCGGCTATCAAATATACATTGGATAAGACCAGCGTTCCTTTCGCAGATGGCGCAACTTTGAATTCTATGCCAAAGCTCCCTACAGAGGGGCATCTCGGTGCTACCATTTCATGGAAGTCAAGCAATCCTTCTATTCTGACCGATGAGGGCGTAGTAAAAGGCAAGGGTAAGGTCACCATGACCATGACTGTCAGCAAGGACGGTTATGAATATACTAAGGATTATACCCTGAACATCGATGCTGAGGCAGAGGAAACGACTCCGGTTTACTATCCTGTTTCTGCACAGAAGAATACAACTTCTGCTTGGTGGACCAACTTCTCGGCAGATTATAAGTTGCAGGCTGGTAAGAAGGTTCAGTTTAAGTTCTATAACTATAGTAATGCTACAAACAACTGGTGCAACTGGGCTTTGTATGGTGCCAACAAGACACATGGTGTGGCTGGCTATATCGAGTATTTCGGCATCCGTTGCGATAATTGGAACAATACCGCAAATTCCAATGTGGGCTGTGTAAGCAATTATGTTTGGGATACCTTCAAGAATGATATGAACGGGTCTTTGGTTGACATGACTGTGGAGTATGCTGCTAATGGTGCCTTCAAGATGACAGCCACAATCACAACTACCAGTAAGAAGGTATATAACTACTCATTCTCAACCACCATCGCCAGCAAGCCTAGCCAACTTAACCTGTTCTTCGTAAATGAGGGCTCTTACATCGACGGCTCAAGCCTTTCTACAGGCATCTCAAACTCTATCATCATCCAGAAGAAGAATGATGGCAAGTGGTTCAACCTCTCCGGTCAGCAGGTAGACAAGAGCTACAAGGGTGTAGTGATTGTAAACGGAAAGAAATTTGTGAACAAGTAATCCTCTTATATATAATAAGGTGTAATTATATGAAGATTTCTAAAATACTATTGGGAGCAGCAATGTTCATTGCTGCTCCTGTTGTAAAAGGTGGTTGCCAGATGATGGCACAGAACGCTCCGCAGGAACCGATTGTTGTAGATACTCCTTTTGTCCACGACCCCGTAATGGCGTATGAGAATGGCAAGTACTATCTCTACTGCACAGGTCATGGCATCACGCAGATGACCTCTACCGATCGCAAGCATTGGACTATCGTTCCTCAGGGCGTGCTCAAGAACAGCGAGATTCCGGCATGGACGCATGATAGTGTGCCAGGTTTTACCACGCATATCTGGGCTCCGGATGTTATCCGCTTCAAGAACAAGTGGTATCTGGCTTATTCCTGTTCTACTTTTGGCAAAAATACTTCTGCCATCGGCTTGCTGAGCAATACTTCCTTATCTGATAAGGATGGATGGAAGGATGAGGGCTGCCTCGTCGCCTCTAAGGGCGATAGAGACAACTGGAATGCCATCGATCCGAATTTCATCGTTGATGAGAAGGGAAATCCTTGGCTTACCTGGGGCTCTTTCTGGGATGGCATCCAGATGATCAAGTTGGATAAGAAGACGATGCATGTCAAGAAAGGCGCCAAGCCTCAGACCATCGCCCGCCGTCATGCCGTAGGCGATGCATCAGCAGAACCGAATCCTACTTCTAAGTTTGCCGGTACCAATGCCATCGAGGCTCCTTTCATCATGAAACATGGTGGTTATTACTATCTCTTCGTGAGCTGGGATTACTGCTGCCGTGGCATCAAGAGCAACTATCGTGTTGCCGTGGGCAGGAGCAAGAAGGTGGCTGGTCCTTATCTGGATAAGGAGGGTAGGGACATGCGCAATGGCGGTGGTACGCTGATTCTGGAAGGCGATAAGAAAGAATATGAGGCGATGGGCCATTGCTCTGCCTACTCTTTCCCTGATGGCGATTTCTTCTTCTGTCATGGTTACAGCGTGCCAAAAAATGGCGCCAGCATCCTGGTTCAGAAGAAAGTCAACTGGACGGAAGATGGGTGGCTGACGCTGGAATAGCCTCGATTTTTAAAACACGGACAAATTGAATTTGTCCGGCTCTTTGTCCGGTGGCTTGTAAGTTCTTGAAAATAAGAATCTTGTGAGGATGCGGGCAATTTGTCCGGACAAATTCAATTTGTCCGTTTGTTTTTTTTAGTCCTTTTGGGCTTGAAAACCTTGGGATATGATGCCGAAACCTATGAGATGCTGGGAAGAAACCTATGAGTTATGATGAAAGAAACTATGAGTTGTGGGGGAGAAAACTATGACTTATTTTTTTAACAATTCAAAATGAGAAAACGAAAATGCGGGAAAAAGTCCCGATAGTGGTGCAAAAAGTTGCTTTTTTAGGCACTTTTTGCACCACTATCGGGCTTTTGGCAAATGAAACTTACTATCATGCGTTATCCTGCCTTCGATACACTCTATGCCATAGTATTTTAGCGTAGAAGAGACTGAAAGATACTGAAACTTGTAAAATAAGGCGTTCTGAATACCCCGAAACATGTAAAATAAGGCACTCTGATGAGTTAAAAACATGTAAAATAAGGCTTTCCTCATTATTTTTTCTTACCTTTGTTCGCCCCGAAAAAACAACGGGATTGGGTTGTGGAAAGGGGGAAAGAGAAAATAGAGATAAATATAAGAAATGAACAAATTAAAAGCTTTATTGGGTTTCGACCCAAAGACTACTACGGTCAAGACTGAGTTGGTTGCTGGTATGACTACCTTCCTGACCATGTGTTACATCCTGGCAGTAAACCCTACCATCCTTGCTACCACAGGTATGGACAAGGGAGCTCTCTTTACTGCCACAGCTATCGCTTCAGCCATCGCCACCTTCCTGCTGGCTTTCATGGCAAAGTTGCCTTTTGCCCAGGCTCCTAGTATGGGACTGAATGCCTTCTTCGCCTTCACCCTTTGTCAGGCTATGGGCTTGACCTGGCAGCAAGCTTTGGCGGTGTTGCTCGTAGAGGGTATCATCTTCCTTGCCATCACCTTCCTCAATATCCGCGATAAGATATTGGAGTGTATTCCGAAGAATCTCCGATTCGCCATTTCGGCTGGTATCGGTATGTTTATCGCTTTTATCGGTTTGAAGAATGCGGGCATCATTACTGCCAATGCGGATACTTTCGTGCAGCTCGGCAAGTTTACACCAGTCAGCATCCTGGGTCTCATCAGCATCCTGCTCTGCGGCTGTCTGATGGCGAGAAGAGTGAAGGGCTCTTTGTTTATCGCCATCATCATCTCTACATTGATAGGTATTCCGATGGGCGTAACCCAGTTCTCTGACAACTGGATGCCGGTATCTACCCCTCACAGCATCGCTCCTATCTTCTGCCAGTTCGATTTCACCGGCTTCTTTACTCCTAAGATGTTCATGGTGGTATTCTCCCTGTTGCTTGTCAATATCTTCGATACCATCGGAACGGTTCTGGGATTGGTTTCCAAACTCGGTGTCAAGGAAAATGAGAAGGGCGAGATTCCGGGCGTGAAGGAGGCGATGATGAGTGATGCCATCGGTACTACAGCCGGTGCATTGCTGGGTAGCTCTACCATCACCACTTATGTGGAGAGTGCTTCGGGCGTTGCCGAGGGTGGTAAGTCGGGCTTGACATCTTTCTTTGTGGGTTTGATGTTTATCCTGAGCATCTTCCTGGCTCCAATCTTCCTCCTGATTCCGAGCGCAGCCACCAGTGGTGCCCTGGTAATGGTGGGTGTATTGATGATCGATTCGTTCAAGAAAATTGAGTTGGAGGATATCTCCGAGTCATTCCCTGCCTTTATCACGATGATTACGATGGTACTCTGCTACAGTATTGCCGATGGCATCTGCCTTGGTATTCTGAGCTATGTATTGATCAAGATGATGGTGGGCAAGTTCAAGGATCTGAATCCTACGCTGTATATCCTGAGCATCTTCCTGCTCTTCAATTATGTTTTCGGTTAATTAAACGACAGATAAAAAACGAGGCGGCAATCTGCATCACGCAGGTTGCCGCCTTCTCTTTTCTAACTAACTTTCTTATCAACTATTCAAAATGTTATTACCTATATATGGATCCCAGGGCATTCTGCCCTGTGTAGTCTGTTATTTCAAACGGATGATATTCAGCGAGCTGGCTGGAATCTCTACCGTAGCACCGTTCTTCTCTGTAGTTACGTAGTTTTCTACAGGATAGATATTGGTAGGATTGTCGATGGTGTTCTCCTCCAGACCATTCTTGGCAGAAAGGCGGATGAGCTTGCCATTCTTGATTTCCTTGCCTTGAAGATTAATCTTCGCTGTGGTGTGCTCGGTGCTGGTGTTGGCAATCTTCAGGATTACCTCGCCCGTCTGTTCATCAAGTGTGGCTGTAGAGAAGATGCCAGGAAGGGTGTTTGCCTTCAACTTGGTAGAGAATATTTCCTTGCCATCCAACTTGGCGAAGATGCTGTCGCCTACAACTTTCAGCTCGATGTCATACCACTTGCCGGTCTCGATGCTGCCTGGGGTAGTAGCTATCTGACTCTTGGCACCATTCACGATAGACTCCACACCGTGCTGGGTATTGTTCCAGCCACCGAGGTTCAACCAGCAGTAGTTGTTCTTATCCACGTAGTTAAAGATGATGAGGAAACCCTCGTTTCCGGCATCCTTCTTCGCGCGTACCTTATATATATAGCCGTTGCTGGTAATCTCGCCTGGGTTCAGACGGATGCAGCTTTCTTCGTTGCTGGTCTGCTTGATGAGGCTACCCTCTGTCTTCCACTGTCCACGGATATCGGTAGGCAACTCCTGCAAGGTCATCGGCAGCGCCTTTCCGTTCTCATCGCTGTAGCCCTTGTCCTCGAAAGAAACCTGAGTGCCCCATGTTCCCATACCTACGCGGCAGATAGCTGGCTTCACCTGGGTCTGCTCATATTTGTATGGATTCTCCAGGTTCACCTTCAGTACACGGGTACCGATGTTGTTTGCCATCACGTTCTGAACGTAGTAAGATGGAGTTCCGAATACCTTGTCTGATGTATACTGAATCATATCCGGTGCCCACATACGGTTGTTGAGGTTGGCGAAGATAGGAGCGTAGGATGCCATGGTCACGATGTCAGAGTTGTTCTCGATGCCCATCATATAGACAGCCTCACCGAGTGCAGCATCGAGTGAACCCATATTGCCGAAGCCCTGGGTTACGGCATATTCACCTACATAAATCTCGCTGCCCTTACGGTCGTAGTTATCATACTTGTTGAAGTTCTCGGCAAACCAGGCAGGATTTCTGTAGTAGTGCTCGTCGAGGAGTTCTACGCTCTCGTTGCTTTCCCACTTAGGATTGTCATCGCCCCAAGCCACCACGTTACCGATGAGGTGCATCTTAGGATATTTTGCCAGAACCGCATCCTTGAACTTCTTGAAGCGCTCGTAGTAATGGTCGCTCTGAGCCGCAGGATCCGGCTGGTTGTTCTCATTACCAATCTCCAGATACTCGATATTGTATGGTTCCGGATGACCGTTCTTAGCACGGAGCGCACCATATTTAGAGGTAACAGGACCGTTGGCATACTCCAGGGCATTCATGCACTCATCAATCCAAGGCTGGATGCTGTCTACAGGAGTCATACCGCCGTGCCACAAACCTACGTTTACAACATAGAGAGGCTTGGCGTTCAGATCCTCGGCAAGCTGCAGATACTCATCGAATCCCATACCGTCGCTGGTACGGTAGCGCCAGTTTACGTTCTTATGGCCCGGACGTTCTTCGATAGGACCGATAGTCTTCTCCCAATGGAAAGCATTCTCAGGAGATTCCTGTCCCTCTACGTAGCAACCGCCAGGGAAGCGGACGAACTTAGGATGGATGTTATAGAGAAGCTGAGCCAGGTCAGGGCGCAAGCCATTCTCGCGATTCTTGAAAGTAGGAGGGAAGAGGCTTACTACATCGAGAACGATGGTACCCTTTCCGTCGGCTACGAGTTCAAACTGAGCCTTGGCGTCGTTTCCGTTGGCTGTCAACTCTGCCGTATATTTGGTCCACTTCTTGCCAACCTTGGCATTGAGGGTGGTTTCTGCGTAAACCTTGTCGCCCTTGGCGTTGGTGAGGCGAGCCTTCAATCCGCCCTTGTAGCTACCCTTAGCCCAGAAAGAGAGTTTATAGGTTTTGCCCTGCACGGCGTTGATTCCCCAGAAACCCTCATTGATGAGAGAGGCTGTAGCTGCAGGCTTGGCAGCGATGGTAAGCTGGAGTGCCTTGCCCTGTGCATTGTTGAGCAAACCCTTATTGATGAGTTGTGCATTGATTTTTGCACCTTCCTGAGCGGCAGTTTTCCAGGTAGGAATATTCTTGTCATCGTCTTCGAAAGAACGGTTGCTGATGAGTTCGGCATAGAGACCGCCATCTGCAGCATGGTTGATATCCTCGAAGAAGATACCATAGAGGTTAGGAGATACCTTGATACCTGGGTTAGAGGCATCTACATTGATGGAAACCTGTGCGTTGGATGCCAAAGCAGAGGCCAATACTGCTGAAAGTAAAATCTGTCTTTTCTTATTCATTTCTTATTCTTAGGTTTGTTTGTTTACTTGTTGGTTGGCATGAAATCAAGCTAAGTCTGAATTCATGCCGCTATTAATACACAGTTGCAAAAGTACACAAAAAACACAAAGAAGAGGTGGACAAAAAGCGAATTATAGTGTAAAAGGTGGATTTTCTGATGAAAATCCACCTTTTGTTTGCAGCTAACAATAAAACTGCGTTGCCCTTTGATTTATGTTTGTACTTTTTAAGATTATAAAAAGTTCATTTTCAGTTAGCCTCTTAAGTTTAAGGATGCAGCTTTTGCATATTTTTTATAAGATATCTGCGTAGCATTTTAAGTTCTTTTTCGTCCTTACACTCTTGCGTCTTCTTCAAGAAATCTTGCTGAGAAAGGCTTTGGTCATTAAACGCTTCAATCAATTCGATGTGTTCTTCTTCCTTGTCATACAGTATTCCTATGTGAGAGCTTTGAAACTCTTTTCTCAACATAATATAGGTAGAACGAAATTCTGGGCAGAGCGAGAATAGTTCTTTGCAGAATGGTGCTATTGGATTGCCAATATGTTCATTGACTCTTGCTTCAAAGAGAAGTAACTTCTTGTCAATGGCCTTTTTCTCCTCACCTTCCTGAGATATGCTGACAATTTGGAACGTTACATCGTATGCCTCGTCATATCGCTTGAGTTCATAAAGAGCACGCCCTTTAATGAACATCGCTTCAAGACAGGTTCTTCTCCCCAATACCATGTCTGTGTAACCAATAGCTTCCTCATAACGATTGCCATATAGGCAGATTACGGCATTGAGGAAGTTGGCAGTCATGCTACAATCCTTTAATAGTTGAGCATTCTGGGTTTTTCCTAATAGGCAATTGTCATCCAGCATGATATCAAACATTCTTTTGGCCATTAAGGCTGCGTTTCGGTAGTCATTCTTGCGAATCTTGTCTTGCATAAGAATCAGGCATGTTTTTGAGGCCATGTCGTAGTCTTTTGTGCTTAGATATTGGTAGATTCGCTTTTCCGCACCTAATACGTCATCTATCATCTCTGTGTCATTGTAAGAGTTGGCAAATACCCTTACCTCTTGATTTTGGGTGACGTGATAAGGGCGGATAGGATTACTAAGTGTCAATCCGTCCAAAGAACGTAAACGACTGATAGCGACGTAAGCTTGTCCTGGCAAGAATGTGCCATGAGATAAGTCAAAGTGCATTCTGTCAAAGGTCATCCCCTGTGATCTGTGAATGGTTATTGCCCAAGCTAATTTCAAGGGATATTGCGTGAAGGTTCCCACAACTTGGGTTTCCATTTTACGGGTTTGACGATTGTATTTGCTTTTGACGTTGTCCCATGTTAGCTCTCTGACATCAATGGTTTTGCCATTTTCCAATGTCACTTGTATTTTATCATCGCCAAGTTCTGAAACTTTACCGATTGTCCCATTCATATAACCGCAACCTGTGTTATTGCGGCAGAATATGACTTGTGCACCTACTTTTAGTCTAAGCTTTTCTGGTACAGGCGCCTCATTTTTCTTGAATTCGTTTTGAATCTTTGCCTGATAGCAGAATTCTTCCGATTGAATGGCACATAATTTCTCCTCGTTGATTTTCTCAGCCATCTTGTTGAATGCGGTTAAGGTCACAGAAAAATCCTGTTCTTCAAACTTCTTGCTGACATGCTGATTTAGTAATTCTAAATCTTCTGCCTTTACTTCACCTGTGCGCATCTTGTTTAGAATGTCAAGAAACTCTTTGTCTCTTTGACGATATACTTTTTGAAACTCAATCTTGGGGAGGTTCATTCTTTTCAATACAAAAGCCTTGTAAAAGAATGGAGTGCCAGCACCATAAAGGTCTTGGAGCATTTCGGCATCAGCGCTATTGGACTTGATAATAGGAGGTAATTGGAACAAGTCGCCAACAAATACGACTTGTTTTCCACCAAAAGGCATGTTAGTCTTGAATACCATGCGAAGGCATCTATCCATGCCATCCACCAAGTCACATCTAACCATAGATACCTCATCAACAATGATAGTATCAGTTTCCTCGAGAATACATTTGCTTTCATAAGAAAGCATGGTATTAGTATGTGGACCAATTGCTTGCATCGGAAAACCAAAGAAAGAATGCATTGTTTGACCTCCGACAGCAATGGCTGCAATGCCAGTAGGAGCTAATACCAAGAAGTTTTTGTTGATTTCTTCCTGAATTCGCTTGATAAAGGTTGTCTTACCAGTGCCAGCCTTTCCTGTTATGAAAAGGCTATTGTTGGTGTTGGCTACCAAGTCGAATGCTTTTTGCTGTTCTGCATTCTGTAGGTCGAGTGTTGAAATGTTCTTTTCCATATCGTCGTCTTTTGTTTTCTGATGCAAAATTACGACGTTGTAGTGTGGTCTTTCTTCACAACAAAATAAAAAATGGGCGATATGATGGAAAATGTCATATCGCCCTATTGTTTTATTTTAGTTGCTTGCTATTGGACTTGACTATAAGTTGAAATGTTTTTTAAATTTAGCAGTATCTTTAATAGTCCAATTCAGAGCATTGATTTCTTCATCATTATGTTTGTCAATGTAGTTCTTGTACCATAGAATTACATCACAAAGCTGAAGAGCATAACTCTTGAGTAGATAAGAAGTATTGCCGACATCTTTTAAGTATTCTGTAATATGTTTACTGTTGGTGTCTGCACCTTCTTCAGTATGAACATCAGACCCAGCGGTATGTATCATGTGGATGATGTTGTCTTGGATGATTTTTGGAAGCACTGCTTTTTCTACTTCTACAATTACTACAGCATCATTTCCTTTTCCTTCCATAATATTTTGACCGCTGAGAATTCGATTAGATGATGTTAGGTTGATTTTGCACTGGGGTGGTAATAAACCTTTTTGCATCATAGAGCGGAATATATACTCAACAATCTGGCGAACCTTCTTGTACTTATCATTATAGTCCTTGTTATCTAACTTTGGAAAATGTATTTCTAACAGGAGGTCTTCCAAATAGACCTCGGCATCGACATTAAGGTCGAGTTCTTCTATAGCATCAAATACATCCTCGTACATTTGTTGAATCTGAAGACGAGGAGACTTTCTAGCATGTGCTTTGATGCGTTGATACAGAAATTCGTTGTCAACATTTTTGGAATAGTATTTTCTTTGAATACTATTTGTCCAATCAGCATCCCATTTCATACGATCATCGTTAATGGAGTCAGATATCTCTTCTGTATCACCGCCTGTCAAGACATACCATGGAATAACACGCCCTCTTTTTTCACAAATAATAGCAATGTCTTTTAAGGCTTCTCTAAGAAATACTACAGCATTGTCCTCACTGCCGCGATGGTACTTGCATTTTGCATCTAAAATGATAGCTGCCCAACGATCAAAGTCATTTTCTAATGCTGCTTTTGCTTCATCCCAACAAGGGAAAGCAACTAATTGTAATCCGAAGTTCTCTGCCTTTAATGGGTATTGCTCTATTACCATAGGGTCGTCTTCAACCCAAAGAACTTGGATTAAGTCTAAATCGTAATCTTTCATATCTAAAGAGTTTTAAGAATATTCGTACGATTGAAAGTAAGTATATACTTGACTCTGAACTCGTCTTCTGGAGAAGAAACAAGTTCTATCTTTCCGTCATACTTACGCATTATGCCGTCTATCTCATTGCATCCGATACCATGATGTCCGTTAAAGTTAAGGGAGGTGGATACTCCATATTCTAATAGCGATGATGTGCTACGGTCAGCTGGTATAGGTGCTCCATTGTTCTCTACGCACATTTTCAATCCGGTACCATCTGTTTCCCAAGAAAAACGCAATTGGTAGTCGTGGCGAGATTCGTCTTTAAATCCATGGGATATGGCGTTTGAAACAATATTGTCTAAAATCTGCTTGAGAGCATCTCTTGGGAACATCATTGTATTTATAGGGTCTCCCTTATGCAATATGATTTCTCCAGATAAATCAGTCAAGTCTTTATCTGCCAAATTATGTCCTTTAGCCCATTTTACAACAGGCTTGAAGTTTACCCAACCATTTTCATGGTTTTGGATATAGCTTTCGACGAATTCCTCTGGATTAATCCATTCAGGCTTGGTAAAAGTGTATTCCACATCTGCAATATGGTCTAACTTTACCAACAAATCCTTTGTAGCTTTTGAAAGATAATCGAAAGCATCTTTGACGGTTGTTTGTTTGATGCGAGAAATACGCTCATTGTCCGAGATAGTACCTTTTTTTCTTTCTCTGTAAGCATTCAACGCATAGAAAGTTGCTTCAATGGATGAGGCAGACTGGGTCAGGGCATGCTTACGCATACGAACAGCTTTGACATAATGCTTATGTTCTTGTTCCAACTCCTTACGTGATGATGCAAAAGCATTGTAATTGGCTTCTGACAAGAAGGTAGCTCGTTCCAAATCGGTGTGATTTGGAACAATAATCTTATCCATAATCAGTGGAAAAAGTTGTGCGTCAACTTCTCCTTCGCAGATGGATATGATTTGATTTCTGACTTCTGGGGTAAGCAACAATGCTGCCACATATCGCACGTCGATTCCTTCCTTAGGAACAAGACAAGCGAACTGTCTGTAAGCAACAATACCTTCAGATGGTAAATCCTTGATATAGCCAGCAACGAACTTATCTTTTCTTCCGAAGAGAAGAACACAAGGCTGCATAATATTGCTAAACAATCCTAATTGTTTTTCAAACAAAGGGTCACCTGCCGGATGTAAATTCTCTTTGCAGAGTTTTGCATCCTCATATCTAGTAGAAAGGTTTGTCGGAGCAACAACGAGGATATTCTTTTCTTTATCGGAAAGGATCCACTCAATGCATTCTTTCTCGTCGTTAAATTTTATTTTCTTAAAGACAAGATTTTCTTCTTTCTTTGGTCTTAAGTCTTGGAAAGACACTATTTCAGAAAGAGACATGCCTTCCTTTGGCTTTGCTGTCAAATAATAGCTTGGCCAAAGTATTGTTTGGTCAAGAATATTTGAAGGCAGTTCTTTTTCCTCTCCTGTAATTTCATTCTTAAATAGTATCATGTCACTCGCTTTTTTACATGCACGAATACAGATAGACTTTTTGACAAAGTCGTTACCAAGAAAGTTGTTACTTTCTTCGAAAGAAGTGATGGAGTTTATGCATCCTGCTTCAACGAACTTTTTGGCAATATCTACAACTGAATCGCCTGCAGTATTCTGCTTGTTAACGAATAACAACAAATTGCAGCCAGGCTTCATTTGTTGTATTTGTGCTTCTTCAAGGCAGAGAAAACTACTCGAAGCTCCATCAATAATAATGTCCGCATCATTCCAATATGGTTTGCTGCCCTTATCCTCAGGATAAGGTAAAATTTCAGACAGAATACCTGCTGCAAATAATCTAATCTGTCCTAAAGCCCATATTTCGTTGATATATGGTCCTTCTACAGCAAAGCTATATCCTTTGATTATACAATTAGGGAATAGCATAGCTAAATCACCAAGGCCAGAACAACCTATAAATATAGTTTCTCCGTCCTCAATTTTTGCAGATGCTATGATTTCGTTGACTTTTTTTGTTGGCTTGTTGAGAAGTGAGCCTAAATGTTCTCCATAGTATTTGTCGGCAAAGTAGCTGAAAATATATGTTGAGACTTCTGCAAAATTATTAGTTAAGAAAGTCAACTCTGTCTCGTTTAACCCTTTAGCATAAAACTCTTCTGTATATTTAGAAAGCGCCTCCAAAATATTAGAATCTGCATTCTCACCTGCTACTCTCTTATAAAGAGTTGCAAGCAACTGCTCCTCTGCCTCATCATTGTAAGGCATATCAAATTCATGTACTCCATCAAATTCGCAGCTCTTTGGGCAATGCTCATCTACGAAGTTACGATACTTGGCAACAAGTGCCTCTACTGTGAAGTTGTTGTTTACTGTCTGCATATTCTTTTGCTTTTTTGTTTACGACTGCAAAATTACAGGGATGTTGTGCAGTCTTTCTTCACACCAAAATATTTTTGATACATTTTTGCGATTATCTCCTTAATTTCTTCTCGAAGAGACTCTGGAGAGAGTATTTCCACATCATCACGGAACCAAATGAGCTCAGAAATCAATTCCTTGTTAGGGATAAGATTTAGTGAGATAATTCCTTCTGATTCATTCTCCACCATTTGCGAATGGTGAATAGGTTTGGAAATCACGTATGGTAGGCGTTGTGGGGAGAATTTCAGACGGATATGCTCTATCTTCTTGTCCTTCTCTATGGATATGCCAAGGATATCACGGAAATAAGCATCGAAATCGAAGCGCAAGTTTCTTTTGAATGCTGTATCGGAATATTCGATATTTTCGATTCGGTCTAATGGAACAATGGATAAATCTTCAAATTCTGAATTATATCCTAAAAGATACCACCTATTATTATATTGCTTGAGGTAGTACGGATGAATCGTCCATTTTACGACCTCTTTGCCAAAAGGGTGATAGTCAATGAGGATAGGTTGGCGTTTGATAACACAGTTGGTAAGAGTGGATAGAAATCGCAAGCCTTTCATGTCTCGGTTTTGTTCAAATCCGATAAAGTTTGTCTCTACTCCTCTTAGACCAAAGCGGTAGCGAAGATTGGTAAGCAATTCTTCAATCCAACTATACATAGGTATGCCCTGAAAACGAGAAAGTGAAGTGATAAGCGTTTCGAGTTGCTCTACTTCTATCTCTGTTATCGGAGTCTCTATAATGGAAAAGTCGTACTCATAGCGTAGGTACTTGCGCTTGCCATCTTGATAGGATCTTATTGGTGCCTCCCATCCTTCGCTACTTTTCATAAACTTGATGTCGTCGTATATCTGTTTCTTGGATATAGACTTTATTCCTGCATCTATTAATTGAGTATTGACTTTTTCCATAAGATCTTCTATGAAGTACTTATGGTATTTGTCGCTGAAACATTTGTCCAGTATTTTGTATCTTATGAAAGCATTCTTGTTTATTGGCATGGCATGTTTTATAATGTTTATTTAACCTTTCATATTGGTTGTTATAATCAATCATTACTATTCTCTTTAAAAATCTTGCAAGCCTTGTTTCCTGCGATATAAGCTACGTATGCTTTTATTTGATAGTGAGGATAGGCTTTCTGCATATCTGCGGCATAAGCCTTTACCTGTTGGGCATCTTCTAGGTGTTCCTCTTCCAATTGATCAACAATGCCTGCGTCTTTTGACTTGAAATATTTAAACTCAATGATGCGGCAGTCGTTGTGGAATGATGTGCCAGGAATGCCGGTCAGCACTAAGTCAGCACGACCCGATGGCAAGTTCTGTTCGATGGCGAATGTATAGCAATTGCTCAAGTAGCGGCTCAGCAACTCGAAAAATGAACAGCGAATGAAATTCTCGTTCATCTTGTCAAAGGCTTGGGCTGGAAGCTGACCTAAGTATTCCTTAACATAGTTATGGAATAATGGCTCCAGTTCTCTGTCTCTGACAAAAGCCTCGTATGCAGGAACAAACTTACGGGCATTGTCGCTGATACTATTCAATTCGTTGTAGTAACTCATGTATACGCTCTTGGTCGTCAAGTTTGGTAAAGCCATTTTGTAATTGTCCTTCAGGGTGGTCATACCCAAGTAGTAGAGGCTGATAGGGTAGAACTCTGGGGAGAAGAACTTTTGCTTGTTGAACTTACTGCGTAAATCGGCTTGTGAATAGTACAATTCTCCATCCATCAACAGGCTGTCGAGCATTTCCTTGGCATTATCGAGTGTGATGGTCAATCTTCTTATCCAACTAGTGTCAGTGCGCAGGTTCTCATCTACCATTTCTGTAGGGATGCCGCCTTTCAGTTCTGCAAAGTTCTTGAGGAAGTAAGTCAGAATGGTAGAGTTAAATAATGGTTCTGCATTTGGTAAAAAGTGGTAACCATCATAATTGTTGAGTATCAGAGTCCATAATTCCTCGAAAGAGGCTTGAGGGCCATATTTATTGATGACATACTTCAGATATTGGGCTGCTTCCTCATGGGTAAAGCCCAATAGATTGGTAAATTCCGGCTTCAGAGTCAACATCTCTGCGATGTTATAGCCACTGGTTAAGTCATCCATGGTGACAGGCAGTACTCCTGTACAGAAGCAAGTGCGGATGGTACCTTCGCCAATGCCTGCCTTGATAACCTTGAAGAAAGTTCGTAGAAAACTTTCCCCTGTGGTCAGGTCCTGGTACAGCGAGTCCTTATAGACAACTAGTAGCTGGTTGGTAAAGTTGTCGTATTCATCTATTAATATATAAAGAGGTGGAAGATTATGGGAAGAGATAAACTCGCATACTTCAACCAACATGTTGGAGGCATTGCCATCCTCTCTGAACCTGAAATCTCCAAAAAGGTCTCTGTTGCGTTCCACCAATGTACGGAGTGGACTGCAATTCACGGCGTTGAAGTTCTTCTCGATGTCTTCCTTCTTGCTGGCAACGGAAGTTGTGGAAAAGTCATATCTTACAACGAGATATTGGTTGTGCTCGTTTGTTGGGTGTTCGCCAATCCAAGTTCCACCAAACAATTCTTTGAATTGTGTTGCCATGTTACGGTCGTAATAGTGAGCCAACATGGAAACGAGCAGACTCTTTCCGAATCTGCGAGGACGGAGAAAAACTGGTGCTTTGTAACGCTCAAGCAGTGGAATATAGTTGGTCTTGTCCACATAATAATATCCCTTGTGGCGAATCTCAGCAAAGTTCGCCACAGCGTATGGAACGGTAATATCTGCTTGTGAATATGTCATGGTCTATCTCCTTTTTGTTGCAAATGTACGATTTTTATTTATTACTACCAAATAAAATCGAAAGATTTTGTTTAATATAGTAATACCAGTCCGGCAAAAGCCGAGTAGAGTATCATGCGGATAGGATTAATCTTCATCACCTTCACACCGATAAAGGTGGCAAAGAAGAGGGCGATGGAGATGTAGAAATGCCAGGGATTGGCTGGCGTAGAGAAGTTCTCGCCATTCATCAGAAGCAGGGCTGCGGCTCCTACCAGACCGACGATGGCTGGGCGAAGACCGATGAAGATGCTCTGGACGGCTAAGGTGTTCATATACTTGTACAGCATCTTGCTGATAAGAATCATCAAAACCAAGGATGGGAGTACCAGCGCAAAGGTTGCCATGGCACTTCCGAGTACAGCCATCATGCCACTCATACCGGCATTATGGACAGCTGTATAGCCACAATAGGTGGCGGTGTTGATACCGATAGGTCCCGGTGTCATCTGAGAAATAGCAACCACATCGGTAAACTCTTGCATCGTCATCCAATGATACTGCGTAACAACCTGTCCCTGAATCAGGGATATCATGGAATAGCCACCTCCGAATCCGAAGATGCCTATCTGAATGAATACGATGAAAAGCTGAAAAAATATCATCATTATGTTTTAAGCTATTTACTTTTTTACCTTTTTACTTTTTTACCCTTTTACCTTTACTCTGTTGGCTGGATAAACTGTCCATAGATGTAGCCACCTACGGCAGCTGCGATAATCACCCAGATTGGGTTGACGCCCAAAAGCCAGATCAGAAGGGCGGATAGAATAGGAATCCAGCAGTTGACAAGCGAAATACCGGCACTCTTGGCAAGCGAGAATGTTGGTACGGCTATCAATGCTACAACGGCAGGACGGATGCCCGCAAACATGGCAGCAACAACCTTGTTGTCTTCAAACTGATGGAAAAACATGGCTATCGCTAAGATAATAAGGAACGATGGCAACGAAGCGCCGAGGGTGCAGACGATGGCTCCCGGTGTCTTTGCCAACTTATATCCGAGCAGGGAACTCATGTTGATGGCCAAGGCGCCCGGACAAACCTGGGTAGTAGCAATGGCATCCAAGAATTCCTCCTTCGTCATCCAATGATGCTTGTCGACGACTTCGGATTCTATAATAGGAATCATGGCATAGCCACCACCAAAGGTGACTATGCCAATCTTCAAAAATGTTTTGAATAATGTAAGATAACTTACGCTATTATTCATTTTTTACCTTTTTATTTTTTTTACTTTTTCAAAGCTCTTTCTTCAATCCACTGACGTGCATTGACAAATGCCTCAATCCAAGGAGTTACCTCGTCGTTGCGGCGATCGGCTGGATACCAGGCGTTCTGCCATGGGAAGATGGCACGTTCCAAGTGTGGCATCATAGCCAAGTGGCGACCATCTGCAGAGCAGATACCTGCTACATTGTAGTCACTGCCGTTAGGATTACCTGGATACTCAGCGTAGTTGTACTTTGCAATGATGTTGTAGTGATCCTCTGGCTCTGGCAAGTAGAAACGACCCTCGCCGTGAGCTACCCAGATACCGAGCTTATCACCGCTCAGGCTACCGAACATCACACTGTCGTTCTGAGGAATGGTCAGACCGAGGAATGTGCTCTCGAACTTCTTGGATGTGTTGTGGCAGAGGTGTGAACGATGCTTGTGCTCAGGATTGATGAGGTTCAACTCAACCATCAGCTGGCAACCGTTGCAGATACCGAGTGAAAGGGTATCCTCACGGGCATAGAACTTATCGAGTGCCTCCTTAGCCTTAGGATTGTAGAGGAATGCACCAGCCCAACCCTTGGCAGAACCGAGAACGTCGGAGTTAGAGAAACCACCGCAGAATACGATGAAGTTTACATCCTCCAGAGTCTCACGACCAGAAATCAAGTCGGTCATCATCACATCCTTTACATCGAAGCCAGCGAGATACATAGAGTAAGCCATCTCACGCTCACCATTGGTACCCTTCTCACGGATGATAGCTGCCTTGATGCCAGATGGCTTGCGACGGTTAGCGTCGAGGCTGTAGCTAGCGAGGGTTCCCTTGAAGCCGTAACCGAAGTTCATCTCGATAGGCTGCTTCTTATAGTTGGTGTAACGCTTCTTGGCCATACCGTTCATGCTCTGCTTGCGGTCGAGGAGGTAAGATGTCTTATACCAGTCGTCGCGCAAAGCATCGATATCGAACTCGTGCTCGAAGCCTTCCTTCTTGATGATGATCTTGCGGAGCTCAGGAGCAGGATAACCAATCTTGGCATAACCGATACCGTTCTCATCGAAGAATGCCTTCAACTCGTCCTTGTGAGCATCGCTTACCTGAATGACAACACCTGGGTTCTCTGCGAAGAGAGTCTTGATGATGTCGGCATCTGCGATGTCGTGGAGGTTGATCTTCATACCGCCCTCTACGTTGGCGAATGTCATCTCGAGGAGAGTTGTAATCAAACCACCGGCGCTGATATCGTGACCAGCCATTACCCAACCACGGTTGATGAGTTCCTGTACGGCGTTGAAGCAGTCAACGAAGTACTCTGGGTTCTTGACGGTAGGAACATCGCTGCCCACCTTGCCCAGACTCTGAGCGAAAGCAGAACCACCGAGACGCTGCTCGTCGAAACTGAAGTCGATATGGTAGAGGCTAGAGTTCTTGTCGTTAACGAGAACTGGGCTAACCACCTTCTTGACATCTGAAACCTCACCACCGGCACTTACGATAACGGTACCCGGAGCGATGATCTTCTCGCCGTTAGGATACTGCTGGGTCAATGAGAGAGAGTCCTTACCTGTTGGTACGTTTACGTGGATGGCGCAGCAGAAGTCTGACAATGCCTTCACACCCTCGTACAGACGGGCATCCTCACCCTTCTGACTGCGGCAAGGCCACATCCAGTTGGCTGAGAGGCTGATGCTGTCCATGCCATCTGCCAATGGAGCCCATACGATATTAGTCAATGACTCTGCTACAGAGAGTACTGAACCTGCCTTAGGATCGGCAAGACCAGCCTGAGGTGCATGACCCATTGCTGTTACGATACCCTTCTCGCCACGGTAGTCGAGTGCTACGACACCACAGTCTGAGAGTGGCAACTGAATCTGACCCTGACCCTGCTGACGGGCAATCTTACCTGTTACGGAACGGTCTACCTTGTTGGTTAACCAGTCCTTACAAGCCACAGCCTCCATCTGGAGAACACGCTGCAAGTACTTGTCGAGGTTATCTGCAGAATAAGTTACATCTTCATATTTACGCTCTACGGTCTCATCTACCATTACAGTCTTAGGAGTATGACCGAACATCTGAGCTACATCGAGGTCGAATGGCTTTACGCCGTCAGCCTGCTTGAAGCTGAAGTGAGCATCGCCAGTAGTCTCACCAACCACGTACATTGGAGCACGCTCACGGTCGGCAATCTTCTGAACCTCGCTGATATACTTCTCGTCGATGAGCAAGCCCATGCGCTCCTGGCTCTCGTTGGCGATGATTTCCTTGGCGCTCAAAGTCTTGTCACCGATAGGCAACTTAGACATGTCGATTTCGCCACCGCACTCTTCTACCAACTCAGAGAGACAGTTCAAGTGACCGGCTGAACCGTGGTCGTGGATGCTGACTACTGGGTTCTCATCGTTCTCAACGAGAGCACGAACCAGGTTGTAGGCACGCTTCTGCATCTCAGGGTTGGCACGCTGAACAGCGTTCAACTCGATACCATTGCTGTAACGGCCTGTATCTACAGAAGAAACAGAACCACCACCAAGACCGATGCGATAGTTGTCACCACCTACTACGACAACCTTGTTGCCCTTCTGTGGCTCACCCTTCTTATAGTCACGCTTCTTGCCGTAGCCTACACCACCAGCAAGCATGATAACCTTATCATAAGCATACTTCTCGCCATTCTCCTCGTGCTCGAATGTAAGCACAGAACCGGTGATGAGAGGCTGACCGAACTTGTTACCGAAGTCTGATGCACCGTTAGAAGCCTTGATCAGAATCTGCTCTGGAGTCTGATAGAGCCACTTACGTACTGGCATGATATCTTCCCAGTCGCGCTCAACATCGCTCTTGCCGTTGTCATCCTTCAGGCGAGGATAAGCAGTCATGTAGCAGGCAGTACCTGCGATAGGCCATGAACCTACACCACCACCCATACGGTCGCGGATTTCACCACCCGTACCGGTAGCAGCACCATTGAAAGGCTCTACAGTAGTAGGGAAGTTGTGAGTCTCAGCCTTCAGAGAGATAACACTCTCGATATCCTTCACCTGGAAGAAATCGCTGGTAGTCTGATCGGCTGGAGCAAACTGCTCGATAACAGGACCCTGAGAGAAAGCCACGTTGTCCTTGTAAGCAGAGAGGATCTTGTTAGGATTCTCGTTGGTGGTCTTCTTGATCATGTTGAAGAGAGAAGACTCCATCTCCTTACCGTCGATGATAAACTGGCCGCCGAAAATCTTGTGGCGGCAGTGCTCTGAGTTGATCTGTGCGAAACCGAAGATTTCGCTGTCGGTGAGAGGGCGTCCGTTCTCTTTCTCCAGCTTGTGGAGATAAGCCATTTCGTCCTCGCTGAGGGCAAGACCCTCTTCCTCGTTATACTTCTCGAGGTCATCGACGTACTTGATAGGTTCTGGCTGGTGATTCACGGTGAACACATCCTGTCCGATACCGTTGTACATACGCTGGAGCATAGGGTCGTGCTCAGCGTCTTCGCTATCTACAGGGAAGTACTCCTCGATACGCGAAATGCCGTTAAGACTCATGTTCTGAGTAATCTCAACGGCATTCGTACTCCAAGGAGTAATCATTTCACGGCGTGGGCCGACATAGAAGCCCTGCAACTGCTGGGCGTCCTCTAAAGTCGCGTCACCATAAAGCCAACAAAGTTCATTGATTTCGTCCTGAGATGGTTTGTGGTCAATCTCGGTCGCAATCACACTCTTAGATGGAGTTCTAAAAAAAAGAATCATACTTGCTTTCTTTTATATTATTAATGTATTTATTTCTTTTCGAGTGCAAAGATAGTGCAATTTCAAGACACTACAAAATAAAACACTGTTTTTTATGTTTTTTTTGTTGAGATTTGGGCTATTCTTACCTAAAGAGGCTACATTTGACGGTTTAGTTATAAGAAAAGTGCTTTTAGTTGCCTTTTTTGGTTAAAAAGGTGATAAATAAAGATTTAGAGGTTAAAAATGTCTAAATGCGTTTGACAAATGGTGTTTATTCGAGTCTTATCTGTAACTTTGCAGCAGAAAGAAGTGAATCAGCTTCTGAATGCCCTAAAAGGTAGAAGCTTCCGGATAACGGATAAAAGCCGGGAGAACTCTAATATATATAAGGTAGTAAACGACGCAGAATATACTATAATCAATTAATAATAACAAGAAAATTTAAATTAGAAAGAATATGAAACAGACAAAGTTAATGGTAATGGCAATGATGGCTGTAGCTCTGATGGCTACAAGCTGTGCAAGTAAGAAGGATCTTCAGAATTGCCAGAATGAGAATAAGGAATTGTCAAGCAACTATCAGGCTACCAAGGAAAAACTGGCAGCTACAGAGGCTAGTCTGGCAGCAGCCCAGGAGCAGCTCGCTTCAGCAAAGAGCGATTACGCTAAGTTGCAAGGCTCACTTGACAAGAGTTTGAACAATGCAAGCCAGAACAACGTGAGCATTGAGAAACTCGTTGACCAGATTAACGAGAGCAACCAGTATATCCGCCACCTGGTTGAGGTAAAGAGCAAGAGCGATTCGCTCAACATGGTTCTTACCAACAACCTGACCCGCTCTTTGAGCAAGGAAGAGATGAAGGAGGTTGATGTTCAGGTTCTGAAGGGTGTAGTTTACATCTCTCTGGCTGACAATATGCTCTATCAGAGTGGTAGCTATGAGGTGAACAGCCGTGCTCAGGAAACATTGAGCAAGATTGCTAAGATCATCACAGACTACAAGGATTACGACGTGCTCGTAGAGGGTAATACCGATAACGTACCAGTAAGCACTACAAGTGCCAAGATGAAGAACATCCGCAACAACTGGGACCTCTCTGCTCTCCGTGCAGCTTCTGTTGTTCAGTACTTGCAGGATCATTTCGGTGTAAATCCTAAGCGTCTTACAGCTGGTGGCCGTGGTGAGTACAACCCTGTAACAACTAACGATACTGAGGTAGGCAAGCAGCGCAACCGCCGCACTCAGATTATCATCACTCCTAAGCTCGACCAGTTCATGGACTTGATCGACAAGGCTCCAGAGGAGAAGTAAAAAGGCTATTTAAAGGTAAAAAGGTAAAAGGGTAAAAAGGTAAATAAGTAGAGGCATCAATGAGTTTTCGGGCTCATTGATGCCTTTTTCGGTATAAATATACAGGTTTTATGTTTTGAGTACGTAAAAAAGTGCTTTTTGTTATCATTTTGCTAGAATTATTCTTAATTTCCTTCCTTTTCTTAATTGTTTTTATTAATTTTGCAGGCAAAATATCAAGGGGCACTTGGCTGCCCTGATCATTGTACATTGTAAATTATTAATTATACATTATATTGTGTTATGGAAAAGATTAAGATGACAACTCCATTGGTAGAGATGGACGGTGATGAGATGACAAGAATTCTCTGGAAGATGATTAAGGACGAACTGATTCTTCCTTTCGTTGATTTGAAGTCTGAGTATTATGATCTCGGTCTGCCTTATCGCGACCAGACCAACGACCAGGTAACCATCGACTCTGCCGAGGCGGCTAAGAAATATGGTGTGGCTGTGAAGTGTGCTACTATCACTCCTAATGCACAGCGTATGGACGAGTATAAACTCCATAAAATGTGGAAGAGTCCTAATGGAACTATCCGTAGCATCATGGATGGTACTGTGTTCCGTGCTCCTATCACCATCCCTAGCATCCACCCATGTGTAAAGAACTGGGAGAAGCCTATCACTATCGCCCGTCATGCTTACGGCGATGTATATAAGAGTGTAGAACTTCGTGCAGATGAGCCAGGTACAGCCAAACTCGTGTTCGAGGGTAAGAGTGGCAAGAAGCAGGAGATAGAGATTCATTCTTTCGATGGCGCCGGAGTTATCCAGGGCATGCACAATACTGATAAGAGTATCCGCAGCTTTGCTCACAGCTGTTTCAAGTTTGCCATTGATACCAAGCAGGATCTCTGGTTCGCTACCAAGGATACCATCTCTAAGACTTATGATGCTCAGTTCCGTAAAATCTTTGAAGAAGTATATGAGAGCGACTATAAGGAGAAGTTTGCAGAGCTCGGCATCGAGTATTTCTATACATTGATTGATGATGCCGTAGCCCGTGTCATCCGCAGTAAGGGCGGTTTCATCTGGGCTTGCAAGAACTATGACGGTGATGTGATGAGCGATATGCTCAGTACAGCCTTCGGTTCTCTGGCGATGATGACTTCCGTATTGGTTTCTCCTGACGGCAAGTATGAGTATGAGGCAGCCCACGGTACCGTGACCCGTCACTACTATCGCTACCTGAAGGGTGAAGATACATCTACTAACCCAATGGCTACCATCTTTGCATGGAGCGGTGCGTTGAGAAAGCGTGGCGAACTGGATGGCATCAAGGAACTTCAGAACTTTGGCGACCAGTTGGAGGCTGCATGTTTCGATACTTTGAATGATGGTATCGCTACCAAGGATCTCGTAAACCTGATGGAAGGTGTTGAGGCTAAGGCTGTAAACTCAGCTGGCTTTATCGCTGCCATCCGCGAGCGTCTGGAAAAGCGATTGGCATAAAAACAATAAGACCTGGGGTGATTCACCTCAGGTCTTATTGTTTTAGTTATTTTTAGTTTAAATCTTGATTCTTTTTCTTGCGTTTACGCAAAGCGTCTGAATAAACCTTAAACAAATCAATGTTCAGCAACTGACAGATATGGTAAAGCATACCCGTATCTATAGTGGCTCTACCGTATACCTTATATATATTAGTACGGTGGCAGCCTAATTGCTCAGCAAGCCATACTGTTGTCTTGCCTTGCTTGCTTAACTCCTCCTTAATGATTTCACCGATTAAGGGAATTGCATTTACTTTATCTTTCATACTCTTTCAGTTGTGTTATATGCTCACTTATAGTTATATTGGGTGCAAAAGTAGTATTTCTGTTTCTAACTAGCAAAGAAACATGTAGCGATTTTGGAACACTAAGTTAAAATGTGTAACAAAACGGCCTTTTTTTTATGTTTTTTTTCTTTAAAGTACTAAATGTCACGAAAATGTAATCAAATGTAACGCTTATTACGAAAGAAAAGTCGTAATTTTGCAGCGATATTTTAAATAACATAAAATATGGAAGAGAATATGAAAAGAATACTTGTTGTTGATGACGAGCAAGACTTGTGTGAAATCCTGAAGTTCAATCTCGAAACCGAAGGATACGAGGTAGAAACAGCCAATTCGGCAGAAGAGGCTTTGGAGATGGACATTGCTTCGTTCGACCTGCTGCTGTTGGATGTCATGATGGGTGGAATGAGCGGCTTCCAGCTGGCTAAGCAGTTGAAGGGCAATCCGATGACAGCCAATGTTCCAATCATCTTCCTTACAGCCCGTGATACGGAAAACGATACGGTGACAGGATTCAATATCGGTGCCGATGATTATATCTCGAAACCTTTCTCTATCCGAGAGGTGATGGTCAGAGTGCGTGCCGTCTTGCGCCGTACGGCTGAACAGGCTGGCGATGCTGATGAATCGAAGATCATCAACTATCAGGGACTGCAGCTGAATCTGGACAAGAAGACGGTGAGCATCGATGGTGAGGATATCCCTTTCACCAAGACCGAGTTCGAACTCCTGCGTCTTTTCCTCGAAGAGCGCGGCAAGGTGTTCTCCCGTCAGGAACTTATCGACCGGGTATGGCCTAAGGATGTGATGGTACTCGACCGCACGGTGGATGTCAACATCACCCGTATGAGAAAGAAGATTGGTAAGTTTGCCAAGTGCATCGTTACCCGTCTGGGATTCGGTTATTATTTTGATGCGTAATTAAAATGTTTAAGTTAAATAGTGTAGGTAGAAAGTTGTACTTCAGTGTGCTCGCGGTGTTTCTTGTGTTCGCTGTCAGTTTTATCGTGTTCCAGCAGGCACGAGAGAAACAGTATAAAATAGGTACGCTTACTATCAAACTGGAAAATTATAATGAACTGCTGGCAGAAGATCTGGCGCTCTCTCCTGGTGAAGGAATTATTCTACAGGATAGCCTTCACGATAAGAATTTAACTGTGGCTCATGAGAAGTTGCAGGCTTTTGTACGCGAACATGAAAGTAAGGATCTTCGTGTTACGTTGGTGCGTCCGAACGGTAAGGTGATTTATGACAACATGAGTTCCGACTATGATCATTTTGCCAACCATGCTAAACGTGAGGAAATAGCAGAGGCCTTGAAAAACAGGGTAGGCTCAAGCGTGGAGCGACAGTCTAAAACCCTGAAGCATGATTATTTCTATGTGGCTTCTTATTTTCCGGAAAGCAAGCTCATCATCCGTACGGCACTACCTTACAATAATGATTTGGCAAAATCGCTGCAGGCCGACCAGCATTTCATCTGGTTTGCCATCGTAGCCGTCATTCTGCTTACCATCGTGCTCTACCGTTTTACGGACCGTCTGGGTAAGAATGTTTCCAAACTGAGCATCTTTGCTTATAAGGCTGACCACAACGAGAGCCTTGAGGTGGAAGATCTCGCCAAGTTCCCTAACGATGAGTTGGGCGAGATAGCCGAGCGTATCATCAAGATGTATAAGCGCATACAGACCACCCGACGTGAACAGGATGTACTGAAGCGGCAGCTTACCCAGAATATCGCCCATGAGCTGAAGACTCCTGTAGCAAGTATTCAGGGTTATCTGGAAACGATACTCGACAATCCGCATATCAACGAAGAGATGAAGTCGCAGTTTCTGCAGCGCTGTTATGCCCAGAGCGAACGTCTCACCTCTCTGCTCCGCGACATCTCTACCCTGAACCGGTTGGATGACGGTTCGGATATGATAGATTTCGAGGCGGTAGACATTACGCAGATGGTGAGTGAAATAGCCCATGAGACGGCGTTGGAAAGAGAGTCGCACAAGATGACTTTCGAGAATCTTCTTCCCGACCAGCATATTATCGTGAAGGGTAACCGCAGTCTGCTCTATAGTGTGTTCCGCAATCTTACCGACAATGCCATTGCTTATGCCGGCGAAGGACGTAAGATAACGTTGAGTGCCAAGGAGCAGGGCAATAAGTGGCATTTCATCTTCTGTGATAACGGTCAGGGAGTTCCTGCCGAGCATCTCTCCCGTCTTTTTGAGCGTTTCTATCGGGTAGATAAGGGACGCAGCCGCAAGATGGGTGGCACCGGTTTGGGTCTTGCCATCGTCAAGAATGCCGTTCTCCTGCATGGCGGAACCATCCGGGTGAGCAATCAGCTGGAAGGCGGCTTGAAGTTTGAATTTACGCTTAAAAAGTAGGAATATGGCTATCTGTTAATCGGAAACAGTTTACTGGTGAACGATAGACTGCTGACTAGCCGTACGCTCGCCAGTTGGCTGTTCTACTGCAACAGTCAGCGTAAATGCCTGAATTATTGTTGTAAGTAAGGGATAAGGAAATACTCTTCACTCTTCACCTTTCCTTCGGAATCCCCAGTGTTTATGGGTGTTTTGAGGGGTGAAGAGTTCTTGGACACTCTTCACCCACTCTTCACCACTCTTCACCTTAGCTGGTTCGGCGGAGGATGTGTCATAAATTTATGATTCACCCTTTTCTTGTTGTTGGAAGAGTTAGGATATGTTGTTGGATGAGTAAGGATATGTTGTTGGAAGAGTAAGAATATGTTGTTGGAAGAGATAGGATATGTTGTTGAGGCAGTCTGTATCTTCGGTCGCACAACAGCTGTTGTGCGCTTGTATAACAGCTGATATGCGCATGCACAACAGGTGATGTGCATGCGATGGTCAACTGTTATGCACCAACATCCAGACTTATGATGCACCCTCCTCAGAGAAGCCTAGCGGTCTTGCGCTGCAATTTACGCCTGTTGGTCTTTGGAATCGGTGAAGAGTGGTGAAGAGTGGGTGAAGAGTTGCTGCAAACTCTTCACCCCTCGGAATGCCGATAAACACTGGGGATTCCAAAGGAAAGGTGAAGAGTGAAGAGTAAAAGCGTGTTCGCTTGCAGATAAAAAATGGGGCGCAAGCTGTTTCCATGAAAGGAATCGCTTGCGCCCCTGATATTATTGCTTATGAGTAAATGAGCACCCTAAGATTAGAACTTGTAGATAGCACCAAATGAAATGTTGCTTGCATCTACGTTAAGTCCGAATGTTGATGAGTTGTCACCATGGTCAGGAGAATAACCTTTGTAACCGAGGAAACCTACCTTTGTGATGAAGTTTACGTGGTCTGAAAGCTTAACAGCCAAACCTGGCTTGATGCCTACCTCGTAATAATCGCCACCGCCCTTGCTGTAACTGCTGTAACCGATTGTACCCTCTAAGAAGAGGTTAACCAACTTGGTTTCTACGGCTGTGTAACGTACGTAAGGAGCTACAGTGAATGTTGTAGATTCACCTACAGGAGAAAGCTTGCAAACTTCGCCCTTCTTGATACCGATCTCGAGACCAGCCTCCCACTTGTTGTTGAATTCGTAACCGATTTCAGGCATCAGGGTGTAAGCTGTCTTGCTGTCACCATCACCGATCTTGTTGCTGGAAATACCAGCTGTACCACCGATGTAAACCTGTGCGCTAGCGCAAACTGAAACGAGAGCCATAGCAAGGCTCAACATAATCTTCTTCATAATCAATCTTTTCTTTTAATTATTACTTTCTTTTATCACTCTAATCAGGTTGCTTTTCAGCCCCTTTATTTATGATAGCAAAGCATATCCCAGACATGCCCTGCACTCTCTAATTCGGCGGCAAAGGTATAGGAAATAACTTAAAACTCAAAACTATTTCTCAGTTTTTCTTGCAAAACAAGCCGTATTGTTGATGTAAATCAAGAAAATCGGGCATGCTGAATGTATCTAAAGCTATTTCTGCTGCAAAGCTACGATTTTTTAGTGAAACCGCCAAATAATATGAGGGAATATTTGGGCAAACCAACTTTTTTCTCTATCTTTGCATGAACAAACAGTTTGAATCTTATTTTATAAATATCATAAATGAATCAATTTACAAAGCTGATAGCAGCCCAGCTCAATCTGAAGGAGCAGGCTGTAGAAAATACTCTGGCGCTGCTCGAAGAGGGCTGCACCATTCCGTTTATCTCGCGATACCGCAAGGAGAAAACCGGTAATATGGACGAGGTAAACATTGAAGCCATCGCACAGGCTAACGAGAAACTCTCAGAGATGGCGAAGAGAAAGGAGACTATTCTCAAAACCATCGAGGAACAGGGAAAACTCTCGGATGAACTGAAAAAACGCATCGAACAGTGCTGGGATGCCACCGAACTGGAAGACATCTATCTTCCTTATAAGCCTAAGCGCCGCACCCGTGCACAGATAGCACGTGAGGCAGGCTTGGAGCCTCTGGCACAGCTGCTCCTCTTCCAGCGTGAGCGCAATCCGGAACAGGCTGCCAGGAAGTTTGTGGGCGATAAGGTGAAGGATGTGGAGGCTGCTCTTCAGGGAGCCAAGGACATCATCGCCGAAACCGTAAGCGAGAATGAGCAGAGCCGCAATCAGATTCGCGGTGAGTTCAGACGCGGTGCCATCATCACTTCTAAGGTGGTAGCCAAGAAGAAGGATGAGGAAGAGGCACAGCGCTTCTCCGACTATTTCGATTTCTCAGAGCCATTGAAGAAATGTTCTTCGCACCGACTGCTGGCTATGCGTAGAGGCGAGGCGGCAGGATTCTTGCGTGTCAGCATCTCGGCTGATGATGAGCAGTGTCAGGATAAACTGAAGCGCCACTATGTACATGGTTTCGGTGAGTGCCAGACGCTGGTGGGTGAAGCGGTGGATGATGCCTTTAAGCGACTGCTGAAGCCTAGCATTGAAACCGAATTTGCTGCGCTCAGCAAGCAGAAGGCGGATGAGGAGGCTATTGTGGTCTTCGCCGAAAACCTGCGCCAGCTTCTGTTGGCGGCTCCTCTCGGACAGAAACGCGTGATGGCGGTTGACCCGGGTTTTGCCAATGGTTGCAAGACTTGCTGTCTCGATGCGCAGGGTAATCTGATTCATCATGAAATCGTTTATCCTCATCCTCCCCGCAACAAAAAGAGCGAGGCTACGGCTGCCATCCAGCGCATGGTAAAGATGTATCAGGTGGAGGCAATGGCTGTAGGTAACGGTACGGCAAGCCGCGAAACCAGCGACTGGCTGCATAGTATCGATTTCGTTCATCCGGTAGATATCTATGTGGTGAGCGAGGATGGCGCTTCTATCTATTCGGCTTCGAAGATTGCAAGAGATGAGTTCCCGGATGAGGATGTTACCGTGCGTGGTGCTGTGAGCATCGGACGAAGACTGATGGATCCGCTTGCAGAATTGGTGAAGATTGATCCGAAGAGCATCGGTGTGGGACAGTATCAGCATGATGTGGATCAGACTCAGTTGAAGAAGAGTCTGGATACGGTGGTAATGAGTTGTGTGAACTCAGTGGGTGTCAACCTGAATACCGCATCGCAGCATCTCCTGACCTATGTGAGCGGTTTGGGACCTACGCTTGCCAAGAATATCGTGGAATATCGCCGCGAGAATGGAGCCTTCGCTTCCCGTGCCCAGTTGAAGAAGGTGCCACGTCTGGGTCCTTCGGCCTTCGAGCAGTGTGCCGGCTTCCTCCGCATTCCTGGCGCTAAGAATCCTTTGGATAACAGTGCCGTTCATCCGGAGCGCTATGCGCTGGTAGAGCAGATGGCGAAAGATCAGGGCGTAACGGTGAAGCAGCTGGTAGAAGACAAGGCGCTGCAGAAGAAGATTGATATCAGAAAATATGTGAGTGCTGAGGTGGGTATGCCTACTTTGACCGATATCATGGCTGAGCTTGACAAGCCGGGCTTGGACCCTCGTGGTGAGGTAGAGAAGTTTGAGTTTGATGCCAGCATCAAGGAGATAGAGGATTTGCAGGTGGGCATGGTTGTGCCGGGCATTGTTACCAACATTACCAAGTTTGGTGCCTTTGTAGATATAGGTGTCCACAACGATGGTCTGGTTCATGTATCCCAGATGTCAAACCGTTACATTCAGGATCCTTCTGAGGTGGTAAAACTTCATGAGCATGTGATGGTGAGAGTGGCAGAAGTAGATTTGAAGCGCAAGCGCATCGCCTTGTCGATGAAGGGCGTGAAATAAAAAGGATATTCAGAATGAATCAGAATAATAATGGTGATGCTCTCTTGGCTGGGGGCATCACCAGAGATTGTATAGAGTCGGCATATTGCTTTATTCATCAGAAACTCAGGGTTTTTGAATTTTCCACCAATCCTACGCAGCGTGATGATATAGAGTATGCCATCGCCCAGTATGTAGAGGGCATGAATCCGCAGCTCTATCTTCTTCTTTCGCAAGGCAGAACGGAATACCTTCTAGACCATGTGAATTTTGAAAAAGATATGCGCGAGGCACAGGAAAAACTGGAAGGGATGATGTAGGTATCTCTCTGCTTTAGGAGAAGGATAAAATGAGTCACGTTAATTTAAGTTGATGAGGGTGCGTCATGGACTTATGACACACTCTCTTTTTAGCCATCAAATTAAATAGTATCTACAATCTACACGAGCGCCTTTCTTCGCTATTTCGGTTCCGACCATAGAATAAACAAACTTGCGAATTTCTTTGATTTCAACATCAGGTATTCTACTTGCTATTTCAGAAATTTTGCTCATAGGAAGTCTGTGTAAGTCCTCTTTGATAAGGGCTTTCAGAACATATGGTTCTATAGTTCTTAGCGTTGTGACAATATTGGATTTTGCATTCCCCTGATTTCCGCAACACTATAATTTAATGTTTTTTATAAGCACCTGAGCAACAAAAAGTTGCTCAGGATTTTTTCATGTCAGAAATTTCACTTATCTTAGTGTTGCAAAATAAAAACAAACAATATAGTAAATTAGCACATATGGGATAATTAGACTGCAAAAATTTGATGATCGGTATCCCATAATTTAACTTTTTAAAAGGGGAAATAGGAAACAACTTTCACGTTCTGTATCTTGATTTTATGCCTTTAACCGGAGTGTAAAGCAGCTGCCTTTCCCCAATTCACTATCTATGGTCAGAGTGCCCCCATGCGCTTCGACAAAGTCCTTGGAAATGGATAGTCCCAGTCCACTACCCTGTACCTTGGTGCCCGGAACTCGGAAATAATGTTCGAAGATGCTCTGGTGATAACGGGGATCGATGCCTTTTCCAAAATCACGTACGAACATTTCTATCCAGTTATCCTTTGTTTGCCGCGCACCGATGATAATACGCCCGTTTTCTGCTGAATACCGGATAGCGTTGGAAAGTAGGTTCGTCAGCACCCAAGCTATCTTTTCACTATCAACAAACAGTTTGCCCATCTTCTCTTCCGGATATTGCACTTCTATCTGAATGTTGAACTTCTCGGCCTGTATCCGGTTTGCCTTGATGGCATATTCAATCAACTCGATAGGCTTGGTGATGCGCGGTTTCAGTTGTAACTTACCGGATTCCACCTGGGTCATATTGAGTAATTCACTGGTGATACTCAGCAACCGGTCGCTGTTATCCTGAATGCTTTGAGCCAGTTCCTTCTGTTCCTCATTCAGAGAGCCCACTCGACAGTCTTCCAGCAGTTGCAGGCTCATCAGAATGGCCGAAATCGGTGTTTTTAGTTCGTGAGAGATGGTAGAGATGAAGGTGGTCTTGGCGGAATCCAGTTCTTTAAACTCAGTGATGTTTTTTAAGAGAATCACATATCCTTCTTTTTGCGAGGAACCTTCTCTGCCTGTCTTCATGCACCTCATTTGGAAATAGCTTTCCTTATTGTCGGCATAGATTTTAAGGGGCTCGTTTTTAGAGGTGCTCTTTTCATCGAATGCATCCTGCAATCCCCGGAGCAATCTGCGGAGAAGGTCATTGCGCAGGGCTATCTCCTGAGCTGGTTTCAGCAAGACTTCTTCTCGCTGAAGGTTGAGGATGCTGAGGGCTTCATCGTTAATGAAAAGGATGGTCATCGCATTGTCCAGTCCGATAATGGGTTCCTTCACACTGTTGATGATGGTTTCCATATAATTCTTGGCTGCCTTTATTTCAGCCAGTGTGCTAGAGTTGTAGTCAGCCAGCCGTTTAGCCATCCGATTGAAGTTTTTGGACACCTCTTCAAACTCCTTGCTTTCGAGGTTCAACCGCTGTTCGTAGTTGTGATTGGCAATTTCCTTGATACCGTCTGTAATTTCTTTGACGGGCTTGTTGATGGAGGACGGCAACTGTTTCAACATCCAAAGGCCGCAGACAATGCAGAGACCTCCGATGATGGAGACCCATACCAATGCCCGTTGCAGACCGGGACCGGCCGCCGGGCTAGTCGGTTCGGTGGCGGTCAGAATTTGTAAGTTGACGACAGAGAGTGAAACTAACAGCACAATCATGGCTACCAGCACACCGATATTCAACGTCAGTTTTGTCTTGATATTCATAAAACAATCTATTTAACCTAATTTCCGCAACACTATCATTTAATATTTTTTATAAGCACCTGAGCAACAAAAAGTTGTCAGGATTTTGCCATGTCAGAAATTTCACTTATCTCAGTGTTGCAAAATAAAAACAAACAAAATTCTGAATGACATGGCAAAAGTACAAATTAAATCTGAGAAACCCACTCCTTTTGGGGGATTTTTTTCGATTATGGAGCAATTTGATGCTCTTTTAGCTCAAACCATAGATTCCACCTTGGGATTGAGATGCACTATGTGTTTGGTTATCAATATAGCGAGATTCTAGACCATGCTTTTCTGGTTAAACCAGCGTATTACCTCAAGTCGCTTTGCAAGCAAAATCCCACTAAACCCTATAGGTTGCGGATTTGAGGTTTAGGTTTATTACTGCGGAAAGATAACCAATTTTATGTTCTCATCCGAGAGAAATCTCAAAAAAGACCGGTATCGTTTCAGATGAACTAAAGTCGAGACATAGGTGAAAGCCGGTTGTCCGATGCACAGCGTCGTGACCTGACGCTCTTTGCACACCGTTTGAATAGTATCTATGACATCCGGTGAAGCCCGCTGTATCAGTTCACCGCCCAGCTCCGCCGCCAGTTTGAAGTGATTCAGCAGATGGCGCTGGGTAGCCAATGGAATGCGGTCTGGATGTTCGGCAGGGGTCTGTACATAAAGAACCAAAAAATCCGTATCATATCGAGAGGCTAACCTGGCAGTGCGGCGAATGAGCCTTTTGGGAGTTATTTCATTGCTGCTGATGCATACCAGAAAAAGTTCGCGATGTACACCTTTCTCTCCGCTGATAATTTCGTTCTCCACTTTCCGTTCCACACGAAAGGCAACCTCTTTTAAAGCCAGTTCCCTGAGCTGAAGGATGTTTTCAGTTTTGAAGAAATGGTTCAAGGCTGTTGGAATTTTTTCTTTTCGGTATATTTTTCCAGCTTTCAAACGATTGATCAGTTCTTCCGCTGTCAAATCTATATTCACAACTTCGTCTGCTTCTTCTAGCACCTTATCAGGAATCCGTTCTTTTACTTCGATGCCGGCAATTCCTTTTACCTCTTCATTTAGGCTTTCTATATGCTGAATGTTGACTGCAGTGATAACATTGATGCCTGCTTCAAGCAATTCCATGACATCCTGCCATCGTTTTTCATGCCTGCTTCCTTCCACATTGGTGTGCGCAAGTTCATCTACCACTACCAATTCTGGGTGTAACAGCAAGATGGCATCCAAATCCATTTCTTCCAATTCCTTTCCTTTATAATAGATTTTTCTCCGTGGTATAATCGGCAGTCCGGCTAGCTGTTCTTCCGTTCCAGCACGTCCATGCGTCTCGACATATCCTATTTGCACATCAATGCCGTTGTTTAACATTTCATGTGCTTCCTGAAGCATACGGTAAGTTTTTCCCACACCGGCTATCATGCCGATATAGACCTTGAATACACCCCGCTGTGAACGCCGTATCAGCTGTAGGAAATGCTGTGCGTTTTCTTCTCTATCATTTCTATCCATCATATTTATGTTTATTTCTGTTGATATTCTTGCAATCTGCCCGAGTTGACGATTAGGGAAATCACCCTACATCCTTCTCAAAGAGGCAGATTCCGTTATTCGTCTTTCCAATATCCCCGATAAAAGAGTAGCAAGATACCGAAAATCTCCAAACGCCCGATGAGCATCAACGCAGAAAGTATCCATTTGGCTGCATCGGGAAGAGCCGCCCAGGAGAAAGCCGGTCCGAAAGCTCCCAGTCCGGGACCCACATTGCCTATGGAGGATATCACTGTACTCATGGATTCGGTCAGTCCCACTCCACAGCACATCAATAATATCCACCCTATAAAAATACATATCAAGTAAGTTCCGAAAAAAGTGAATACTGTAGCAGAGGTCCGTACTGGGACACAGATACCGTTTACTCGTACCGGTAAAACAGCCCGAGGGTGAAGCATCTGTTTGAACTGATTCCGGATGTTACGGGCAATGATAAGCAACCGCATGTTTTTGACTCCTCCGCTGGTAGATCCAGTACATCCGCCTGAAATCATGGCGAAAATCAGCAACATCCAGGTGCAAGGAGGCCATAAGTTGTAATCATCTGAAGTAAATCCGCAGGAAGTATGAGCAGTAGCTACTTGAAACAGGGCTTTACGGAAGGACGTTTCCAAATCGTAGTAGTCAGTCAGGAATAGGGCTCCAGTAATGAACAGAGTGAGTATTCCGACGGACTTCAGAAACCAGCGTAATTCTTCATCTTTCCATAAATGGCGAAAGTTACCACGCATAGCAGCCAAATAATAAAGAGAGAAATTGACGCCAGACAGAATCATAAAAATTGAAATCACGTATTCAATGTAGGGCGAATTCCAATAGGCCACACTTGCCTGCTTGGTAGAGAAGCCACCGGTTGCGGTTGTAGCAAAGGCGTGACAGACGGCATCAAACCCACTCATACCACCCCCTACAAGCAGAAGAGTTTCCACAGCTGTCAGTCCGATATAGATTGTCCACAGCCACCGTGCCATCACTTTGATTTTGGGGTGAATCTTGTCATGGGTAACTCCCGTTGCTTCTGACAGGAAGAGCTGTTGGCTGCTGCCCGAAAATAGAGGCAACAGTGCAATAGTAAAAAGAACGATGCCAAGTCCACCAATCCACTGGGTCAGACTTCTCCAGAACAACAGTCCGTGGGGAAGGGTTTCGATATGATCCAATATCGTGGCACCGGTAGTGGTGAACCCTGACATGGTTTCAAAAAAGGCATCGGATATTGATGGAATATATCCACTAAATAGGAAAGGAAGCATTCCCAGTGCCGAAAACAGTATCCACGAAAGACTGACAATACAATAACCGTCACGTCGATTGATGGATACTTCATTTCGTTTACCCCCCAACAGCAGCAGTCCACCAAGTACAACGTTAATAAGCAGCGTTTCTAAAAAATGAATATAGTCTTCTTCCTGATAGTAGAAGGAAACACCTGCACAAAGTGCGAAAAACCCCGCTTCTACCAGTACAAGCACGCCTAATGCATATGAAACATTTCGATAGTTGACCATACAGCCCCTGTTTCTCTGAAAAGAAACTTTATTGCTTTGATACCATTCTTCCATTGTTCTTTTATTTTAATTTTATTACATGAGAAACAAGGACTGTGCCATTGTTCGAAATCTTTCATTATCACTTGAAAATCAGCAGCTATGAAGATATAAAAGAGGAATGAAAAGGCAGACTGTTTTCTCAATCTGAGAAGAAACCTTTTCATTTTGAGAAAACAAGTCTTTCCTTTCCATAGTCCTTAAGAGTACAAGGTGGTGGACATGTTAAAATCCGATGCCGATCCCTGCTACCAGGTAAGTTCGGTCATATACCGGTGATACGATAGCTTGAACAGATAAGGGGATTGTTAAATGGTTTGACAACGATACTTCCTTGGAAACTTTCAGAGATACGTCTGTAAAAGCGGCTTTATGGTGATACATTCCTTTCCAGGGAGTAAAGCCGACAGCGGGAGTCAGCACTATGTCAGCAGGTAGCCGGAAGGGATAGGAGGCCGAAAGGTAAGTAGATGCCTGCAGATTGCCCTTCTCATTCTTGTCTGCCCCGGCAAACATGGTGCTCCATGAAAGGGACAGCGGAAAAGAATCGCTGAAGCAGTAAGCCAATGTAGCCTCGAAATAATGGCTGTTTTTGTAATGGCCATAAGGTTGGTTGATACCGCTCCACCAATAATCGGACAAGGTGGCCGTTAAATTCCGGTAGGTATATCCGAGGTTGATGTCCCATTCTTTGGAACCTCCCTCTTCCCATTTGGTGAGTGACTGGCTGCCCCAAACATTGAGGGAAAAACCAGCATAACCCAGCGTGAGAGAAGGCTGTACCGAACAACCGGACTGCTGATCGGCCCCGCGCCAGACATAGTCAGAAACGAAATCCGCCTTGGCATGAACGGATAGTTTGTCTTGTGCAGAAACTTGTAAAGGATATAAACAAGCCACTACTCCTATAAGAAGCAGATTTTTTTTGATAAAAGTATACATATTACAAACAGATTAATGTTTTTTTCTTATGTTCATCTAAAGCAACATTCAGTTTCAATACATTGATTTTGGAAGGCCCGAAAACGCCGAAAAGCGGTCTTTCGATATGGTTTTCCACCAGTGCTTTCACTTCTTTTTCGCTCAATCCCCTGGCAGTAGCTACCCGTTTTATCTGCACATAGGCACAGGCAGGTGTGATGTCAGGATCCAATCCGGAGGCACTGGCCGTTACCATTTCTGCAGGCACCTCCGCACGTTTCAGGTACGGATGGTGCAGCAAAAAGGTGTCTATCCGGGCCTCGACTTCTTTCAGGTAGCTTTCATTGGTTACCCCTTTGTTGCTGCCGGCCGAGCTGGTGCCGTCGTAACCGTCACCTGCACAGGAAGGTCGTCCCCAAAAATAAATATCTTGGGTAAACCGCTGTCCGACGTTGGCTACCCCCACTACTTTTCCGTTCAGGCTAACGGTTTCGACATTGCCACCCTCACCCGGCGCGGCGAACTGGGCATACGCCCACAGGACCAGCACATAACATACGGACAAAAACACACAAAAAACAAGAGTGAGTTTTATTGATTTTATAAGATTCTTCATAATGAATATTTTTACGAGTCAATTTAAAATAATTTGAATAAATTATCATGAAAGATAGGTTAGACAAATAGTCCAACGAGCAGATCAATCAGCTTGATACCCACAAAAGGAGCGATTAAACCGCCTACCCCATAGATAAGCAGGTTTCGACGAAGCAGAGCACTGGCACCGATCGGCTTGTAGGCAACTCCTTTCAGCGCCAGAGGTATCAGCGCAGGAATGATGAGCGCATTGAAGATGACGGCAGACAGGATGGCACTTTCGGGACTGTGAAGCCCCATGATGTTAAGGGCACCCAATTGAGGAACAGAAACCATGAACAAGGCCGGAATGATAGCAAAGTATTTTGCCACATCGTTAGCGATGGAGAAGGTGGTCAGTGTACCTCGTGTCATCAACAGCTGCTTTCCTATCTCTACGATTTCGATCAGTTTAGTCGGGTCATTATCCAGGTCAACCATGTTGCCGGCCTCTTTTGCCGCCTGTGTACCGCTGTTCATGGCTACCCCTACGTTGGCCTGTGCCAAAGCCGGAGCATCGTTTGTACCGTCACCCATCATGGCCACCAGCTTGCCGGTCGCTTGTTCCCGACGGATGTAATTCATCTTGTCTTCCGGCTTGGCTTCGGCGATGAAGTCATCCACACCCGCTTTTTTGGCAATGTATTGTGCCGTCAAGGGATTGTCTCCCGTTACCATCACCGTTTTGACACCCATTTTTCGTAAGCGTTCAAATCGCTCTTCTATACCTGGTTTGATAATGTCCTGCAATTCAATGACACCGGCTACTTTCTGATTGACACAGACCACCAAAGGAGTACCTCCGTTGCCTGATATGTTTTGAATAGCATCTTCCGTTTCCTGGGGGAAGTCATGACCGGCTGCCTGCGTCAGGCTGCGGATGGCATCAAAAGCCCCTTTACGAATTTGGGTACCGTCTTTCAGGTCTACGCCAGAGCATTTGGTTTCCGCCGTAAACGGGATTATGTGGGCCCCTTTCGTTTCCGTCTGGAGTGTATGCATGCGGATGCCTTGTTCGCGTCCCAATTCGATGATGGATTTACCTTCCGGAGTGTCATCGGCTAAGGAAGAGAGCATGCATATTTCCACAAAAGGGCGCAGAGGAATCTCTTTGACCGGATGAAAGGCTGTAGCCTTACGGTTTCCGATAGTGATGGTACCCGTCTTGTCCAGTAAAAGTGTATCCACATCTCCTGCTGTCTCAACGGCTTTTCCTGATTTGGTGATGACATTGGCACGCAGTGCGCGGTCCATACCTGCAATTCCGATGGCGGAAAGCAGTCCACCGATGGTGGTAGGAATCAGACAGACAAAGAGAGACAAGAAAGCGGCTATCGTAATGGTAGTGCCGGAATAGTCGGCCATCGGCTTCAGCGTAATGCACACCACCAGAAAGACAAGTGTGAATACAGCCAGCAGGATAGTCAGTGCAATCTCATTCGGCGTTTTCTGCCGGCTAGCCCCTTCGACCAATGCAATCATCTTGTCAAGGAAACTCTCTCCGGGCTGTGTGGTAACCACCACCCGAATCCGATCTGAGAGCACTTTTGTACCCCCAGTTACCGAACTTTTATCTCCGCCGGCTTCACGGATAACCGGAGCGGATTCTCCCGTAATCGCACTTTCATCGATGGAGGCCAGACCTTCTATGATTTCACCGTCTGCAGGAATGACATCCCCTGCTTCACACTCAAAGACATCGCCTTTCTTCAGTTGGGAACTGCTTACAGACTCCAGCTTTCCATCTGTGACCCGCTTGGCAGGTGTTTCCTCACGAGTTTTGCGCAGGCTGTCAGCCTGAGCCTTGCCCCGTGCTTCGGCGATGGCTTCCGCAAAGTTGGCAAAAAGCAAGGTCAGAAAAAGAATGACGAAAACGCTGAAGTTATAGATTACCGAGCCCTGTGCACCGCTTACCGCTGAATAGACGGTCACCGGCAGCATGAAAAAGGTGGCGATTTCCACTGTGAACATAATAGGGTTTTTCACCATCAGTCGTGGATTCAGTTTGACGAAAGACTGTTTGAGACTGGCTTTCAGCTGGTCTTTCTGAAACAACGAGTTGTTTGTATTTTTAGTATTCATATTTTCTTGCTATTAATCAGTTGTAATTAGAGAGTAAAATGTTCCGTCAGTGTGGTCAGGGCCTGTGCCGGGAAGAAAGACAAGGCTGCTACAATAAAGATAACAGCAAAAGTCATGACAGCAAAGGTCACCGTATCGGTTTTCAGCGTACCAGCACTTTCAGAAATGTATCTTTTCTGAGCCAGCAGTCCGGCCAAAGCTACCTGGCCGATAATCGGAATGAAACGGCTCAGGATCAGTACAATGCCACAGGAAAAATTCCAGAACCAGGTATTGTCACCCAAGCCTTCGAATCCAGATCCGTTATTGGCCGCACAAGAGGTAAACTCATAAAGCATTTCTCCCAATCCATGGGAACCAGGATTGTTGAGCCATCCGCCTTCACTCGCCACAAAAGCCGGGGCATGAACATACAGATAGGCAGCCAGAGCCGTTCCTACCAGGATGACAAACGGATGCAGCAGCGCTACGATAGAAGCGATTTTCATTTCGCGAGCTTCCACCTTGTGGCCCATGAATTCAGGAGTTCGGCCTACCATCAACCCGCTGATAAATACAGCGATGATGAGGAACGTAAAGTAATTCATCCAGCCTACGCCGACACCACCGAACCACGTATTAATCTGCATGTTCAGCATTTCTATCATCCCTGAAAGAGGCAGGGTAGAGTCATGCATGCCGTTGACAGACCCATTGGAGGTTACGGTGGTCGCAACACTCCACAATCCGGTGGCACCAGCCCCCAAACGTATTTCTTTTCCTTCCATAGAGCCATTTTCTTGTGCAATTTCCATGTCATCAATACGTGGATTACCTCCCATCTCTTGTGATACATTGACACAGGCTCCAATCAGAAAGGCTACCAGCATAACTCCATAGATGCTGTATCCTAATTTCTTCCGTTTCACATAAAATCCGAATGCAAAAGCCATAGCCATAGGGATAATCAAGATGGACCAGCATTCTATCATATTGGATAAATAGGTCGGATTTTCCAAGGGATGGGAAGAGTTAACACCGAAATAGCCTCCGCCATTGGTACCCAACTGTTTGATGGGGATAATGGCAGCCGCCGGACCTTGTGATACATATTGGGTTTCACCTTCCAGGGTGGTTACTTCCATTTTTCCGTCAAATCCCATGGGAGTACCTTGCGTAATTAGAATAAAGCCGACAACTAAAGACAACGGAAGAAGAATACGGGTACAGCTAAGTACCAAAAATTTCCAGAAATTGCCGATAGTTTGTGTGGTCTTTTCTCCCAAAGCTTTCATAATTCCTGCCATGGCAGCCATACCGGTAGCAGCAGTCAGGAACTGGAACAGCATAATAACGAAGAGCTGAGTAAAATAGGTTAAGTTACTTTCTCCACTGTAGTGCTGTTCGTTGCAGTTTACCATAAACGAAATGCAGGTGTTGAAAGCCTGGTGAGCACTTTGTGCCAAATTGCCATCCGGATTCAGAGGCAACCAACCTTGCAAGGTAAGCAACACCATACCCCAAATGAACCAAAACAGATTCACGGTGAGTAATGCTCTCAAGAATTGTTTCCAGTTCATTTCTTCATCGGGATGAATGCCCGAAAGACGGAAAATCCATCCTTCTATCGGCTTCATAAAATCTGTCCAAACCTTTTTTCCTCGATATACACGAGCGATGTATTTTCCCAGCGGATAGCTGAGAACAACCATCAATACCACTTGGGCTACTATACCTATTATTTCTGTATTCATAATTTCTACTTTTTAGAATTTTTCCGGCTTAACCAAGACATAAGCAAGATAGCCGAACAGGATAAAACCTACGATAAACAATGCTGTATACATACCTTTCTTTTTTTATAGGTTATCGAACCAATCGATACACTTCATAAACATTTTAAAACAGGCCAATCCGCTTGCTACACAGATGGCGATTCCAATCATTTCATTCATTTTCTTTTCATTTTATTTATTACAATTATTATGAGTTATACATGATGGTATCATATAGGCAAGGGATGTGCCAAGAAAATAAATCAAGAACTAACAGACTGTGTATCAGCTATAAAAAGAAATTCAACTGGCTATAAAGCAAGAGAGCGGCCCTCTCAGAATGAGAAGGTCGCTCTCTTGAAATGAAATGATAAAGAAACCGGATGTTTTATGTTATTGAATGCCGTAAGAGTCTATTTTTCGGTATAAAGTGGCAAGACCGATTTTCAGTAAACGAGCTGTTTCTGTCTTGTTTCCATGGGTATGTTGGAGCACTTTGAGAATATGCTTTCGTTCAATAGCTGCCAATTCAAACTCATCCCCCTTATCGTCACTGCGTGAGCATGGATGATGCTGAAGTTCAATGGGAAGGTCTTCCAAGGTTATCTGGTTGTCGCAGATGATGACACTTCTTTCAATGACATTGCGCAATTCGCGCACATTGCCTTTCCATTCTGCCTGCCGAAGGGTAAGCAAGGCATCCGGATCTATATCTTCAATGTGTTTGTTGAACTTAGCAGCATAACGCTGCAGAAACATGCGGGCTAAACTCTCGATGTCTTCTTTTCTCTCCCGAAGAGCCGGTAGGTGAATTTGAAAGACTGACAGACGGTAAAAAAGGTCTTCCCGGAATCCTCCTTTCTCTATCTCTTCCTTTAAATGACGGTTAGTAGCTGAGATGATGCGTACATCTACTTGGGTTCGCTTCGTGTCTCCGATTTTGATGTATTCTCCTGTTTCTAAAACGCGCAGCAGACGGGCTTGCAAATCAAAGGCCATCTCTCCAATTTCGTCCAAGAATATGGTACCATGATTGGCTATTTCAAATAATCCCTTCTTATCCTTAACTGCACCGGTAAAGGCGCCAGCCTTGTAACCAAACAATTCACTTTCCAACAAATCCTTACTGAAAGCCGAACAGTTAATTTCCACGATAGGATACTGTGATCGGGCGCTGGCTGTATGAATGGCATGGGCAAACACTTCCTTGCCTGTTCCAGTCTCTCCGGTCAGTAAAATCGGGATATCGGTCTTGGCTACTTTTTGAGCCAGACTGATTGCTTGTTGCAAACACTCTGACTGACCGATGATAGACTGAAAAGAATATGTTTGAGGAGCGTCATTCTTCCCCTTTTTCTTTTCACTCTCTTCTATGGCACGGCTGATGGTAGGAATAATCTTACGGTTATCATCTCCTTTAGTAATATAATCAAATGCTCCATTTTTAATGGCTTGTACACCATCTGGAATGTTTCCATGCGCGGTAAGTAAGATAACAGCTGCATCCGGTTGAATTCTGTGAATGTCGAAAATGAAGTTCACTCCGTTTCCATCCGGTAGGAAAACGTCACAAAGTACCACTTCAAAACGTTGAGTATTCAGCATTTTCAAAGCTGAACGGCAATCTGCGGCTTTCGAGGCCTGGTAACCTTCTAATTCAACCATTCGAGCCAGCAGGTTACGTATAGGGTCTTCGTCATCAATAATTAAGATATGTATCATAAACCTAATTTCCGCAACACTATAATTTGATATTTTTTATAAGCACCTGAGCAACAAAAAGTTGCTTCGGATTTTGCCATGTCAGAAATTTCACTTATCTTAGTGTTGCAAAATAAAAACAAACAAAATTCTGAATGACATGGCAAAAGTACAAATAAAATCTGAGAAACTCACTCCTTTTAGGGGATTTTTTTCGATTATGAAGCAATTTGATGCTCTTTTAGCTCAAACCATATCGTCTTTTATGACAACTTGTACTTTGCCATCAGCATTGGGCATATTATAAAGAAGAAATTGTATCTCGTTACTCATAATTTATTACTTTAGATGCAAAGTAAGTGATTTATTTTTATAACAATGTGCCTATAGTGTAATCTTTAACAAGATATAACAAAAAACGCTTGTGTTATAGCATGTAATAGTGTGAAAGAATGTAAAATGAGCCCTTGCTTTTGGCTGTTACTATAGATTAGCATTGAAATATGTTGTCAAAATGTTGGCAATTTCTAGAAACAAAAAATCCTAACCGCTTATTATCAAGCAGTTAGGATTTTCTTTGGTGCGCCTGATAGGACTCGAACCTACACGGCCTAAACCACTAGATCCTAAGTCTAGCGCGTCTACCAATTTCGCCACAAGCGCATTCTTGGGTGCAAAGATACAATAATAATTTGAATAAAAAGAATAAAAATGAAAAAAATGATGGTTTTACTTGCTTTTTACGAGAAATAATGGTAATTTTGCAAACAGATACTGTTCTATTTTTATTTTGCAAAAAAACGAAGGCAGGACAGTAAGGACAGATAAAAACTATAATAACAGGAATATGAAAAAAATATGGGTTATGATGCTGGCTACATTGATGGTTTCTTCCACGATGATGGCTGGAAATGTGAAGAAATCAACTACTCTTCCTATTGTGGGAGAGGTCGTAAAGGCTTCTCATCCGATGATTCAGTATGTTGGGCGTGTGAGCTTTGCTAAGAATCCTGATGTAGCCAGTTTCAATTATCCGGGAACTACGATTGAGGCTAGTTTTCAAGGGTCTTCTCTGAAAATGCTGTGCCGCCCGAAGACTGGATATTTCATGGCGCAGATTGATGGTTGCGAACCTTTCAAAGTGGGCTTTAATGCCGAACGCGATTCGGTTGTTACCCTGTCTGCGGCTTTGCCAAAGGGGGTGCATCATGCTAAGGTGATGTATGTGATAGAAGGCTTGTTCCGCAAACCGGAATTCAGGGGATTCGTTCTTGATAAGGGATGCCAGCTCGTTGAGGCTCTGGCTCTTGCGGAACGGAAGATTGAATTTATCGGAAACTCCATCACCTGCGGTTATGGCGTAGAAAGTATCAACATGTCTGATCCTTTTGAGGATGAAACGGAGAACCATTGGCTTACTTATGCCAATATTGTAAGTGACAGTCTGAAGGCTCAGCATACTTCTATCTCCCGCAGTGGTATCGGTGTATATCGTAATTATAATGGTCCGAAGACAGGTGATGCCGATAACATGCCTTGGCAATATGAATATACCTTATTTGACCAGCATGATGAAAAATGGGATTTTGCCAAGTATCAGCCTCAGTTAGTCTGCATCAATCTGGGTACGAACGATCTTTCTACCGAGAATTATGATATTCAACTCTACGAGAAGAATTATCGCATGTTTATTAAAACGGTACGTAGCAAGTATCCTCATGCAAAGATTGTGATGTTGACAGGTCCGATGCTCGGCGAGAAGGAGAGTAGCAAGCAGCGAACTGTGCTTGATAGAATCTGTGCTGATGCCAATAAAACTGATAAGAATATTTACCGTTTCGATTTCTGTTTCCAGAAAGGAGATTTAGGTTATGGCGCCAGCTGGCATCCTAGTATGTTGCAGCATCGGAAGATGGCAGCAGAATTGCTTCCGTTCCTGAGAAAACTGATGAATTGGAATTAAATGAAATTGCATGTTTATCAAACAAAATTATATGATAACAATGAACACAAAAAATCTATTATTGTTGGCATCTCTTACATTGGCGATGCCTCTGACAGCACAGACTCCGCAAGAGGATTTCAAGCGGGATATTACGCTTTCGGGTAGTAACTATGTAGCTTATCGTGGTCCGCAGAAGCAGTTGACTGCGGCTCCTAAAGGTTATAAGCCTTTCTATCTGAGCCATTATGGCCGGCATGGTTCCCGCTATATGATTGGCAAGAAGGCTTATGATGTGCCTTATTTCTCTCTGCTCAAAGCGAAGCAGGAGGCCAAACTGACAGCTAAGGGCGAGGAAACGCTGGCTAAGGTGAAGATTATTCGTGAGGAGGCGAAGGGGCGCGATGGCGAACTGACTCCGCTCGGAGCTCTCCAGCATCAGGGTATCACCAGAAGAATGATGGAGCGATTCCCTGAGATTTTTGCCGGTAATACGAATATTGAGGCCCGAAGTACTTTGGTAATCCGATGTATCCTCTCTATGGAGAACGGTTTGCAGCAGATGCTGCGCATGAATCCGAAACTTCATATCTTCCATGATGCCAGCGAGCATGATATGTATTATATGAACCAAGACGACAGATACCTGGATAGCTTGAAGAACAGCGTGGGTATCAAGGTGGCACTGCAGGAATTTGCACAGAAGCACGTTAGCTATAGCCGTGTGATGCAGGAACTGTTCAACGACCCTGCCTGGGTGAAACAGAATATCAACCAGAGTGACCTGAACAGAAAACTTTATAAGATGGCAAGCTCAATCCAAGGCACGGAACTGAGGGGCAAGGTTTCGCTCTATGACCTCTTTACGGAGGAGGAACTGTATCAGAACTGGCTGAATGCCAACATCTCGTGGCAGATGGCTTACGGCAACTCGCCTTATACGGGCAATGTGCAGCCGTTCTCCCAGCGCAATCTCTTGAGAAACATTATCCAGAAGGCGGATAGCTGCATCGCCTTGCCGCATCCGGGAGCTACATTGAGATATGGACACGATACAATGGTTACTCCGCTTACCTGTTTGCTGGATTTGAATGGATATGGCGAAGAGATTAAGGATCCGGAGAAGATTGCTTCTCAATGGTGGGATTATAAGATTACTCCGATGGCTACGAATTTGCAGTTTGTTTTTTATAGAAACAAGGCGAATGATGTGCTGGTGAAGGTGCTTTTGAATGAAGACGAGGCTACTTTGCCTATCAAGAGCGATGTGGCACCTTATTACCACTGGAATGACTTCAGGGAGTATTGCCTGAAAAAGCTGGCGGGGTATAAAAGGTAAAAATGAAGGCTACTGACTGCTGGGGGACAGGCGATGGAATCGCCTGGAACGGGGGCAGAGGGGGACTGGCTTCTTTTTTGCTGAACGCGAAATGTTAAAGCGCGAAATGCAAATGGCTAGATAATAAAAAAAAGGGCTTAAGCTTTTTGGGCTTAAGCTCCTTTTTTATGATGGGCGCTTTCCTTGCGCTTTCTTTTTCGCTTTCTTAGCGCTTTTTATTGCTTCGATAACCAGTCTTTATCCTTCTGGTCTTCTTCGAAATCTTTTTCTGAGAAGAGGTTGGTCTGACCAGTCAGTTCGTCAATCACCTGTTGCTCGCTTTTGCCAGCATCTGGATCAAGGTTTTCACCTTCATTCTCTGAGTCAGAACCATCCGGTTCCTCATCATTATCCTCAGAAGGAGGTTCTGGGAATCGGGTTGGTTCCAGTTCCTCGATACTTTCAATCTTCCATGTCGTGAGGCGCTTACCCTTTGCCTTGAAACTCTTCTGCGCAATGAACTGCTCGGCATCGATTTCTTCGGCAGGACGGATGGCATCCACACCGCCATAAGTAACCTTGATGCGTGGATAAACCGTATCGGTAAGCAAGATGAGCTTGCAGTTAGGGTTCTCTCCCATGAAATTCTGATGGCGCTTGGTGGCATCCATCGTGAATCGCTTGATGTATGGATATCCCTGATTGTCGGCATCGTAGAGAATTGCTGTCCATATCTTATGTTCATCCCATTTCTCTAAGCGGATGATGTTGTCCTCGTAGTGGTTGTTGACATCGAAATTGGTGATGTAGAATTCACCGTTGTCGAGTACTACCAAGATAGAATCATCATCATTGAATTCGCCCAGGAAGCGGCCGTTCTCATCGTAGTTGATGCGGTTTACGTCTGGGTCGAACCAAACCTTTCTGCCTCCTAACGTACTGTGGCCGTGACTCTTCAGACCGATGCGGCGAATGGTGCGCTTGGTAAGGAGATTACCTTTGGCAGCACGCCCCTTGATCAGAATGTCTGAGAAATCCTTCTCCAGGAAGATGCTCTGGCGCTTCTTCGTCAGGTCTGGCTCCATCGTACACTTGATGATTTCAGCTTCTCCATTCGGGTTGGCGGTGAAATAGATAACGCGGCTGCCAGCTGTGCCCTGGGTGATGTCATACAACTTGTCGCGGGTCATGGCGGTTACATTGAATCGCTTGATGAAGTAATCGCCTTGTTTGCCGTCGCGGTAAACACAGTTGTAGATGGTGCGCTTGTCGTTCTTCTTGAATACCTGTACATGGAGGATATTCTTGCCAACGAATATTTTGTCGGCTACCTTGGTGACTTTAAACTTACCATCCTTATAAAAGATGATGATGTCATCGAGGTCGGAGCAGTTGCATACGAATTCATCCTTCTTCAAACCTGTACCAACGAATCCTTCCTGACGGTTGATATAGAGTTTCTGGTTAGCCTCTACCACCTTAGTCACCTCAATGGTATCAAAGTTTCTGATTTCTGTTTTGCGAGGATGGTTCTTTCCATACTTGCCCTTGAGATATTCAAACCAGTTGATGGTAACATCGGTCATGTGAGCCAGGTCGTTCTCAATCTCAGCAAGTTCAGCCTTAATTTTCATCAGCAGTTCGTCTGCCTTATCCTTATTATATTTAAGGATTCGCTGCATCTTGATTTCCAGAAGTTTGAGGATGTCCTCGCGGGTAATTTCCCGATGGAAGGCATATTCTACCATACCCTTACCGTCTACTTCGGCAGTAAAGAGTTTGTCTTTGAATGGTTCGAGTTTTGAGTCGATGAAGGCAACAACCTCATCCTGACTCTTACTCTGCTCAAACTTTCGCTCCTTGTAGATGCGTTCTTCGATGAAAATCCGTTCGAGAGAAGAGAAGAAGAGCTGTTCCTCCAATTCACCCTTTCTGATCATCAGTTCCTTGCGCAGCAATCCCATAGTGCGGTCTACGCTGTGGCGCAACACATCGCTGATAGTGAGGAAAACAGGCTTGTTGTCTTCGATGACACAGCAGTTGGGCGAGATGTTGATTTCGCAATCGCTGAAAGCGTAGAGTGCATCCATCGTTTTATCTGATGAGGTTCCTGGTGCCAGATGCACAAGAATCTCAACATTTGCCGAAGTAACATCATCTACCTTGCGTGCCTTAATCTTACCCTTTTCTACCGCTTTGGTGATAGAATCGATGAGGCTGCCTGTAGTCTTGCTGAATGGTATCTCGCTGATAACGAGTGTCTTGTTGTCGAGCTTGTCTATCTTGGCTCTTACTTTCAATGCACCACCTCGCTGTCCATCATTGTATTTACTTACATCGATGGCACCGCCTGTAGGGAAGTCGGGATAGAGTTGGAAAGGCTCGCCCTTGAGATAGTGGACGGCAGCATCGCAAATCTCATTGAAATTATGTGGCAAAACCTTACTGCTCAATCCCACGGCAATACCCTCGGCACCTTGTGCCAGGAGCAGCGGGAATTTGGCAGGGAGCGTGATAGGCTCCTTGTTTCTGCCATCATAAGAGAGTTGCCAGTCGGTGGTTTTAGGATTGAAAACCACATCGAGAGCAAACTTAGAGAGGCGTGCCTCGATATATCGGGGAGCAGCGGCACGGTCGCCCGTAAGAATGTTTCCCCAGTTACCCTGCGTATCGATGAGCAGGTCTTTCTGTCCCATCTGTACCAAAGCATCTCCGATAGACGCATCACCGTGAGGGTGAAACTGCATGGTATGTCCCACGATATTGGCAACCTTGTTGTATCTTCCGTCGTCCATGCGCTTCATAGAGTGGAGGATGCGTCGCTGTACCGGTTTCAAACCATCCTCAATATGAGGAACGGCACGTTCGAGGATAACATACGATGCATAGTCGAGGAACCAGTTCTGATACATTCCGCTGAGGTGATGTACAGCAGAAGCATCGAATCGGTTCACCGGCTTATAATCGGAATGTTTCTCGGTCGAAATCTCCTCGTTGTCATCTTCTGCAGCATCCTGTTCAGATTCTGCAGAAGAATTTACCAAATTTGGCGATTTTTCCTCTTCAAGACCGTTTTTATCTTTAATTTCGTCGCTCATATATAGCTTTTAATACTTATTTTATTAATTTATGGCAAAAATACAACAATTTTTCGAGAAAAAAGAGTATCTTTGCCGAAAATTTGAAAAAAATAAGATTTAATCATGGCACAGGAAGATGTTTTTAAGAAAATTGTAAGCCATTGCAAGGAATATGGCTTCGTGTTCCCAAGTAGTGAAATTTATGATGGCTTGGCTGCCGTTTATGACTATGGTCAGAATGGTGTTGAGCTCAAAAACAATATCAAGCAGTACTGGTGGCAGAGTATGGTGTTGTTGCACGAGAACATTGTTGGTCTCGATGCAGCTATCTTCATGCACCCTACAGTATGGAAGGCATCTGGACACGTAGATGCTTTCAATGACCCATTGATTGATAACCGCGATTCAAAGAAGCGTTATCGTGCCGATGTGCTCATCGAGGATCACATGGCTAAGTATGAGGAGAAGATTGCCAAGGAGATTGCCAAGGCTAAGAAGCGTTTCGGCGATAGCTTTGATGAGGCTCAGTTCCGTGCAACTAATCCTCGCGTTCTGGAGAACCAGAAGAAGTTTGATGATCTCCATGCCCGCTATACTGAGGCTATGCAGGGTCCTAACCTGGAAATGCTGAAGCAGATTATCGAGGATGAGGGTATTGTTTGCCCTATCAGCGGTACCAAGAACTGGACAGATGTCCGTCAGTTCAACCTGATGTTCTCTACCCAGATGGGTGCTGCCAGCGATGCTACAAGCAAGGTATATCTCCGTCCTGAGACTGCTCAGGGTATCTTCGTAGATTATCTGAGCGTTCAGAAGACCGGCCGTATGAAGTTGCCATTCGGTATCTGCCAGATTGGTAAGGCTTTCCGTAACGAGGTTGTAGCCCGTCAGTTCGTATTCCGTATGCGTGAGTTCGAGCAGATGGAGATGCAGTTCTTCTGCCAGCCTGGTACTGAGATGAAGTGGTTTGAGTATTGGAAGAAGGTTCGTCTGGCTTGGCACGAGGCTCTCGGTATGGGTAATGAAAACTACCGTTACCACGATCACGAGAAGCTGGCTCACTATGCCAATGCTGCTACCGACATCGAGTTTAAGATGCCATTCGGCTTCAAGGAGGTAGAGGGTATCCACAGCCGTACCAATTTTGACCTTTCTCAGCACGAGAAGTACAGCGGCCGTTCTATCAAGTACTTCGATCCAGAGAAGAACGAGAGCTATGTACCTTACGATGTAGAGACATCTATCGGTGTAGACCGTATGTTCCTCAGCGTAATGTGCCACTCTTACTGCGAGGAGAAGCTGGAGAATGGCGAGACACGTGTTGTTTTGCGTTTGCCAGAGGCTTTGGCACCTGTTAAGTGTGCTGTGTTCCCATTGGATAAGAAGTATGGTTTGCCAGAGTTGGCACACGAAATCGTTGACGAACTGAAGTTCCACTTCAATACTCACTATGGCGATCCTAAGGATTCTATCGGTAAGCGTTATCGCCGTCAGGATGCTATCGGTACTCCATTCTGTATCACCGTAGACCACGAGACTCCAAACGATCATAAGGTAACTCTGCGTTATCGTGATACCATGGAGCAGGAGCGCGTAGCTATCTCTGATCTTCGCAGCATCATCGAGGAGCGCGTAAGCATCACTAGCGTATTGAAGAAGCTTGGCAAGGAAATCAAGAACTTCTAATTAATCAAATATATCTAGATGAATCTTAAGAGTTTGAAATATTTCTTCTTCCTCATGATGGCAGTGATCACACTGTCATCATGTAGCGAAGATGATGATAATGTCTCGGAATATGCCAATTGGCAGGAGCGTAACGAGCAGGCTTTTGCCGATACATTGGCTTATGCCAGAAAGATGGGTGAAGCTAACGGCTGGTACGTTTATAAGAACTGGACGTTCGAAAACCAGACTCCGACGAACAAAGATCAGAATGGTAATTTAGTGCCCCTTCCTTATAAGGATTGCGATAATATCATCGTTCATGTTCTGAAGAAGGGAGAGGGTACAACTTCTCCTATCCTTACCGATTCGGTACAGGTGAGCTATCGTGGCCGTTTCATTCCTACTGATAATTATAAGGAAGGTTACGTCTTCGACCAGAGTTTTACGGGTACTTTTGATGCTGCTACAGCTAATCCTATCCGTAGTGTGGCCAGTGGATTTATCGATGGCTTTACCACCGCATTGCTCAAGATGCATCCGGGCGACCATTGGCAGGTGTTCATTCCATACCAGCTGGCTTATGGCGAGAGCGGTAATTCTTCAATCCAAGGCTATTCAATGCTCCGTTTTGAGATGGTGCTCAAGAGTTATAAGAGAGCTTCTGGCAAGAAGTGGATTACTAAATAATAAGAATAAAGATTTAGAGAAAAGTATGTGCATATGTTTGAAATGATATATGCACATATTTTTTTGTATGAGCGATATACGAGAAATTAATTTATGCTTTATAGCAAGAAGACAGATTATTTGATGGAGTCGATTCGCCTGGGTAGGGAGATGGATCGGCGCGAGAAACTCAATCTTATTGTAGGGTTGAGTATACCTTCTATGCTGGCTCAGATTTCTACGGTGATGATGTTCTTCATTGATGCTTCTATGGTGGGGCATCTGGGAGCAGAGGCTTCTGCCAGTATCGGATTGATTGAGTCAACTACCTGGCTTATAGGTAGCTTGCTCAGTGCAGCTGCTACTGGCTTTTCTGTACAGGTAGCTCATTTTATCGGAGCTAATGATTTTGCAAATGCCCGTCAGGTGTTTCGTCATGCGCTGATTTGCGGTGTGGCGTTCAGCATTTTTGTTTCTCTTCTCTGTGTCGGCATTCATGCTTATCTGCCTTATTGGCTGGGTGGAGGTGCTGATATTGCCACCAATTCCTCTCGCTATTTTCTGATATATGGTCTGGTACTTCCATTCGTTTTCCTTTATCATATATCCGAAATGATGCTGAAATCTGCGGGCAATATGCATACGCCTAGTGTGATGGCAGTATTGATCTGCATCTGCGATGTGATATTCAATTACCTGTTTATCTATATCCTGAAGTTGGGTGTTGTGGGGGCTGCCTTAGGAACGGCGATGGCTTATGTCTGCATCTCTCTGCCTAATCTTTATCTTGCAGGTTTCAAGAATAAGATACTGAATCTCCGTCAGGACCATGTCCGTTTCCGTTGGGTCAGGTCGTATGTTCATAATGCCTGTAAAATCAGCATTCCGATAGCCATACAGAACATATTGATGAGCGGGGCGCAGATAGTGAGTACCATGATTGTGGCACCTCTTGGCAATATAGCCATTGCTTCCCATTCTTTTGCTATTACGGCAGAGAGTCTTTGCTATATGCCGGGCTATGGTATTGGTGATGCGGCTACTACTCTGGTGGGACAGACGCATGGAGCAGGGCGAGTAGGTTTGTGCAAGAATTTTGCTTATATGACAGTAGGACTTGGAATGGCTGTGATGGCTGTGATGGGAGTGGTGATGTATGTCTTTGCTCCTGAGATGATTGGCGTTCTTTCTCCGGTAGAAAGTATCCGTGAGATGGGTACCATCTGTTTGCGCATCGAGGCTTTTGCTGAACCATTCTTTGCAGCTAGCATCGTGACCTATTGTGTTTGTGTAGGAGCGGGCGATACCAGAAAACCGGCGATGATCAATCTCGGTACCATGTGGCTGGTGCGCCTCACTCTGGCTTATGCTCTTTCCAAGAGCTATGGCTTGGAGGGAGTATGGATAGCGATGGCTATCGAACTCACATTCAGGGGAATCCTCTTCCTTATCCGCCTCTTCAGAGGTTCATGGATGAAGAGTTTTCATGTAGGTTAGGATTGGTTTTCTGCCTCCAATGTTAGTTTTAGGTTAAGATTTGCATACATCGCGAAGATATTCTCTAAAATGTTTGCAAATCTTTTTTATTTTTCTTAATTTTGCATCGCAGACAGTAACCATGTTGCTGGTTTTGTCGTTATATATAGGTGAACTTGTTAAGTAGCATGATATATATAATAAGGTATAAAGAAAGAATGATATAGAAAACAATAAATACATAAATAATTAAAATCAGATGAAACTAAGAAAGATTTTTGCAGCAGTTGTGCTGTTCCTTTCTGCAGGTACAGCGATGGCACAGCAGATGCCAGCTATTCCGGTAGACAAGAATGTGAAGATAGGTCGTCTTGATAATGGATTGACTTACTACATTCGTCACAACAGTTATCCTGAGAATGTGGCCAGTTTCTACATCGCTCAGAAAGTGGGTTCTATCAATGAGAATGATAACCAGCGCGGTTTGGCTCACCTCTTGGAGCACCTTGCCTTCAATGGTACCGACCATTTCAAGGGCAACTCTCTGCAGGACTATCTGCAGAGCATCGGTGTACAGTATGGCCGTAATCTCAACGCCTATACAGCAGTAGAGAAGACTGTTTATTACTTCACAGATGTTCCTACTACCCGTACTACAGCCGTAGACTCCTGTATGCTTATCCTCAAGGACTGGAGTAATGGTATCAGTCTTACTGAAGATGCTATCGAGAGCGAGCGTGATGTGGTGCACAATGAGTACCGTATGCGCATTGTAGGTCAGCAGCGCATGATAGAGCGTTCACTTCCTAAGCTCTATCAGGGCGAAAAGTATGGCTACCGTTTCCCTATCGGTTTGATGAGCGTTATCGATGGCTGTAAGCCAGAAACTCTCCGTGCTTACTACCGCAAATGGTATCGCCCAGACAATCAGGCTATTATCATCGTGGGTGATGTAGATGTAAATCATATCGAAGCTAAGATTAAGGAACTCTTCTCAGGTATCAAGGTACCTAAGAATGCCGCTAAGATAGAGAAGGTAGAAGTATCTGATAATGATTCAGCCATCTATGTTATCGACAAGGATAAGGAGCAGCAGGTTGATCTCTTCCAGATTTATATGAAACACAATGCTGTGCCGGATTCTCTGAAGGGCAACATGAGCTATCTTCTGAAGGGATACATGGATAACGTGATTTCTTCTATGATTGCTGCCCGTTATGCAGAGAAGGCATTGGAGCCAGACTGTCCATATCTCCAGGCAAATGCCGGTGATGGTTCATACCTGATTTCAAGCACAAAGGATGCTTTCACCCTTACCGGTGTAGCTAAGCCAGGAAAGATTAAGGAGGCTTATGCTGCTGTTCTCCGCGAGGCACAGCGTATGCACGAGTTCGGTTTCACAGCTACAGAGTATCAGCGTGCCAAGGATGAATTCATGAGCCAGGTTGACAAGGCTCTTGCCAACAAGGATAAGATGAAGAACGAGCAGTTTACCACCCAGTATGTGGATAACTTCACTTCTAACGAGCCTATTCCATCAGTAGAAGAGGAGAGCCAGATCTGGAAGATGGTAGTTCCAAACTTGCCTCTTGAGGTTATCAACAGCTATGCCAAGCAGCTGGTTTGCCAGAGCGATACCAACCTTGTATCATTGGTAATGATGCGCGAGCAGGCTGGTGCTGTTTATCCTACCGAGCAGGAACTCTCTGCCATTGTAAAGCAGGTACGTGCTGAGAAACTCGAGGCTTATGTGGATAATGTTAAGCAGGAACCTCTCATCGCTCAGGCTCCTAAGGCTGGTAAGATTAAGAAGACTGTTGAGAACAAGAAGTTGGGCTTCAAGGAGTTGACTCTTTCTAATGGCGCTAAGGTGGTATTGAAGAAGACCGATTTCAAGGACAATGAGATTGCTTTCGCAGCTTCAGCCAATGTGGGCTATTCTACTTTCGGCAAGGAAGACTTCCTGAATGCTGCATTTGCAGCAGATGTGCTCGATGCTAGTGGTCTTGGCGATTTCTCAAGCAATGATCTTGATAAGGCTTTGGCAGGTAAGCAGGTTGGCGTTTCGTTCAGCTTGAGTCCTTTCAATCATGGTTTGAAGGGTTATTCTACTCCTAAGGACATCGAAACCCTGATGCAGCTCATCTATCTTAAGATGACCGCAGTAAGCAAGGACCAGAAGAGCTTCGACAATATGAAGAGTATGGTGGCTACTGTTCTTGCCAACAAGAGCAACAACCCAAACCTCGTATATCAGGATTCTGTTCAGAGCACCCTCTATTTGGGTAGCAAACTTGCCCGTGTGCCAGAGGCAAGCGATATAAAGGATATCAACTACGACCGTATCCTGGAGATTGGTAAGCAGTTCTACGGCAATGCCAAGGACTTCACCTTCTATTTCGTAGGTAACTATGATGAGAAGACTCTCCTCCCACTCATCGAGCAGTATATCGCCAGTCTGCCAAACAATGGCTTCAAGCTGAAGAACAAGCAGATTCCTTATGCTAATGGTAAGGTAAGCAATGTCTTTACCAAGGCAATGGAGAACCCACAGAACCAGGCAACAGAGATCTGGTATACCAAGGCGCCATTCACCTTGAAGAATTCTGTTCTTGCTGATGTTTCTGCCCGTTTGCTGGAGATGAAGTATTTGCGTACTATCCGTGAGGAACTCAGCGCTGCTTATCATGCAGGAGCAAACTATGGTTTGCTTCGCGATTATGATAACAAGGCTGCCATCTCTATTTCAGCCGTGGCTCAGTTGAACCCAGAGAAGTCAGATATCGCTATTCCTTACTTCTTCAAGGGTATGGAAGAGACCGTAGCCCAGCCAAATGCAGAAGACCTTCTGAAGGTGAAGGAGATTCTCCTGAAGCAGGCTGCTGTTAGCGAAAAAAACAATGTTTATTGGCTTGGTGCGTTGAGCACATACGAGCGTATGGGTGTTGATACTCATAGCGATTACAAGGAGATGGTGAAGAATCTGAAGGCATCTGAGATTTCAGACTTCCTGAAGAATGTCATCTTGAAGAGTGGTAATCACTTCGAGATCATCATGAAGGCAGTGAAGAACGAGAAGTAAAATCTCGGACTTGATATAATAAACTTGAATAATAAACGAAAAAATCCCGTTGTACAAGCCAGATGGCTGACAACGGGATTTTTACGTTTTTTTCTTTTCCCAAAATTTTTGAAACTCATCATTTAAGAGTCGTTTCGAAAATCTCTCTTAAAAAAGAAAGGATGCGTCTTTATATTGTATAAGAGCATCATCTTCCCTCCTTTACGTCATGTTTCCGAAGAGTATTAACCTATTCTCTTTGCCTTAGAGGCAAGAGCCTCGCGGCGATCCTGAAGAATCTGTTGGCATCTATCGATTGCCTGATTCTGATTTTCTGAATTTACCTTAATTAAATCATTCATAACCTATTGATATTTGTTAACCGCTTGCAAAGATAGGGGTTTTCTACCTATTTCTAGGTACAAAATGCATGAAAATACGTGTTTTATTCGTTATTTTTTGATTTATGTCAAAAAAATGTGCAATCGTTTGAACAGTTCCCCCCCCCCTAGAATGATAATTGGTATTTCCTGAACGATTTTTTTCATTATCTTTTAAACGAATTGTCATCGCAATCGTCTATAATAACGTAAAAAGAGTAGAAATGATGAGTTTTTAGGGAGATTCATACGCGAAATAGGGATTTTTCTTATCATATTCCCGATTTTTTTTGCGAACTTTGCACCCGAAAGAACAATAGGAAGTATTGGGTATATATAAATAAGAGTGATAAAATAAATATATAGAAAGCAATGAAAAAGGTATTTCTTTTGGCTGCCCTCGTGCTCGCATGCACAGCTGGCAGCAACGCAAGCGCTATGAACGAGGCAGCGCTCAATGCCTCAATGTCTGAGATGATGCCGGTTAAGAAAACGGCTAAGAAGACAACAAAGAAGACTTCTAAGAAGACTACGACCAAGAAGACTTCTACAAAGAAAACAACTTCTGCAGCATCTAGCACTACAGCAGCAACTACAACTTCTGCAACAACAACTGCTGCAACAACCAGCAATGCCGTCGCTTCTACCAGTGCAACCAGCAATGCAGGCTCAGCCGTTGCAGGTATCTTGGGTGCTGTACTGGGCGGAAACTCTAACAGCAGCAGTTCTGCAGGTAGCAGTATTATCAATGGCATTCTGAATAATGTAATCGGTTCAGGTACCTTCAGTAAGCAGGATCTCTGTGCCCATACCTGGAAGTACAGCAAGCCGGGATGCGCCTTTACCTCTGAGAATCTCCTGGCACAGGCTGGCGGTGAGATTGCTGCCAACAAGGTAGAGGAGAAGTTGAGTGAGTATTACAGCAAGTTTGGCTTCAGTAGTTCAAACACCTATTTCACCTTCAAAACTGATGGAACTTTCGCTGCCAAGATTGATGGCAAGTCATGGCAGGGCAATTATACTTTTGATGAGAAGACTCACGCCATTCAGATGAAGGGATTAATCTTGAGTATGTCGGGTTATGCTACGAAGACTGCCAATGGCATCAGCCTGCTCTTCGACCAGAAGAAGTTGCTCAACCTCATCAAGACCATCGGTTCCCTCAAGGGTAATTCTACGCTCAGCGCTCTCGGTACTATCGCCAATAATTACGATGGTATGCGTGTAGGTTTCGAGATGACTAAGTAATCCTGAAGGATAGAATCCATTACTGAGCCTTCTGTTGGAGTGGGCTCAGTAGATGATAATCGCCCTGTAAGAAGTAAAGCATCTTTCAAGCTATGCTTTGCTCTTTACAGGGCGATTTTTCTTGTTTATTTCACGCTCAGTTTCATTGTCTTAACATCCTTGCTGTTGGTTCCTATCATAATCTGGAAGTCGCCAGGTTCTATCACGTGCTTCAAATCTGCGTTGTAGAACTTGAGCATATCTGGGGTGATATCAAAACTTACCTCCTTGCTTTCACCTACTGCCAGATGGATGCGCTGGAAACCTTTCAGTTCCTTTACAGGACGGGAGATGCTGGCTACCATGTCACGGATGTAGAGCTGCACAATCTCGTCGGCATCGCGGGAGCCATTGTTCTTAACGGTGACGCTAGCTGTAATCTTCTTGCTATCCTGCCATTCGGTAGCCTCCTCATTGCTGATGCCGGCCTCCTGGCTGCTCAGGCGGAAGTTGCTGTATGAAAAGTAGGTATAGCTCAAGCCGTAACCGAAAGGATAGAGCGGACCATTGCTTACATCTAGACAGTTGCTGGCAAACTTGGCAAACTTCTCATTATCGTCTGCTACAGGGCGGCCGGTGTTCTGATGGTTGTAGTAGAGAGGCTCCTGACCGGTAGTCTTAGGCATCGAAGTGGTGAGCTTACCCGATGGCGATTTGTCGCCAAAGATGACATCGCAGAGTGCATCGCCCATCTCTGAACCTCCAAACCATACATTCATGATGGCTGGTACATGGGCTTTCTCCCAAGTAAGAACCGTAGGACGGCCTGCAAAGTTGAGGAGCACTACAGGCTTGCCCGTCTTCAGGAGTTCGGCAAGCAGTTCGCGCTGTACGTCCGGCATCTCCAAGTTGGTACGGCTACCGCATTCGCCGCTCATCTCGGCACTTTCGCCCATAGCACATACTATCACGTCGGCCTCTTTCGCAATCTTCAGCGCTTCAGCCTTCATCTCAGCCTCGTTGCCCCAGTTGATTGGCTTGCCGCATTCGCCGTTTTGCTGCAGTTCCTGATTGCGCCAGATATTGCTTCCCTGGGCATATAATAAGGTGGCTTTTCCGGCAAGTGCATGCTCCATTGCCTCCTTGATGGTGGTATATTTAGATGGTACCTGTGCCACGCTCCATGTACCGGCTATGTTGTTTCGGGTGTCGGCAAGCGGACCTATCAGGGCTATCTTTCCTTCCTTCTTCAGTGGCAGGATATTGCCTTCGTTCTTCAGAAGCACGAAGGTCTCTGCTGCTACATCGCGGGCTGCCTGACGGTTCTCTGCGGTGTAAATCTCGCTCTTGCTGCGCTTGGTGTTGCAGTAGCGGTAAGGGTCGCTGAACAAGCCCAGTTTATATTTCGCTTCCAGAATGCGGCGACAGGCGATGTTCACATCCTCCTCGCTCACCTTTCCTTCTGCTATGCTCTTAGCCAGATGCTTTACGAAGGCGTTGGAACACATATCCATATCGGTACCCGCCTTCAGTGCCTGTTCTGAAGCCTCCTGGATGTCTTTTGCCGTTCCGTGCTGCAGAATCTCGGCGATAGAAGCGTAATCGGTAACTACGAAACCGTTGAATCCCCACTGTTTTCTCAAGACATTGGTCATCATCCATTTGTTGGCTGTAGCAGGTATGTAGTCGATGAGATTGAATGAAGACATCACGCTGCCTACGCCAGCCTTCACCACTGCCTCGTAAGGTGGCAGATACTGGTTCATCATGCGCACGCGGCTCATATCTACCGTGTTATATTCCTTACCGCTCTCAACGCCTCCGTACAGTGCAAAATGCTTCAGACAGGCCATGATGCGGTTGGCTCTCAGAATCTCTTCTGTGCGCATATCCACGCCCTGGTAGCCCTGAGTCATCGCTGCTCCCATCACGCCGCTCAGATAAGGATCCTCGCCATTTCCTTCGCTTATTCGTCCCCAGCGGGCATCGAGCGCAATGTCTACCATAGGAGAGAAAGTCCAGTTGATGCCGTCGGCACTTGCTTCCTTGGCCGATACTTCGCCTACCTTCTTCATCGCCTCGGTATCCCATGAGCAGGAGAGGGCGAGAGGGATGGGGAACATCGTTTCGTAACCATGAATCACGTCCATACCTACGAGCAGCGGGATGCCCAGACGGCTGTTCTTGATGGCGATTTCCTGCAGAGCCTTGATCTTATCGAGCCCTTTGATATTGAAAACTCCGCCCATGTTGCCCTGGGCGATATCGCTGCCTACCTGAGTATCAAGTGCGCCGCCGGTGGTGATGTCGCCAGCTACCATCAGGTTCAGCTGACCAATCTTCTCCTGTAGCGTCATCTTCGCCATCAGTTGGTCGATATACTCCTTCATGGGTAGAATCTTGCCTTTCTTGGTTGTGGCAGTTACTTTTTTCTTAGGGGCTGCGGTATGGGCGAAAGCAGGTGCTGCCATAGAACCAGCCAAAAGAAATGTGAGTGATAAAAGTGCTGTTCTCATTGTTTATTATGTTAATTGTTATTTTTATGTTTATCTTTTGCAAAGATAATAAAAAAGATGATACGATGCGCGATAGAAATGTTAAAATGTGGATGAACTTTTCTTTTTTAGATAGAAATGTATCTGATAATGAGATGGATAAGAAAAATGAAGAATATATAAAAAGTGGATACGGCATAGGTGAAAAATGCGAAGAAATCTACATTTCTTCTATATTTGATTTGTCGTTTCCGATTTTTTTATTACTTTTGCACGTGAAACCTCATGAAAATAAATCAATCTTAAACGGAATCAAGTTGATGTATCGCGTAAATGAATTATGGGGAAAGGCATTCTTCTTCCTGCTCTTTGTCTTGATGCCTCTTTCTCTTGCAGCAAAAACAACAGATAATATAGAGCAGCTTTTTCAGAGTCTGGACAACGCCATTGCCCATTCGGCTGATTATGTGAAGGTACGTGAAGCCCGAATTCGCGATTGGGAGCAGAAACTGAAGACCGCCAGGCGGCTAAGCAGTAAGTATGATGCCTGTTTTGCGCTCTTTGAGGAATACCGCTCCTACAAGAATGACATGGCGCTGAAATACATCAACCAGTGTATGGAACTTGCCTTCAGAATGGGCGATAAAAAGAAGGTGGAAAATGCCAAGGCGCTGCTTGCTTTCCAGGAGTCGACCACGGGCGATTATGCCGAATCGTACGACCTGCTGAAGTCTGTCAATATCGCTGATCTTGATGCTGAGGGCAAACGCAACTACCTCTGGGCTTGCCAGCACCTGTATGGCGAGATGGCATATTATTCCAACGTTCCTTCCTTGAAGAAATATTATGCCGGCAAGCGTAATGCCTATCAGGCTGCAATAGACAGCACATTCAGCCATGATGATGACCTTTATCTGCAGATGCAGGAGGTGAGGGCACGCGATGCAGGCAATATGAAGGAGGCTTTGCGATTGAGCGATAAGCGGCTGGCGATGACGAAACCGGGCACCCATCAGTATGCCATTGTACAGTTTTATCGCGGCTTGACCTACAATCAGTTTGGCGATGAAGAGCAGTTTTTCAGCTGCCTCTTGCGTTCTGCTATCTGCGATGTCCAGTTGGCTGTGATGGACCAGGGGTCGCTCTGGGAACTCGCCAATCTGCTCAATGCCGAACCGGGCGAGCAGAAGCGCTCTCACGAGTATATCAAGTTTGCCTGGAAGTCGGCTACCGTTTTCAATACGCCTATCCGCAGCCGCCAGATCATGCCTGTGCTCACGCAGATTGAGGAGGGATATCAGAAAGAACTTTCTTCGAGCAACCAGCATCTGCGGCTCATGGTAGCGTTTTCTGTCCTGCTTCTCTTTGTGGTTATGCTCTTGCTCTACTATGTCAACAAGCAGCGCAAGCGCATTGCTGCGGCCCATCATAAGCTGAAGGAAACCAACCATGCCTTGCAGTTGGCAAATGAGCGTCTTAACGAGATGAACCATTCTCTTAACGAGATGAACCATTCTCTCAACGAGATGAACCAGTCACTCAACGAGAGTAACAAGATGAAGGAAGTATATATTGGTCGATTCCTGCGCCTTTGTGCCATCTATGTCGACAAGATAGAGACCATGCGCAAGCGAGTAGTAAAACTGGTGAAGGCAAGAGAACTCAACAAGTTGCTGGAGCAGATGCAGGCTGGCGAGGCCTACATGGGCGAGCTGTATGAGTATTTCGATTCCGCCTTCCTGAAGCTCTTCCCTGACTTTGTTGAGGAGTTCAATGTCCTCTTGAGGCCTGAAGAGCGTATCGTGCTCGAAGATGGCAGCCGTCTTTCTACCACCCTCCGTATCTTTGCCCTTATCCGTCTGGGCATCGAGGACAGTTCTAAGATTGCCGAGTTCCTTCACTATTCTGTGAACACTATCTATAATTATCGCGCCAAAATCAAGAATAGTGCTATCTGTGACAGGGAAGAGTTCGAGCAGCGTGTGAAGCAGATTGGGCATGAAATAAGCCTTTCAGGGCGTGATGGGTGAAATGTGCTGCAAAGGTACAACATATTTCTGTTACTGCCAAAAATCGCACTGCAGAGTCCTGTTAAACGGATTTAACACTCGTATTTTTCCGAGCCAATAAAGCCTACTCATAGTTTTAGCAGGAGAGAAACTATGAGTAGGCGAGCAGATATCAATAAGTTTTACCGGAAGAGAAGATAGGTTTGCTGATGGACGTATTGGTTTTCATCAGGTAGACCTAATCGTTACAGTGTGACAGTTGTGACAGTTGTGACAGTTTTCAGGGGTACCCCTCCCTTTTTCTCTATTTAGAAGTTACTTATATATTTATTAATAAATATATAAGTATATATATAATACTTACAGATTGAAAGTAGGGGAAATGCATGTACCCCTCCGCTGAAAACTGTCACAACTGTCACAACTGTCACGCTTTAACGCTTTGCTCCTATTCCCCGAAGATCATCTGAAATCTTGTTGCTAGAAATGATATGTCAAGTTTTTTTATAAGTATAGAACCTTGACGCCTGAAAATCCAAAGTTCCTTTCAGGGCGTGTGGCGCAAACTTGCAAAAGCTTAGGAGTAAATGCTGCAGATACCCATGCGCCCTGTTTTAGGGCGTATGGGTAAAACGTCCGATAATTGAGGTGTTGATTATTTTTCGGAAGAGTAAACGCTCCGAGGTACCCATGTGCTGTGTTTTACAGCATCATGTGGGTTAACTAACCGATAATCAGGGTGTTGGTTGTTTTCTGGGAAAGAGTAAATGCTTCTGGTACCCATGCGTCGTGTTTCACGACACATGGGTAGTCATCTGTTAATCAAAATATTGATGCTTTGTGTATCCCTTATTTCTACGAACTTGGTGATGGATGAGGAGCGAGAGAAATCGCATAATAGTTTGACGCTGTGTTTTACAGCATCAAGTTGGTTAACTTTCTGATAATTAGAGTGTTAATTATTTTATGGTAAGAGTGAATACTTCGGGGTACCCATACGTTGTGTTTTACAACGTCAAGTGGGCTAATCTTCTGATAATCAAGATATTGGTATTTTTTTGAAAGTCCCCGTTTCTACGAGTTTGTCGATAGGATGAAAAGCAGGGAAAAACAATAAAAGTTTGTTACGGCGTTTCACCGTAACAAACTTTTATGCGTTATATTTATTTCTTCCCTCCGTTCAATTTCTCAGAATCGAATCATTCTTTTTAAAAGAGCTCGAAGGCTTTCTTGAGCTTCAGGTTATCGGCTGCATTACCAACAAGAGCCTCAAACTTTCCGGCTTCAGCCTTCCAGGATGAAGATGCCTCATCGTAGAAACTGAGGGCCTCTTTGCTGATGGTGATGCTGATATCCTTGCTCTCACCTGGCTGGAGATAAACCTTCTGGAATCCCTTCAGCTCCTTCTGAGGGCGGTCTACTGATGACTTGACGTCGTGGATATAGAGCTGAACCGTCTCGGCTCCGGCACGCTTACCTGTATTCTTTACGTTTACGGTAAAGGTGATTGTGCCGTCCTGCTTCATCTGCACCTTGTCGCTGCGGAGATTAGAGATGGCAAACTGGGTGTAGCTCAAGCCGTGACCGAATGCAAAGGTAGGCTTGATGCGCTCCTTATCTGTCCAGCGGTAACCTACATAGATGCCTTCCTTATATTCCTCATCAATGATGTTGCCCTTCGTGCTGGCTCCACCTTCCTGGCGCCAGGTTCCCGGATAGGTATTGAGTGCATGAGCACCTGTTTCCTTCAGCGAGTTGACCCATGTAAACGGCAACTTGCCGCTAGGGTTGGCATCGCCTGTAAGGATGCTTGCAAGGGCTTCGCCGCTCTCCGAACCGATGAACCAGCCCTGTACGATGCCGGCAACCTTAGCCTTCCAAGGCATAGCTACCGCATTGCCCGAGATGTTGACATAAACGAAGTTTCTGTTTGCCTTAGCCAAAGCCTCTATCAGCTTATCCTGATGGTATGGCAACTCATAATGCTTGCGGTCGTGACCCTCACAGTCCTGGAAATCGCTCTTGTTCAGACCACCAAACATGATGACATAGTCGGCAGTCTTGGCTTTCTCTACGGCTTCGGCTATCAGTTCAGCCTCGGTGCGCTTGTCTTCCAGGTTCTGGCCGGTTGTAACGCCATTGTAGTTGCCCGTTACATCGCCCACATATCCGCGGGCATAATCTACCTCGATGCCGTCCTTGCCCAAGCGCGTCTTCAGGCCATCGAGAGGCGAAATCTCGCGCTGTACCTTGAGCGAAGAAGAGCCTCCGCCTACGGTCATCATCTTGATGGCATTCTCGCCTACTACCAGCACGCGCTTAGCCTTCTGGGTGTTGATAGGGAGCACATTGTTCCTGTTCTGGAGCAATACGATGCCTTCCTCAGCAATCTGTCTGGCAGCTGCATAATGGCTCTCGGAACAGAGGAAACCATGAGGGCGGTTCGGATTCATCGTGGTGCGATAGAAGAGGCGCAATACGCGGCGCACCTTATCGTCCAGCTCCTTCTGGGTGAACTTTCCTTCCTGTATGGCCTTCATGTAAGGCATGGAGAGATAATAGTTGTCGTAGGCATTGGTAGCGCCCATCGTAAGACCGTCTGTCCAGGTGCCGAACTCCATATCCAGCCCGTTCTTTACAGACTGCTCCAGGTCGTGAGCACCGCCCCAGTCGCTTACCACGACACCATCATACTTCCAGTCGCCCTTCAGAATCTTGTTCAGGGTCCACTGGTTGTGGCAGTTGTGCTCATTCTTATATAGGTTGTAGGCTCCCATGATACCCCATGTCTTACCCTTCTCAACAGCCGCCTTGAAGGCAGGGAGATAGATTTCGTGGAGAGCACGGTCGCTGACGATTACGTTGACCTGATGGCGGTATTCCTCATCGTTGTTCAGGCAATAGTGCTTTACGCAGGCTGATACGCCCTTAGACTGCAATCCCTGAATATACGGCACTACCATGATGCTTGCCAGGAACGGATCTTCGCCCATATACTCGAAGTTGCGGCCGTTGAGAGGCGTGCGGTAGATGTTGACGCCAGGACCCAGAATCATGTCCTTGCCGCGATACAGGGCTTCTTCGCCCAATGCTTCGCCATAGATGCGGCTCATCTGCGGATTCCATGATGCGGCAAGACAGGTGAGGGCAGGGAAGGCTACACAGGAGTCGTTGGTCTGACCAGCCTGTTCCCACTCATCCCACAATACGTCAGGACGCACTCCGTGAGGTCCGTCATCCGTCCAGAAGTCAGGAAATCCCAAGCGTGGTACACCGGCTGATGAAAACTTGCTCTGAGCATGGATGATGCGTATCTTCTCTGCCAGCGTCATGCGGGAGATGGCATCATCGATGCGCTGCTCTACCGGCTTGGTCTGGTCGAGATAGACAGGCAATTGTCTGTTTGCCTGCTGTGCCTGTGATGGCGCGATGGCTGCCACAGACAAGACACATGATAAAATGAACTGTTTCATAAGTAATGAATATTTATTATGTTTTTGTTTATTCTTGCAGTTGTTGTTGTTATGCACAACGCTTCTCACGTTTTTTTTGTGCGTTTAAGCGTATATGCTCATTCATCTGCAAAATTACTAAATAAATAATGAAAAAATGACGGGTGATAAGTGAAAAGTGGATGGGTGTAAAAATAGAACTTTTGTAAACCGCTGATAGTTAGGGAAATAAATGTGTTGTAGTGCGAATGAAAAGTGGCAGAGTGTGAACACTGAAAAATACTGATGTAACTTTTTAAGGGTGTTCCAGCCTCATTTTCTTAATTTTAATCCATCCACTTTCATATAGTTGCTAAAATTGGTAAGTGTCTGAAAATTAATAGTATAGACTGTTTTAGAAAAGTTTTCTTTCCACTTATCTGTTGAAGGTGCTAGGATTTATCAAAAAAACATATTATATTTGCAAACGAAAACACGGCTTAACGCATTTTAGGAAATGCACAGCCGCACAGTCTTAAACATTATTATAATAGAGTGAACTAACAAACAGATATTTTTCTAAACTAATAATCGAATATGAAAACAAAAAGTCTATTGCTGGCGACCGCATTATTGATGTCGACGTCAGCGTTCGCACAGAAAAACACCTTCAAGGGTGTCGTGTTGGATGACCTGGGTGAACCCGTTATCGGAGCCACCATTCAGGTAAAAGGCGTCAAGGGAGCCGGTGCAATTACCGACCTTGATGGTAACTTCGTCATCGATGCAGATGCTAACCAGACCTTGCTTATTACCTACATTGGCTACAAGGATGCAGAGATCCGTCCTTCAGCCAACATGAAGATTACTCTTAAACAAGACGACAAGGCTTTGGACGAAGTGGTTGTTGTAGGTTACGGTGTTCAGAAGAAGAGCGTGGTAACAGCTGCCATCGCCAAAGTGAGCACCGAAGATTTGGCTGGCAAGAGCCCAGTGCGTGTTGATAACGCATTGAAGGGTCTGGCAGCCGGTGTCAACGTAACCTCTTCATCGGGTCAGCCTGGCGCATCTCCTAAAGTTCGTATTCGCGGTACAGGTACTATCAACAATTCAGATCCTCTCTATATCGTGGACGGTATGCCTATCGAGGGTGGTTTGGATTACTTGAACCCAAGCGACATTGAGAGTATAGAGGTGTTGAAGGATGCCGCATCAGGTGCTATCTATGGAGCCCGTGCTGCCAATGGTGTAGTACTTGTTACCACCAAGAAGGGTAAGATGGGCAAGGCACAGATCAACTACAATTTCTCTTACGGCTGGCAGAGCGCATGGAAGAAGCGCACTGTAACCAGCGCTACCGATTATGCAATCCTTCAGAATGAGCGTGCCTTAAACGGCGGTCAGGCTCCTATCTATGCCGATCCTTACAACCTGACCGACAGCAACGGAAAACCTATCAAGGGCTTTGGTACCGATTGGCAGGACCTGGTATTCAATGACAATGCGCCAGTGCAGAATCATGAGGTATCTATCAGTGGTGCATCAGAAAAAATCAACTACTATCTCTCTATGGGCTATTATAAGCAGGAGGGTATCGTAGGCGGTAACTACGGACAGAGCAACTATGAGCGCCTCTCCCTCCGCTCTAACAATATATATAATGTGATGGATGCATCGAAGGAGCGCAACTTCCTCAACAAGCTCGATGTAAACGTCAATATGGCCTATACACGTGTCAAGAGTACTGGTATCGATGCCAACTCTATCTATGGTTCTATCCTCGGCAGTTCGCTCTATCTGGCGCCTACATTGGCTCCTACGGTGACAGACCCGGCAATGGTTAAGAAGTATTATGATACCTATGAGGATCCTAATACATACGATGCAGAAGGAAATATTACCGGCAAGCGCAATGCCTATGAATTGCTGCGTGATGCCAATGGCAATTATTATACAATCCCTGGTATGGGAGGTACCTATCAGGAGATGAACAACCCACTGGCCATGTTGAGCATTCCTGCTGCCAAGAACTGGTCGCACAAGTTTGTGCCTAAGTTCTCTATCGACCTGCAATTGTGGGATAATCTGAAGTATCACTTCACTTACAGTGCCGACCTCAGCTTCTGGGGAACAGACAGTTATGTGGCTTCCAAATACTATCTCTCTGGCAATAATAAACGAGAGCATACTGAGGCCTATAAGAGTTCAGACAAGGGCATCAACTGGCAGGTGGAGAATACCCTGACCTATGACAAGACCATCGGCAAACATAGCTTTGCTGTAGTGCTGGGCCAGAGTGCGATGAAGAACAAGAGCGACTATCTGAATGGTAGCCGTTGGAACCTTGTGAATGTAAACAAGCCTTCTATCGACTATGCTACCGGCAACTACGAGCAGACCATCGTGAAGGATGCTGACGGAAAGATCATCTCTGTAGGTGCGCCTCAGATTCAGCATAGCGTATCGGGCGGTAACAACGTGGTACATGCCATCTCTTCACTCTTTGGCCGTTTGAGCTACAATTACGATGAGAAATATATGCTCCAGGCTACAATCCGCCGAGATGGCTCAAGCCGTTTCGGACCATCTCATAAATATGGTATCTTCCCATCAGCTTCTGTTGGTTGGAACATCATGAACGAGAAGTTTATGGAGGGCACCCGCAACTGGTTGGGCAACCTCAAGTTCCGTGCCAGCTGGGGTAAGAATGGTAATGATAATATCGGAGACTTCCGCTATACCGTATTGACAGCCATGGGCAACAACGTGCTCTTCGGTAAGGATGCCATCAAGTTTAATGGTTCTAAGGCGAATGCAACAGCCAATCCAGACTTGAAGTGGGAGGAGAGTGAGCAGACTGATATCGGTTTCGACTTCGGATTCTTCGGCAGTGCATTGACCTTCAGTGCCGATTACTATGTGAAGAAGACCAACGGAATGCTGATTACGATGCCAATTCCTAGCTATGTAGGCGAGACAAAACCTATCGGCAATGTGGGTGATATGAAGAACTCGGGTCTTGAATTCGAACTCGGCTATAAGTGGAATGTATCAGATGCCCGCTTCCATGCAAAGGCAAATGTTACCTATCTGCACAACGAACTGACCAATTTGGGTAATGATACTGGTTTCATAGATTTGGACACCTTCCAGGGCATCTTTGGCGGTGGTACACGCGGTAGCAACGGCCAGCCATTCCCTTACTTCTATGGTTACAAAACAGCCGGAGTCTTCCAAAATATGGCAGAGGTTCAGGCTTATGTCAACAAGGACGGCGAGATGATTATGCCAAATGCCAAGCCGGGTGATGTACGCTTCGTAGACGTAGATGGAGATGGAGCAATCAGTCCGGACGACCGCACCAATATCGGTAACGGTACACCAAAATGGACCTTCGGTTTCAACCTCAATGCAGAGTGGAAAGGCTTCGACCTCAACCTCTTCCTGCAGGGTGTAACAGGCAATAAGGTGTTTGATGCTACCTATCGTACAGACGTATTCTCTGGCAACTTCCCTTCTTGGATGCTCGACAGATGGACGGGCGAGGGTACCAGCAACAAGTATCCTATTCTGAAGAACGGTGATGCTACCAACTGGCAGGTTTCAGACCTCTATATCTGCGATGGCTCTTACCTCCGTGTAAAGAACCTCTCACTGGGTTATACCTTGCCAAAGCAGCTTACACAGAAGTTGTCTATCAGTCACTTGCGTTTCTACGTGATGGCAGAGAACCTGATTACCTGGACCAAGTATTGGGGCTTCGACCCTGAAATCTCATCAGGTGGTACTTCTCTCGGTGTAGACTATGGTGTATATCCACAGGCTCGCACCTACACCATCGGCGTAAACCTTTCATTCTAAAATAAGAACCTTTAAAATAAAGACTATTATGAAGACAATAAAATATATAGCTTTAGGAGTGTTGGCAACCAGTATGACACTGGTAAACACATCTTGCAGCGACAGTTTCCTGGAGGTGGAGAACCCATCAGGTGAAAACCTCGAAGAATATTATACCACAGATGCCCATATCAATGAGGCTCTGAATGCGGCTTACGATCCTATCCACTGGCCAGACTGGGGATTGGGACAGTATAATGCTCTCAATATCGATGCCGAGATAATGGGCGATAACTTCTGGGTAGGCGGTTCCAACAAGACCGATATGCAGAACTGGCACATGCTGGCCAATTATGAAGCAAATGCTAATAATACGCTGAGTTCACTCTGGACCGTGGATTATTCAGGTATCAAGCGTTGTAATGACCTCTTGAAGTATATTCCTTGGGCAGAGGCAAATTTGACCGAGAGAAACAAGGCATCTTATGAGATGCAGGGCAGAGCACTGCGTGTATACTTCTACAACAACCTGTGGCATTACTTCGGCAATATACCGTTCTATCTTGAGAACCTTTCAAGCCCTTATACTGCTCCTCAGTTGAAAGCTGATGAGGTTTACAGCCAGCTTATTGTCGAGCTGGAATCCGTAATCGATTCTAAGGTCTTGCCTATGCGCTGGGATGACAAGAACTGCGGTCGCATGTCGCAGGCGATGTGTTACATGATGTATGCCGAGATGGTGATGTATCAGAATGACAAGACACGCTATCTTAAGGCATTGCAATATATGCAGGAAATCATCGGCGATACAGGCAATTATGACCTCGTAGACGACTTTGCCTCTATATGGAAGGAGAGTGGAGAATGGTGCAAGGAGAGCATCTGGGAAGTAAACTATGAGGATGGTAACAACGAGCGTGGATGGAATTCTCCTCTTGCTATCGGTGGTACCGTATTGCCAACCTTGATTTCTCCAAACTCTTGGCCAGGTGGCGACGGTTGGGACAAAGGTGGTGACGGTTGGGGATTCTTGCCGGTAAGACAGGAAACCTACGATATGTATGGTACTGGCGATAAGCGCCGTGATGCAACCATCTGGGATGTTCGTGGTGTAGAGTATACAGAGCGCTATCAGGATACTCATCTCTGGCTGGCTAAATATCGTCCATTCACAGAAAATAATGCGGATGCAGGCTTTGATAACAACCTGAATTATAACAATAACCTCCGTGTTTATCGCGTAGCAGAAGCTTATCTCAATGCTGCAGAACTGTTGCTTGAGACTGGTGGTGATGCTGGCTTGGCAAAGGATTATGTGAATAAAATCCGTCGTCGTGCTGGAATCGCAGAGCTTGGAGCCGTAACTCTGGATGATGTTATCAATGAGCGCCGCTTGGAGTTTGTAGGCGAGGGTAAGCGTTACTTCGACCTCGTTCGCACAGGCAAGGCTGCCAGCGTATTGGTGCCAGATGAGTATGGCTATCGTACCAATTCTTGGACAGAATCTAAGAAGTATATCCCAATTGCTCAGGCAGAGCTTGACTCAGACCCAGCATTGGTACAAAACAATTACTAATACATTAAAATGGTAACGATTATGAAAAAGATATTATATCATTCAGCATTTGCATTCCTAGCAGCCTTTCTGCTAGGAGCATGCTCCCCAGAAGATTTTAGCGGTGCCAATGGCGAATTGCCTAACATTGCTGATTATGCTGACAACTTCAATATCAGTGTTGATCAAGACATCAATACAGCTAATTTCAGTTTTAACTCAACAGAGGGCATCACCCCAATTTGGGTAATTGATGGTGCTTATTCTTCAGACTATACATTGAGCAAGTACTATCGTAAGAAGGGAACATACGATGTGGAGTGCTTTGTGAAGAATCGCAATGGTATTAGCAAGGAGAGCGTCAAGAAGCAATTCACGGTGGAGAAAACCAAGATGAATGGCTTCGCAGGTTTCGTAGAGGATAGTGAGTTTAATCTCTTCAAGAAAATTTCTTTCCCTGAAAAACCTTCTGCTGGCTATTATGCTCCAGGATGGAGCCAAATTGCTGACCCGGTTTGTAGCTACAGCAAGGGATGCTATACATTGAAGCTCCCTGAGGCAACTACCGAACGTTGGCAAGCTCAGGTTCCTTTCACCAACTTAGGTATCTCTACTTCTGCTGACAAGCACTACGATTTCTCTGTCATCTTGACATCAAACTTGGGTCATGGTGGTGTGAAGGTTAAGCTCTGCCAAACAGACGATGATGATGCTATCTTGATGGATAAAGACATAAAGTTGGAGGCAGGTGAACCAAAATGTCTCTTCGGCTCTGACCTCGACGGTGTGGACATCTCAAACTTGAAGATTGTCTTCGATTTTGGTGGCAACAAAGCTGACGATGAAATCATGATAGAGAGCCTTGTATTGAAAGACCATGCCAATGATGACGGAACGGAAGTACCAGAGGAAATCAAGGTGCCTTTCGATTACAATACAGCAGGAAATCTTTGGAAGGCTGTGGATGATGCTCAATCGTTTGTAAATACCAATTGGTTTGGCGATGCAGGTTGGGGAGTTATAGATTGTTCTCCGGTTATCACCCATAAGGGCAGTAAGCATACAATTGTTATCCCAGTTGAAACTCCGGCTGAACAATGGCATGCACAGTGGGCATTAACAGAGGCTCCTATATCTATTAAGATGGGTCAGAAGGTGGATTTCTCTTGCAAGGTTACTACTACAGCTAAGTTGCCTTTAGCAACATTTAAGTTGTGTGACACAGGTAATGATGACAGCTATTTGTTTGCTGATATGTATCAGAACGTTAATGGTGAATATGTGGTTCGTTATGACAATGCGACTATCCAAGGTAGTAAGGCAGGTGATATGGAGAAAGTGAAGCTTGTTATGGACTTCGCTGGCGCGCCTGTTGATACAGAGGTAACAATCAGCGACATTGTTTTGATTGTGAAATAGGCTTTAGGTTTATAGGTTTTGTAGGTTTATTATTGAATTAAACAGGAGCTGCTCCTATGAATAAGTAGGAGTGGCTCCCTTTCTAAATTTTAAATGACATGAAATTCTTGAAAATATTTTCCTTCCTTCTCTCGCTTATGCTGCTTTCTTGCAGCAGCAGCTCTTCTGACGGCGATGGAGAGGTGACGATATCCTGCTCTCCTACGAGCATAGATGTTCCTGCTAAGGGCGGTACTTATAAAATCATGATTGTGGCTTCTGAAGGTGGCTGGGAGGCGAGAGCATCCTTTCCTGGAGAAGGTCCTACGGCAAATGTATACCCTTGGTTTAAAGTGAGTGCCAGTGGTAATAACAAAGCTACGGGTATGGTAACTGTAGATGTTGAAGAGAATAAATCGTCTGTAGCTCTTGACGGAAGTGTCGAGATTTCATTAGAGGATAAGAAGGTATCGGTGCCAGTGCATCAGGCAGGCAAGACTGTTACTCCTATTGAAGGGGGCGGAATGGTGATTCCTGAAGGCTACCAACTTGTTTGGAATGATGAGTTCAATGAAGGCTCTGAGTTGAATAGTACCGACTGGCGCCATGAGGTGCAGAAGGCGGGCTGGGTGAATAATGAACTTCAGAATTATGCGAACGGCTCTGTTGATGGTAAGCGTGTAACAGAAATTGCAGATAACCGGCTTTATATCAACTGTTTCAAGGGCAGCAACGGCAAGATTTATTCGGGTCGCGTATATGCTCACGAAACCCAGGGCTGGCTTTACGGTATCTTCGAAGCTCGCATCAAATTGCCTAAAGGTAAGGGCACATGGCCTGCTTTCTGGATGATGCCTTGCAACAATGATTTCGGAGCAAATCCTTGGCCTAAATGTGGCGAGATTGATATTATGGAAGAGGTAGGCGTTAATCCTAACTATACTTCTTCTTCGCTCCATACAGAGAAGTTTAATCACGTGATGGGAACCCAGATTACCAAAGAACGTCTGACTGCGGGTGCTGAAGACGGTTTCCACGTTTATCGCCTGGAGTGGACTCCTGATTATATCAAGACCTATGTGGATGGTAAGGAACTGCTCAATTTCAACAATGACGGTAAAAATGATGTGGGTTCATGGCCTTTCAATAAACCATTCTATGTTATCCTCAACCTGGCTTGGGGCGGTGATTGGGGCGGCATGAAGGGTGTTGACGAAAGCGCCCTCCCTGTTCAGATGGAAGTGGATTACGTGAGAGTATTCCAGAAAAAATAAGGCTTGATTTTTTAAACTATATAAATAATAAGGTCTCAGGATAAGTCGTATCTGCACTTACTCCTAAGACCTTTTTCTTTTGTTCCAATTTCGCTCTTTTTATTGTCTTTTTCTGCTTTTCTTGCTTACAATTTGCTCATTTCGAATAAAAGTTATAATTTTGCAGTTGAATTTCAAAAATCAGAGAAATAGAATGAAACAGAATAATAGTAATTTATTATATCATCTTGTGGCTTTTGTCACCGTAGCCATCTGGGGAACTACCTTTGTATCTACCAAGGTGCTGATGCTGAACGGACTTTCGCCAGCACAGATCTTTACGCTCCGTTTCAGTATCGCATACATGATGATGCTGATGGTGAATCATAAGCGGATGTTTGCTGATAGCTGGAAAGATGAGTTTAAAATGGCGATGCTGGGTATTACGGGCGGTTCACTCTATTTCCTGAGCGAGAACGAGGCGATGAATTATACCACAACAACCAATACTTCGCTCATCGTATGCTCCTGTCCGCTCTTTGCTACCTTGCTGGTACGTCTGGTTTATCGCCATTCTTCGCGTATCAACATGATACAGCTGTTGGGCTCTCTGCTTGCTTTTGTAGGTATGATTATCGTGGTGCTGAATGGCAGATTCGTGCTGCATCTGTCGCCTGTAGGTGATGCCTTGGCTTTTACGGCATGTATGAGCTGGGCTGTCTATTCGCTCCTGATGAAATCGGTATCGGGCGATTATGGCGCAGCTTTTATTACCCGCAAGGTCTTCTTCTATGGTGTGCTTACTATCTTGCCTTATTATCTTATCATCCCTGGTTGGCCGGCATGGGATGTGTTTATGAAGCCTCAGGTGGTGGGTAATCTTTTGTTCCTGGGCTGTTTGGCATCCATGATATGTTTCCTTACCTGGAACTGGTGTATCTCTAAGCTGGGTGCCGTGAAAGCTACCAACTGGGTTTATTTCAATCCTATCACCACAATGATTTTCGCCTCTCTGGTATTAGACGAAAAGATAACTCCTTACTTCCTGGCAGGTGCCTGCTGCATTCTGGCAGGTATGTATATTGCGGATAGAATGACGAAGTCGGAATAAAAAATGACGAAGGAGGAATAAAAAGAGGGTGTGTCATAAGTCACATCCCATACGCCCTGAAAGTTCAGTTATATAATATTTGTTTAGGTTTTTATTAGGCGTTCCGCCGGATTTACTGTCCGGCGGAGCGTTATGGAGATTTCTTATTCTTCGATGACTGAAATCTGCATAGAAACATCCTCTTTTGGGCGATCGCCACGCAATGTTTCGCAGTTCTGAATCTTTTCTACGATGTCAAGTCCTTCCTCCACTTCACCGAAAACGGTGTATTGGTTATCGAGGAAAGGTGTTCCGCCTACTTCAGTGTAAGCCTTCTGCTGCTCTTCGGTAAACTTAGGATAGCCCTGCTCCTTGCAGCGCTTCTTGGTTTCATCCACCAGTTCATCCTGGAGTTTCATCAGGCCTTCACGGTCGCGGTTGCGGCGGAAGTTCATAATTTCATCATGATGCTCCTTGGCAAGCTGGTTGAAGATGTTCTGCTCCATCTGCATGCCCATCTGCTTTTCCATCTGCTTCAGTTCATTCTGCTTGTAGGTCTTTCCCCATACAATATAGAACTGGCTACCGCTGCTCTCTCGTTCTGGGTTTACCTCATCTCCCAAACGGGCTGCGCTCAAGGCACCACGCTTGTGGAAAAGTTGTGGATAAACGAACTCGGCAGGGATGGTATAGTCAGGACCACCTGTGCCCAGCATCTTGCCTTTAGGAGCGCCTTTGCTGTCTGGATCGCCGCCTTGAATCATAAAATCCTTGATGACACGATGGAAGAGAGTGCCATCGAAATATCCCTCCTTTGCCAACTTCAAGAAGTTGTCACGATGCTGAGGGGTCTCGTCGTAGAGGCGCACCTTGATGTCGCCCTCTGATGTCTTTATCAATACTTTAGCCATAATAATTTATAATCAGTATATTTTATTAATCGGTATATGTCGTAATCAGTATGTTCTTACCTTTTTACTTTTTTACCTTTTTACTTTTCGTAATACTCATTCCACTCCTTCATAGCCTCCTGCCAGTCGGTCTGTTCACCGCTGGCTACGGCTTCTTTCTGTCTCTCTGCCTCGTCGCGAGCCTTATCTCGGGCACGTTTTGCCTTCATTGCCTCTATGGTGGCATCGTCGAGAATCTGAATGGCGCCACGCTTGATGGCTGCCTGCAACTCCTCTTCTCCGAAAGCCTTGCCAGGCTCATTGAAGTCAGAGATATTGAATTCATAATCCACACGAAGGTCGTGGCGTATCATTTTCTGTTGTAAACGGTTGCCTGCGTTCTTGAGTCGCAGCAACTTGCCGATTTCCTTGATTTCTCCTGCTGAGTATTTGTTTCTTCCCATTAATATGATTTGATATTATTATTTTTGCGTGCAAAATTAAGCATAATCCTCGATAAAACCAAGAAAAGTTTCAAGGAATTCACAAAAGAATCCCTTTCTCCCTTTACTTTCTTGCCCTTTTTACCCTTTTACCTTTTTACTTTTTTACCTTTAAATCACTTCCATGCCTTCTTCTGGTTCAGTTCTATCAGGCGGTCGAATTCAAAGTCGGCTTTGATTTTATCCAATATCCTCTTTACGATGATATTCATCACGCTTCCTTTGCTGTAGTTGGCAGAGCACATGAAGTTTACCCGTCCCTCCTTGACAAGCTGGCAGGCAGTCTTCTGTTTATCCTCGTTATCATATACTGCAATCGAGTGGCCGCCATGTTCCTTTACCATCTTCATGCAAGGCACATCGGTTTCTCCATCTCCGAAATATATCATTCGGGGGAAAGGGATAGGTCGCTTTTCGTCGGGGATATACTGGTTCACTCTTCTGTTGTCGCTCACCTGTTTGATACCCTTGTTGATTTTGAAGAGGAATTGCGTCTTGGTAGTATAGTCTACGGCTACGGCTGGCCAATAGGCGATTCCCTCCTTATTGTAGAGAAAGGAGCAGGCGTAGATGTTCTCAAATTCCTGGGCGATAGGTGTGCCCTCTATCATCTCCTTCAGTCCCGAGGAGTTGATGTAGTGCTTTACGTCCAGTCCGATACTGTTGCCATATTCATTCACGAGCGAAAACCATTGTTTTACGCCGCGGAACAGTTCTACATCCTTGCCGAATTTCTGAAAAGATTCCCGGGTGAGCGAGATATTGTTCTTCTTGGCTTCGTCGAGCATCAGATACATATAGGTCAAAATGCCGTTGGCATCCTTACCCTCTGCAAACTTTCTGTTTTTCTCCCAGAACTCGTCTTTTGTCTTGCCTGTAGCCTGTATGAATCCAAACTCCTGCATATTGCCCGGCGACAGTGTGCCGTCGAAATCATAAACCAGCGCTACCTGTGGTCTCTTCTTTGCCATATCTCGTTCTCCTTTCTTTTATATTTACCCTAAACTGTCTATCTCTTTCGGGAATGTTTTTCTCCCTTAATTTGCAAATATACATAATTTTCAGCGAATTAGCAAACTATTGGGATATAAAAAAACATAATGAAACAAAAAAGGCGTACAAAACTCATTTCTGAGCATTGTACGCCTTTATTATAATATTAATCTGTATTACTTAACCTCTTCGAAGTCAGCGTCTTGTACGTCCTGAGCGCCATCATTTCCGCCCTGTGCCTGCTGACCACCCTGAGCACCTGCCTGCTGACCGCCCTGATACATCTGCTGAGAAGCAGCCTGCATGACGGTGTTCAAGTTGTTCATAGCTGAATCGATAGCTGCAACATCACCTGCCTTGTGAGCATCCTTCAACTGCTGCAAAGCCTGCTCGATACCTGGCTTCTTGTCAGCTGGAATCTTATCACCGTTATCCTTCAGGAAGTTCTCGGTGGTGAAGATCATGCTGTCAGCCTGGTTCATCTTGTCAATCTTCTCGCGCTCAGCCTTATCAGCAGCAGCGTTCTGCTCTGCCTCAGCCTTCATGCGGTTGATCTCGTCCTCGCTCAAGCCAGATGAAGCTTCGATGCGGATGCTCTGCTCCTTACCGGTAGCCTTATCCTTAGCTGATACGTTCAATATACCGTTGGCATCGATATCGAAGGTAACCTCAATCTGAGGAACACCACGGCGAGCTGGAGCGATACCTGTCAGGTTGAACTGACCGATGCTCTTGTTCTGAGCTGCCATTGGACGCTCACCCTGCAATACGTGGATGGTAACCTCTGTCTGGTTATCAGCTGCTGTAGAGAATACCTCGCTCTTCTTGCAAGGGATAGTTGTATTGGCATCGATGAGCTTAGTCATCACACCACCCATAGTCTCGATACCGAGAGTCAATGGAGTAACGTCGAGCAATACGATGTCACCAACACCCTCTTCCTTGTTCAGAATGGCACCCTGGATAGCTGCACCTACTGCAACAACCTCATCTGGGTTAACACCCTTAGAAGGCTCCTTGCCGAAGTAGTTCTTAACGAGTGTCTGAACGGCTGGGATACGGCTTGAACCACCAACCAGGATAACCTCGTCGATATCTGATGTAGAGAGTTTAGCATCACGAACGGCATTCTGGCAAGGTACCAAGCAAGCCTGAATCAGGTTGTGAGCCAACTGCTCGAACTGTGCACGGGTCAAAGTCTTAACCAAGTGCTTTGGCATACCGTCAACGGCTGTGATGTATGGCAAGTTGATTTCGGTAGATGTAGAGCTTGACAACTCAATCTTAGCCTTCTCAGCTGCTTCCTTCAAACGCTGCATAGCCATAGGGTCCTTGCGGAGATCTACGCCTTCTTCAGCCTTGAAGCCATCAGCCAACCAGTTGATGATTACCTGGTCGAAGTCATCACCACCCAGGTGAGTATCACCATTGGTAGAAAGTACCTCGAATACGCCGCCACCGAACTCCAGAATAGAGATATCGAATGTACCACCACCCAAGTCGAATACGGCAATCTTCATATCCTTGTTAGCCTTGTCAACACCGTAAGCCAAAGCTGCGGCTGTAGGCTCATTTACGATACGCTGAACGTTCAAACCTGCAATCTGACCAGCCTCCTTTGTAGCCTGACGCTGTGAGTCAGAGAAGTAAGCAGGAACTGTGATTACAGCATCTGTAACCTCCTGTCCGAGATAATCCTCTGCAGTCTTCTTCATCTTCTGGAGAACCATTGCAGAAATCTCCTGTGGAGTATACTTGCGACCCTCGATTTCAACACGTGGATAACCACCCTCGTTTACTACTGTGTAAGGCATTGCCTCAGCCTCTTTCTGGCTCTGAGTGTATGTCTCACCCATGAAACGCTTGATAGAATATACTGTGTTCTTAGGGTTTGTGATGGCCTGACGCTTAGCAGGATCACCTACCTTGCGATCACCATCCTTAACGAAACCTACTACTGATGGAGTAGTACGCTTACCTTCACTGTTAGCGATTACAACTGGTTCGCTACCTTCGAAAACGGCAACACAACTGTTTGTGGTACCCAAGTCAATTCCAATTACTTTTCCCATAATTATATCTTTTTTTATTTTTATCGTTATTAATATGTTATTTATCTCATGAACTGCTGGCTAATGGAAGTCTGCCGAAGATATGCATCTGTCGGGAACCTCTCTATTCAGCGTTCACGCTTTCCGTCATAACAAAGCATGTGCCAAGGGATTGTAAAATTTAAAGTGGCTGACAAGGTGTCAGATAATGCTGACAAAATAAAAGGAATCAAGATATGGGAGGCGATAAAATGTCGCATTCTCCCTATCTTGATTCCTGTAATATGATTGAAAAATCTTTCTTTTCAGATAAAGCTCCTATATATAATAAGGTGTGAAACCTTATCTGGCTTTATTTCTGTTCCTTAGCAGCAAGTGCTTCGCGAACCTTAGCTTCCAGTTCATCGAGAAGTTCAGGGTTATCCTTGAGCAATGCCTTGCAGGCATCGGCACCCTGTCCGAGTTTAGAACCGCCATAGCTATACCAGCTGCCGCTCTTTTCGATGATATCGTTGGCTACAGCCAGACCGAATACCTCGCCGGCACGGCTGATGCCTTCGCCAAACATGATGTCGAACTCTGCCTTGCGGAAAGGAGGAGCCACCTTGTTCTTCACAACCTTTACGCGAACCAGATTACCTACTACCTCATCGCCGTCCTTGATGGCTGTAGCCTTGCGGATATCCAAACGCACTGATGCATAGAACTTCAGAGCATTACCACCGGTGGTTGTCTCTGGGTTACCGAACATTACACCAATCTTCTCGCGCAACTGGTTGATGAAGATGCAGGTAGTGTTGGTCTTGCTGATGGTAGAAGTGAGCTTGCGGAGAGCCTGACTCATCAATCGAGCCTGAAGACCTACCACATTGTCACCCATATCGCCTTCGATTTCCTTCTTAGGAGTCAAGGCGGCTACAGAGTCAACAACTACGATGTCTACAGCAGCAGAACTGATCAGCTGGTCTGCAATCTGCAACGCCTGCTCACCATTATCTGGTTGTGAAATCCACAAGTTATCAACATCAACGCCCAATTTAGCCGCATAGAAACGGTCGAAAGCGTGCTCTGCATCAATGAAAGCAGCGATACCGCCAGCCTTCTGAGCCTCTGCGATGGCATGGATAGCCAATGTTGTTTTACCAGAAGATTCCGGACCGTAAATTTCGATGATACGTCCCTTAGGATAACCGCCTACGCCCAGTGCATTGTCGAGAGCGATACTGCCTGTAGGGATAACTTCGATGTTCTCAACGTGCTCATCTCCGAGTTTCATGATAGAGCCCTTACCGAAGTCCTTTTCTATCTTAGCCATGGCTGCCTGAAGAGCTTTCAGCTTGCCTTCATTGGGATTCAATTTTCCCTCTTGCATTTCTTTTGCCATATCTTATTTAGTTTAAAGTTTAGTCAATTTCCAAATCGCCATCAAACACCTCGTGCCATGGCAATCCCTGCTTGTTCAACTGCTCCATGAATGGATCTGGGTCGAACTCCTCTACGTTCCATACGCCTGGTTTCTTCCAGATGCCCTTGAGGAACATCATGGCACCAATCATGGCTGGCACACCGGTGGTGTAGCTTACGCCCTGCATACCGGTTTCGTTGTAAGCCTCCTGGTGCTTGCAGTTGTTATAAACGTAGTAGGTGCGCTCCTTGCCATCCTTCTTACCGCGGATGCGGCAACCGATAGATGTTTCGCCGTCATAGTTCTCGCCGAGATCCTGTGGGTTAGGCAATACGGCCTTGAGGAACTGCAGAGGAACAATCTTCACCTTGGCTGTCTTGCCTGAACCGTCTGCCAATGGAGCCTCGTATTCGATTTCGTCGATGCGGCTCATGCCGAGGTTCTGGATGCAGTCGAGGTAGGTGAGATACTGCTGACCGAAGGTCATCCAGAAGCGTGCCTCCTTGATGGTAGGGTAGTTCTTCACCAGACTCTCCAACTCCTCGTGGTGCATCAGATAGCTCTCGCGAGGACCGATGTTAGGGTAGGTGAGAGGCTTGTGGATAGAGAGAGGGGCGGTTTCAATCCATTCGCCGTCCTTATACCAGAGTCCCTTCTGGGTAATCTCGCGGATATTGATTTCTGGGTTGAAGTTGGTTGCGAAAGCCTTGTGATGGTTACCGGCGTTGCAATCCACGATGTCGAGCACCTCAATCTCATCGAAGTGATGCTTGGCTGCATAAGCGGTGAAGATGCCTGATACACCTGGGTCGAAACCGCAGCCGAGGATAGCGCAGAGACCAGCCTGCTCAAACTTATCCTTGTATGCCCACTGCCATGAGTACTCGAAGTGAGCCTCGTCCTTAGGCTCATAGTTAGCGGTATCCATATAGTTGCAACCGCAAGCCAGACAGGCATCCATGATAGTGAGATCCTGATAAGGCAAAGCTAGGTTGATGACAAGCTCAGGCTTGTAGCTATTGAAGAGAGCCTTCAACTGCTCAACGTCGTCGGCATCCACCTCAGCTGTCTGAATATCCATCTTGTAGCCCTTGGCATGGATATCCTTAACCAGCTTATCGCATTTTTCCTTGCGACGGCTAGCAATCATAAACTCGGTGAAAACGTCCTGGTTCTGGACGATCTTGAAGGCAGCCACGGTAGCCACGCCACCTGCGCCAATCATAAGTACTCTACTCATTTATAATTTTATTTTTTTATGTTTATTATTTTAAAGTTTATTTTATTTCATTTGCCGAAATCCCCAGGGCATTCATGAGTGAATAACCGAGAATCTCCTGTCTGAAGTTGCCGCCTGGCATGGGCTGCATGGCAAAGAGGGTGATGCGCTTGTCATCGTCATCTACCTTACGGAGTATCTCGCGGAGTCGGTCGTAAGCATCTCCATCCTCAGAATTTGGGATTACCATCACTCGCTTCACCTCCTTGGCGTTGCATACGGTGCGCGCCACATCTACGAGGAAGTCATCCTTACCTACCATCTTCTCCTCTGTAGGATAAGAAGAGATGATGAATTCTCCGAGCTTATCATCCTTGAAAGCCTGAGCGTTCAGATCCTTCTCATAGTTGGCAGGGCGGAAGTTCTTCATCGCCATCGACTGCTTGTCGTGGATAAGCACAACCTGTGTCTCGTGCTCGCCCTCTCTCAGACCTCCGTCAAGGGCAATGCAGACTGCCCATTGTGCCATATCGGCTGGTTGGATGCGACGGTTAATCATTCGTTCGAAGTTGACTATCAGGTCGAAAGCCACTCGGTCGATATAGTCGGCATCAGCGATAATTACATTCTCGCTCCATTTTATATTGTTTGTATCTAATGTATTCATTGGTGCAAAAATTAAGCAAACGAGCATGATGAAAGCTTGCTTTCAAATTGTCGAATGCAGATTATTTCTGCAAATTTACGAATAAATTTCGTAATTAAGGCATTTTGGAAATATAAAATAATAAAAAAGATAGTATTTTCATCATTTCTTCATTTGATGGAATACTATCTTCAGTATTTTATGTGATAATCCGGGCTCTTCTTCTTTCTGTTCTCCGAAGTCTTTTATGCGATAATTTTCGCCAGATAATGTCCGGCGAGAACGGCGATAAGTCCCAGCGCCAGACTTCCGAAGAGATAGAGCATCATATAGAGGTAATTCTCTTCTTTCATCAGTCCTGCTCCCTCGTTCATAAAGGTAGAGAAGGTAGTGAATCCTCCGCAGAATCCCGTGGTGAGCAGCAGTTTGGCAGATGGCGACATCCATCCCCCTTCCCGCCAGTTCAATCCCGAGAGGAACCCGATGATGAGGCATCCCGCCACATTCACCGCCATCGTTCCGAACGGAAAGGCAATCACCGTGCAGGATTGCACCATCTTTGATACCCAATATCTCATGCCGCCTCCGAAGAAGCTGCCGATGCTTACTATCAATACTTCTTTCATCTTCTTATCTCCTTATTTATAATGTATAATATATAATAACTTGTATGATATTTCCTTGTATATACTATCAGCCTTGCCGCTATTCTCTTTGAGTATGTTCTGCAATTCTTTCGAACGGCTTTTCAGTCCGTGCTAACTGATAGAACGATCTTAAGTTTGTTCCTCTCGGACAGAAAAGCCGCATAATCCTTTACATATCATTTCTCAAAATATGTGCTAATGGCTATGATAGGGATGTTTTCCATCCATTCTTGGTCTACATATCCTTTTGTATATCTTTCTTTTCATAACTGACTGGAATTTAAATATTTCTGTTGCAAAGATACACTTTTTCGATGATAAAAACAAGTAAATTACACACTTTTTCGATGATAACGAATGTTAAATCATACATTTTTTCGATGATAAGGTAGTAAAGAAGAGCTGAAAAGTCTGAAAGCGGAACTGGCTGCATTGAACCGAAAAATACAGCTTGAACTTGCGCCGCAGGTTGAGAAAGAAAGCAGAGAAGAAAACAAAGAAGCAACAAATAACGTAAAAACAGATGTCACTTCTAAAGGATTACGGATTAAAGATCCGTGCCAACAAGTAAGAGTATCTTGAAATCTGATAAACGCTTCGGTTATTATCGTTAAAGTTTGATAATATTGTTTTTTTTTTTGATTATTAAGATTTGAGTCTTACCTTTGCAATCGTTTTCACGCCTTACCTTAATTGGCGAATGCCGAGTGAGAAAGACGGGAAGGACAAGCATATTGGAAATGGCGTTTACAAGCGCACTTGGTTATACACACACTTGGATTCTATATAATATCAAAATAATATCTAATCAGGAGCAGAAATATACAAGGCAGTTATAGACCGCCCAATAGATTATTAAAATAGCAAACTTATTATCAGCTACATCAGAATAGTTCCATTAGTAGAATATAACGTATAGTAAAATTTCATAATTATCTTAGAGGTAACAAAGTGTATTCCACTACTGGCTTGGATAGGATGTTTTAGGAGTCCAGGACTGTTTGACTGAGTAGCTCGTACTGCACCAACGCCGTTTCCCTTATGTATGTGTTCAGTAGTTTATTTGGTCCGTATAGGTGCAACGGACATAAAGCGTAATTGCATGTATGGTTGAAATAAATCCATTATGTATTTAGTGCTATTAATTTTTTTAAGTCATGAGAAGAGAACTTTTGCTCTTATCTTGTTGCGTGGTCATCCCAAGCATTTGTAGTGCTCAAGAGAAGTCAGACACTACAATGGTAGAAAAGAAAGCAGAACGCAATGTGATGCTCAATGCATCCGATGCCAATGCACCTCGTTACATTCAGATAGGTCTTCCAAGTGAAGATGTAAATGTGTACGAGAACGGATTACCTGTCGTTTATTCTTCTTACATCCATCCTCTATCTGCTCATTGGAGAAGTGACGGAAGCTTGGCTGAAGTAGGATTGATGAACCCGCAGGAATCAGCCATAGCTACAGGAAACATTGCTTATTCAGTAAACAGTTTCAGCGACTTAGGCAGTAATACGTTCAAGGGTATTTTGAATTACAAAGGCAACCATTATGGTATGCATCAGTTTGATTTGAACGTTTCAGGACCTCTGGCTAAAGGCTGGACTTATGCCTTGAATATGTATCAGAACTTTGATCCAGGAACCTTTGACTTGAAGTTTACCAACTATAATGACCGTACCCAGATTTATAAGGGTGCCCTGACAAAGCATTGGGGAAACAGAGGTCAGTTGTCTTTTCTCTACAAGTTCTCAAACAGTCAGCGTATGGGTTCCGTAACCAGTTTTGCACCATTTATCTATCACACTGATGGTAATGTGACAGAATTGGATGGCTTTAAATTGGGTACATCTTCATACGTTCCAGCTTCTCAGAACTTCATGTACCGTGATATGAAGACAGGTGAAGTGAAAAACACTACTATCAATGATTGGAACAAGAACAAATCTCACGAATTTGCTGTATTGTTCAAATGGGATTTAGGTAATGCATGGAACTTGGATACAAAGGCTAAATATACCTGGGTTGATGCTAACTATGCCGACTTTGGCGGCAGTTCCATTATGAATGTCAAAGATGGAAAGGTTGAGGGTAATACGAATACGTATTATGACAAGAATGGAAAGCTTTATACAGGTATGATGGATGGTCGAAGAATCTGGTTTCATACTGCAAAGGCAAAATCTTTCCTTCTCACCTCTGAGGTGATGAGAAACTATGGCCAGCATAATCTTAAAATAGGTCTCAACGAGTGGAACTTTGACTTAAACTACTGGTCTGCGTCAACACAATGGGATGCCAGTGTAAAGGAGTATCCAGAGTTTCTATCACATTCCACGGTTTCAGACCCGACTGCAAGAATAACTTATTATGGGTTCAATGAGATTTCTACAGACTATGCTATCGGAAATGAGAATAAGTTAGCAGGATATTTCACAGACGAATGGCGTCCTATTGAAAGCCTTCGTTTCTTCTATGGCGCACGTTTGGAGTGGTGTCGTATGTCAGTAGACCAGTTGCCTTATGCACGATTTGCAGACATGTATGTCGGTGCAACCAATGCTGACGGTGTAACCATTACACCACAGCACAGAACAAAGAATAAGCTCAATTATGCATTTACAGTTTCGGCTACATGGTCCTTTTATAAAGGTATGGGACTCACCGCTGACTTCACTCAAATGGAACGCTCTCCTCGCATGACAGATTATGCCAATATGGGACCGCAGGACCTGCGTCTCCGCATTCCATTGCTCCGTGGCGGTATATACTATCGCAATAAGTGGATTGATGTTACATCAATGATTACCTGGATTCAGAAGACGAACAATACAGACCAGCAGGATATAACCAAACCTGGCACTAGTATTTCAAAGACAACATCATTAAATTATAGCATTCAGACTGTTGGATGGACAACCAATGTGGAACTTGATCCATTCAAGGGTGCACATCTTCATGCCCTCTTTACTTATCAGAAACCAACATACAAGGACTATTCTGTGACAGTAAAGTTTGATGATGGTGAGACCGCAGACTTAAACGCCACTGGTAACATTGTCAAGGAAATACCACAGATACTGATTGAGCTTGACCCAAGTTATACCTTTTACAAGGATAAGATGACAGTATGGGGCAGTTTCAGATATTTTGGAAAAACGTATGCTAACCTTTCAAATGCCCTTTGGTTTAACGGCCATTGGGAAACTTTCGCAGGTGTGAAATGGAATGCTACCAACAAATTATCATTCAATCTTGGTGTAGTCAACTTCCTGAACCAAAAAGGTGCCAGCGGTACAATATCCGGCTCAGAGCTTATTGGCCCGGAAGAAGCCAAGCGATTCAATGGCTACGTAATGTCCGGACGCTATCTTCGTCCTTTCACTGTTGAGTTTGGAGCAAGTGTAAAACTATAAATACCTATTGATTATGAATAAATTATGCAATTTTATGGTACTTTTTATGGCTTTGTCAGGTAATGTATATGCCCAGAAGACAGAACCATGGAATGACCCTTTGGTGAACAACATCAATCGTAACGAGCCTGTTTCTGATTTCTTCGGCTATGAGAATAAGGAACTGTCTGACAGAAATGACAAGACGCTTTCAAAGAGATTCTTGTCTATTGAAGGAAATTGGAAATTCAATTGGGTGCAGAATGCCAATGAGCGTCCTTTAGATTTCTATTCTCTCAATCTTGATGATTCTAATTGGGGTAAGATGCCAATTCCTGGATGTTGGGAGTTGAATGGCTATAGCGTGCCAGTCTATACCAACTATAGATATGAGTGGGAAAATGAATGGGAATCAAATCCTCCTTATGTGCAGGATCTTGGCAACTACGTCGGATCTTACCGACGTAAGATTGTAATTCCTGAGAATTGGAATGGTGACAATATAATACTGCATATCGGCGAATTTTCCAGCAATATCAACCTATATGTAAATGGAAAGTTTGTTGGCTATGCTGAAGACAATAAGGTTGCTGCGGAATTTGACATTACTAAATATGTAGAACCAGGAAAAGAGAATCTGATAGCCATGCAGCTGATGAGATGGTGCGATGGCTCTTATTTTGAGGATCAGGACTATTGGAGACTTCGCGGTATTGCCAGAGAGAACTATATCTATGCTCAGCCGAAGTCACATATTAAGGACTTGAACGTAACCTCTTCCTTGTCCGATAATTATAAAGACGGTATCTTTGCCATTCATTTTTCTACAGAATCATGTGATGGAAAGAATGTTCTGGTAGAATTGATAGACAAGAAAACTGGCAATACGGTTTTTGAAAGAAAGCAACAGTTACAGGGTGGCAGTTCAACGGTAAAGTCAACCATTCAGAATGTAGCCAAATGGACAGCAGAAACACCGAATTTGTACACACTCAGAGCGACACTGCTGGATGGAGATAAAGTATTGGAAGTCATTCGCCAAAATGTCGGTTTTAGAAAGATCGAGATCAAGGGAAAACAGCTCTTGGTAAATGGACAGCCTGTTCTTATCAAGGGTGTGAACCGTCATGAGATAGATCCTGATGGAGGATATGTTGTCAGTGTTGAGAACATGATTCGTGACATAAAGGTTGCCAAGCAATTAAACATCAATGCTATACGCACCAGCCACTATCCAAATGACCCACGCTGGTATGATTTGTGTGATGAATATGGTATTTATGTCATGGCTGAGGCAAATCTGGAAAGCCACGGAATGGGATTTGCTAAAGAGACCCTGGCCAAAAAAGAGTTGTTCAACAAGACACATATTGAGCGTAACATGCACAATGTGAAGGTTCTCAAAAACCATCCTTGTATCATTATGTGGAGTCTTGGTAATGAAGCAGGTTATGGTAAGAACTTGGAGGATGCCTACGATTGGGTAAAGGCATATGACAGTTCTCGTCCAGTACAATACGAAATGGCATGTTCAACAGGCAAGCATGATGAAACCCGTCCTGTTGAGTCATACGAGTTGGCTGGTCTGAAGGCTGGCAAGACTGACATTTTCTGTCCTATGTATGCTGATTACGACAGTTGTAGAGCATATCTGGAAAAGGACTATTGTGACAAACCTCTTCTTCAGCAGGAGTATGCCCATGCTATGGGTAATTCTATGGGTGGATTCAAGCAGTATTGGGATTTGGTCCGTCAGTATCCTCAGTATCAGGGTGGTTTTATCTGGGATTTTGTAGATCAGGGTCTGCGCGACAAGAGCAAGATAACTGGTAATCAGATCTATGCCTATGGCGGTGATTATGGTCGTTTCCCTATGTCTGACGAGAACTTCAACAACAATGGCTTGGTTAGTCCGGACAGAAGACCAAATCCTCATGCTTACGAAGTGAAATACTTCCATCAGAACATTTGGAGCAAACTTGAGAACAAGGTCAAGGGTACAGTCTCTGTATTCAACGAGAACTTCTTTGTTCCGTTGAATAACGTAAATCTCGTATATTCAATAGAGGTAGAGGGAAAAAGTATGGCAAATGGTTTAATCAACCTTGGCAAATACAATATTCTTCCTCAGACAAGCAAGACCATTGCAATTCCTGGATATGCAAAGATAGTTGCAGACAAGAAGTACAGAGGAAAGGAAAAGACACTGACTCTTTCGTACAAATTGAACAGTGATTCGCTTCTTCTAAGTAAGGATGAAGAAATCGCCCACCAGCAGTTTGTGATTAGCGACTATAAGTTCCCTGTATTGAATTCCACTGAAACAGCCAAAGTCAAGGCTGTAGATCATGCCAAGTATCTCGTTCTTTCTGCCAATGGTGTGGATGTTACCATCAGTAAGGCAACAGGACTTGTTTCTTATTTGGATGTTGACAAAACACCTATGCTTGTAAGAGGATTTGATTTGACTCCAGACTTCTGGAGAGCATGCACAGACAACGATTTTGGTTCACATATGCCTACATTAAGTGCAGCATGGAATAAGCCAAGTATGGAACTGAAGAATTTTACCCGTAAGGAGAATGGTTCTGTTGTTGCCGAGTTGTATCTCAAAGAAACAGAGTCTACACTGACTCTTACCTATACATTGAATAATAATGGAGAACTGACTGTTGAACAAGATCTGAAGGTAAATCCTGATGCGGAGAACAAGCCAAATCTTCTGCGCTATGGAATGGAATTGCAGATGCCTAAGGAGTTTGATAGAGTTGAATTCTACGGAAAGGGTCCTAACGAGAATTATGCAGACCGTAACAATTCCGACAGATTGGGCATTTTTACCCAGTTGGTAAAGGATCAGTATTATCCATACGTCCGTCCACAGGAGTCTGGCAACAAGACGCAGGTAAGATATTGGAAGGTTCTGACAAAAGACAATAAAGGTCTGGAGTTTTTCTCCAATGAGTCAATGGAGTGTTCAAACCTGAACTATCTGACTTCTGATCTTTACCGCGGACCGGTAAAGAACCAAGAACATTCTGGAGACCTTGTACCACGAGACTTTACCTCTGTACACATTAGTCAGAGACAGATGGGATTGGGATGTATCGATACATGGGGCTCATTACCTATTGAGAAATATATGCTTCCTTATCAGGACTATGCATTCAAATTTGTGATTCGTCCTGTAAGATAACAAAAAGTCTCACTCTGAGAAATATCTCGACTTTTGCTCCAGGAGTATATACCTTTAGGACAGCGTGTGAAAGCATTCACTGTATCGATGATGCCAAGGGTACACCATGTATTAATAATGTTGCAGCTTTCTAACATTATATAAAACTATTCATTTTTGTCCGCAATTCCAAGAATTTGGTTTTGCGGACATTTTGTTATTATACAGGAAAAGGCTTTGTAAAACGCTTATTTTCTAATACTGCACAAAAGAATTCTTTCTTGACTATGAAGGCAAAAAATTTTTGCTAGACCTTCAGATGTAAATCCTTCATTGATTATGTCACTGATGGACATCCAAAAATCATGGTTTGTCATAAATTATATTGTTTGATAAATTCTATTGGTGGCAAAGTTATAGTTTTTCTTCGATAACACCAAATTATTTGGGCTTTATTTCGCATTTGCCAGCAAATTGTTTCAATACATCTTTCTTTTCCCGTTGTCCTTGAAATTACATGGCGATGTAGGAATCTCTGCGTCGGGACGTAGGAAAGATTACGTCGCCATGTAGTAAAGTCTACATCGGGACGTAATTTTTGGGGTATCTATAAGGTATCATATCAGATTCTTTTTAGATTTAGCGTCGAGTTTATACGCACACGAAAAAAGTTTTTTCGAAAAAAAAATTTATGTGCAAGAAATAAATGGGGAGAAAATGCAGAAGCTGAGTGCTATTGTGACCACGATTTCTGATAAGCAGTATCATAATGATTAACTGCCTGGAGAAGGTTGTAGATAGGATTGATTTAGTAGAATGAGTTGGTTCTACTGGATGACGGAGTCGGCTCGATGGGATAAAGGAGTCAACTCAATAGGTTGATGCAAGCGTCTTCGTGAGTTGAAAGACATTACTCCTCGGGTTCCAGAAGATACCTTCTCAGCAGTTGTCACTAGGCTCAGCAGGTCTGCCGAGCCTAGTCGGCAGGTCTGCTGACTGCAGTCAGCAGCTTTGCTGAGCCTAGTTACAACACTTTATTCTTGCCGATATTTCTCTCATATCATCCGGAAGAAAAGAGATTGCCTTCTCTTTCATATCTTGCGGAATACCGAAGCGGGCTTCGGCGATACTGCCAACGATGGCTCCGATGGTATCGCTATCGCCGCCATGAGATATGGCTAGGCGGATAGCATCCTCGAAGGATGAGGCTTGCGAGAGGAGATAGAAGGATAATGGCACGGCATCCATGCAGGTTTCATCGAATTTGCCTTTCGGATAATCTCGTGTTTCGAAATCCTCGTAATAGCTGCGGGCGATATCCTTGAAGGCTTTCATTGCCTTATCATCAGATTCTTTAGAATTCTTATCTTTACACTCCTTAGATTCTTCTGAGAATCTGCTCTTGCGAAAATGCCAGATGGCATGAGCCACGGCTTTGGCTCCCTTGATTCCTTCGGGATGGTTATGGGTAGGAAGAGCCGTTTTCTCTGCCTCTTCCAAAACCTGCGACAGGTCATCGAATAGCCAAGCCACCGGCGATACTCGCATTGCCGAACCATTGCCAAAACTATTATATGGCTGCGGATCAAGAGAACGAATCCACCCCGCGAATCTTCCGCCATACGCTCCTTTCGGGGAAGGATAGCGGCGGCACCAATCCAGCAGGCTTTCCTGATAGCTTCGTCCGTTCAGTATCGCATCGGCTATCGCCACCGTACAAATGGTATCATCGGTGAAGTCGCATCCCTCGCCGAACATCTCGAAATCATAATCAAACGTATTGTTGAACTCATATTTTGAGCCAGCAATATCTCCTATTATTGCTCCTAACATAAGCTACTAATTCTCTATAACTTTATTCTATCACCTCCCAGAAACTCTCCGGCAAGCTGATGTTCTTCATCTCCTTTGCGCTCTCGAACAAAGGGGCGATGTCTTCGGCTTCGAAACCAGCGATGCCGCAACCTATTGGGGTTACCAGGAAATGCTTCTCGGGATGTCGCTTGGCATAGGCGATGAATCTATCCACGTATGGACGGATGGTTTCTACGCCGCCCTGCATCGTAGGGATGGCATAACTCTGGCCTTGCAAGCCTACACCCTTGCCCATGACGGCACCGAAATGCAGGCGGGCAATGCGGGCAGCTCCACCACCATGCATGCCAGCCAGATTGCTGCCAAACACAAAAATCTCGTTCTCCTTTAATGAATCAATCCAGCTAGGAGTGATTCTTCCCTTCTTCATATCTTCCATATTCTTCTTATTATTAAATATGTTATTGACATTATCAGTCGCTTCCTCGCAGCGCATGCACTCGGACATCATTCTCGGCATAGACATCTTCGGAGCACTTTCGATACAGGTGTCTTCCTCCGCGAACGACAGGTAGCTTCCGTATTCCGATGCATCGAAGTATCTCTTGAAATAAGGAATCACTACATCGTGCATCATCTTCTGACAACGCTGGGTAACGGCAGAATGGGATATGCCCAACTGAGCGGCTACGTCCTCGCCCCGGAATCCCTCTATATAGAGCATCTTCAGAATGATGCTGTTCTTGCTGTCTCTGCCATAATAGAAATTGCCGATGTCTTCTATCGTCTGGTAAAGATCGTGCTCAAACTGGTTGTCGGTGAAAATCAGTTTCTGAAAAATTCTTTTCTTTCTTCATATCGATTCGATATTCTAAATCCGTTTGCAAATATATACTTTTTCTTTGAGAAAGCGGAGAAATAGCTCCTTTTTTCTCTTCTCTATGATATTAAAAAAGAAAAAAGGAGGAAAAATTAAGCAGGTATCGAAAAAAATGCATCCCGCTTTTTACTTTTCCCTTTTCTTAAGGTCATATAATCGTAACGTTCATGAAAATAAACGAATATGAGTGTAAATGACAAAGGCATAGTGGATACGCTGAAGGAGTGTCCGGAGAACGGATTCAGAATGCTGATGATGAAGTATCAGGAACCGGTTTACTGGCATATACGCCGATTGGTGGTTTCGCATGATGATGCACAGGATGCTTCGCAGGAAACTTTTGTGAGAATCTATCGCTCGTTCAATCAATATCGGGGCGACTGCTCACTGAGAAGTTGGATTTACCGCATCGCTACCAACGAGGCCCTGCGGCTCATCAGCAAACGGAAACAGGAAGAAGTTTCTCTAGAATCAGATTCAACGGGCGTCAGTCTCATCCCAGCAGATAATTATATCGACTTCGATGATAAGGTGGCAGTAAAACTGCAGAAAGCGATTCTCTCGCTTCCGCCTAAGCAGCAGCTGGCATTCAATATGAGATATTACGATGAACTTGGGTTCGACGAAATAGCGAAGGTCGCTGATTCCACGCCAGCCAGTATCAAGGCAAGCTATCATGTTGCCAAGGAGAAAATTATCAAGTACATGAATTCGAACGATTAAGTGAGAGTTCTGTGAGTTTTTTAATGGTTATTCAAAATGGAAAAGAAAATGGATACAAATTTTGATTTCAACAAAACCGGGAAGTTTGACTTCGGCAAGGTGGGTAAGCGGATGCCTTATTCTACGCCAGAAGGATTCTTCAAGGAGATGGAAGCCAATATCCTGGAGCAGGTGAAGAATGACAAAACGCAGCCTGTCAGGATACAGCCGAAGAAACGATCTCTGAGGAAGGTGATTTGGACGGCTGCAATAGCTGTGGCTGCATCAGTGGCAGTACTCCTGGTACTCAACATCGATTTCTCAGCCTCTTCTTCCCAGCCTTCACAGGTGAATAACGGAATACAGGAGGTAGATAAGGCTTTCGCTCAGCTGTCTTCTGCCGATCAGGCTTATCTTCTCTCTGTATATCAGGAGGATGTGTTCCTCAACAATTAAACGGATTCATAATAATTTAAAATGATAGAGTTATGAAACGATTTTTTGGTATTTTAATGATGGTCATCGCCATGATGACGGTTACTACAAATGTATGTGCACAGGCGCCTAACCAGAAGCAGCGCCTCAGTCGTGAACAGTTGGCAGAAAAGCAGGCTCAGTACATCTCTCGAAATTTGGGGCTTGATGAAAAGACCAACGCTAAGTTTATCGAGACCTATACTGATTATCAGAAAGAGGTATGGGCTTTAGGTCCTCGCCCTCATCACAAGAAGGGCGAAATGAAAACGGATGCTCAAACCGAACAGGAAATCAAGCAGCGTTTTGAGATGAGCGAGAAGATTCTCAACATCCGTCAGAAATACTACAAGAAGTATTCGCAGTTCCTGAGCCAGCAGCAGATTCAGCGTGTTTACGAACTGGAGCGACAGATGATGAAGCGCTTTGCCCAGAGAGGTTTTCGCAAGGGAATGGGTAAGAATGGAAGACCAGGACCAAGAATGTGGAGACCTGCACAGCAGAAGTAAAAAACAGAATAGGTTTAGCGTAATAATATATTAGTCCTCTTATACAAGGAAAAAAGATTACTTTCTATATTCAAATATATGCGAACGACGATTGGTGCAAGAGCGCGCGCCAATCGTCTTTTCTTTCTCATGTAGTTATTTCTATCATCTTTTCATAAGAGATTTTTCCTGCTTGTCCTTCCAAGCCAGAATCAGACCGATGACACCGGCATAGCTCTTTCTGCCGCCTTCTACATGGTTGCCTCTCAGATAGAGTTCGAAGAAGAAATCCTGGGCAGCATCCAGTGCCTTGCATCTTTTGCCCTGCCAGTATTGGCGGTCGCTTTTCAGCAGCCTGATTATCTCAGGACGGATATGTTTCAGATATTTCTCACCTTCCTTTTCGCCGAGGATGTCGAATACATTATATAATACATGGGGCAGAATGTGGTAATATCCGCTGAATTTCACCAGCTTATCTGCCGATGCCGTACAAACGAGATAACTGTAGAAATTCGCTTCTCCTTCGTTGGCAATGCCCAGAAAATGAGCAAACTCATGGGCATAGGTAGCAGGATAATCGTGTGCAAGAATATCGCCGTTCAGCGTAAATTCGCAGAAGAATGGTCCCATGCTGCCGGTTACACCCGACATCGAACTGATGGGCGTAAACACCATCGTCTTGGCATGCGGATGCTGGTTGAAAGGCGGATTGATGCCCTCCCGATAGCCTATCTTGTTATATTCCTTCAGAACCGCATCCCGCACCCGATTCTTCAGTTTATCATCCACAATACAATTGAATTTTTCACTCTTCCCTCTCCGTTCTTCACTCAAAAGGTTGAGGCTGTCAGCATACTGGTAGGCAAATTTCCGGAACTTCTCTTCCGAAACCTCAGCAGGCTGCATGCCAACTCTATAATAGATAACAGGCTGCGAATAGTTCAGTCCCCAAGCTGCATAAAACCATACATATATCCACAGCAGATATTCAATTACCCTTCCGAAAACCGCCTTTTTCTTCGGATAGCCGCCGCTCTTGGCAGCAAGAAAGATAAACCGACGGGCGAGTTTCTTCCGTAATCCCATCTCGTAGATAGGATAGAGGACGACCCAGGCTATGCTGAGAGCTATGAAAATATCGCCCACGGCAAAGGGAAAGATGCCTGAGATGGGCGAAAGAAGGCTGCCGATAACGGGATAAACATGGTAGGTGTAGATAACTCCCCAGAGAGGAATCATCTTGGTAAGGGTGACGAGGATGAGCAACAGCAGCAGTACCCAGTGGCGCCACTTCATTCTGTCGAGTCGTAAAGTATGTAATATCTTCATCTTGTTTCTTGTTTTTTATCTTGCATGGCTCTTGAACAGAGCTGTTTTTTTGCACTTTTTGCCCCTGATGTGCAGAGATGGTGCAAAAATACAAAAGTTTTCTGAAATATTGACATCAGAAATCTGTTTTTTTTAGTAATTTTGCCATATTAAAAGTTGAACTTAATAAATAGAGGAGGAGTTATCATGAAACAGACATTGGAATCATTCGAGGCTATGAACCTTGAATATGAGAACCTCTATAATGAGGACGATGAACGTAGAGAATATAATTCTGTCTGGTACAGCTAGTTACAATGTATTATAAAAAGGCTGTAGTAGGTGAGTTAAATTTGTTTTACATATAAAAAAGATCGTTAGGATAATAAAAGGCTATGCCATAGTTACTAAAGAAATGATGTAACATAGGCATAGTCTTTTTTTATGTCCTTTCCTTGCTGGCTGTTCTTTCCTGCATTTCTATTTTTCGAAGTGCTGGTAATCCTTGCTGTGTTTCCAGTCACCTCCCCATCGGAATCCTTTTGCCTTGAAGAGCCGGTAGCAGAGATCGCCTTTTTTTATCATATAAGCGTGGTTCTTGCTGCGGTCCAGATAGGGACGGGCGGTGGCAGGTTCCAGCACTTCCTTGCCGTTCTTCAGCCGTTTGTGGTAAGGATTGTAGAGGGTGTTGATGTCTACGGCCAGTCCCCTTCCGTGCTTCGATACCGTATGGGTATGCGAGATGAAGCGGAAGTTGAAACTGGAGGAGTTGTTGGCTCTCATCGCCCTTTCGTCGTCGGCATTCCAGTAGTCAATGAGTCTCATCCGCTCTATCGGATATTTCGCCTCGTAGAGTTTTTTCAGAATGTCGAGCACATCTGTGGCTATCGCCTTATTCACCACCATTTCTCCCACGATGTTTCTGCCGTCCTTGTCTACGTGCAGGCATCTTATGTATCTCAGTTCGCTTCTTGCCACGGTACAGTTCTTCTTGTATGTCTTGCCCTGCATCAGGCGGAAGATATCATCAGGAATAGTGGAGATGGAGAAGAAATGCTTCTCGCCCAGTTTTCTGATGGTTTGAGAACTGACGTTTTCTCCAGGCTGCTGTGCCTTGGATGGGAGGCAGAAAAGTCCGGAAATAAACAGGCATATCATCAATATATTTTTTGCTTTCATCACGTTTCTCCTTATTTTGCTACGGGTATATAATGCGAATCCTTGATTTCTCCAATCACGATGATGCTGTGCAGACTTCCTATGCAGTCGATGTTTCCCAGGGTGTTGAGCATGAAGTCCTGATAGGCTTTCATATCCCGGGCATATACCTTAATCTGGAAGTCATAATCGCCGGTGGTGTTGTAGCACTCCGTTATCTGGTCGATGGTTTGCACGGTATCCATGAATTGCTGAATCAAATCGTGGGTGTGCTGCTTGAGCCGGATATTGCAGAGCACGATTACGTTGTGCCCCAACTTGTGATGGTCTACGATGGCTCCATATCGCTGGATGTATCCCTCACGTTCCAGCCGCTTCTGCCGCTCGAAGGTTGGAGAAGGGGAGAGGTGTACTCTTGCGGCAAGTTCCTTTACGGTGAGTCGGGAGTTCTGCTGCAGTAACTTCAGTATTCTGATGTCTGTTTCATCAAGTTTTTCTTCTGTTGTCATTGTTTCTTTATTTCTGTTTTTACTGATTCTTACAGAATAATATTCTGCTGATTTGCTTAATTCGCTGCAAAGATAGTATATTTTTCTGAATTACGGAGAATATTTGGCAAATAAAATTCTTCTTCTTACCTTTGCACCCGCAATTCCGGATGCAAAGCGTCATTCATCGGTAATGACAGGATAAAGAGTCATTCACATCAAATAATAATAAGGAGATAAAAATATGAGCAACGTAAGAAATATACATTTTGAGGCAGTGGGCAGCTATTTGCGCCCTGCAGAGTTGAAGGAAGCGAGAGCTAAGTTTGCTGATGGCAAGATTTCTGCCACCGACCTTCGCGCCGTAGAAGACCGCCTGATTACTGAGGTCATCAGTCAGCAGAAGGCGCATCGCCTGCCTTATATCACCGATGGCGAGTTCCGCCGTAGCTATTGGCATCTAGACTTTATGTGGGGATTCAACGGCGTGGAGCATATCGAACTGGAGCATGGCTACCAGTTTCATGGCGAGGAGACAACCAAGGGTTCTATCCAACTGACCGGCAAGATTACCGGCGAGAATCATCCTTTTATCAAGGATTTCCTCTTTGTAAAGCAGTTTGAGGAGTTGGATGCCAATGGCGAATATATCTTCGAGGCAAAGCAGACGGTTCCTGCTCCGGCTCAGTTCCTTGCCGAACTGTTCCGTGGCAAGAATGCCGAGAATACCCGCAAGTTCTATCCTAACACCACCCAACTGATTGAGGATATTGCCCAGGCTTACCGCACCTTCTTCCAGGAGATTTATGCAGCCGGTTGCCGTACCGTCCAGCTGGATGACTGCACCTGGGGAATGATTGTGGATAGCGATTACTGGACGGCTAAGGTGGGCACAGGTTTCACCCTTGAGCAGGAAGCCCTGCAATATCTGAAGGTGAACAATCTTGCCATTGAGGGCAAACCTGAAGGGTTGACCATCAACACCCACGTATGCCGCGGCAATTATCATTCCTGCTATGCCACCAAGGGTGCCTACGATGCCGTGGCTCCTTATCTCTTCGCTCATGAAGATGTAGATACCTTCTATCTGGAGTATGACGATGAGCGTTCGGGTGGTTTCGAGCCGTTGAAGTATGTGGCTGATGGCAAGAAGGTGGTGCTGGGTCTGGTAACCTCCAAATCTCCGGTGTTGGAAGATAAGGCTACGGTCATCGCCCGCATCCGAGAAGCAGCCAGATATATCCCCCTCGATCGGCTCAGTCTCAGTCCTCAATGCGGTTTCGCCTCTTGCGAGATTGGTAATAAACTGACCGATGCTGAGCAGTGGGCAAAGATAGATCTGGTGAGAGAGATTTCCGAGGAAGTTTGGGGATAATGATATATTTAAGGAGAAGATGTGTTGTCTGTCATGGCTGCACATCTTCTCTTTTTTTATTTACTTTTTATCAAAAATGTTTGGTGTTTTCATGAATTACTAGTAACTTTGCACCCCGAAAATTAAAAACATCATTCATTAAGATTATCAGAGAAAATGGAATATATGTCTCAGGAAGGTTACGATGAGCTCGTGGCCGAACTTCAACACATGGTTAACGTAGAGTTGCCAGCCGTTCGCGATGCGATAGCTGAGGCCCGCGATAAGGGCGACCTCAGTGAGAATTTCGAGTATCATGCAGCCAAGCGTGAGCAGGGCAAGCTTTTGAGCCGCATCAGCTTCAAGCAGAAGGTCTTGGAGAATGCCCGTGTCATCGACAAGTCTCGCCTGAAGAGCGATACCGTTGGCTTGTTGAGCAAGATTAAGATTACCAATCTCGCCAACAAGTGCAGCATGAATTATACCATAGTAAATCCTCACGAGGCAGATCTCCATAGTGGCAAGATTTCCATCAAGTCGCCTATCGCCAAGGCCCTTCTGGGTAAGAAGGCAGGTGAAGAGGTAATGGTAAAGGTACCAGCCGGCTTGCTCAAATTCCGCCTGGATAGCGTGGAGTTATAATGTTTAATTTAAAAGGAAAACTCCCGATAATTTGAAACTGATCAAACTATCGGGAGTTTCTCTTTTTATTCTAATATTTTTCCAGAATCTTATTCAGTAAGAAGGTGGCATTCTGGTTTCTTGCCACGCCCTTCTGTATCTTATAAGTATAGGTAACATCTGTGCCTAAATCTATCTCGAAACAATAGTTGTGGAATTTTCCTGATGCATCATTTTCCATCTTGGAGAGCTCCAGATCGTGGGTAGCGATGATGCCGCTCACCGGCTGCTTGGCAATGGCTTCGAGGAACTTTCTCGAACCATTCAGCTTATCCAATGAATTCGTTCCCTTCAGAATCTCATCCAGAATAATCAGCGTTCGGAGTGGCTCCTTATTGTCTTCTCCACTTTCCTTGCAGCACTTTCCCTCAGCACTTTCCCTGCAGAACTTCAGCAGCTCTTCCAGTCTTATCAGCTCAGCATTAAAGTAAGAGATGCCGTGCGTCAAATCATCGGTGGTTCTCATACTCGAGAACAATCTGAAACGTGAAATCTTCAGCTGATCCGCAAACACCGGCATACCCGCCATTGCCAGGATATAGTTCACGCCCAGCGAACGCAGGAAGGTACTCTTTCCCGCCATGTTGGCTCCGGTGATGATATAATAGTTGTCGTCCTTGATGGTGAAATCGTTCTTCACCGCCTTGGCACCCAGGAAAGGATGATAGAGATTCTTTCCCTCGAACACGATTTCCGGACTTCCGATTCCTGCATTTTCAGAAACATCGCTATCTGTATCTGCTTCCGGACTTCCCGAAACAAATTCCGCCTCTTCCGCCTCTGGATGATTATATCTGAAATCCGCCATCGAAACCATCGCATCCATCTCGCTGATGATATGCATCCATTCCTCCATCTTCACCATATAGGTATTCTTCCATTTCAGGAAACTGCGAACCAGGAAGAAATCGCTCAGCATGAAGGCATCGGTGAAGAAAAGACCCAGGAAGTTGCCTCTTCTGTCATACCCCTTCAATATCTTTTCCAGTTGGGCAAAGGAAGGCAGGGCATCTGCCAGGGAATTCTGCATCTCCTTGCCTGATTCGCTATGGAAATTGCGCCTGTTGATAAGCTGAAGTATCTGGGCATAGGCGATGAGCTGATGGCGAAGCTTGCCGCCATTGCTGTCTATCTTGTCAAGTGTCTGCTTGCAGACGAAGAACACCACCATGTATTGAACCAACACCCACCACAGGGCGAAATCCACCGAAACCATATCGCATATCGACAAAATCACGGAACCAACGACTCCGATAATCAGCAGCCATCCGATAACGAGCGAAACCGGAGACCCAAACCATGCCGGCACCTCCATCTTCGAAACCTTCTGCATCGCATCCGCCACCGCAGCAGAATCAATCTTTTTCATCTTGCCATTCACCATTTTGCCATCCGCAGTTTGGCTTCTGTTCTTTTCGCCAAGTGCCAGAAATTCCATTCGCCAGTTTTCGCCTTCTCCAGCCAATTCCTTCTGCAAATCCCTTCTTCTTTTGATATCTTCCATATTCAGAGGCGTTTCCCGGGTAAGATTCCAGGCGAGTGCCTCCGAACCGCCAGAAGTGATGGTTCGGCAGATGCGGTTGAACAGCGAACTCTTGCCGAAAACATCGAGGTCGAAGGAATAAGGATGCTGCGGATTCTGATAGGAATCGCCCGTCTCGAAAGGCGAGAAATCGCCCTCCAAAGCCTTGATTTCGTCCTGATAAACCTTGAGCAAAGCCGAAAGATGCTCTATCTTCTCCTTGTTCTTGTCGTCAAGTCGTCTGATTCCCAGATAGGCAATCAGGCACAGCGCCGCCCCCATCAGATAGTTCTGTGTATCCCCATCCAATGCGAAATAGCAGATCAGGAAGGCGAGGATGCCGCCAAAAGCCAGCAGTTCGCCCGTTATGAATCCCGTATTCTTACGCTTCAGGGCAGCCACCTCAGAAGCGTATCGGCTTACATATTGTTGATAATTTTCCTTGATACTCATACTTTTTCTTTATTTTTCTTTTTTGATGTGCAAAATTAGGTATAAAATCTAGATTTCCAAAATAAATTCTCTCATTTTAAGTCTTTTATACTTATATTCGTGATAGGAATCTGGCTTTTATGAACCCTTGGCAGTAAAAAGTGCTATGAAAATTTGGAGGTTACACAAAAACATCGTATTTTTGCATTAAAATAGTTTGAATAATGAGCAAGTATAAATTTAATATAGACAATTATCATGCTATAGGGCATGCTGATATCGAAATAGAGGGTATCACAGTTATCGTGGGTAGCAATGGCTGTGGAAAAAGCACTATGTCCCGTTGGTTGTATTATATCGTCAATACATTGTCTGTGTTAGACAGTTTCTTTTTCTCTGATTTCAGAGATGTGATTATCAAATCATTAGAGAAATATTCTACTGCGCTGGATGATATCTCAAATTATCTGGATGATGATAAAAAACGATTTTTTGACCATACCTTATCATTAATGACAATGGTAACATTGAGTAATGGTGGTGTGGAGAAGCTCGATTTTTATTATAAAAGAGCGATTGGTTCACTTGATGACATGCTGGTTAACTTCCTTCAGAAAGAGCAGAATCCTCAGCAGGTGCGTCGAGTGCTTAATCTTTTTGGGATTACTGAACAAAATCATGTTCATGAGGATATAGAACGAAATTCCATTCAGCTGTTTTCTGAATATCTTCAGAAATATGAAAACAACAAAAAAAATCGTCCCATCAGTTACTTGAAAGAGAAAATCGCTTCTGTATATCGGGAAAAGGATGGCTTTCCTGCCAGCATAAGCTTTAAGGAAGATGAAGTGGAATTGCTTGTTGATAGACTTGGAAAGATATATAGTTTAAATAATGCCATATATATAGGAACACCAGCAGCTATTTCTCTTCGTCAATCAGATAGGGTTCTGATGACTTCCTTGGCACATAAAGTGGTTCACGTAAATGAAAAAGGAAGTGAGATTACCGGCAAACAGGAATTACTTCATTCTATTAATAAAATGATAGATGGTTCTATTGTAGAAAAGGAAAATTTCGATGCTGTTGATTTAGTTTATCACAGCAACAATGGTAAGGATATTAGAATTGAAGATATAGCATCGGGATTCAAACCGCTGGTTTATATGCTTCGTCTGATAGAAAACGGGTGGCTGACAGAAAACACTTTGTTGGAGATTGATGAGCCTGAAACAAATCTTCATCCACAATGGGTGGTTGAGTTGGCGCATCTTCTTGTTCGCATCAACAAAACATTTGGAACCAAGATACTCATCACGAGTCACAATCCCGATATGGTATCGGCTATCAGGTATATCTCTGAAAAAGAGGGCTTGTTGAATACTACTCGTTTTTATCTGGCAGAGCAAAGTGAAGGTACAGACTCGTTCTACTATAAGAATTTGGGCTGTGATATTGAACCTGTATTTGAATCATTCAACAAGTCTTTTGATACTCTTCAGAAATACGTAGAGAACTATGGCGAAATTTAAGATTGGCAATTATCAGGGAATCAAGATTGATTGTTGGACTGCAAAAAATTTAGTCGGCTTGCATCATTTGATGAAGCAGGAGGGATGCCCAAATTCAGAAAATCTTTTCTCTGACACAGATAAGGCAATAGAACTTGATGATGTTCAGAGACGAATTTCTCAAAAACATCATGCTGATAAGAAATCTTCTGCAGATATGCTATTGCATGTGAATGATAAGAGATTACTTTTGGCCGATGCAAAATTCCGACTAAGCAATACCAGGAATTTGGATTCAAAGGAGATAGCAAAAAAGGTTAGTGAATCAAAGGCAATGGTTACTTCTAACTATTCTTTTGATAACAGTTTCTATGTTTTGCTGACAAAGAAAGCTGCAACTCCTTCCAATTTAAATAGGCTTAGAAGAAATGTAGGAAATAATCCAAATTATCAATTTATGGATGCCGTTGAATTTCATAAATTGTTCGAGGATTAATGTTTGAACTCCGTTCCTGATGTCTTGAAAACTCAGAAATGGAGTTTTTTATAACTTTTTTCAGTCGCTTATCGCCCGATACATCATGTAGTAAGCGTATATATATGCCGATGTCGTTGTTATCATACTGATGATATTCACGCAGGTGAAGGCTGTCTGCTGGGTGTTGTCTGCCAGGTAAAACACTGCTACAGGGAGTAGATTCGAGCATATCAGCCATGCGATGAAAACCAGGACAAGGGCTAAGCCCAGTTTGCGCATGTTACCTCTGTGCTTGCTGTACAGATGGCAGCCGGCTATCAGGGAGGCGATGACGGAAATCAATCCCATAGAGCTTTGTATCCAGGTAAGAATAGTTGCCGTGGGTGTTATCTGTCCGTTCTGCATCATCGTTACGAGATGAAGATTGAAGCATTGGCCCAGGATGAATGAGAGCACATAGTAAAGTACCATCAACTCGCTGCAGCGTCGTAGCAATTTTACGCCTGCCGGTAGCGTGTAGCGGAATATTCCCCATAAAGCTATAGGGGCGAGCTGCAAGACCAGTTGCTTGATGGTAACCAGGATGGGACTTATTGGAATCAGGATGGGACTTGTTCTGAAGGATAAGCCCGCTTGTCTGCAAACAGAAAATGCCAGCGAAAACAATGCGAAAATGCAATATGCATACATGGCATATTGTGCAATGCGATTTATATCTATAGAATAACTTTTTCTTTCCATAATTCTACGTATGATGATTTTATAAACAGCTTATCTTGTATAAAGCCATTGCAAAGATACGAAGTTTTTGGGAAATTCTAGCAAAATAGGTGGAAAATGTTTGGCTATGATATATACTTGTTAAAAGAATGGCAGAGAGACCGATAAAAACTCTTAAAAATCATAACGTATCTTCTTGGATATCAATGTTTGTTGCTATCTTTGCACGGTATGTACTAATAACGCTACATGGATAGATACTAATAGTGCTACATGGGTATATACTAATTGAAATATAGGTTTAATCATACAATGAATAATATGAAGTTTAATCATACAGTGAATAATATGAAGAAGATATTTTTAGGATTGGCAGCTGCACTGATGTTGACTGCCTGCAATGAGAACAGACAGCCGGAGGCAATGACCAGCGTTGACTCTGCAAGTGTGGTAACCGATTTGATGATGAGTCGCAGAAGCATCCGTGCTTACAAGGATTCCGTCATCAGCCGCGATACCCTGAACGAGATTCTGAAATGCGGCATCCATGCGCCAAACGGGCAGAACCTGCAGTCGTACGAAATCAGAGTGATAGATTCTCCTGCTCTCATCGATTCAATCACCCAAGCCGTGGTAAAGGATAATCCTAAGATAGCAGAGCGCAAGGGCTTCAAGAACATCTTTGTGAATGCTCCATGCGTGGTTTGCATCGCCTACGATACTACTTATGATATGGCGCAGATTGATTGCGGTTTGCTTGGCGAGAACATCATTCTTGCAGCATGGTCAAGGGGCATCGGTTCCTGCTGCCTGGGCAGTTCTGCCCGTTGGATACTGGATTCTCCGTCGGCCAAGCCTTACCTCGACCGCATGGCATTCTCTAAGAATTATAAGCTGCTCTACTGCATCGCCCTGGGTTATCCTGACGAATCGCCGGAGGCAAAGCCAAGACGCCAGGACATGATAAAGTTCATGGATTAAGATAAATGAAGGTTGATGTCCTGTTTCAGGAAATCAACGTTTCCCTCCATAACCCAACAAAAAAAGCATGGCGCAAATCACTGCGCCATGCTCCAATAAAAGAAAGCCTTATAGTCAAAATAGAAATTAGCGATTCTAATTCTTATTCCGGTACTAATCTTTTTCTAGTACTTTGCATTCTGAGGGTCAAAGTTGGTCCAACCGCTCATCCAGTTGTTGTTGCCATCGAAGGCTCCGATGTAGGTTACGGTGTCGAAACCTGTCCAGCCGGCGAAACTTGCGGCTCCAAGCAACGGACTGCCGGCGATAGGAGTATAACCGTCTGCGCCAACCAATGAAACCCAACTGTCAAAATACTTGTTGCTTGGCTCTGAGAAGAAGAAGGTATTGCTGTATGACTTCTGATTCTTGTCGAGATCCTTCTTGTTGGCTGCATCATAGAGGTAATCCTCATACTTCTTGTTGGCATCAGTACCAACGGCATCCATACCTGCGAAATATACATTCTGAAGCTTGAATTTGCCTTCCTTGGCATTCTTCACGGTTTCACCCTTCTCACCATCAACAATCAAACCGATAGGCCAGCCTAAGGCCACTGAGTTGATGCAGTTTAGGTTAGAAGAACGGCGAATCTGCATGGCTGACTGGAACTTGCCGAGAGCTGAACCGTTGTTTGGATTGTATGCTCCGGCAGTAATATAATCTGTGATGTTCTGGAACTTATCATCCAATACCTTAGGACCTACAAAGGTGATGTTAGAGAAGGTTGCCTTGGTACGAGGATCCACGGTAGCACCATCGGCGCAGTTGTCGCTCTCGAAACCGTTGCTCTGAGAGGTGTCGGCTATCTTGCTGTCGCGCAGAGAAAGACCATACTGCACCTTTCCTGAGAAACCGTTATCTGTATCGAAATCATCATCCCAGCCCTTGTAGGCTACGAGATACTTGCAGTTTACTGTACCGCCAAACCACTCGAAGGAATCATCATTGGAATAAGATACCTGAACGTGGTCAATCTCTGTGCCTGAACCTACAGAACCGAGAGTCAAACCATTAATCTCCTTATCCTTCTGGAATGGATAACCGGCAAACTCGATGCGTACATAACTCAAGGCTCCTGAGTTGTCAGCATCATCTGCGCCACCATGCTTGGTACGAGGACCACCCTCTATCTGCTGCTCAGTCTGGTTGTTCTTAGCCTTGCCGCAGAGAATGATGCCACCCCAGTCGCCAGGCTTTCTGCTGCCGGCAGCCTCTTCAGATGTAAAGACGATAGGCTCTGTGGCTGTACCCTTGGCGATGAGCTTGCCGCCACGCTCTGCGATGAGTGCCGCCTTGGTTTGCTTGTCGCCCTTGATAATCGTTCCCGGTTCGATGGTAAGCTCAGCACCATCTGCAATATATACCCATCCCTTGAGGAGATAAGTGCCTTTCTTTAAAGTCTGCTTGCCTGTGAAAACGAATTCCTGGTCGCCGTTGCCAATCTGTGTTCCGTTGGCGTTTTCCTTGTCATCTGTTCCGAAGAGGATGTGGTCGCAAGCCTTCAAGCCGCCATTGGTTGTCCACTTGTAAACTACTTCTGATCCAGGATTTGGAGAAGGAGTTGGATCGTCATTGTCACTGCTGCAGCTGCTCAACATGGCAGATGCTGCGAGGATGCCCATGCATCCTAAAAAATACATCTTGTTCATCATTGTTTCCTGTTTTATTAAACAAACATCTATTATTATCTTTCTTGAAATTCTACGGATAGTCTCTAAAATTTATAGATTGCCTGCAAACCGATGTTTCTACCCGGCTTGTAGCATCTTGCTATTTCTTCTACTTCCTTCTTGCTTCCGTCGCTATACGTTACATCAGCAAACTGCTTGTAATATATCTTTTCAGCAAGAAGATCTCTTACGTTGAGCTTCAGTTCCAGATGTTCGCCGAATTTCTTAGCCAGCGAGAAATCGATGGTGTTGCGAGGCATCTCGTAGCTGTGAGGCACTCGGGAATTGGAGTCATCGCCTGTGCTCCCCTCGCTTCTGCCCACACCGATGATTCGCTTGCCTATGCGGTTGTAGAGCAGGGCGATATCCATCTTTAATGGCGCATTCTTATAGAAGATGCCGGTGTTGATAAGGTATGGCGACTGACCCTGCATCGGTCTGTCTTCTTCCTTCGCTCCCTTCTCAAACTGAACCTTGCTCTTGATGAGGGCACCGTTAAACGACCAACTGAAATCCTTCAATCCTATGAATCCGAGATTCTTTCTGATATCCAGCTCCACACCATAGTTGTTGGCACTCTTTGCATTCTTGTAAGAGTAAATCAAGTCAGTGCCACCAGCCACCGTATAGGTCCACTCGATAGGAGAATCGAAGTGCTTGTAGAAGACTGCCAGCGAAATGAGCTCTCCACGGGATGGATACCACTCATATCGCAGGTCGAGGTTATCGACATAACAGTTCTTCAACTCAGTGTTTCCCTGCACATTGCTGGCAAGGTCGAAGTCGTAATACACCGACGACGATACTTCACGGAATTCTGGGCGGTTAATACTGCGGCCATACGAAAGTCGCACCTGGTGCTGGTCGCTAATCTTATATGTTGTATTGAGAGATGGAAAAACATCATCGGTCTTGTAATGACGGCTCGATTCACTCTTCTCGTAGTCACGGGAATTGGAGATGAGTTCCATATCATTATGCTCGAAGCGGACACCGGCGTGGATGCCGAGTTTGCCAAAGGGGAGAGACAACGCCAGGTATCCGGCGCCTAAGGTGTTGTGTCCGCGGTAGTTATTGCGCATCTGCTTTTCCTCCAGAAGATACAACTTGTCGTAACCCATGTTTGCCTCGCTGGAGAGCAGGGTTGGGATGTCGCTGTGGCGGAAGTCGGATGGCATGTTGTTATCTGAAACATTCCAGTTGTAGATAAAGTTGCGGGTCTGGTATTCTCGGCTGCGATACTCCCCATAGGCACCCACCTGCAAGTCTGGCTCAAAGTTGCCAAACTTGAAGTGGTGCTTGTCATTTACACCAAGAGAGAGAATGTGTTCGTCGAGTTGAGTCCACTCGCGGGATATGTCGTTGCCGGTGCTCAGGGCATAAACGCCCGATTCAAGAGCATCGTCGATGAGGTATCTACGACGGTCAGGCAAATGACGGTTGGCATACGCATACCCGATGCTCCAGTCAAGGGCATCGCTAGTGAAGGTGTGCTTGCCGGTAAGCTGACCGTTATATGTAGTTCGACTGCGGTAGTAATACTCTGCGCTTCGCTCCAGGTTCGACTGGGCGCTCACGCCATCACGCCAGGTATATCGGCTGGTAGCCAACTGGTTGAAGATGTTTTTGAGCTGATACTTGTGATTGCCGTCCTTGGAAAGGAAGGTGAAGTTGAGCATCGCTCCGAGTCTCACATTATTATTATACTGGTCGTCAACAGAGTGACGGAGATAGTTCGGCTTGTCATTTGCCGCATCATAGATGCCATAGAGGTTGTTCTCCATGTTCTCGTAGGTGCGGTATTCGTTGGTATAGTTCAAAGCAGCGAGCATGCCGAGTGTTCTTCCGCCGAGCATCCAGCGCTGGTTCAGGCTGGCCGCCAGTTTCAAGTCGCCCAAAGGCTTCCTGTTCTTCACGAGCCAATCGTTGTTAAGCCCATTTCCCAGGAGCGAAGTAGCATAATCGCCCACCGGTTTTCCGTTGGCATTGAGCTGCGGATTCAAGGCAGCATGGATGCCTCCATTCAGGCTTCTCAGTCCATTGTCGAAACCCAGGAAATCTGTTCCGGAACCTTTCGAGTAAGAAAAATTCTGAAAGGCAGAAGATGTATTCCAGTTTCCGCCCACGGCGATGTTGAAACTGTTTTCTGCCGGAATCTCCTTGGTGTTGACGATGATGAAACCGCCCGAGTAGTCTGCGGGATATTCAGCCGTTGGCGACTTCACGATGGTAAGGTTGTCAATCTGCGAACTTGGGATGATGTCGAAGGAGAATGCTCTGGAATCAGCCTCAGAACTAGGCACTGCTCCTCCGTTCACCCACACATTGTTATAACGCTGCGACAAGCCACGAACCATCACGAATTTATCGTCGATGAGGCTCACGCCTGGCACTCGGCGTATCACCTCACCCGCATTCGTATCCTGAGTTCTGGATATTTCCTGTGCCGAAACATTACTCACGATGACGGGACTGTTTTTGGCCACCTGTATCATTGCCGCATCCGTATTACGCCTTTCCACTGCGGTAACGGTCACCTCCTTCAGCTGCTGTTCATCAGGTTGCAGCGCGATCACCTGGTCTGCGTCCTTCGCCTGAACCCCGTCAATTTTTTGAGTCTTATATCCTACATAATTTATATATAGTGTATATTTCTTTTCTTTATCCAATCCATCGATCTGGAAGTTTCCGTCGATGTTGGTGATAGCCTTCACGTTGGTTCCATCCACAGTGACGACTGCACCGATGAGTGTCTCTTTCGATTTCTGGTCGATTACGACACCCTTAATCTGTTGCGCCCACGTTGGCATGCTAGCCGCTGAGAGCAATCCTAATACAATAATTCCCCTTTTAGCATTCATAACCTATATCGTTTGATTTCGGTTGCAAAGGTACGGTGGTTATATTACACTGGGGTTGCAATGAGGTTGAAAGGCATTGACGAAGCTGCGACAAAGGTGTTACGGCTGCAACAACTAAAAAAGTTTAAACATTTAACCCTGTATTTGGCGATAAATAAAGAAATAACTATATTTGCATCATGATTACGGAATATGGTATAGAGGCAAAGTCTAATTCTAAGATTATATCAGAATTGGGAGGACGATGCTATACATATAAACATAAAATTTTAAAGCTATGAATATGAGGAGATTTATATTTTTTCTGATTGTCTGCGAGTTCTTTTCTTTGGCATGTATTGCTGCAAATAAGACTATAAAAGGACATGTTGTGGATGAATTTGGTAAGAACGTTGAATTCGCTAGCGTATATGTAGATAGTATATATGCGGTATCTGACAAGGAAGGAAAATTTTCTCTGGTGGTGCCCGATGGTATGAAACAGGAACTTGTGATTAGTCATATCAGTTATCAGACTAATAAAATTCCTTATGATGTATATAGCAAAAAGACTTCGCTGCAACTTACGTTGAAAGAAAAGACTTGTGATTTGTCAGATATAACAGTCGTTTCCGGTAAAAAGCAGGAAAGTATTCTTGGAAAGGGAGTTCGGGCACCAGGTGATGTTGCATTTCATAACGTTAGAAACACGAAATATGAAACGGGACCCTTATTTGTTGTAAATAAAGACTATTATGTGAAAACAGCCAAATTGCGAGTGCAAAAATGTACTTTTGCTTCATGCACAATTCGTTTAATCATTTATGAAGTAAAGGGAACTGTTTTTGTGCCTGTACAGCATCGACCTTTATACGTCCGATTATCCGAAATTTCTGATAAGAAGGATTTATCTGTTTGGATAGAAGAACCGTTGAAGCTGGAGCGCAATCATAAATATTATATAGGTGTAGCTGTTATGGCAAGTAGCGGTAATGGCGAAATTCATTTTCCTGCTTATTTCAAGAAGGGCTGCGTAAGAAATCTGTGTACAGATAGGAAAAAGAATTTGCCAGTAACTTTGGGCGTTTCTCTTTATGGTATATCTGCAAAGCATCTTCAGTAATCCCCCACACGCTTACTTTTCTGTTCGTATGGGGAACGATGTGTTTGGAACTTTATGCATTTTGCCTGTTTTTACTCCTTTATCTCTTTCATGTTTGCAGGATTATAGGGAGTCAACTGCTGCATCTCCTGCTCTGTTGCTTCAGGCAAGGAAGGTATCTTGTTTCTGATGCAGAAATCGGTAATGGCGGCAGCTGATTCTTTGGGAGTAGAAGAATTCGGTTTGATGGATTGCTTCTTTTCTACATACTCCTTTTCCGTGATATATAGCTCGGTAATCACATGGATGAGTTGCTGCTGCTTGTCTTTCTTATGAGAGAAAAGATAGCTGTTGTCAGATTTCTGGAAGAGCAGGTCCTTGAAGGAATAGTAATCTTCAGGACTTATCTGGTAGGTTTCCACCACATGGTCGTAGATATCTGTCTGGGTATAACCGAAAAGCTGGTGCGTCAGATTCTTGTAGGTAGGAAGCTGGTTGATTTCTATCTGACAGATATTCCGGCTGCTGTCCGTTTGAATACTGCCTATTGTCTGCTGATTGAGCAGGACGAGTTGGGAGCCCAGTGAATCTTTCAGCTGATATTTCTTTCGATATTGCTCAATAAGTGTCTTCTCTTCCGGCCAAGGTCGGAAGGTTCCTTTGTCGCTGACCATGAATGCTCGCTTTTTGTCTTCGGAAACGAGTCGGCTGTTGTGAAGATTTCTTTTGGAATAGGCATTGAGATCCGTCTTTCCATTCTTCAGGTTGATGTAATACTCCACGATGCCGTCGTTGAAGTATTTCATTACAGAGTCGTTGGTCTGGTAACTGCGATAATATCCCTTGAGTCTGATGAAGTGAGGACGGTTCCCTGTTACGTTCACATCCTCCAGTTTCTGTATTTTTGTGAAATGTCCAGGCATCTTCTCTTCCTTGTTCTGCGCCATGAGGCAAGTTGGGAGGAAGAGGAGAAGCACAAACAGATATTTCATATAATGATGATTCATATTGGTGATGCTTTAAAAAGAATACTTAATGATGTGCAAAAGTAAGAATAATCAGTTAGATGCGCAAAGAAAATCTGTTATTATTAGGTTAAAACCGTAAGTAAGTAAACGATTACATACAATTATAATAAGGAATCGTGTGGTTATTGCTTTTCTTTTTGTATCTTTGCAGCCGTTTGGCAATTGTGAGTACCAAATCATACATAAAGGAAAAAAGAATATCTAATAATAAATAAAAAGTAATGACTACACTTACAATTTCTATTATTGTCGTTTTCGTGCTCGGCTATGCACTCATAGCTACCGAAAGCTTGACTAAGGTAAACAAGGCTGCGATAGCCCTGTTGATGTTGGTAGGTTGTTGGACCCTCTACATGATGGATCCAATGCAGTATCTCCAGTTGATGCACCCTGATTATACAGGCGGCGCTGCTGGAATGGTGGAGAAGGTGACCGGAATCATCCAGGAACATCTGGGCGATACTGCCACAACACTCTTCTTCCTGATGGGGGCGATGACCATCGTGGAAATCGTTGACCAGAACGGTGGATTCAACTGGGTTCGCAAGGTGATGAAGACCAAGTCGAAACGTGCGCTTCTCTGGCGTATCGCTATCCTTACCTTCTTCCTCTCTGCCATCCTCGACAATCTGACCACCAGTATCGTGATGATCATGATTCTCCGAAAGCTCGTCACCGACCACAAGGATCGCATGGTTTATGCATCCCTCGTCATCATCGCAGCCAATTCGGGTGGTGCTTTCTCACCAATCGGCGATGTTACCACCATCATGCTCTGGAACAAGGGATTAATTACTGCTGCCGGCGTTATCGCCGAAATCTTCATCCCGTCTGTAGTTTCCATGGTGATTCCAGCCCTCATCCTTCAGACCATGTTGAAGGGCGAACTCGTGATGCCTGAGGTTTCTGCCCAGCAGAATGCATCGGTCAGCGATTTCACCGAAGGTCAGCGCAAGGCAGTGTTCTGGTTGGGAGTAGGCGGTTTGATCTTCGTTCCTATCTTCAAGAGTATCACCCACTTGCCTCCATTCGTAGGAATCCTTCTGGTATTGGGCGTTCTCTGGACTGCTACCGAAGTTTTCTATCGCGGTTTGCATCGTGGAGCTGATGCCGAGGGTACTCAGAAGCGAGTAACCAAGTTGCTTTCTCGTGTTGATATGAGTACCATCCTCTTCTTCCTCGGTATCCTGATGGCAGTATCCTGCCTGGCTGAGATTGGCGTATTGACTGCTTTGGGTCAGGGCTTGAACGTCGTATTCGATGGCAACCACTACCTCGTAACTGGTATCATCGGTGTGCTTTCAAGTATTGTTGACAATGTGCCTCTGGTAGCCGGATGTATGGGAATGTATCCTGTGGCTGCCGCTGGCGATATGGCTGTGGATGGTGTCTTCTGGCAGTTGCTCGCCTACTGTGCCGGTGTCGGTGGTTCAATGCTGATTATCGGTAGTGCCGCTGGTGTGGTAGTAATGGGCTTGGAGAAGATTACCTTCGGCTGGTATATGAAGCATATCTCCTGGATTGCTTTTGTAGGTTACATCGTAGGTATCGTTTGCTACTGGTTCATCCGCACCTTCCTTTATGCTATCTAAAGGATAATAGTTTTCTCTTACGTGGAAAAGTTTTTTTTGAGAAAAAAGTCTCAAAGTCTCATTTTCTATTGAAAATACCGACTTAAAGACTTGATAGATAATAAGATAAAGAGAATGAGACTTCTCGGTTTTGATGCCGAGAAGTCTCATAAAAGTCTCATAGAAGTATCATTATTTTACTTTTTCTTTACAAGATACTTCATACCATCTGCAAATCTCTTGTGTTTTAACTCACTCATATTCGCCAGTTTTCTGCCGAATCCCATCAAACTGTTCACCTTGAGCGATGAACCTATCTGCTTTTTCAGATAGTCGAAAATCTCGGCGGCAGTCAGATATTCACCCTCTTTCTCATTCTCAACCAAATCAAAATAGAGCTGGAAATACTGGTCTATCGGCTCAGCCACCTCAAACTGGCAGTTGTTCTTCATGATCAACTTCACCTGTTCCGCATCAAAATAACTCTTCTCGCCATTGTGCAAAGCAGTCAGCGCCTGGGCGAAAAGTTGCTGATAGTTCGGACGCACGCTCACATCAATCGGTCCCGTCAGTTCCACTCCGATGAATCTTCGGTTGCCGGATGGGTCGGTGAGAATATCCGTGATGTTGCTCGTGGCGATGAACGAGGCGAGACGAGGAAATTCCATGACATGACTGCCATACGGAGGCTTGTATTTCAGCGTAGGCAACTGGATGAGATTCTTCAGAAATCCCTGCTGCACCTGTGGCGAAATCTGGTTGAACTCATCGAGATTGATGACCATAAATTGCGCCATCGCCTGATAAACCTGACGTTTTTCTGACAGAATCAGATTATCGCTATATCCCCATTGCAGCTCCGGTGGTAACAGCCGGCGACAGAAAGTACTCTTGTTGTAACCCTGCTTGGAAATGAGAAGCGGAGCCACCGAGTTGCCATACTGGCGATGGGTAAAGCCGCGCCACTGGTCAACCATGCCCAGAAACCAGGTGTAGAACCAGTTTGCCCAGTAAGGATTGTTGGTAGGAACCGTACGAGCCAAGGCACGTATATGGTCCTTTCCGTCCCATTTGTCGTAGCATTGGAAGAGATATTCATCTATCGGATTATAATTCTTGATATAATCAGACTCCAGAAAATTCCTGACATCCTTGATGCTCACTCGGATATCGGCAAGCTGCACCTCCAGCGTCATGCGCTTCTGCACTCTCGGATCTACGGGCTGGAAACCATACCAACCCTTCTCCTTCGGCATGTATTCCACGAATTTCATCACCGTGTTGTATCTGAAGTTATATTTACTTTTCAGCAGCTGCATCATGCTCATGATATTCTCGCGAACGCTGTTCTTGTCAACTTTCTTTTCTTCTTCCGAAGTATCGGAACCAGGAATCATCTGCTGATTATCTTCCGTGTTGAAAGCCTGGTTCTGAGGGTGCATGTTGCTGTTAATTTTCATTGCTACCGCCTTACTGTTGAAATAAGGTTTCGCATCGAGCGTCATCATAAAACTGTTGTGCATCGAAGGCTCAAAAGACAGGTTTGCGCCCGCTTCTATAGAAGGTTTCGGTCCGTCTGTGAGCACCGAAGCCTTGGCAATCGCCTGATATACAGGCAGAATCTGCTGGTAAGCGATGCGGTACAGTCGTTCGGCATCCGCCTCCTCAGCAGGCAGCAAGTCATCTTCATTGCTGAATTTCACCAATACGATAACCGACTTACCATCAGCACCTTCCAACGCAGCAAAGGTAGAAGGCAGCATGGCAACCGAGCGCTTCACGCCCTCCACGCCGTCTGCATCCGTAATGTTTCCGAATTTCAGCATCAGGATACCATTGCAAGCCTTCATCTTCAGGTTGTTGTTTTCGTCTTTGGCGAATTCAGCAGCGGGGTAGATGTGCATCCATGTTGGCATATCCTTGTAATACTCGTAGTTGTTTTCCATATGGGGCACATATTCACGGAAATGGGTAACAGTATTCTTGCTGTCATCCTTAGCGATGCGCTCCAGCAACTTCTCCATCGTCTTGGTGCTGACGAGGAGCTGCTTCTTGTTGTTTGTATGAACGATTGTTACCTTCATTGAATATATTGATTAGAATGTTTGTTTGTTAACTGTTAACCATAAACTGTCAACTATAAACTATAAAATCTTATCAGTGTTGCCCAAAGTTTGGTTGGTAAATTGGGCACTCGTTTCCCATTGTACGGGCAATGGCTGCCCGTCACTTGTTCTCTGGTAGCCCGTCACGTGTTCTCTGTGGGACCGCTTAAATGGCATGGCTGGAACATTTGGAGGGCAGAGAAAAAGATTAGCTTTTAGTGAAATCAATCTCTTCTGAGAAATGGTCGAATTCAACATCTTTATATCCGTATCTGGCGAAGAGCTGTTTGATATATGCCTGTTGTTCCGGCAGGAGTTTCAGTTGTCCCAGTTTGTAACGGTAGTATTGTCCTTTGCTGCCGAGGTAGTCTCTCATTTCAGCGCGCAGTGCAGGAGCGTCTTTCACTTTCATTTCGGCAAAGAGTTTGTCGAATCCCCATGCCATTTTCACGACACGCAGCGGAGCAAAGTACTTGCAATTCCCGTTTTTCAGGGCATTTGGGAAGATGGCATCCCCTCTATCAGTCTTCTCGTTTTTGTAGAGACCGGATAGATAGTGGATACATTTGTTTTTCATCGGACATGGTTCGGTGAAACAGTAGGTGATGTTGCTAGGTACGTTTCCGTACTCAAAAGCCTTTTTCAGTAATTCCTTTTCATCCATGTTTCTTAAGTATTAAGAATAAAACATTCTGTTTTACTAAACGCAAAAACATCCTGTTTATTGCCTTGCAAATGCTATTATTATCACTTCATAAAGCATTTTTTTTTTCGATGCAAGCAAGAAATCATGATACTTCTCGCTAGTTTATGATACTTCGATGATACTTCTCCCTTCATTTTCAGAGAAGTATCATTTGTGATAAAATTCTGTGTATTAAAGATATAACTCTTATTTTATGTCTAAAAATGAGACTTTGATACTTTTTTCGTGAAAAAAGATTTTTACGTGCGTATATTTGTTGGTTCTTTGTCGCTTGCGTACTTCCTTCTAAATATCATTATAGCTTCATCCCTTTTGTTGGAAGAATCATGTTCCGCAAATAGCTCTCCTTTTTACGATAGTGTCCCCTCACATAACTTTTTTCGAAACTTTTTAGCTAAAAGTTTTGTTGTTTCGAATAACATTTGTACCTTTGTAACAACATACTCACCCCCCGCTTCCCTTTAGAACAGCGCGCTCAGGGTGAGTCTTTTTTGTTCTTTTTGCCATGTTCGGTGTTTAGCTATTCGATAAATGCAGAAGAAGATAGATCTGATATTGACAAATTTGTACTCAACCATATAATAATTGGTAAGTAATGACCGGAAAGATTGGAAGAAAAAAGGTATTGAAGTTTCGCGACTTCCCAACACGCCTACATGGCGAGGTATTCTTTGTAGAGAATGGGTATGATGAAAAGTTGAACCTTTCCATCATCAACCATCTCCTGGATATCAACAACTTGTTTATCAGCAAGTCTATTCATTTTAATTATTTCCCATTTCTGGGTCCTCATATCAGGAAGACAGCTCTCTACAGCTATCCTGCGATGAATAAAGAGGATTTGAACATCTCTGTTCCTTCCGATTTGCTGTTGTCGCAATTGGTAGAAGAAAAGAATAAGGAGAAATTACATCCTAGCATCTTACAGCTAGACCATGAGGAGGATGGCATATATTATGTCAATTCCTATTCTTTGTCTATAGAGGAAGATGAGGATTTTATGCCATTGATGCAGGCTGCGTATGATAAGTTGCCGGATTGCAATGTAATGTTCAGCTCTGTCGATGATTTTCCATACAGTATATTTGATCCGACACCGATTCCGGCAGATGAAACATTCAGCTATGATATCAGGCAGAAGATGAAGGAGGTGTACCGACAGGTACAGGACTTACGCCTTGGCGGAGTAAGCGATTGGGTGCTGAAGCAGTATCTCTTTCCACCCAAGAACCTGAGTAGAATGGTCATCACGGAGAATTACGATATCATACTGCCCGACTATCATGATATGACTATCAAGATGGAGCCATTGGTAAAAGCGGTGTATATTCTCTTTTTGCGTCATGAGGAGGGAATCCTTTTCAAATGTCTGTCGGATTACAGGGAAGAGCTATATGATATCTATGTGGATATTCGCAAGAAATCGAACAACAACGGGGCACATCTTTCGGAAGAGAAGATTCGCCAGAGCATTGAAGCCCTGACGAATCCGTTGTCTAATTCTATCAATGAGAAATGTGCCCGTATCCGCCAAGCTTTCACTCTCCAGTTTGATGAAAGTCTAGCCGGGAGTTATTTCATTGATGGCAATCGTGGCGAACCCAAGAAGATACCATTGGATAGAAAGCTTGTGGAGTGGAAGTGAATTTTCTTAGGTATTCTTCCTGTATAACAAATAAACTCCTATGGCAACCCAAACGCTCGGTCCGAGGTTTGGGTTGCCACGCATAATGATACTGATAAAGCCAATTACTCCAATCAGAATACATGCCCATCCCCAAATCTTCAACTTAGTTCTTCTTTTCAAGCTCATTTGGCGTTTTCTTCTTAGAGCATAATACGACAATGAGACCAATCACCACATTGATGAGTGAGATACCAAAAGCCCATCCGAAACCAATCTTTCTGTTTCTTCCCAGGCAACCAACGCCGAATGCTAACGCAACGGCAATCACGAAAAAAAAGAGTCTTTCCATATTCCTATTATTTTTATTGTTATTTTGGCTGCAAAAATAATAAATGGTGGTAGATGCTGCAAATGTTTAGGCTCCACAAGGCTTGTGGAGGTAAGTTTTTCCCGAGTTTGTGCATCTGTTTACAAAAAAAGAACTAACTTTGCCATCTCATAAAGTATTAATTTAAAAAGGTTATAACTATGATGTTACCAATTATTTCAGTATTGATAGGCATAAGTTTGATGTATTACATCCGCCAGAAAAGAGCAGAAAAAGAGATGGATGAGATCGTTAGTTCTATCTCGCCATCTAATGATAGCAATGAGAATATTGGTACTAGAGACTTGTGTCTTGAGTTGCTCCGGCAGCTTAATTGTGAAGTTCGTGTCGAGCACGATGATATTTACTTTACGTATCAAAATGAGAAGTTTATGATAGAGGCTTCAAACGACTCTGCCTTTATTACAATTTGGGACCTTCATTGGGATATGGTGGATTCGGAGAAACTCCAAGATGTAGAGAATATGAAAAAGGCTGTTAATCGTACTAATCATTTAGTGCATAATACAGTCTTGTATATTCTGTATGAGGAAGAAAAGTCTTATTATATTCTGTCTAAGTTACAATGTTTGCTAATGCACAATATTCCAAACACAAAAGCCTATCTTGCTGCGACTCTTGATGACTTTTTCAGAACCAAGCAATGTTACTCCCAGGTTCTTGATGACATAGGCAAAGAGGGAGCGCAGATATAAATGCTGTTGTAGCTGGTGTTATCTTGTAAAATGAAATAAACCAGTTTCGTTGTTTTATAAGTTGTGTTCCCAACAACAAGTCGGTAAAAATCGAAACAACAACGACTGGGGCGATTGCTGTATCTGTTTCAGCATTGCCCCAGCAGACTTTATTAGATATTATTATTCGAACCATAAACAAACGTTAAAATATTTAGTTTTCTCTACTTTTCTCCTTATTTTCTTCTTTGGTCTAATTTAATTTTATTATTTTTGTAGTTAAATAACGGCAATTCTATAAAGTAAAGACCAACAGGTTTTATCTAATTCTTTAACGAAAATGGAAGATTCTGCCAATCAGTCTCTTATGGCTGATGCTTCATTGTATAATGGGCAACCTACTGACACAGGTTCATCGTGTCCAAGTGCAAGACTTACCTCTTGTACGCCCTCCATCCAAAATAACCAGGATGGGGTGTCGGTAGAGAACGTGCTTGATGCAAACAAGCAATGGTTCGTGCTACGAGTTTCGTATGGGCGAATCATCAAGGCAAAAGCATTTATTGAAGCTAAAGGATTGGAATGCTATGTTCCTTTGCGATATAAAGAGGTAAGGAAGCATGGGAAGAAGAGAATCATTACAGAGCCTCTACTCTCCTCATTCCTCTTTGTTTATGCTACAGCAGAACAAGTAGAAACCTTGCTTCACGACAACAATGTTGTGGCAAATGAAAGCAGAGCCTTGCTCAGCTATTACTTTGATCACACAATTCATCGTCAAGACAATCCTGATTGCAATCCTCCACTCACCATTCGAGATAAAGCGATGAATAACTTCATCAAACTCACATCCATTAAGAATCCGCATATAATTCCTGTAACTTCTAACAACATTAAATTCAAATTAGGAGATTATGTTGTCGTGACAGAAGGTGAATTTAAAGGTGTTCATGGTAGAGTGACTCGCATTGCGGGGCAGCAACGTGTGATAGTGGAGTTGTTTGACGGCTGTCTGGTGGCAACAGCATATATACCAAAAGAGGCAATGGCGTTCAAGGATAGTCTTAATCTTTATAAATAATTCTTATATAACCATAGAAAGTTCAAATGATAAGATGAAATCTTAGTTGTGCTTTTTTATATCATTTAGAAATTAAAATGAGTAGTGAAGTTACAAATATTAATGAGCACAAGGTTGTTCTTCCGACATGGTTGGACACCTTAATATTTAATGATTTGTCGGCAAACTATTGTCGACAAAATAAAGATATGGTAGTTCTTGAGTGGAATTTTGACGACATAAAAAAATATCTGGGAACGTATTTTCCAAGAAGTTATGCCGAATCTTTTTGTATATTCAGTAATTTCTTTTCAAAAGAGAAATATGTGTATGAGAATTGTCAAGAGCTATCTATTTTTGACTTTGGTTGTGGTACTGGTGGTGAACTAATAGGTTTCATTATAGCTGTTACAAAGCAGTTGCCCAACATAAAGAAAATTACGATAAGAGCATTGGATGGAAATTCGTATGCATTGAAGTGTCTTGAATGCATATTAGAAAAAACTGCCCAAGTCTTATGTTTAGATATTGAAAGCAAGTTGATACCTGTCATTATAGACGATTTCTATGACATGCAGGTTGTTGAACAGATAATTACACAGTCGTATGATTTTGTTATTTCGTTCAAAGCAATATGTGAATTTGTTACGAAACAGCAGTTTGAACAACAAAATCCTTATGAGCACATAATAAATGTATTTATGCCTAAGTTGTCATCTAAAGGTGTTATTTGTTTGGCTGATGTTACTTCATTTAATGCTGTATCACATGACTGGTTACCAGCAATGTTGGACAACGCATCTAAAGTCTGTAATGTAGATATTTTATATCGAAATGGAGGATTCAATGAAGATTACTATATTTCACATACGCATCACAAAAACGATATAAGTAAAATCGCATGGAGAATTTATAAAAACAATAAAATGAAACATAAATGAAAAAAGATTGGATGATTAAAGAGTCTGAACTTGATGAGGATCAGATAAAAGTGCTTATGGCAACACTTGATAAATCATGTATTGTTGCAGGATGCGCTGGTAGCGGTAAGTCTATTTTGGCACTGATTAAAGCCCAACGTATCCAAAAGGAACGTGGAAATAACTATAAAGTCATAGTGTTCACGAAAGCTCTGTGTCATTATATGAACACAGGCAGAAAAGAACTTGGCCTTCGCAATGAGTTTTACTACCATTGGCAGTGGAAAAATCGTATGAACTGTTCCCCTGCAGACTATATAATAGTAGATGAGATTCAAGATTTTGATAAAGACGAAATAGCAGAATTCATTTCAGCTACAAACAAGAATTTCTTCTTTTTTGGAGATACAGCCCAGTCTATATACGAAGGACTAAAATCCACTGTTCCTGTCGATGATATTAGATTGGAAATGTCTTTACCCAGCTCAAAGGCAAAGAACTTCGAGTTGTTTCGAAATTATCGTCTTCCATTGCCCGTAGCTAAAGTTGCATATAAAGTAGGAGTAGATGTTGGAGCTTTTGATGAAAAAACATACAAAAGCACAGAAACGAAAATGCCAAAATTCATCAAATATGATAGCCAAAAAGGGCAAATAGAAGCTATTCATAGAATAATTAAGAAAAACAATCTTGAAGATGTTGCCATATTGTTACCTCATAACGAGGATGTAATTAATATACATAGACAATTAACTGCTCTTGGAGGAAATTACGAAATGAAATACAACGACAAAGAAGATTGGAGAAACAACAGCATAGATACATTAAACTTTGATTCTACAAATCCAAAGATTATGACTTATCATAGTGCTAAAGGACTCCAGTTTGAAGCCGTTTTCTTGCCATTCATTGAAAAATTTGAAGAGATTGATGAGCATGGGAAATCTTCCAGAAAGGCTCTGTATGTAGCTATGACAAGGACATATAGATATTTGTATGTTATGTATACAGATTGCTTACCCTCTCCTTTATCTTATATAGATAAGAATTTATACAAAGAAAATGAAGTTGACACTGTTGAAGATTGGTAATTATGAAATTATATATTCCGACAACATCTTTGAATTTTAATAATATCCTTTCTACAGAAAGCATATCGCCAAAAGGCTTTTATGCTTCCCGTGGTTTTGGATATTCCCGTTGGTTCTCAATTCCTGAGAATAACCTTGATGGAGCAATTCTTCTATATGAATCTCCTGCAGTACTTGTTCGTCCAAAATCTGATTTAGAAGACCATCCTCTTTTAATTGAGATAGAGACAGATGAAGACTTTCCAGTTGTAAAGGAGGGTATTAGATATTCTAAACATTCTATTTACCTGAATCCTTGGAATACGAGATTTATTTTCCAAAGCGAGAAGGACAAAACTGTGGCATATTCTCTTTCTGACAGTAGTTTGGAAACGAAGATGCTTCGTCTTTATAATAGCAAAGTTATAGTTTCTCCTGTACAAGGTTCATTCCCAACTTTGGAAGGTGTTTCCATAGATTTTGCCATGGAGGATTCTTGTGTTGAGCAAGACCGACAAATAAATAAAATTAAAGGACTTCTTTATGGCTATTATATAGGAGCTTGCTTGTCTTCATCAAAGGATGATGTTGATCAACTTAATATCCTTAAAGAAATTCAAAACATCTTTGCGGCAGTTGTATCAAGTGTAGAAAAGATTCCTTCTAATATCCAAATGGAAAGGTTGGAACACCTATTTACATATTATGTAAAGAAAGAACCTCTTTATCAAGAGTTATTAGTCGAAATCGGGAGTGTAGAAAAAATAAATCATGTTCTTGCAATTCTTCAAAAATATGGCATAAAAGTAACCATGTTTGATTGGAGAAAAATTATAAGAGATCTTCAATATGATTCAGATGGACCAAGCTATGCAATTTCTTGGGTAAAATCAGAAATTAGTAATTTGCGAAAAAAAATGGCTTCATATAACATTCTATTATCCCCTGACGCAGAGGAAATAATCACAAGTAATGGCAAGATTTCCAAGGTTTCATCAATTGTGAACAATGAAGAAAATCAACTTTATATTTCATGGGTTAATAACGTACTCATTAATTTTAATGGGAAAGTAAGTTCTGCAAGTGCTGAACTTGCTGATGCGATAACCAAGTCTGCCATTGATACATTGGGAGATAAGTGGGCTAATTCGTCAATTCGAACATTCTTAAATCAATTGAGAAGACATGTAAGAGGAGAGGAGTTTACCCAGCCTTGGGATAATGGAGTTTTGTCATCTATTGCAGCTGTGATTTCTAAGGGGGACGATTGGGAAACTTTGTTAAGTTTTATGCAATCAAAACGCATGACAGATTATCGCATTGCTTTCTCATTTTATGGAATGTTGAATGGCTTTGCAAATCTGACTCGTGATTTTACAGATATACTACTTAATCAAAAGAGCATTTATGTTGCAGAGATATATCGTGAATTCTATGGACAACTTCACGGAATAACAATTGATATTAACAAAATGTCAAACATTGAAGTTCCAAAAGTAAAACACGAGGAATTTATTAAAAAGCATCATGAAAAGCTTGTTTCAACGCCTAAGGAGTATGATGGAGATAATGTTTTAAGAGAACAGCAATGCAAAGAGATATGGGAATTTTTCAATAATTCACCTGCTGTCCCGAAAAGTGGTAACAAAAAAGAAAAATTAAAAGAAGGCTTACACCTGTGTCTTAAAAGATATGCTGGAGAAATATGCCTTTCTCAATTCATTATGGATTTAAACGACTTTGATGAATATGGTTGGAAGAAATCTAATAAGCCATGGAAATCAATGCAAGAACGTTTCTGTCCAGATTTTAAAGATAAGGTGGGGGGAAAAAAGAAAAACAAGATAATAAAGAGTCCGAGCCCTTCTTTGTTTGACATAGCAAAGGATAAAGATAGAAATGCGACTTCAGCAGATAAAGATATAATTGCATCTATAGAAAATTCACCAAATGATGGAACTGTTATTAAAAGAACTATTCTTCATGATGAAGATTTAGATATTTTCATAAGTAAACTCGATTATCTAAGTGATTATCAGAAGAGACAGATTGCTTTCGCAGTTAAACGTGTTATAATTCAGCATTCACATGATGGGCGACAATCTCTGGAAACTAGTTATGAAGATATAATATCTCACATAAAGAGATATTGTCTCGCAAAAAGTAAAAAGACAGGAACTTATTTTTGCTTACGAGGAGATAATTTGGAAGATGTTGAAGCTGTAAATAAAGTCTGTGAAGAATTAATGAAACGTTATGCCAATAAATAAAATTATAATCACGAACGATATTGGAGAGCAAGTTGAGGCTACAGCCCCGGTAATTATCTCTGCCAGTCGCTCTACTGATATACCAGCTTTTTATGCCAAGTGGTTTTTCAACCGCTTGGCAAAAGGCTATTGTGCTTGGTACAATCCTTTCAATCAGCAAAAAATGTATATCTCTTTCAGTAGATGTAAGGTCATTGTTTTTTGGACAAAGAATCCCAAACCAATTATTCCTTATCTTCATATATTGGATGAAATGGGTATTCATTATTACTTTCAAGTAACACTGAATGACTATACAAAGGAAGGATTTGAACCAAATGTGCCCTCTGTAGAAGAACGTATTGAAACATTCAAGCAATTGTCTGATATGGTTGGAAAAGAAAAAGTTATCTGGAGATTTGACCCTTTGATTATCACTCCAACTATCGGACCGCGAGAATTACTTACAAGGATATGGCATGTTGGAAACAAGCTAAAAGGCTATACGGACAAATTGGTTTTCAGTTTTGTTGACGTAAAAGCATATCGCAAGGTTCAAAATAACCTTGTTAAGGAAACTGGATTCTTCACAAAGGAAGATGTTGAGAATGCAGAAGCTAATTATGCCCAAAGAATTGAGATTGTACAAGGAGTTAAGAAAATTCGAGAAGCATGGCATGACCAAGGTTGGGATGTTGAAATGGCGACGTGTGCTGAAGATATTGATCTTGAATCCTACGGCATTGAGCATAATCGTTGTATTGATGGGGAACTTATGAAACGTATTTTTGCTGATGACGAAGAATTGGTTTACTATCTTCATACCCTTAAATGGCCTGAAAGAGATATGTTTGGTAATCTTCCACCTATCCCAAAGAAAGAAAGGAAGGTTAAGGATACTGGGCAAAGAAAAATTTGTGGATGCATGGTGAGCAAAGATATTGGAATGTATAACACTTGCCGTCATTTCTGTGTATACTGTTATGCAAACACAAGTAAAGAATGTGTGTTGAGGAATGCCCAAAAACATAACGAAAATAGTGAAAGTATTATAGACTAATTTATGCTTGAACTTGAATTACAACAATATCTCCTCAGTGAGTACCCACAAGAGAATGCTCGCTGTGAATGGAAGGAATATAAGAATCTGAAGAACTCGTTCTGCGGGGACGAGAAAGATGATGTCATCTCCTACGTGTCGGCAATAGCCAACATGGAGGGAGGACATCTTGTAATAGGTGTGCAAGATCAGTCGTTAGAAATTATAGGTACTGATACCTATAATTATGATCGCCAGAAAGCGATTCTAAGATTGACAGAACGATGTGTTAATCTTTCTGCAGAAGGACTTGATGTGGAAGAATTTATAACTGATGATACCAACAAGAAAGTTTGGATAATACATATTCCTAAGCATCGTCCAAAACTTCCAGTTTATGCCCACAATAAGGCATGGCAACGTATTGAGGATTCTTTGGTGGAGCTGACCCAAGAGAGGTTAAATGCCATCCTTGAAGAGAATAGCCCAGTTTTTGATTGGTCTGCAGAAATAATTCAAAATGCCACTTTGGAAGATCTTGATGCCACAGCTTTGGCTAAAGCTCGAACAGAATATAAAACGGTTCATCCTCGGTTGGCAGAAGAAGTCGATGCTTGGGATGATATGGAATTGCTGTGTCGTGCTGGTGTTGCAATAAAAGGCAAACTTACTCGTGCGGCTATACTTTTGCTAGGCAAAGAGACTTCTACTTATCTTATTAGTCCTGCTGTAGCAACTATCACATGGGTGTTAGTTGATGAGCATGATGAAAAGATAGATTATGAGCATTTCTATACTCCTTTCATCTTGACAGTTAACGAAGCGTTGTCAAAAATTCGTAATCTGAACCAGCGCATCTTGCCAGGTGGAACACTGTTTCCTGATGTCGTCAAGCAATATGATGAATACAGCATTCGTGAAGTGCTTCATAATTGTATAGCGCATCAGGATTATACTATGCAAGAACGTATCACTATGGTTGAAGAACCTAACTCTGTAACATTTGCTAATGGTGGATTCTTCTTGCCTGGTACTGTAAGAAATGCTATTGAACAAAATGGACCTCAGAAGTTCTATCGCAATTATGTGTTATGCCAAGGTATGGTTAACTTCAACATGATAGATACGATAGGACGAGGTATTCGCAAGGTTTTTACAGAACAGCAAAAACGCTTTTTCCCGATGCCTGACTATCAGATAGACCAAGCTAAGAGAGAAGTTGTTGTTAAAATTTACGGCAAACTTATTAATGAGCAATATTATCGTTTGTTGAAAGCCAATCCTGACTTGTCGCTTTATGATTGTATTGCATTGGATATGGTACAAAAACATGAAACAATAGATAAGGAAACTGCAGCACGATTGAGAAAGCTACACCTTGTGGAAGGTCGATACCCAAAATTATTTTTATCGGAGTATGTGGCAAAAACTGCAAATAATGATGAGTTGAAAACTGAATACATTAAAAACCGTAGTTTCAACGATCATCACTTTAGAGAAATGATAATATCTTATCTTCGTTCCTTTGGTGGAGCTACTAGAAGTGAACTGAATACTCTTATACAATCAAAATTGTCTGATGTGTTGACTGATGAACAGAAAAAACGTAAAATAGGTAATTTCCTCTCTACGCTTAAGAAAAAAGGAATCATAAAATTAACTGTTGGAAAGAGGTGGGTTTTAGACGATGTTTAGTCGAACTTAGTCGAACTTAGTCGAACTTTTAGTCGAAGTTAGTCAATCTTTAGCTTGCGTCTTTGTTATAATACTTAGAAAAACAGTTGCTAATGATGAAATCTAACTTAGTTGAACTTTTAAACGTTTAGTCGAACTCAAAATGGGATGTCAGCTTTGGAAATATTTCCCTTCTTGGCTTAGACTAAAAGTATCTGAAGGAGCATGAAAGGGAATAAGTGATGTCGTTAAAAAGTGAAGTTGTGTAATCGGTACAGCACTATTGCCAGATATGGATGAATTTACGATTTGTTGGTTGTATGAATAGAAAAAATATGGAAAATGAAACTATAAAAGAAAGATTCCTCGGCACAATCTTCGGGCAAGCTGTAGGAGATGCCTTGGGACTGAGCACGGAGTTTATGTCCAAGCAAGAGGTGGATCGTTTCTATCCTAATGGGATAGAGGACTATTCACAAATCGTGCAGGATGATCATCGACGTCGCTGGCAAAGAGGCGACTGGACAGATGATACCGACATGATGCTATGCATCTTAGATTCCTTTGTGGCTTGTCAAAAGGTAGATATTCTTGATATTGCCAAAAGGTTTAAGGAATGGATGATGAACGGAGGCATGGGAATTGGCCGGCATACTTATAATGTAATGGCTCTTGGCGACTATACTTCGAATCCACAGAAGGCTGCAGAGATTATCTGGAAAATGGGAAAGAAAAAAGCTGCAGCTAATGGAGCCGTCATGAGAACTTCGGTGGTAGGACTTATGAAGGACAATGTGGCTAATAATGCAGAGAATATCTGTAAGCTAACTCATTATGATCCTCGCTGTGTGGGCTCTTGTGTTATCGTTTCTTCTATCATACATGCTCTTGTCTTTGAAAACAGGATATTGGATTATGAAGAGGTGATTGGTATAGCCGAACAATATGATGAACGAATCGTTCCATTTGTTGACTTGGTATACCATGAAGGTCTGGATTCTTTGTGCCTGGATGATGAAAAGAGTATGGGATATACGCTCAGAACTTTAGGAGCAGCCCTATGGGCTTATTGGTATGCAACCTCGTATAAAGAGGGTGTTCTGAAGATTGTTTTATCAGGAGGAGATGCGGATACCAATGCTGCAGTAGCAGGGGCTATCCTGGGTGCTAAATTTGGAATATGCCATATTCCTGACGAATGGAAGAATGGTCTTCTCTATGCTTCTATGCTCCATGACAAGGTGCAGAATTTCTACGCAATGTATCGCTAAAAGAAAGGATTCGATAATGAATGTGATGCAATTGAATACTGATATTTATAATAGCTTGGGCGTACTTTCTAATGACGAGAGCTATTTGGAAGAAGCCCTTGCTAGTATCAATCAGACCTTTACGGAATTGAAGCTTCATCGCGAAGGAAAAATGGATTTTATTCCTGCGGAGGATTTGCTTAATGAGTTATAGGATAGAGGTTGCACCTGAGTTTGCCCGTAGATTGAAGAATTTAAGTAAGCGCAGTCTGCATTAGAGCATAATAACGCAGAATCCTGCCGGCATCACTGCCAGCAGGACTCACTTTCAAAAACCGAACCTAAAAGTCTACCTTGTAATTTCTATCTATGCAATATCTATTGTAACCTGAATAAGTCTAACAACTAAGAACTATGGCAGTAGAACAAATGGAAAAATAAAAAAATATTGAATTATAGTTAATTTGAGTTTGAAATCATTCTTATCTAAAATAAAACTATTATATTTGTAACCGATAGATACGAATCTGCATAACAAACCTAGATTCAAGAGATTATAGAATATATTATAGTAATTTTAAACAATAACATTATGAATATGAAACGACCATTTATTACCACATTATTTGCGATGTTACTGGTCCTTTTTACAGTTTCATGCAGCAGTGAAGATAAAGAGTTTGATTATGCAGCATTGCCGATGTCGGCACAGCTGTTTGTAAAGCAATATTTTGCTGATGCATCATACAGCCGTGTGGAAAAGGAGAAAGATAATGGCTTTTGGGAATATGAAGTATTGCTCAGTGATGGCTCTAAAGTGGAGTTTAATGAGAAGGGAGAGTGGACGAGTGTTGAGTGCAAATACTCTGAGATCCCTGTAGGCATTATTCCTACTGTCATAGCTGAGGATATTGCAAAGAAATATCCTGATTTGAAGCCTTACAAAATTGAAAAAGAGGTTGGCGGATATGAAATTGATATTCCTGGCTACGATCTCTATTACAGCAATAACGGTATATTCATACGTGCTGAAATTGACAAATAACAGAAGAGGGTGTGTCATGGCTTTATGACACACCCTCATGCAGTTCTGGTACTTACTATAACAGCTCTCTTGCTATCCAGGCACAGGCTTCAGCATCTATTCCGGTTCGGGCTTGATGAGGCTGTAGTAGCTGTCTGCAATCTCGCCATCCCTCACTATCACAATGCCCACCGAGCAGACACTTGTACGCTGCTGGTTGGCCGTTTCGAAATCTATCGCTGCAAAATCTTTCATCGAATTATCATTTTTGTGCCTTATATATTATGGTGTTACTCTGAGGAAATATAGGCTATCCTATTTCTCCCATCAGCCATCTTAGGGCATTGATTCTCTTGATACCGTTGTAATCGGCAGTAGGGTCTTCATCAAGTGTAAGGATATACTTAGGATATTGGTCATTGATCTGCTGCAGAGATGCCAATTCACGTTTTAAGGTAGTCTCATCTCTAACGGTAGCAGCTACCTGATAATACGTGATATTGTTTTCATCAATCGCTACAAAATCTACTTCCAGATTATCCATCTTTCCTATATATACTTTCTGCTGGCGATGGAGTAGTTCCAGATAAACGATGTTCTCCAGGATGCGGCCGGCATCGAATGAGCGGGAACCTAGGAGCATTCTTCTCAAACCGATATCTACTAGATAATATTTACCCAATGTCTTGAGCGGCTGCTTACCCTTGATGTTGTATCTTTTGGTTTCATATACGAAGAAGGTTTCGCAGAGTGCGGTCAGATATCGTTCTACGGTTTTCTGGTCTATTTTCCTTCCATCGGCAGTCATGATGTCGGCTATGCGCTTGGTGGATAGGATGTTGCCGATATTGTCGGCTGTGAAACGGATAACGCTTTCCAGCATCATGACATCGGGTAACTTCTTCCTGCTCATGATATCCTTTACTACAATGGTGTTATATACGCCATTCAGGTAGTCGCTGATTTCTGCGGGAGTATCCAGTTCAAGGGTATATGGAAAACTGCTCCTTGTGATGTAGTCTGTATAGGCTTTGGGAAGATTGTCGGTTCCTCCGATACCTTCAACATACTCTCTGAATGAAAGGGGAAGCATTGCGATTTCCACATATCTTCCGGATAGTAACGTGGCGATTTCGCTTGACAGCATATAGGCATTCGATCCCGTAATATAGAGATCTACTGTTGGCTTCAGGTTGAGGCTGTTGATGATGTCTGGGAAATCTTCCACATGTTGTATCTCATCAAAGAAGATATAAGTCATCTTGTCTTGATGAATTAATGGCTTGATATAAGCGTATAAGTTATGTGGATTACGAAGCTCATAGAAGTCGTAATCCTCGAAATTGAGATAGATGATTTGGTCGGCACTGACACCTTGCCTCTTAAGCCAGTCACGATAAATCTCCATAATGGTGGATTTACCGCAACGGCGAATGCCGGTTATCACTTTGATAAGAGACTTGTCTTTGAAAGCGATCAGTTTATTGAGATATTCCGTTCTTTCTATTCGTTTCATATCATTTCATTGCTCTTTGATTATATATTTGCTGCGAAGATACTATTTTTTTAGGATAAATCATCCTAAAAGTAGAATATTTAAGAAAGTTTTAGGATGAATCGTCCTAAAACTTTTGAAATTAGAGAAGTTTTAGGATGAATCGTCCTAAAACTTTTTGTACAATCCCCATATTTAGGTATTTCTGCGAAACCATCATTTTTAGGTATTGCAGATGATGGAAAAAGGATGTATCTTTGCACCCGAAAATAAATGTAACTAAAAGTAAGATAGACAAATGAAAACAACAATCGTAATTTATGGCTCTTCTACTGGCTCATGCCAGTCGATTGCCGAAACCATCGCCTCTAAGTTGGGCGTGGAAGCTGTAGATGTAGCTAACATCGATGACGCTACTATCACAAGTCATGAGAATCTTCTTCTCGGTACTTCTACATGGGGAGCCGGCGAGATGCAGGATGACTGGTATGATGGCGTGAAGACATTGAAGAGTGCCGGCTTGGCTGGCAAGACTGTGGCCCTGTTTGGTTGTGGCGACAGCGAGTCTTACCCTGATACATTCTGTGGCGGCATGAAGGAACTCTATGATGCTGCCGTTGAGGCTGGCGCTACCGTATTGCCTGGCGTATCTACTGACGGATACACCTATGATGACAGTGAGGCAATTGATGGCGACAAGTTCCTGGGACTCGCACTCGACGAGGTGAACGAGGACGACAAGACAGAGGAGCGTATCGATGCCTGGCTCGAGGACATCAAGCCAGCGTTATAATTTTATAAAAATATTTTTCAAGAATTGGAGAATGATGGAATTCTCTGATTCTTGGTTTAAAAACAGATAAATTCGGATAGTATGCAGCAGGAAATCGCAACACCAGTAGATTTGAAGGTTCTGATGAATCATATATATGAATATAAGAAGGGCGTGCGCCGCCTGGTGCTCTACACCTTCAACAAGAAATATGAGTCTTTTGCCATAACTAGATTAGAGCGTCAGAACATTGATTATATCATCCAGCCGGTTGGCAACGACCGTCTGAATCTCTTCTTTGGTAAGAAAGAATGTCTGGATGCTATCCGCATGATAATCACCAAACCGTTGTGCCAGCTTACGCCGGAGGAGGATTTCATCTTGGGTGCCATGCTGGGATATGACATCTGCGCCCAATGCGAACGCTATTGTGAGCGCAAGAAGAAGGTTTGCTAAGCTTTTCTTTCATCTTCGTAATGTTTTATGTTTATAAGTAGAAAGAGCGTGATTGCCGTAATGGTGATTACGCTCTTTCTGCATATTTCGGAATAATTCCTCTTTTTGAGGGCTGAAATGAAAGAAAAAGTCCTGAAAACACTACTTATTTATTAGTACTGACTATATCAATGCGTTTAACCTGATACCAACTTCTAAGTATAAAAAATGTGAAAATCACAATTTCTCGGTATTGTACAATTTCTAAATAAGTCTTACCTTTGCAGCCCGAAAAAAGGAATAGATATGAAAAAAGGATTAGGAAAAATCAGAAAGATTAAAAAGAAACACATCTTCCTGGCCTTATTGGCCGTGATTGTTCTGGGAGGTTTGGCGAAGGCTTACTCTGCCTGGGTGGGTACTACCCGCATCGCTTTCCTTAACTATCAGGCTATTGCGCTGGGACAGATTTCGCATGCCAACGACAATGCGATGATTAAACTGAGTGAGATCACAACCGATGATTTCGATCATCTGGATGATTACGATATGATTATCGTGAATGGTATGGGACTCCGAATTGACGAGAACCAGCGCAAGCAGTTGGAAGAGGCTTCCTATAAGGTGCCGACCCTGACTCATGTTGCTACCAACCCAGCCAACAATATCGTATCAGTAGATAATTTCGATGCCGATTATCTGATGCAGTACATCGAGAACGGCAGCAAGAAGAATTATCACAGTATGCTCGCTTACATCCGCAAGTTTATCGACGGAAAGAAGTTCATGGCTCCAGAACCGGAACGTGTGGATGAGCGACCAAACTATCTCCTGACTCATTTCGACCCGAAGGATGAAAAGGGCGATGAATTGGGTTTCAACAGCATCCGTGAGTACAATGCCTTCCTGGCGAAGAACGGATTATATAAGAAAGGTGCTCCTACCATCTTGCTCACCGGTTTTATGGGTGCGGCTCCTGATATGGAGAAGGCTTTCGAGAAGAAGGGATTCATGGTGTATCGCATCAACCAGCTGCAGAGCTTTATCGCCGGTCATCATGCCGACAGTATCCAGGCGAATGCCGTAGTGAATATGGCGCACGGCAGGTTGGGCGATTACTTCGTAGAGTTTCTGAAGCAGAAGAATATTCCTCTGTTCTCACCTCTTAATATCAACCGCTTGACCACCGATTGGGAGAACGACAAGCAGGGAATGAATGGCGGCTTCATGTCGCAGAGCATCGTGACTCCGGAGATTGATGGTGCCATCCGTCCATACGTGGTTTTCGGTCAGCGCATCAATAAGGAGGGCTTGCAGGAGGTTTACGGCATCCCTGACAGAATGGAGAGTTTCGTAGAGAGCGTGCAGGGCTATGTGAATCTGAAGAACAAGAAGAACAGCAGCAAGCGCATCGCCATCTTCTACTTCAAGGGTCCGGGTCAGAATGCACTTACCGCTTCGGGAATGGAAGTGGTTCCATCGCTCTACAATCTCCTGGTTCGCTTGAAGAATGAGGGATATAATGTAGGCAAGTTGCCAGCCAATCCTCAGGAACTGGCAAAGATGATCCAGGCTCAGGGTGCTGTCTTCGGAACCTATGCAGAGGGAGCCTATACCCAGTTTCTGAAGTCTGGACATCCAGCCCTGGTTACCGCCCAGCAGTTTGCCGGATGGACACAGAAGGCTTTGTCTAAGAAGATGATCAAGGAGCTGAATCAGCTCTATGGTTCCTTCCCTGGCAAATATATGGCTACCGATGACGGTAAGTTGGCGGTGGCAAGACTGCAGTTTGGTAATGTGGCTCTGCTTCCACAGGTGATGGCAGGCGTGGGAGGCGACTCCTTCAAGATTGTGCATGGCACCGACCAGGCACCTCCTTACACCTATGTTGCCTCTTATCTCTGGGCTCGTTATGGTTTCAGTGCCGATGCGCTCATCCATTTCGGAACCCACGGCTCGCTGGAATATACCCCGAGAAAGCAGGTGGCACTCGACAGCAACGACTGGAGTGACCGATTGATTGGTGTGGTTCCACATCTTTATATATATACCATCGGCAATGTGGGCGAGGCGATGATTGCCAAGCGCCGTACCTATGCCCAGACCCAGAGCTATCTCACTCCTCCTTTCAAGGAGAGCGAATTGCGACAGACCTATAAGCAGTTGAGCGATGCCATCCAGTCTTACGAAAAGAAGGCATCTGCCGAACAGTCGCTGAAAGTGAAGGCGCTGACCGTGAAGATGGGAATCGCCCGAGAACTGGGACTCGATGCCAAGCAGATGAACAAGCCATATTCTGCAGATGAAATCGCAAGAGTAGAGAACTTTGCGGAAGAGTTGGCAAACGAGAAGATTACCGGTAAACTCTATACTCTGGGTGTGCCATACGATAATGATGATGTCCGCACCAGTGTCTATGCGATGGCTACAGATCCTATTGCCTACGGAATGCTGGCAGTAGATAAACTGAAAGGTCGTGCTCAGGAGGGTGTGGAGAAGCACAAGCAGCTTTTCGACCGTCTCTATCTGAGCAAGGCACGCAATACCGTGACCCAGCTTCTGGGTTCAGCCTCGGTTTCTGATGAATACATCTGCCGTTATGTAGGAATCACTCCTGCCGAACTCCAGATGGCCCGTAAGGTAGAGGCGATGCAGGCAGCTCCGGATCCTATCCAGATGATGATGCAGATGGCAGACCAGATGGGTGGAGCGAAGGAGGCGAAGCCGAAGAGGGTGGACCACCGTACGGTAAGCGAGCTCCGTGCTGCCAAGGTTTCTCATAAGAAGAAGATTCCGCAGATGAGTCGTGAGGCTTTTGAGAAGATGGAGCAGACCGGTCGCTTCCCTGACAAGATGATGGAAGCCATCAAGAAGGGACAGAAATGGTATCAGGAGGATTTGAAGAAGGCGAAGATGGCGAAAGCCGGCAAGGGCAAAGCATCTCTGAAATCTTCTAAAGATAAGGGTATGATGATGTCGAAAGCACCTAAATATACCCGTCAGCAGATTCATCTGGCTCAGGCGATTACTACCGTAGAGCATGCCTTGCAGAATGTGGGCAAGTATTCGGAGGCGCTCCGTCAGAGTCCGTTCAACGAGATGTCTTCTCTGATGAATGCACTGAATGGCGGCTTTACCGCTCCATCTCCTGGTGGTGATCTGATTGTGAATCCAAACACCTTGCCTACCGGTAGAAACCTCTTCTCCATCAATGTGGAGAATACACCTTCGGAGGATGCCTGGGAGAAGGCAAAGGAACTTTGCGACAATACCATCAAGATGTATTGCGAGCGACATAAGGGTGAATATCCTCGTAAGGTGAGCTACACACTCTGGAGCAGCGAGTTTATCGAAACGGAGGGTGCTACCATCGCTCAGATTCTCTATATGCTCGGTGTAGAACCGGTAAGAGATGCCTTCGGTCGTGTTACCGATCTGCGTCTTATCCCATCCAAGCAGTTGGGCCGTCCTCGCATCGATGTCGTGGTTCAGACTTCCGGTCAGCTCCGCGACCTGGCAGCATCCCGTCTCTTCCTCATCAACAAGGCGATAGAGATGGCGGCAAATGCCAAGGGTGATAAGTATGACAACCTGGTGAAAGCCGGTGTTACCGAATCGGAACGAGTGCTCGTAGAGAAGGGTATGTCGCCAAAGGAGGCCCGCGAGGTAAGTATGTATCGAGTGTTTGGTGGCGTAAACGGCAACTATGGTACCGGTATCCAGGAGATGGTAACCGCAGGCGACCGCTGGGATAAGGAGAGTCAGATTGCCGAGGTCTATATGAACAATATGGGTGCCTACTACGGTGATGAGAAGAACTGGGAGACTGTTCGCAAGGCTGCTTTCGAGGCAGCGCTGACCCGTACTGATGTGGTAGTTCAGCCACGACAGAGCAACACTTGGGGTGCCTTGAGTCTCGACCACGTATATGAATTTATGGGAGGTATGAACCTCGCAGTCCGCAACGTAACCGGTAAGGATCCGGATGCTTATCTTGCCGACTATCGCAACCATAGCAATATGAGAATGCAGGAGGTGAAGGAGGCTATCGGCATCGAGGGCAGAACCACCATCTTCAATCCAGCCTATATCAAGGAGAAGATGAAGGGTGGAGCCAGCAGCGCCAGCACATTCGCAGAAATCGTAACCAATACCTACGGTTGGAATGTGATGAAGCCAAAGGCTATCGACAAGGAGATGTGGGATGAGATATATAATGTATATGTCAAGGACAAGTACAATCTCGGCACCAAGGAGTTCTTCGACAAGCAGAATCCGGCTGCGCTGATGGAAATGACCGCCGTGATGATGGAGAGTGCCCGCAAGGGTATGTGGAAGGCTACTCCTCAGCAGCTCAAGGACATCGCCAAGCTTCATACCGAGACCGTGAACAAGTATAAGCCTTCATGCTCCGGTTTCGTCTGCGACAATGCCAAGCTGCGCAATTATATCGCCAGCAAGACCGATGCTGCTTCTGCCAAGGAATATCAGCAGAATGTAGAGCAGATCCGCGATGCTGAGGCTGCGAAGAACAGCAGCGACAAGGGTATGGTGATGAAGAAGGAGACGCTGAATGAGGAAACTCAGAAGACCACCACTGTGGTGAGCGGCATCGTTGTAGGTGTCATCGTCATCGTAGCATTCGTGATGTTGGCGATTCTGATTCGCAGAAGAAGAAAGAATATGGTTGAATAGAAATGGAGACATTAGTTTTAGTAATGATGATATTGGTTTGCTTCAGTTTTGTGCTGAAGCAGACCTTCCACGGAGTGAAGGAGATTATGATCATCTCGGTGCTCGTAGCCTTCTTCGTGGGAATGACCTGGCCACTTGCCATCGAACAGTCGAAGACGCAGATTGCGGCCTGGATAGCCGACCAGAAGCTGATGCTCGATATGGCGGTGCTGCTGAGTATCGATGTGGTACTCACGATGCTTTTCTGTGTGCACCACGTAGATCTGAAGACTTCGGAACATGTGAGTCGCCGCAAATGGGTGTTCTTCATCTTCCTGAAGTACTTCCCGGGTTTGCTGGTTTTCCCAGTGCTTTTCAGTGTTCTGGTGATGACCATCTTCCTGCTTCCCGGCGTATCGTTCCAGGTAGTGGCATGGGTGCTTGCCGTAGTGCTGCTGGTCTTGACGCCGGTATTCACCTATGGTTTGAGATGGCTCTTGCCGGAGCGACCAATCCGCTTGGAACTGCTTTTTCTGGTAGAGGTGCTGCTCGGATTGATGGGCATCATCGGTACGGTGAATGGCAGGACTGCGGTGGCAGGATTCAACAGTTTTGATGCCCTCTCGCTTCTCGGCGTTATCGCCATCGTCATCGTAGGAATGGCGATAGGATGGGCAATTTACAATTATCAAATTAAAAAATATAGAGTATAATGAATTACATATCAGACGTATTGTTTTGGATTTCCACAGGCATGCTGGTTCCTGTGATTATTTTGTTGATTTTCTTCTTCCTCAGAGCCTTGCTGCTCCTTGGAGGTTTCTTCGGACAGTATCTTGTAAAGCGCAAGTCGGGTGCGGAGATTCGTGAACAGATGAACACCCTGACGCTCGATAACATCGATACCCTGGGCGATCGCTTGCCAAAGAACAAGCAGGCTGTCATCGTATCCTATATGAAGAAACTCGTGGACAACCGTCAGAGCAAGGCGCAGGTGAACCGCATCCTCGACCAGTATGCCCAGTTTGTTGAGAAGGATCTTTCTCTTCCTTCTACACTCCTGAAGATGGGTCCGATGCTCGGTTTGATGGGTACCTTGATTCCGATGGGTCCTGCCCTGGTTGGTCTTTCTACCGGCGATATTGCTTCGATGGCTTACAATATGCAGGTGGCTTTCGCTACCACCGTAGTAGGCCTGTTCTCTGCAGCCATCGGTTTCGTAACCAAGCAGACCAAGAACCGCTGGTACACTGAGGATATGAGCAACCTCGAGTTTATGGCAGACCTTTTGGAGGAAAAGTAAAAAGGCTTTTAAAGGTAAAAAAGTAAAAAGGTAAAAAAGTTAAGATATATAATTTATGAGACAGAGACGCAGAAATAGGCTTGCGCATGATGGCGAGGATGATGATCCGATGAGCGTAGTGAGCAACCTCTTCGATGTGGCGATGGTGTTTGCCCTCGCCCTGATGGTAGCACTCGTTTCGCGCTATAATATGACGGAAATGTTCAGCAAGGATAACTTCACGATGGTGAAGAACCCTGGCAAGGAGAATATGGAAATCATTACCAAGGATGGACAGAAGATCAATCGCTATACTCCTTCTGAAGACCAGAGCAATAAATCTGGCAACAAGGGAAAGAAGGTAGGCATTGCTTACCAGTTGGAGAATGGCGAAATCATCTATGTTCCGGAAGATAAATAATCGGGGATTGCAAATCCCCTCAAACAGAAAATATTATTGTAACTAAAAGAAAAATAAAGAAAAATGAAAAAGTTTAAGACAATGATGGCCATGATGTTGGCTTTGGTTTCTATGTGTGTAGCATTCAGCTCTTGCAGCAGCGATGATGATCCTGTAGCAGTAGCTGCGGCAAAGGAAATTGCGGGTACCTATACCGGAAGTTTGGATATGACTGTAATGGGCACGGCTTCTACATACGATAACCTTACCATGAAGATTGAGGCTGTAGATGATGCTACAGTCAAGGTTACATTGCCAGCTTGTGGCGAGGGTATGATGGCTCTTCCTGCTCTGGAGGTACCTGCTGTGAAGGCTTCCGGTTCTAACGGTGCTTATGCTTTCTCTCAGGAGAACTATGCAGGTACTATTACCGTGAATGGTGCAGAGAAGAAGTACACAGTTACTTTGCATGGTACATTGAAGGACAAAACCCTGACCGTCAACTATTCTGTGCAGTATGGCAAAATGCCTATGCCAATGATTGGTAAGTTTGTTTGTACAAAATAAGAGAATAGTTTCTGGATAAACTTTGATATAACTCGATGAAACAAAAGATATTCGCACTATTCCTGATCCTTTGCGGATTGTGCCTGAATCTGAAAGCCGAAACCCAGGGCGATGTCGTGGGTAGGGTGCTCGATGATTCGGGCGCATCTCTGGCGGGTGCTACCGTCCAGATTTTGCATGCAAAGAGTGGGGTAACAACTGATGAAGACGGATATTTCCGCATTCCTTACAGCAAGGATGGAGCGGTGAGAGTGAAGGTGAGCTTTGTGGGCTATCAGACTCAGACTTTCGTACTGAAAGCGGATGAGAGAAAAGGTGACCAGCATGTGCTTCGCCTTCAACCGGATGCTACTGCCCTCGATCAGGTGGTAGTTACCGCAACCCGAACTCCGAAGGCTTTGAAGGATGCTCCTGTGGTAACCCGTCTGATTACCGCCAATGATATCAAGATAGCTGATGCTACCAATATCCTGGACCTCCTCACCGAGCAGATGCCGGGTCTGGAATTCGGCTATGCCATGAATCAGGAGACTTCTCTCAACATGAATGGTTTCGGTGGAAATGCCGTGCTCTTCCTTGTAGATGGCGAGCGATTGGCTGGTGAAACCATGGATAATGTAGATTATAGTCGTCTGAACTTGGATAATGTAGGACGTATCGAGATAGTAAAGGGTGCAGCTTCGGCGCTCTATGGCGCCAATGCCGTAGCCGGAGTCATCAACATCATCTCCCGTGAAAACAGCGAACCTTGGACTGCCAATGTCAATACCCGCTACAACGACTTCAACAAGGAGTGGCGCCACGGTGGAAGCTTCAGCTTCAATGCCGGAAAATGGAATTCGCAGACCAGCATCCAGCGCACCACATCGGATGAGGTTCAGCTCACCAGTCCTTTCGATACAGAATCCAACATCCTCCATATCTATGGTGGAGAGACCTTCAATGTGAAGGAGCGTCTTACCTACAAGCTCTCAGATAAGGTAAAACTGATAGGTCGTGGTGGTTATTTCAATCGTATCAGCAAGCGCAGCAACTATGATGATCATTACATGGATTATTCTGCCGGACTGAAGACCGTGATGAATCTTTCGGAGAATGATAATCTGGAGATTTCTTACGGCTTCGACCAGTATGACAAGGCTCGATATGTGAATGATGAGCGTACTCACGACCACGATTATACCAACCGTCAGAACACCGTCCGTGCCCTCTATTCCCATATCTTCGGCAAGAATACATTGACGGTAGGTGCAGATTTCCTGAACGATTATCTTACCACCTATCAGTTTGAGGATAATGAATCAAAGAATCAGAATTCATGTGATGCCTTCGCCCAGTTCGATTACAATCCTTTGCAGTGGTTGAACATCGTGGCAAGTCTTCGTCATGATTACTTCTCTGCATCCAGCCAGCATGCTACTACCGGTCGTCTGGCTCTGATGACCAAGTGGAAGGGCTTCTCCATCCGTGCCAACTATGCCGGCGGATTCCGTGCCCCAACGCTCAAGGAGATGTATATGAACTTTGATATGGCAGGTATGCAGATGATTTACGGTAATCCGGATTTGAAGCCGGAGAAGAGCGACAACTACAACCTGGCGCTGGAGCATGCCGGAAGGGTGAAGAATGTTGGCTTCTTTACTGGTCAGTATAGTCTTACTCTCATGGGTTATTATAATAAGTATGATAAGCGTATCACTACCGAGGATTATGCCGATTATATCCCAGGAACCGGTCAGCCGGATGTGGCTTCGCGTTATTGCAACGAGGATGGAGTAGAGGTGAGCGGCATCGACTTCAGTGCCCAGTACCGTTCGGATATGGGACTCGGTGTGAAACTCGACTACAGTTATCTCCATGTGGGTGGCAGAAGTGTAGATTCCCAGTTCTCCCAGCCTCGTCCTCATACCGCCACCTGGCGTCTCGACTACGATCGCCAACTCTGTTCGTTCTATCGCATCAATGCCGCTCTGTCAGGCAGATACTTGTCTTCTCCTGATACGAACATCAAGAAGCATGACAGCAGTTATCAGTTGTGGAAGTTCACGCTTCAGCAGCGATTCCTGGATGCCGTCAATCTGAATTTCACAGTAGATAATCTTTTCGGTTATACGCCAAAGAACTATTATTGGAGTTCGGCGATGACCACCGGTCGCACCTTCACGGTAGGCCTTTCTATCGATATCGACCGTTTCGTAAAGGTATTCTAATAAAAATAGCAGGGTGGACCAGTCTTCCATCCTGCTTCTTTTTTATTAATAGCACCCCCTCTAACTGTATAAAAACAGGTAGTTAGGGCGATTTTTCTTGTTTTGCCTAGAAATATCTCTTCCTCATTTTCTTCAAGAAATCCTTGGTGATAGGGAAGCCGGAGGCATCACCTATTACGGAGTCGGTATAACAGAAGGGACATTCGGCTGTAGGCGGCTCATCAGGGAGGTAATCCGTGATTTCGGATGGCGAGAAGATTTCGCCGCAGAAGAAACAGCCGCACTTTTCAGACTTCTCTATTTGTTCCTTGTTGCTGAAGCAGCAATCGTGAGCCTGGCGGAAGATCCTGTCTTTCTCCTCCTCTTCTTTCTGCTTTTTCTCAGCCTTTTCCAGATACCCCTTGAATCGTCTCTGAAGATAGAGCGGCACATGATAGTGAGGGGCGAAGACATACAGCGACGGAACATGGTCGTGGTACTCGTAACCAGGACCATCTATCACGGTATAGCTGTCGTCAGTTTCATCGTATGGCAGTTCATCCAATCCCCTTTTATCCTTGGCAGCCTGGTTTCTCTCCCAGATCCATTCGGTGGTAAGCGGAGTACCGACAACGATGGCAAGTTTCACCTCATTGCCACGATATACTTCCACGATGTCACCTTTCTGGAATCTAATCTGTTCTGCGTTTCTGCCTCGGAAGGTCTCGTCAGGATGACGGTCGTATGCAGGCAAATCGCAGACTCCGGGATAGTAAATGCTGAAACGCGAACAGCAGTAAGACCGGTCGATCAGTTTTCCCTCACCGTCATA
>ENA-OYZZ01000006-OYZZ01000006.1-human-gut-metagenome-genome-assembly--contig:-NODE-6-length-150325-cov-45.984747_pt1 | contig 150325 bp, 119 predicted proteins | sample MGYA00244199_ERZ653482 | MGnify/ENA primary metagenome ERZ653482 (study PRJEB26926, sample SAMN06165036) | human gut metagenome | biome: ENVO:00009003; feature: ENVO:2100002; material: ENVO:00002003...
GTGCAAATCTACTCATTCCCAACTGTTTACGTTCCAACCTCTCTTATTCTCCTTTAGCTGCTTTAGAGCTTTATGTTAAAAATACTAACTCATAGTTTTATGGTTCCTAAGTCTATGAGTTCCGAGGTGGAAAACATAGAGATAAAAAGAAAAAATAACACGGACAAATTGAATTTGTCCGGACAAATTGTCCGGTAGCTTATAAGTTACTAATATTTAACCCTTTACAAGCGACCGGACAAAAGAGCCGGACAAATTCAATTTGTCCGTGTTTCTAATTTAACTTAATTATTTTAATCTTTTGGTCAAAAGCCACCTGTTTTCAACCTTTCTGTCTGAAAGCAGAAGGCGTTACCCCTCTCATCTTCTTGAAGAACTTGGTGAGATGAGCCTGGGATGAGAAGCCGAAAGTGTTGGCTATCTCCTGCACCGTATGCGTGGTGGTAGAGAGTTCGCGCTCTATCTCCTTCACGATGTATTCATCGATGATTGCCTTCGGCGTCTTGCCGGAGATACGACGGGTAACCTGAGCCAGATAACGGCCACTCACATTCAACTGGTCGGCATAAAAATGAACATCGCTATAAGTGCGGCAGAAGTTATTAACCTGCGAGATAAACTGGTTGTAAAGTTCGGAACTTCTGCCCTGCAGATTGCTCTGGCGCACGAGTTCTACATTGATGAAATCCTGCGCCATCACCAACGCCTCCTCCATCTTCTTGCCCTGATTCAGATAAACGGCAAGAGCTGAAGAAAAACGGTTGATGAGACCATGCGAATTGGCATTGTCGAGGCGATAGATCCGGAGTCCCTGCTTCTCGGCAAGGCTCAGCAGCTTGGAATTCTGCAGAATGATGTCGCTCTCCTTCTTGCGTGACACGACGACAGAACAGAGCGGCAGCAGACGGTATTTGATCTGGCTCACCACATCTTCCGTCATCAGCGCATCGCCCTGGCTCGACCAGATGGCAGGGGCATAGATGATATGGGCAGGACGGTATTTGGTCAACGCATCGATGACCACATTCAGCGTCTCCACCCTGCGTATCATACCAATCTTCACTATATCAGGCTGCATATCGTTCATGATAGCCTCTATCTGCCCCGAAACAATCTCGGCAGGAATATCGAAGAACTCCTGAATACCGAGCGTATTCTGCACAGTGATGCTGGTTATCGCCGAAACAGCATAACCGCCCAACTCGGAAATCGTCCTGATGTCCGCCTGCACACCAGAGCCTCCGGTGCTGTCTGAACCTGTAATCGTTAATATCATATCCTTAAACTTTGAACCCGATGATAAGTTTGAGGGCAAAGATACAAAAAAAGAGCGAATAATCCGCAGAATTTGCAGATAATTCGCTCTTTTTTTTATTCTTCAGTGAGATCTTTACATTCCTTGAGTATCTCGGCAGGTACCTCATCGCAACGCTTGTAGCGGCTGATGTCGGTAACATCGTCCTTGGCAGTCCATATCATGGAACCGGAAGCCAGGAGGCGGGTTACGAGATAACTCTGATTCCAGTCGCCCTTACCATTATCATAGCTTCCGCTGATGATGTAGCCCTGGTATGGATCGTTCTTGATAGCGAACGAACCGGTGATATGGCGACCATACATACTGTCAAACTTCTGATACATCTCGAAAGTCTGGTCCTTGCGATTGAAAACGATGTAGCAGTATGTGCCCTCAGCAAGAGGTTCACCGTTCCACTCAGCCAACTTCCATGTGCCATGAAGATTGGCAGGCGTAACTTCCAGAGAAGGCTCCTCCGGTTCTTCATCATCGCTGCTGCAGGCAGCAAAGCCGCAGGCAAACAAAGCAATCACCAGGAGGGTGAAGAGTTTTTTCAAATATTTCATTGTCTTGGTATTTTTTTCTTTTTTACTTTTTTCCTTTTTTACCTTTTTACCTTTACAACGACCTGTATCGTTCTGTCAGACGGGCGGGCGTCCAAGCCCTCCAGAATAACAGGGAAGGTGAAGGATTCGGGCATCGTAGCCGGAATCTTATCGGCTATGATGGTGATGACGAGGTCAGCCTCATCACCCGGTTCTATCACCTCAGGCTCTGTCGTAAGACGGGCATAAGGAGGAAGAAGGAGGCTGGATATACGGAGCGGCTTGTCACCGCTGTTTCCGCAGAGGATACGTGCCTCAGGCTCTGTGCCCGGCTTTACCTCTGTGATACTTGCCTTCGCCTGTTTCAGTCTGAGTGCGCCCATCTTGTGCGGATAGCGTGCCCACTGGTCAGCACCCGGCAGTACCTTTCCCGTTAAGGCAAGCTTAACGGCAGGCTGTCCCTCTACCTCTTTCAGATAGAGATAAGCACCCGTATTGATGGTGCCCGGATAGCGGTTAGGCGTGAAGGTGATCTGCACCTGACAGGTATCGCCAGGCTTCATCACATCGCCCCTGACATAAGAACTGGTACATCCACAGGTGGTTCTCACCTGTGTGATGTGCAGTATCTTCTTGCTCACATTCTTACCTACGAAGGTGAAGGTGCGAGGCGCATCGTCCTCGGTCATCGTACCTGCATCGATAAGCGGATGCTCAAACTTCAGCAGTTCCTCCTCCGCATTCACCGTAACAGGCAAAGCCAGGAAGAAAAGCGATAGGAAAGCAAATATCTTCATATTACATCCAACCATTGTTACCGGCACTCTTTCTAACGGTCACAACTACGGTCTGGCTGGTACCATCGGCAGCTGTTACGGTGAGCGATGTACTTCCGGCAGCGAGTCCCTTCACGATGAGCGTCTTGCCATCTACCGAAGCAGAAGCTACGCCGTTCTTCGCTACAGAGCAAGAAAATCCCCCTGTCTGACCTGCGAAATATGCAGCGAGGTTGAGAGAAACTGTCTTCTCGATGCCTACATAGACGTTAGGCAACTTCATATCAGAACTGAATACCTTGTTCGTGATGTTATTCAAGAGCTGAGCTGCATCAATCAGACCAGCACCCATCTTGCCGATGTACTTAGAGAGCTGTACAATCTCTGGCGAAGCACCTACGGTAGTATGGTTCATATAGTAGGTCTTAGTTGCACCATTCTGATAATGACTATCCAAATCCTTCACTGATTTCTTCATCAGGGCTACGAAGTCGGCAGCACGATAATGACGGTTCGTCTTGGCAGCATAAGCGAGACCCAAGGCAGCCACACCCGAAACATGAGGACAAGCCATAGAGGTTCCCTCCATGTAGCCGTAAGCAGGCTGACCGTTCTTGATCATCGTAGAGAGCACAGCACCTTTCTGCTCGGTGGTCTCTGCCCAGTATTCATCTTCCTGCTCGCCAATCTTGCTGTAATATTCCAAGTCGCCACCAGGAGCGCTCAGGGTTACGAGCGAACCGAAATCGGTGTAACAGGCTGGAGTAAAGTCGGCAGCTAATGAAGATACGCAGACGCACTTAGAGTAAGCACCAGGGAAAGCAGGATTGCCAGCATACTCGTTACCGGCTGCGAAGACTGGAATACCACCGTCGATGACACCATTAGGCGAACCGGCATTGTTGATGAAGTAATCCAGAGCTTCCTTCTCCAGCGGATAGGTCTCAGCCCATTCCTTCTCGGTAGCAGGGCCCGGAGTATAACCGTTGATGATACTAGACTCTGAAGAGTTGTAACCCCAACTGCACTGCAGGATGACTGCACCATTATCGGCAGCATACTTGATGGCTCTCGCCTCGCCTGCCAAGGTTACACTGTTCTGACCGGAGAATACCTGACAAGACATAATCTTGACACCAGAGTTAGGAGTTCCGTCACCACCGGCAACACCAGATACACCGATACCATTATTATTTACGGCTGCAATGGTACCAGCTACGTGAGTACCATGACCGGTGTCATTGGCATCAGTCCAGGTAATATCGCCGCTCTCAGTAACGAAGTTGTAGCCATGAAGGTCGCCCTCATAACCGTTTCCGTCGCCGTCTGTCTGGGTACCCTGAACACTTTCGCCCGGGTTGCACCACATGTTGGCTGCCAGATCAGGGTGCGTATACATCACGCCCTCATCAAGAATAGCCACGATGATAGAAGGATCGCCTTTACAGGTCTTCCATGCCTCAAGTGCATTCACATCACATCCTGCCTTAGCGCCTACCTTGTTGTTGTTGAGGTTCTCAAAATCATAGTTGCCCTCGCCCAGGTTACGGTAATGCCACTGGCTGGTAAAGCCCGGATCGTTTGGCTCGCCATTGGCTGCTGAGCGGGTAGACTTCTGCTGAAGTGCCTTATCGCTGAGATAGATGCGCTTGCTGTCGGTATTGTAAGCACGCTTGATGCGGCCGTTGGTCTGAACCTTTGAGATTTCGCCCAACTGCTTCAGGCGCTCGGCAGCCGTCTTCAGGTCGGTTCCCTTATTAAACTTCACCGTATACCAGAGGTGGAGTCCCGCCTCGCGGGTTCTTGCCTCAGTATTTGCATCTACCGGGAACACACGCTCGAAGCTGTAGCTTCCCAGGATGTCGAGCACCTCATCGGTAGAAGGAATACCCGAACGGGTAGCCTTTCCGGCGCAGGTCTTGCTCAGTTGTGCCTGGTCGAGGATATCGCTCATCTCCGGACTGAACTTAATCAGCAGCTCACCCGCCTCAGCATCTGCAGGAATGGTGATTTCTGAATTGCCGTCAGAAGAGCCGATGGTTGACAGGCTGTCAGAACAGCCCGTCAATGCCAATGCGACCATTGCTATATAGAAAAACTTTTTCTTCATTGTTTGCTTCTATATTGTTTTTATGTTTATCTTACTTTTTCTTAGTTCTCCTGTACTTAGCCATCAGCGCAGCTTCATCAATATCGCCTGCTGCCACGTATGTGCGGTAGTAGAGCGGATAAGCTACACCCGGAACCTCCCAGTTGCTGCCTGGGTCGCTGGTTCCGTAATAGTAGTCGTAGCTGTAGCTGTCGTCTGTCATATTAGAGAAACCAACGGCAGCGCCATCGCTATTCTTACCCTTAGGCTGCTGGTTGAACACCATCGTTGGTGCATTCCATTCTACCAGGTGTGGATGGAAGAGAATCCAGTTTGGCACCTTTCCTGTAAAGAAGTTCAGGTTGAGTGACAACTGACGGCAGTTTGGCAATACACGTGGCACCTGAAGAGGATAAACATCCGCACTAACTACAGAACCATCCTTGTGTTTGCAGGTTACAGGATTATCCCCGCCTGAGAGCAACCACTTGCAGGTATCGCCTACCAGCTTGTCGAGATAATCTTCCTTGTTGGTAGAGAAGTCAGACTTGGTGTATCGGGTAGCCTTGCCGGCAGCCTCCAGTGCCTCAGTCATCTCTTCATCGGTAGGAAGTTCACCCTCCAGGAAGCAGTAAGACAACTCCAGTGTATTCAACTTATCCCATGTCAGGAGCTTGAGAAGCGCCTGGCGGTCTGGAGTTCCGGCATTTACCTTACCATACAGTCCGATAGGATAGTTATTATAAACATAGACGCCTGATGCATTCTTTTCGCCCAGCGAAGCGATGTCGAAGAGAACATCCGTACGGCGCTGTGCGTAGAGAATGAGGTTACGCAACTTAGGGAAGTTCTTCTCGTTGACGATATCGGTGATATCTGACAACTTGTTGAAGTTGTTACTTACCAGGTTGAGCGATTCAAGACTCTTGCCCAGATTAATAAAGTTAGCAGGCAACTGAGTCAGACCGTAAGCCTGAACGGTAAGATTCTTCAGATACTTCAGCGAGCAGATTTCATCACCGAGGTTCACCTCACGAATCTGGTTGTTCTCGTTGGAAGTAACAGAGAAAGACTCCAGGAACTTGAGGTTGCCCACTTCCTTAGGAAGAGTTTCGCCACTCTTGAGGTTGAACATGCTGAACTTGACAGAACGTACACGTCCTAAAGCCTCAGGATGTTTTTTCACTAAATCATCAGTAGCTTCCCAGAGCGTTACGCCGCTCCAGTTGCGCATGTTATCGCTGGAATCGAAGGTAGCAATGCTACCCAGTTTCTGGTTGATCATGATGACAGAGAGAGAGTCACCGGCACGGTTGTCCTCAATCTTTGGTGCTGCCTTCTGACGAATGGTCAGGATAACATCATCTGTAGGATTGCCATCTGCATCTACCAGCTGGTCTTCAGCCTTGACTGGCACGAGATGAACCTTAGCCACACGAACGGCAGGAACCACGTTCATCGCCCAGCGGAACTTGAACTTCACGGTGCGAGGACGGTACTTTCTGTCCAGCACGATACCCAGGTTAGTACCTGTCAGCTTATCTTCATCCTTACTGTTCAGGAGCCAGTGCTCGCTCTCGTTCTCTGCCTTCTCGGCATCGGTCAGATCACCCTCAAAAGAATACTCTATCTTACCAATCTTGCATTCCACGTTGGCAGAAATCAGACTCTCGAAAGCACGGTTATCGTAAGAATCGGAGTTTTCGATTTCTACAACAGAATCCTTCAGGAAGATCTGCTTGCCATAACCGAACTGGGTGATGGTAAGCTTGCAACTCTGTCCGTTGGCACCCTGGAAACTGAGTTCTGTGCTGCGGAGCGTGTTGGAAAGAGTAGAATCCACCTTGATGGTACCCTCAACAGAACCCACGCCGTTGGCAGGCGAAAGCGTCAGCCAAGGCTCAGAGGTATTAGCTACCCAGTCCTGTGAGGCAGCGATGGCAATCTGCTCTGTTCCACCCTGAGGGCCTATGGCTATCTCCTTTTTATCGAGCGCCAGTCCTCCTGGGATATCGACATCATCCTTATCGCTGCAGGCTGTGAAAAGCCCGGCAGCGAGAACGATACCTAATGTCAGTTTATTCATATATTTCATATTACTACTTTCTTATAGGGTTTAATTTTCGAGATCCAAAGCATCACAACCGCGGATGTCCTGATTCTTGTTGTAGAACAGCATATACATACCTGCCTTGATGTATGCGCAGACGCTCGTTACATCGATAGAGATGTTAGGGTTGTCTGCGATATTCAGGATATAAAGGTGAGAGGTCAGTGTCTCTTCTACCTTACGGATATCGTTGGAACCAATCTGGAACTGGATCAGGCTCGGACAGGTTGTGATTCCTGTAGGCCATGTACGCAGGCAACGCTGGTCGGTCTTCTCATCACGCTGGTGGTTGATGGCAAAGGCACGGAGCACGGCACTGTTCAATGGCTGGGTTGGCACCTCGGTGAAGCAGTTGTAGCTCAAGTCCATATTGGTAATGTATGGCAATGTGGTTGAGCGGAAGTCATCAGAGAGGGATGTCAACTTGTTGAATCGGAAGTCGATAACCTGCAGCAGATAAGCCTTCTTGCCCTTGATGGAACCCTTAGGAATGGTGCGCATCTGGTTGCCGCTCAAATCGATGGTTGTGATTGGCGAACCGGCAGTAAACAGCTCTGAAGGGAACTTCTCTATCTTATTGTTTGACAGACTGACTGAAGCTGCATTAATACCCTTGTAGGTACCATGACTATTATCTACACCTGTAATCTCGTTGTAAGAGAAGTCTACAGAACCCATCTCGCGAACAGAACTTGCATCGAAGATATTCGGAATCTTCTTCAACTTGTTATGAGCGAAAGTCAGACTTTCCACATCATCTGTAAAGGCACAGAGATTAGCAGGAATCTCTTCAATCTGGTTGTTGTTCAGATAGAGAGAAGAGAGAGCTACCTCAGAACCAAACGGATATACCTTCTTGATATTATTGTAAGCCAGGTCGAGCAAACCGAGATTTACCATCTTTCTCAATGCAGAAGACTCAGGGAACTCCTCCAGGTTATTGTAACTCATATAGAGAATCTGGAGTGTCTTACCTGTCTTCTCCTCAGCTAAGCGAGTCCAATCTTTTCTCAACTGATTAGCAGGGATTCCCTTGCATCGTGCCAGGTTCATCGCCTGCAATTTAGGGAGCTTATAGTAGAAGTCTGGAATGCGACTGATCTTCGGACAGTTGTAAAGTTCGATATCGGTCAGGTTTTCCATCTTGTCCCAATCCTCTTCCTTAAACTCCTGTGCAAACTTACCATAAACAGGATCGTCAGGCTTGTAGAACTTCGCACAAACCGAGTCGGATGTGATAGAAGAGTTACCGATGTAGAACTGCTGCAGCTTAGTCAGGCGATAGATGGCCTTAGATACACCTGTAATCTTGTTGGTCAATGTACCGATCTGCGCATCCTTCAGGTTGATGCGGCTGTCCTTCTTAATTCTGTTCTTCGGTGCCACCTTAGGATCAGAGTTGTAGCTTTCTACAATCATATCCGACATGTTGGCACGTGGGTCATACTTCAGGAACTTGTTCTCATAGTCGTGACGCATGCTGCTCTTCTTTGCTGCAGTCAGACTGTTGGCATCATAATTATTGAAGATGTTGGCACCAATCTTCTCATCGTGAGAACCGAGGTTGAGCACCTGGAGTTCTGTCAGCTGTCCGATGGCATCAGGTACGATTCCCTTTGCACCGAAACCGGCGATAACGAGACCGATGACACGGCCGTTGCTGTTGAGCGTTACGCCCGGCTGTTCGCCCCACATATCGAGTTCCTTGTTGAAGTTCCAGTTAGCTCCCTTGAAGGTAGCATCGCCATAGAAGCTCCACTCCTGACCATGGAGAGATTCCCAGATAGCCTTCAAAGCCTCATAGTCCTTGATATACTCCTTTGTCTTGGAAAGGAGGATAGGCACCTGAGCCGTATCATTCAGTTGATTATCCTCTACGATAAACGCCTCACCCTTTACAGGCTGGGTTTCGTACTTGGTCTTCACCGCACCTGTCTTCCCGTAGGTGGTATAAGAGGTAACCTGATAAGTACCGGCAGGCAACCATACGGTAGAATCACAGTAAGCTGTACCTGTATCCATATACTTATCGTTCTCATTGTCAGGATTCTGATGCTCTTCGCTAGACTCCTTATATTTCACCTTCAGTTCAGGAAAGGTATAGGTCTCACGGGTAAAGAGGTTGGTTACGCTGACGTCAACGAGACGGATGTTAGAGAAGAGATACTCAGTACCACCGGCACGGGTCTTCTCCCACTCCTTCACGAGATTGAACTTCACCTTACCACGCTCCACAGTCTCCACCATAAGGTTCTGTACTTCCAGACCGCCACCTACTACAGTGAATGTTTCGCCGGCAGAAGAAGCCAGCAACTCCTCGTCTACCGCATCATAGAGATAGAAACCGATAACGGTGTAAGTACCCGAAGCGAGTTGCAGTTTTTCACTTCTCAGACCATACTCTGCATTCTCTGAATTATAAGAATTGAGCACCAGTGTCTGAGAGACAGTTGTACCGTTGTGCTCCATGACCACCTTGATTTTCTTGGCATCATCCAGTTTCTCAAGTTTGTCAAGGGCAGTAGCACGGGTAGCTCTAGAAGAAACCTTCTTGCTGAGCTTGAACTGCACATATCCGTATGTGCCGTCCCAGCCTCCGGTCTCATCATCCGAGCAACTTGTTGCTGCAAAGGTCAGGAGAGAGACCAAGAGCAACAAGAGTGCCTTTGAAAATATTTTCATTCTGTTCATTACTTTCTAATTTTTCTGATAGAAGTATGTTTCTTACTCATTCCCTCACCAGGAGATTCAACAACAAGAACCTTTACAGGAGTTCCGTTGTCCTTGAATACCATAAACATCGGAGTAGCAGCAGGAACATTTACGAAGAATATCCAGTTATTATTCATATCCATACTAAGCTCTGCATAAACATCATTTCCGTTGTTATCCTTAACTGTAAGATAGCCTGTCTCCATCATAGTGTTAGGGTCCCAATCCTTGATATTAGGATTAACTGTAAGAGAGCTTCCTACTCCTGACTGAGCGACATATATTTCGTCACCATTGTAGCCAAATTCTTCTGATATGATAGAACCATACGTTGATTTATCCTTCTTGCACTCTACTGGCAAGTAGTTCATCTCCAAGATTGTAGGCGCTGCAGACTGATCATCAGCAGAAGAGTTGGCCTCCTTCTGTACGACATCCATCAGGAAGTAACGGTCGTAATCGCTCTTCACAGTCATGAAGTCTTCCTCCAGCATTCCGTCGGGTCCATTCTCCAGACTCTCGAATACGCTCTGTGGCAATGCATAGACCAGGAACTCACGGCTTCCGCTGCCTAATGGAGCGACTGTGAGCTTCACATCACCCTTCTCACCCTGCAGTTTCACAGCACCAGATGTATCCTCGAACAGACCAGCTTCCTTTTTCTCGAAAACTACCAGCTGGTAAGCATCACCCAAGGTCTTGAGGGTGAAAGGAACAAAGTTGTAGAAGGTGAAATCGTTGGTATCACCACCATTCAGGCTAGAACCATTCTGAGTGAACACCTTACCATCGAGAGATACATTCCATACTGCCCACTGTGAAGAGGTTGGATAAGTAACATCCATGGTGCTGGTGGTCATACCATTATAGATAACAGGTATGGTTACAGCAGCCTTGCCATCCTCAGAAGTAAAGGTTATGGTGTAGTTGCGGTCCTTAGCGATGGCATACTTAGCACTTACGCCCTGATTCTCCTTGAAGGAAACTCCGCCTACAGCATCCTTGTTAGGTGTACCTACCAGGAAGCCGCCTTCCAAGTCTACCCAAGCTGGAGTATTGGTAACAGCAAAACGGAAGTTTGACTTTACGGTAAACTTGGTGTATACATTGTAACCTACAGTGATACCTGTCTCGGTGATATTATTGCCAGCCGCATCGAATACCTGCAACTTATGGTCGGCAGCCGAACGCTTAACCTCAGCGATGGCAACCTTCTGACCACCCATGTTCAGGAAGAGCTGAGCCACGCTCATATCCTTGCTGGCATCATCAGCAGTAATCTTAACCTTGATGGTCTGCTTGCCTGCAGTACCATTGAGTACGAAGGCGTCTGTTTTCTCGCCCTGCACCAGTTTACACCAGATTTTGTCTGAAGAAAGACTCCAGCTCTCGTTGGCATCGAAGGTGAAGTCCAACTCAGCACCAGCTTCACCGGCGATAGTCTGTACCTGTGGGAACACAGGAGTTACGGCATCGTCATCGCTGGAACAAGCTGTGAACAGAGTCACTGATACCAGCGCCATCAATACGAGCCAATATTTTGAAATCAATGTTTTCATTTTCTTTTTATTCTACGATTAATATCCTTGTTCTTTCAATTTCTCTGCCTCTGCATCGCTGATCCATTCATACATGGTGATGAAGGTTCCTACGTTGCCGAATAATGAACCATCTTTGTTGTTTACACTCATAACAACATACTGCAATACATAGTTCTGGCAGGTGTTATAATAAGAGGTATAGAGAGAAGGCTGGCTGATGCGCAACTTGCCGTCTCCATAGATGGTACCGAACGCCTCGCCGGTTTCACCAGCTATCTGGTCGTCCATCTCTACCTTTGGCTCAAGAATGTTCTTGGTATTGAACTTCAACTTCAGGTTGTAGCCCTTATAGTAAACATCCTTCAGCAGAACGGTATTCTCCTCGCCTTCCACTACCTCAGTCTTGATCAGACGGTTGGTTACGTTGTTCAGATACTGGCTGTAGAAGGTAGATGTTACCATGCACCAGCCAGAGAAGTTGTGGATATCGAAAGGACAAGACTTCTGCATTACCACGTGGGCATAGTCCTTATAGAGATCTGTCCAGTTATACTTCTCCGGAATCACCAGTTTCAGGGTGAAGCCGAGCGAATCGGTCTTGCCGATGTTATCATAGATACCCTGAACCTTCACATTTCCTACCATCTCGCCCGCCTTGATTGTAACGGTGTTGTTGAGGATGCGGTAATGCTTACCCTCGATGGCATTGCTCTGCTTGTCTACTACCTCTACGCCGAAGGTGCGGTCGTAGTCAGCTTTTTCGGTTGCAGATACAGGCACATTGAAAACCTCATTGCTTTCCTGTACAGCATACTGATAGAGCGTATCAGAGAACATGATATGACTTGAACCAGCATAAGTGGTATAATCCTGTGAACAACTCACAAGAGCGATGAGTGCAGCTACGGCTGCCAAACATCCCATCATTATTTTCTTCATGATCGTCTCCTTATTTTATTTGTTACTTTCATTAGGCTGAATCTCAGAACCTGGTGCCTCAAGCTCATGCTGAGGAATTGGCCAGACAAAGAGAGGGTCATCCTTTTCAACCTTCAGACTGCTCTGCACGAAGTTGGCAGCAGGCTGGTCGGCAGCCTTACGCTCAAATCCCTTGTGCCAGCGCTTGAGGTCGTTCAGACGGAAGCCTTCCATATAGAGTTCCTTCACGCGCTCTGCCTCGATTATCTTCATGGCGTTGTTCTCGCTCATCGAGGTGTTACCACCATATGAAGAGTAGCGGGCTGTACGCAAGGTAGAGATGTCCTTACCTGCCTTACCATAGTCCTCCTTCATGGCGTAAGCCTCAGCACGAATCAGATACTGCTCTGAGAGACGGAATACCATTGGCTGGTGAACATGCAGGATATTGCTGTTCAGGAATTCTGCATCGCCGAAATACTTGCTCAGCAAAGGCCACTGCAAACCATGCTCATAACCTGTTACACGGGTTGTGAAGATGGCTGCAGCACGGAGGTCCTTGCTGTCGAATGAGTTGATGACCCATGTCTCAGGCACATAGTCTGGACGATAAGTTACGAAGTTGTAGTTATCGAAGATGGTACCCAGAGCACCGCCATAGCTGTTCACGGTAAAACCTACCTTCCAGATAGCCTCACGCGAATCACCATAGGTCCAGATATACTTATAATCGTTCACCTGGTTTGAATAGGTGTTGGAAGAAGCCTTCTCTAATGTATAATACTTACTGCCGATTACCTTAGATGCATACTTGATGGCATCATCATACTTGTGCATATATAAGGATACGCGCGCACGCAAGGCATGACAGGTATACTCGTTGAAGTAAATCTCGTTGTAGAGACTTCCTGTGAAGTCTTCGTCTACTTTCAGATATTCAGCAGCCTTGTCAAGATCTCGCAATACGAAATCGTATGATTCCTTCAGAGTGGCTCTCTTCTGTGGCTCATTGCCGTAATAGTGCTCTGTGAGTACAACGCCGAGTTCCTTCGCAGCCTGCTCATCGCTATCGTAAGCCTTGCAGAAACACTTGATCAGTTCTGAGTAAGCCAGGGCACGGGCGAAGTAAGCCTCGCCCTCATACTGCTCCAACTTATCAAGCTGCTTATCATCATTGGTTGCAGCCTTTACCTTTTCAACATTATCGAGCAGGAAATTGCATCGGTTGATCACATCATAAAGGTCGGCATATACCGCCTTGATGTCGGTGTTGGTAGCCTTGATATCTTTCCAACGGTAGATATCGCCATAGGCATTAGAGTAGCCCTTCACGCAGTACACGAAGTCTGCCTGCAGATCTGGCAGGATTGTCAGATTGCCCGAATAGAGGGCGCTGCTCTTGAAACTGTCGTAGATACCGTACACCAGCTTGTCCATGTCGTCCACCGTGTTGATAGCCTGGTCCATGAGGATAGAATCCTCAGGATACTTATCAAGACAGGAAGACATAGAGAGGGCTAGGATTCCCGACAGGATGTATGTCTTTATATTTTTGATATTCATTTTTTTTCCTTTCTTGGTTAGAATTGCAATTCAACACCCAGAGTAAACTGGCGTGATGCCGGATACTGTGCCTGGTAAATATTGGATGAAACCTCAGGATCCAGACCGTTGAAACCGGTTACGGTGAAGAGGTTCTGTGCCTGACCATAGATTCTGACCATAGAGAAGAAGTTGGTCTTGCGCAACAGACTCTGTGGCAATGAATAGGACAGACTGAGATTCTTCAGACGGAGGAACGATGCATTCTCCAAGAAGCGATCGTCGAGCTGGGTTACCTCGCCCCAACGTGGGATATCGGTAATGTCGCCTGGCTGCTTCCAGCGGTCGTACAACAGACGGTTTGACTGGTTGTAAGCAGTACCGAAGGTTATACCGCTCTCCTCGAAGTAACGGTCGTTGTTAATCACGTAGCGTGTACCAATCCAGCTGAACTGGGCAGAAAGCTGCAAGCCCTTCCAACGGAAGCTTGTACCGAAACCGCCCATCCAAGGTGCATCATAGGTCTTGCCTGTCATCACCTTGTCGCTCTCACGGAACTCGTTGGTCACGTTGCCGTTCTTGTCATACCAGAGCTGCTCACCATTCGCTGGGTTCACACCGGCATAACGGTTCAGGAAGAACTCGCTTACTGAGTGACCTACCACATACTTCAAACCGGTGGTTGAGTTTACATACTCGGTTACACCGTTATAGAGTTCCTTCAATCGGTTCTGGTTGTAAGATACGTTGGCACTTACATTCCAGGTGAAGTCGCGTGTGCGGATTACATCACCGTCAGCACTCAGCTCGATACCCTTGTTAGCCATCACACCTACGTTCTTCCAGCGATAGCCCTCGCCGGTTACGGTATAAGACTCAGGAACGCGCATCAGCATATTAGAGGTACGCTTGTAGTAAGCCTCGAAGCTGAAGTTGATTCTGTCGAGGAAGCCCAAACGGAGGGCGAAGTTGTTTGCCCATGTTGACTCCCAACCCAATTCCTCGTTACCACTCTGTGATGGATAGAAACCGGCAGTATTATCGTAGTTGGCACCACCCGATACCAGAGCCAGGTGATAATAGTTAGGAATCTCAGAGTTACCCGATGTACCGGTACTTACGGCAATCTGGGCTGTGCTGAGCCACTTCATATCCTTCAGCCAGTCGGTCGACTTCACGTTGTACATGAAACCGAGCGACCAGAATGTACCCCAGCGATGATCCTTACCGAAACGTGAAGAAGCATCAGTACGCAGAGAGAAATCGGCATAGTAGAGCTCCTTATAGTTATACTCGCCACGCATGAAGAATGACAGGTAAGAATAATCAGAAGATGAATCTGCCCAGCGGCTGGCACGTGTACCTGATGATACGTTGGTCAGGAGATCGCTGGTCTGACCCTTGGAATATACCTGGAAACCATCTGAGTGGAAATTGACAGCCTCCTGACCCAGCATCACGTTGAACGAATGGATATCGTTCAGAGTGAAACGGTAGTTAGCCGTAGTAGTCTCTGTCAGGTTGATGGCATCGCTGCTCTGGCGTGCCGCAGTACCCTGTCCGTGATTTGAAGAGAGACTTGGGAACGACTGGAGGAATGCTGTAGAATGGGTGAAATCGACACCAAACTGAGTACGGATAGTCAGATTCTCTATCGGATAGATTTCAGCATACATGGTAGAGAGCACCTTATATTTCTTGTTCTTGATAGGATTCAAGCCCATGTAAACGATAGGGTTCTCGCTGGTTCCAGCCCAGTTGCCTGCTGAAAGTGAAGCCAGACTGCCATCCTTTGCGTATGGATTCCAGTAAGGCAGCATGAATCGGCATGCTGAGATAGGAGTAACGGTAGTATAGCTACCGTCGTCAGCCTGCTGAGCCTCCTCATAGGCAGCCATGGTGTTGGTACCTACCTTCAACCACTTGCTAGCCTTTACATCTGCATTGGTGCGGATGTTGTAACGGCGGAAGGTTGAATTCTGTGCGATACCGTCCTGATCGTAGAAACCACCAGAAACATAGTAGTTCAAGCGGTCGGTAGCACGATTGATAGAGAGTTCGTAGCTCTGCAGCGGAGCGCGGTCGTTGAACACCTCGTCCAGCCAGTTTACGTTTACTCTTGAAAGGAGATTGTAATCCTTACCTGTATCCAGACCTACTTCTTTCTCAAACTGGATACGCTCGTCGGTATTCATCATTTTCCAGTTGGTCTGTGCCAACTCAGAGAAACCATACTGTGCACGGAGCGTAATCTTCGCCTTGTCCATTGACAAGCCTCGCTTGGAAGTGATGACAACCACACCATTGGCAGCACGTGCACCATAGATAGAGGTAGAAGAGGCATCTTTCAATACAGAGATACTTTCGATGTCGTTAGGACTCAAAGTATTGAAATCAGAACTTGAGATTGGCACGCCGTCGAGGATAAAGAGTGGCGACTTTCCTGAGTTGATAGAGTTGGTACCACGGATTTGGAAGGTAGCTGCCTTGCTAGGTTCACCCGAAGAAGAGATGACCTGCAAACCAGTACTCTGTCCCTGCAAAGCTTGGTCGAAGCTTGCCGCCGGCACATTTTCTATCTTTTCAGACTTTACGGCAGACACGGAACCCGCAATGGTTCCCTTCTTTCTCACGCCATACGCCACCACAACCACTTCATCCATCATCTTGGAATCCGAAGCAAGGGTGATGTTGAGCGTATTTGTCTGCGCTTTCACAACGTGCTTCTGCGTAACGCAACCCACATAAGAGTAGACAAGCGTAGCCTTCGAAGCACCCTTAATTTCGATGGTATAGTTACCGTCAATATCGGTCACTACGCCATTTGATGTTCCCTCTTGCATAATGGTCACACCAATCATCGGTTCGTTGTCTTCAGCAGACACGACTGTACCCTTGACGCTGAAACTCTGCGCCAAGACCGATTGGATAGACAACAATACAAGTGAGACAAGTAAAAGAGTTAATCTTCTCATCCTTGTTTGTTTCAAGTTTATTAATTAATAATTATAATTTTTTTCTTATTTTTTTCTCGTTTGGTAAAAGCCGAAAGCACTCAGGGCGACACTTCGCCCCTCCATTTATACATTCTTTCACTAATATGCACGCATGGAAATACCTATTTAACTTAAATCGGTGCAAAATTACGAATATTTTCTTATTTGCCCAAGATTATCGCTTAAAATTTAAATGTTTGATATGAAATATCTATGTTTTTTAGCATATTTGCTCATAAATTTAGTTAATTGTCGATTTTTTGTCACATCCGATTACAGTTTGCAAAAACAAGTTCAATACATACTTTTTTTGTTTCTATGCAGCCGTTTTCATAAAGCTGAAATTACGTCCCGACGTAGCTTGTACTACGTCCGGACGTATCTTTTGCTGCGTCGGGACGTAGCAAATGCTACATCGGGACGCATTTTTTACTGCATCGGAACGTATTTTATCAGCTGACGCAAGTAGCTCAGTCAGCTGACGCAGATATCTCGACAAGCCGAAGGATACATTTACCTCTTCACCTTCATGTATTCCGTAGGAGTCATGCCATACTCCTTGGAGAAGCATTTGGAGAAATAACTGCTGTTAGAGAAACCAACGGTATACATCACCTCGGAAACACTGAACTTGCCCTGGCTCAGGAGCTCGGCTGCACGCTTCATACGCATCTCACGGATATACTCTACAGGCGTACGACCCGTTATCGCCTTCGTCTTGCGATACAGCTGTTTGCCACCTATGCCTATCACATCCTGCAACATCGAAACATTGAAGTCGGAATCAATCATGTGCTTCTCTATCGCCTCATTGATCTCTTCGAGCAGACGCTTGTCTGCCCCATCCAACTCGCAGACATTTACTTCCTTCTTTTCCTCTTCAGAAGACTCAGAGCGTGCAGGAACTGGTTCTGAGGATGATGACTCAGGCTCAGATACAGGCGAAGCGGATAACCCAGTGGCAACAGCTGATGGCTCCTCAGGTTTCTTCACATTCAGGTAGCGGACCATCAGAGCTGTCACCTCATCAAATGAATGATGAGCTACGGCAGCCTTCAAATCTTCCGTCAGACGGTTGAAGAAGTCTATACGCATCTGTACCTGCTCCAACACCTCAGCCTTCTGCTTCTGGGCATCAGCCAGTTCCTTGCGCAGAAAATACCAGCTTACCAGCCATGCCACAAACACGATGAGTGCCGTGATATAGAAGAGCTTGCACCACCATGAGAGATACCAAGGCGGCAGGACGGAGATGTCGAGCGAATAAACCTCGGCAGCTATCTTGCCTTCACCATCCACGGCATGAACCGTAAGATGATAATCGCCATACGACAAACCATTGTAGGTGATATCGATGTTGCTCGAGTTCAGATAATGCCAGTCGTGGTCGCTGCCTTCGAGTTTGTAAGCATAAACGGCTGAAGGATGATCAGCAAAAGGAAGGTCGGTGAGCTGCAAGGTGAAGTTGTTCTCATCACTCTTCAGTTTCAGGATTTCTCCACGCTCCTCACGAGCCTGTCCGTTTACGATGATTCCAGCCAGCATCAGGCGGGTAAACTGCTTAGGCTTCTGTGCTACATCGGAACTGATTGCCACATAGCCGTCATTGCCGCCCATCATTACCTCATGAGTCTGTCTGCTGTAACAGATGTTGAGCGGCGCAACAGAAGGAATCATGAAACGCTGGCTCTCGCCCTGTGGATTGATTACGCAGCATTCATTGCCCGATACCACCCATATCTTGCCTTCCACATCGCACATGGTACTTACCTTACCACCAATCTGCCATGTCTTGGAAGAAAAGCTGTTACCCAGCACAGAACCGGCTGCATAATAACAGATTACCGAATTGTTATCACCCATCCAGATATTGCCCTTGCTGTCTGCCATCAGATAGTTGACAACATCTGAGTTAGCTACCTGCACCACCTTCATATCGTTCGGATTGATGCAGTCGAGACGGGTATAGGTAGAAACCCAAATCCTACCCTTTCCATCCATTACCATCTGACCTACATGCAGACCAGAGAGCGCATTTTTTCCCTTGTCCGAGTAATGCCAGTCGGCTATGGTCTTTCCGCTCAGAAGAGCCGCCTTATCCATCACGAAAACACCGCCCTGATAAGAACCCATCCATATCCTGCCCTTCTTGTCCTGGAGAATATCGTAAGCCCAGGCAGTAGAATACTTGCCACTCTTATCGTAGACGATGAAGTTGCGCATCTGACGGGAACTGCGGTCATAGAAGTTGATGCCATGGTCGGTACAGATCCATACATCGCCGTCATGGTCTTCATAAATCTTGCGTACACGGTTATGACTCAGCGGGAAGGCAGAGCTGTTCTGCTTGTACCATGCCACATTCTGATAACCTTCAGCATTCCGGGTGAAATGAATCAGTCCGTTGGTACCGCCCATCCACCATTCGCCGTTGCGGGTCTGGAGCATGGCATGGAGACAGTTGCCCTCACCCGACATCGTAATCTTATCGAGCGATACATAGCGGTAATAGGTATGGGTAGTGAGACGGGAGAGTCCATTGTCAGTACCCACCCATACATTCTGCCATTTATCTACAAAGCAAGCCCAGACGATGTTGTTAGGAATAGAAGCATCATCGCGGGAATCGTGGATATAATGGGTGATGGCATTGGAGAGTGCCATCTGATAGAGTCCGTTATCTGTTCCGATATAGAGATTGCCGGCAGCATCTGTAGAAAGACATTTGATGGAATTGCCGTTCAGAGCTGGAATCTGTGAGAAGTTCCTGAGCTGCAGATCGGCACAATAGAGAGCGCCCTCGGTACCAATCCAGTAGCATCGGCGCTTGGCATCATAGGCGAGCGCATTGACCAGCGGCTGTTCTCCGGCACGGAGCGGAATCAGTCTGCTGCCGAGATGCAGACCAGCAAGCGAACCTACGAGCAAGCCTCGCGGAGTAGAGAGCAAGGCATAGACATCGCCACCGAAGTCAGTCTTACCACCCTTGATACCGAGCACACGGAGTTCCTTCAGCTGCTTGCGCTTCGCCTCATCGGCAAAAGCCTTCATGGCTGGTGTTTCGGCATATTGATAAGATTGCGTATCGAATTTCAGGATGCCGTTGCCGGTAGCCAGATAGAGCATTCTGCCCTCGAAACCGAGCGCATTGACACGCGTATTGCTGAATGCATGTTCCTGGAAATGGCGGTAGCCATGATAACCATCATAGCTGTAAAGACCGTTGTCGGTTCCGAGCCATATCATTCCATCACAGTCCTGGGTAATGGCACAAACGGACTGAGCACCTTCAAGGGAGGTGTTGACGAAACGCTGCGCATGGATGGCGAGCGAAACAAAGAGCATAGCAATTGCCATGCTGATGCGGTTTATAGGTTCTTTTGACTTCTTCATGTGTGCAAATTTACACAATATTCATGATAACGCCAAAAAATATCGGAGAAAATTCAAAAAAAAAGAATCCCCTGGGAAAAATAGCCGCTGCTATTCCCAGAGGATCCGATATAAACTATATACTTTATAACCAACTGAAATCTGTCTCAGTCTTCTTATATTGCCTGGAGCGTAATCGACTTTTCGATATTTCGCTTGCTGTCTTTTACCTTCAGGATGATGTCGCCCTTCTGCTTGCTGCTCTGTACGATGACAACGAGTTTGCCAGAGAAGAGTTTCATCTGTGGCTGGGTGAACGGTTCGAGCGATGTGGCATCGCCGTTGCAGGCTGCCTTGAAAGTGCCGGCACCACTCACCTCGAAGGTCAGTTCGTCATCGGCAAGCGGACATTCATTGCCGTCCTTATCCTGCAGACTCACGGTGATGAAGGCAAGGTCGTTGCCATCGGCATTCAGCAGCACATTGTGCTCATCGGTACAGCCTTCTACCATGCAGGCAATAGGCTCATGATCAGGTGTTTCTACGCAGAACTTCATCTGTGCAGGCTCACCGGCAGTACGCTTCACGTCCTCGCCAATCTTATCGCCATACTGGTTGTATGTAACCACGCGAATCTCACCCGGTTCATACTTCACATTGTTCCAGCGCAGACGGTAGCGGTCCAGACGGCTTGACTTGTCCTTGCGCACTCTGCCCTGACTATTGCCGTTGACGAAAAGCTCGCCTTCCACACCATCGGTATAGCAATATACAGGGGTAACCTGTCCTTCCCTGCCCTTCCAGTTCCAGTGAGGAAGAAGATGGGTGGTATGCTGCTGCTCGTTCCAGCGGGCACGATACATATAGTAACGGTCCTTAGGAAGTCCGGCAAGGTCGCAGATGCCGAAGTAGCTGCTGCGGCTTGGCCAGTAGGTATCGTAAGGAGTCGGCTCGCCCAGATAGTCGTAACCGGTCCATACAAACTCACCGATTACCCAACTGTAGTCATCCTGCATCTTCCAGTCATCATCAGGAAGATTGCTCCAGGAACAGTATTCGGTATCATAGCTTGAGCACTGACCATCAGGATAGGTAGCCTTATCACTTACCACTACCGGGAACTTGTATACGCCACGGGAACTGACCGTAGAGGCGGTTTCAGAACCGAGGAGGAATCCCTGAGGCAACTGCTCGATATTCTTATAATATTTATGTACGCGATAGTTGAAGCCCGGTACATCCATGGTCTGGGCAAAGCCGCTCTTCAAGGCATCTTCTGCCTTATCCATACCCTGGGTTACAGGGCGGGATGGGTCGTACTGATGACAGATATCCTGCAGACGCTTAGCAATCTGCACACCCTCCTTGCTCCACTGTTCAGGAATCTCGTTACCGATGCTCCACATCACGATGCTAGGATGGTTGCGGTGGTGCTTTACCAGATTGGTGATATCCTTATCGCTCCACTCCTTGAAGAACTTGGCATAGCCGTTCTTGCATTTAGGATAAATCCACATATCGAAACTCTCTGCCATCACCATCATACCGAGGGAATCGCAGATTTCCATCTGCATGGTAGAAGGCATGTTGTGGGCAGTACGGATGGCGTCGCAGCCCATCTCCTTCATCGTCTTGATCTGACGGATGAGTGCCGCCTTGTTTTCTGCTGCACCCAACGGACCGAGGTCGTGGTGCAGACAGACACCCTTCAGTTTGCGGGTAACGCCATTGAGCTGGAAACCATAATCCTTGGATACGGCAATGGTACGGATACCGGTCTTCAGGGTCTGGACATCAGCCACCTTTTTTCCTTCATATCGGGTAAGTTTTACCTGATAGAGGTAAGGAGATTCCGGAGACCAGAGATGAGGATTCGCTACCTTCAGAGTAGTCTTGATTTCAGGATTGGCACCTGTGACGATCTGCTCGGCAACCTTCTCGCCAGCCTCATCCAACAGGGCTATGACGGTCTTGCCCGACTTACCAGTCTTTCCTTCCAGCAGTGCATTTACTTCTACTTCAGCTTCCTGCTTATCAGCCTTCAGGGTACGGACGAAGGTATCCCAGGTAGAGAAGTTCTCGTTACCATAAAGTTCTACGGAAACCGGACGGTAAAGACCGCCTCCCGGATACCAACGACTGCTCTCCTCTACATTATTAAGATGTACCTCGATGAGATTACTCTTACCAAACTTGATGAAAGGTGTGATGTCGATGCGGAAGGCATTGTAGCCGTAAGCCCACTTGCCTGCCTCCTTGCCATTGACACAGACAACAGGCTGGCTCATGGCACCGTCGAAGACGAGTACGGCACGCTTATAGCCCTTAGGAGCCGTCCAGTTCATCTTATACATACCCTCACCTATCCAAGGCAGCGCACCAGAACGTCCCGACTTCTCGGTCTTTTCGGTTTCGCCATTCTGCTCGATGGCCACCATCTGCAGGTCCCATTTCTTATCAAAAGGACCCGAGATAGCCCAATCGTGCGGAACAGCTACCTGCTGCCACGCCTTGCCATCACGGGAGAAATCCCACGATGGCAAATTTATTATTTTTCGGCTCTGCGCCTGGCACACGGAAGAGAGCGCCAGGGCAAGAGTCATGAAAGCTATGCTTTTCTTGATCATATATATTATTTTCTATAGTTTGTTCTATATTCTATCTTCAGATTCGCTTCTATCGCTCCCAAAGGAAGCGAAGAAAGCTAACTTACCTGATTACTTGAAGGCATCGAGTGCAGCGGTTGGCTTGCCGCTGTTGTCGAAGGCTCCCTTGTCGTAGCCGTTCCAGCCACTGTTGCACTCAGGCTCCCAGTAGAACACACCCTCGCAGGTAGAGATTGCCTTGCAGCCATCCACCATCTTCTTGAGGAATGGAGCGGCATTCTCTGAATTCCACACCATACCAATCTCTGAGATGATGACATCGCAGTTGTATTTGCCGGAAAGGGTCTTGATGTTGCTGAGGCAATCATCAGAAACCTGCTCCCAGGTCTGGTCGGTAATCCAATCAGGATAGAGCGACATACCGATGACATCCCACTTGGCTCCATTCTGCTTCAAGCCGTCAAACATCCAGGTATATTGGCTCAGGTTATTTCCCTTATCGAGATGCACAATCACCTTAGCCTCCGGATAAACCGCCTTGACGGCATCATAACCGACATTGATATAAGCGGCAAAGTTTGCCATGTTCTTAGAGGCACGGCCTGTCACCTTCAGGGCAGCATCGCCATCCTCATCATTCCAGAGCATTCCGTCGGTGGTCTCGTTACCTACCTGTACCCACTCTACGTTGACGCCTCTTGCCTTCAAGGCATTCAATACATCCTTGGTATGATCGGCAACCGCCTGCTTCATCTGACTGAAGTCATAGTTCTTCCAGGCAGCAGGAACACCCTGCTTTCCTGGGTCAGCCCAGGTATCAGAGTAGTGGAAGTCTATCATCAGTCGCATACCGAGCTGCTGAGCTCGCCAAGCCTTGGCGATGACATCATCCTTGCCACACCAGCCACCTTCCGGATTTACCCAGACACGCAGACGGATGGAGTTCATGCCGAGGTCGCGGAGAAGCGCCATGCACTCAGTAGCCTTACCGTTAGTATTATAGAACTTCTTTCCGTTCTGCTCCATCTCTGTAATCCAACTTACATCGGCTCCCTTGGCGAAGCCACTCATATCGTATGTCTTCTCCTTTTCGGGAGTGGTATTATCATCATTGCTGCAACTCGTGCCCGTAATAGAAAACAAGAGTGCTGTAGCCAGCAATATGGCTTTTCCAAATATATTCTTCATTGCTATTTTTCTTATTAATTATTCATATTTCCATGTCATGGTGTTGAGGTCGGCGGTAACGGTAACTTCACCACCAGTTACATCATCCTTGAACCAAATGTCCCAACAGTCACTAGCTGTTGACAATTTAAAAAGATCGCTTGGATCAGAACCATACCAAGTCTGCTTGTCGTCCTTGTTTTCACCTACGAAGATAAACCGGAAATTCTCCCAAGCTGTTGGCTTGTACTTGCAGGTATAAACGCCATCACTCACCTTGTTCATCACGGCAAGAAGGGTGTTACCATCCTTAGAGAACATACAGAGGGTATTGCTAACCTCTGGCTCTGGAGTTGTCTGGTCGCCCTCAACGATGGTGTATTCCAGCTGGCTGTGCTCACCAACTTTCACGGTTACGGTATAAGTACCAGCCTTGGCAATATTTACACTTCCAGCTGTTGCAGCATCTGTCATTTTGCCATCAGCCAAAGTATAGTTCATGGTCTTCACCACAGCTGCAGCATCTTCTGTACCTGTATCCTTGCTGTACTCTGCACCTGTTGCTACGATGCTAATTGGAGTATTATCGGCTGCGGTTGTAATCACCTTGGTCCAAGCATAGTTAGGAGCATCATAGGTCATATCTTCACCATTCAACTGCATCGACTTGATGTAAGTTGGCTTAAGTTCCTTAGCTTTTGTATCAAGAACTGTATAATAAATACCTGTCTGACCTGGGAACCAGATGTTCCATGCAGACTCAGTATTATCCATTTCGTACACATGGTTATCCTGTCCTACATTACCCCAAATGGTACCATCATTTTCCTTACCCCAGATATGGAACCAAGAAGAGGCATTCATATAGCCAGAATAAACTCCATCAGAATTAGGAGAATAGAGTTTGGTCAGAACTTGATCCTTTTTCTCATTCAGGATATTGATGTAGCTCATATCAATGAGGTATGGAGTAACCTTTACCTGGCAGACATTGCTGTAAGCGGCATCAAGATTGGCACCCATCTGACTCTTGATACGGAAATAGAGAGGTGAACTCACATCAGGAGACAAGCCGAGATCCTTGGCTGCAGCATTGAGGTCTGCACCGGTGAAAGCCTTGGAAAGGTCGGTTACGGTGTATTCCTTTTCTGAAGTAAAGTTCTCTGAGGCTGATACCTGCAGATAAGTTTTCAACACTCCACTGCCCGCAGGCTTGGTTTCATCGCTCGAAAGCAAGGTAGGATTCTGCCAAGCCAACGAGAGGACAACGTCCTTACTGTTATCTACAGACAGCTTCACATCGGATGCCGATGCCATCAGATCGGATGCCTTGAAGCCATCCAGATATATCTTGTCGCCACTCTCGTCGCAACTCACCAGGGCGGTGAGTGCGCAGAGAAGCATCATCAAGTTTCTAAATATCTTTTTCATTCTTTTATCCTATTAATAGTTGTCGTTATGAAGATTTGGATTGGCGGTAAGCTCGGTGTTAGGGATTGGATAGATGTTGTACTTGCTGTCAACAGCCTGTCCATCGTGGGTGCCACCCTTCCACTGCCAGATGTACTTGTTGGTTGTGAACTGACCATAGCGAATCAGGTCGGTACGGCGATAACCTTCATGATAAAGCTCACGGGCACGCTCATCGAGGATGAACTGAAGGAAGGCATCGTCATCAGCAAAGTTGCTTGCCCATACATCAGAAGCATGAGAGCGCTCACGAAGCTGGTTGATCCAATAGATAGCACCCTGCTTGCGGGAAGCAATCACGTCAGGATCTGCAGCATCACTACCACCAGCCCAGTTATCCCAGTCATTATGCAGACGAACCACGCACTCGGCATACATCAGATAGACATCAGCCAAACGGAAGAGAGGGAAATCGGTATCCACACCTGCATCTCCTGTATTGGATGCAGTGGTTCCATCATCCTTCAGGTTACTCCATTTCTCAGAAAGATAGCCGGCGGTTTCATCGGTCATGCTGGTTACATCCTTGCTCTGACCATTGGTGAAGAACTTGCAGCGCTTGTCGCCACTGCCGTCAATATCGGTCTGGGTAAACTTATCCACGAACTCAGGACGGAGACGGAACTCGCTCCAGCCACTGGTAGCACCGAAATCGGCAACATTCTGGTTGGCATTCGACATACTCAACTGTCCACACACCAAGTAAGTGGAAGAACCCCAGCTTACTGTATGCTCTGCACTTACTGGCAAGGCGAAGATAATTTCGTTGGTACGCTTGTCGTTATCAGCATTGAAGAGCTTGCTGTAATCAGACTCCAAAGAGTAGCCCATATCCATCACCTTCTTACAAGCCTCCATGCACTCGGCATACTTGGCAACGCCGGTATAAACCTCGCTGTTCAGATAAAGCTTGGCAAGCAAGGTATAGGCAGCACCCTGAGAAGCCTGACCGTAAGGACAGGTGGATGCAGGAAGCATATCACCTACACAATCCTTCAACTCGCTCTCGATATAATCGAATGTCTGCTGAGGAGTATAACGAGGAGGAATGTAGCTGCCCACAGGGTCGTTCTCTGTCACCATCGGAATGTTGCGATAGAAATCGAGGGCATGGTAATAGAACAGAGCGCGCATGAAGCGGACTTCTGCCTTATACTCCTTCATCTTCTCTGCATCAGCACCCGAGAAATTGGCATTATTGGCATTGCGCAGGAACTCGTTGCAAAGGGCGATGTTGTAGTAGATACGATAATACATATCTGATACCCACGCATCGTTGGCATCCCATGAAAGATAGGTCAGGCCGGTGGTCTGCTCACCTGTCAGCCAGGTAGAGGCAAATTCATCGGTACCACACTCCTGCATATTGATAAACATACGCATGTAATCGAAACCACTGCCGGCGTTCAATACGGATTCCATATCCTTATTATCGCCGCCCTTACCCTGACCACTAGTCACCATGGCAGCATAAATCTTACCCAGCACAGCCTCGTAATTGGCAAGCGAGGTATAAACATCCTTAGAGGTTGTCTCTGTATGAGGATATTGGTCGAGATCGGAAACACAGCTGGTTGTGCCTGTCAGCACCGCTGTTCCCATCATCATACTATATAATATATTCTTAAGTTTCATTGTTATCTGTTTTGATTGTTAGAACTGAAGTCCGAGGCTTACTGAGTAAGTGCGAGGACGTGGATAGAATGAGTTGTCCATTCCGTTTGGCACCTCAGGATCTGTACCTGAGTAACCGGTGATGGTGAATACATTCTGTACCATTGCAGATACGGTGAGCGAAGCCCACTTGTTGATCTTGCCTACATTGTAACTCAAACTCAGGTTGTCGAGTTTCAGGAACGAAGCATTCTCTACGTAGTAATCAGAGAGATACTGACGGGTCTTGAAACCAGTCTTCAGGAAACTGGTGTTGAGGTTGTTGAGCTGTGAGTTGTTGTAACTTACTGTCTCGAAAGCACCTGTACTCATACCCATTCCGTTGTATACATAGTTGTCGATGTTGGCACGGAAACTCATACCGAGTGTCAGCTGCTTGTATCTCAAAGATGTGCTCAAGCCCATGATGTACTTAGGGGCTGGAGAATGATAGCGGTAGAGATCTGACTCATTGATTTCGCCATCGTTGTTGAGATCGGCATAAGCGCCCTCGATTGGCTTGCCTGTCTTAGAGTCGTAGAGCTGATGATATACATAGAACATGTATGGCTCATATCCCTCAGAGAGTACCTGGAACTGGTAAGCATCGATAGATGGACCTACCTTCACGTTGGTCTGGCTTCCACCCTTTATCAATGAAAGGTTCTTCACCTTCATGTTCTGCCAGGTAAAGTTGTAGCTCAGATTCCACTCCCAGTCCTTGGTCTGGATAGGGGTTGCATTCAGAGAAACCTCAATACCCTTGCTGTCCACATTACCTACGTTGGTAAGGATAGTCTTTGAGAAGTTGGTACCTGCTGCTGTTGGTACTGATGCCAACAGGTCCTTGGTCTTGCGGGTATAGAAATCGATGGCACCACCGATACGGCCATCCAGAAATCCGAAATCGAGACCGAAGTTCCAGGAGGTTGTAGTCTCCCACTTCAAGTCTGATACGTATGCCTCAGGACGGTAAGTATTGATATACTGTCCGTTGATGAATGCTTCGGTACCTGCCACGCTGTAGGTATAAACCGGCAGATAGTTGTAGTTGCCGATACCTTCCTGCTGACCGGTAACACCATAGCTGGCACGGAGTTTCAAGTTAGAAAGTACCTTCTGGTTCTTCAACCAAGGCTCTTCTGTCAAAGTCCAGCCCAAAGCAACAGATGGGAAAGTACCCCAACGGGTATCCTTAGAGAAACGGGAAGATGCGTCTCGACGAACGGTAGCCGTCAGGAGATACTTTCCATCGAATGAATAGTTGATACGTCCGTAATATGACAACATTACATGACGGTAATCTGAAGCCTTTACGGTTGACAGGTTTGTGCCTGCCGCACTTTTGGTATAATAAAGAGGTGTAGTACTCTTCCAATACTGGTAGTCGTAACCGGCTGTCAGATCTACATTACTCTTGATATCTTCGAAATACTTTGCATAGTTGGCATAGAGGGTAAGCAAGCGGTTCTCGTTCTTCTGAGGACCATACTTGTAATCGCTACCGCCCAAAGACTCATCCTTGTTGTAGCTCTGTGCTGCGTAGGCAGGAACATAAACGGTTCCGTCGCCCTTGGCATAGTCAGCACCCACGGTAGCATGGAGCTTGAGGTCTGGCAGGAAATGAACCTTGTAATCTACATCCATAGAACCGATGAAGCGGCTTACCTTACTCTTTGAATCATACAGATCAACCAGACCGCGAGGGTTTCTTACACCCGCATTCACTGGATAGCCATCAGCATCGAGTGCCTCATTATAGCCACCATATTTGTCGTTGCCGGAATAAACCGGGATGGTTGGGTTGAATGTGGCAGCTGCCCATACAGCGCCACCATTATTGAATGAGTTGTTATTAAGCGTTCCCTTGGCGTTGATGGTCAACTTCAGGTGATCCTGGAAGAAGCTAGGAGTCAATACAACGTTACCTGTCCAGCGCTCTACATTGTCCTTGCGAACCAGACCGCTCTGGTTGTAATAGCCTACAGACACTCGGAATGGCAACCACTTGTCGATGCTGCCGCTCACGCTGAGGTTATTATCTGTACCGAAGGCTGTGCGGTAAACCTCATCGTTCCAATCGGTATTGGCTGTACCGAGCAATGACTTTTGGTTATCTGTACCGTACTGGTTGATGACATTCACAAATTCATCACGACTCAGCATATCTACCATCTGCGCACGGGTCTGCAAACTGTTGGTGGTATTGAAGTTCACCTTTACAGCACCCTGCTGTCCCTTCTTGGTGGTAATGATAATGACACCGTTAGATGCACGGGAACCATAGATGGCTGTAGAAGAAGCATCCTTCAATACAGTCATGCTCTCGATATCAGAAGGGTTGATCATGCTGAGGAAGTTGCTGCTGTTACCCGAAATACCACCCTGCTCCAATGGCACACCATCGAGCACGATAAGAGGGTCGTTACTGGCATTAAGAGATGCACCACCACGCACACGGATGGTACTGCCGGCAGAGGCAGAACCACTGTTGGACATAATCTGTACACCCGAAACCTTACCGTTGATCAACTGTTCTGGAGAAGAAACGAGACCTTTATTAAAGTCCTTCGATTTCACGGTAGCTACGGAACCAGTCAGGTCACTCTTTCTTGCCGTACCATATCCGATGACCACGACATCAGCCAGCGCCTTGCTGTCAGATTCGAGTTTCACCTTCATATTGTCTGAGATAGAAAGTACCTTATCAATATAACCGATATAAGATACCTTGATCTTCTTGGCTGAAGAAGATACCTGAAGACTGAAGTTACCGTCAAAATCAGTAACTGTACCGCCCTTTTCGCCTTCCACCATGACAGTGGCGCCAATCAGAGCCTCACCATTCTGCGCATCTGTCACCTCACCTTTGATGGTTCTTGTCTGCGCCATGAGTTGCAGACATCCGATGACGAACAATGCCACGAGAAGCAAACTTCTCTTTGCTAAATTCTGGATTGCGTTCATTGTTTTACTTTTAGGTTGCGTTTAAAATTGTTTTCGGTTGCAAAAGTAGGGAAAAGAGAAGAAAACAGCAGATAGATTTAAGACAAAAATAAAGAAAAAACGGACAAAAGCAAATCTTTATCTCGTTTTTGTCCGTTTTGTCATTAAAGAGACAGGAATCTTTAAATCAGTTCTATACCTTTACTCTGTTACAGGTACAAGTTTAATACCGAAGAGATTGCATGTATCCTGCTTTGTAATAGTATGAGAACCTGCATCTAATGTTACAGTCATTGTCTTAGCTGTTGAATCAATAACTGCATTTACTTCAGCAGGCTTCTTTCCATCAATTTTGGCGTTCGTCTTGGTATCTGCAGAACTGAAATAAAGGGTCATTGTGACTTTCTTATCAACAGTTACTGAGATATTAGTTGCAGACTCCATCTTTACACAAGTAGAATATGAAGTGCCGTCAATAGTAGCAGTTCCCTTATTTGTAGCATAGTTACCTGAAACTGTTACTATGCTAATTGAAGGCTTAGAACCTGTGAATGTTACCAAAACTGTACCCTCAATAGGAGTTACTGTGCTGCCACCTTCTGTACCACCAGTAGAACCACCAGTGCTGCCACCTCCAGCAGAACCACCTTCGCCAGAAGCATTGCTCTCACCGAATACCTTAACAACACCAGAAGTATAAAAATCAAGAATGCTTGCCAAAGCAGGCAATGGCTGCTGGTGACCGTTTGTTACGACTGTTTCATCAGGAATAACGAAATCAATGTCACCATGATTCAAACGACCTGCACCATAGAAGCCTTCTACAATAGAAGGAACATCTTCTGCCTTATCAGCAACGTATGCATACATGAGGCTTGGGTTCGTATCGAAGTTGTCGTAAGAAGTACCACCAACCAAAGTCTTTACGCTTGCAGGAACCTGCTCACTTGGATCAGAAACCTCGTAGGCATCAAAGCTTGTATTGTTTTCTGCGTATGGGATATAGCTGAAGTTTGCTGGCTTGTTGGCAAATACATTGCCGTATGCCTTAATCAAGCCACCTTTCTCACCAGAGAAAGTACCATCACCCATAGCATCAGTACCCTGCAGAGAGCTCATGATAGGACGCTTAACAGCATCAAAGTAGTTAGACTCCATGAACACACTTGAGCCACTGGTTGCACCAATACCATAAACATCATTGTGCTGATAGTAGTTGTTGTACATGTGAACACTCATGGTACGAACGCGAGCCATACGAGAGTCTGAATGGTCGAACCAGTTGTGATGATAAGTAATCCAGTTTTCACCAGTTTCACTCTTCATACCACACATAGAAGCCTTACCATTATCCCAGAAGCGATTGTAAGCTACAGTAACATACTTAGAATCGCCCTTGATGTCTACCGTACCATCACCCTTAGCCTGGTCGGCAGCACTACCCTTTTTACCATAGAAGAGATCCATGTTGTGAATCCATACATGATAGTTTTTAGTATCAAGAGACATGGCATCATCCAGACAACGCATGATAGCAAAGTTACGGAACTCTACACTCTCAGCCTCTCTAAGCAAGAAGCCGAAGCCATATACGGTAGCATCATCACCGACTCCTTCGAATGTCATATTCATCATAGCTCCCTTAACCTGCAAACCTTCTGCAGAACTTGAAATGTGATCCAAATCAGAAAGATTTACCTTACCGATGATACGGAAGGCGATTGGGGTTTTATCCTTACCTTTTGAATATGCATCAATAATAGACTGCAGACCTGTAATCGTCTCAAGCTTACCAGTATTAACTGTTGTAGAAACGGTCTTAGCTGTCTTGGCTGTAATATAGAGAACCTTAGCACCAGCCTTCAAAGTACCGTCATTATTGTAAGCACCTACACCATCATACTTGAAATGAGCAAAGCCCTCACGGTTATAGCTCTTTACTACCAAGTTAGAAGCAGTATTGGCACCAGCAATCTCTGTACCTTCAGCATTTACAGGAACAACCTTTACAGAATAAGTGCCTTCCTTCAAACCGAGAACATCGGCACGATAGTAAGATTTATACTGACGAACCAGCTGAGCATCAATCTTCTTGTCATCTACATATACATTATAAGAAGAAGCGCCCTCGAATGGAGCCCACTTCAGGTAGGCAGACTCCTGCCAGCCCTTTGCCTCAGTAATCTGAATCACACCTGCAGGATTGTCAATATCACCACTTTCGCCCTGCTCTACTTTCTTTGCGAAACTGATTTTCAGAACAGAAGCATTGTACTCATCATTCTCTGCACCTGATTTAGGTGCGATGATTGCCTTATCACCTTCGAACTTCACACTTGTCAAGTCTGCAGTATTATAATACTTCACATCACCCGACTTGGTGGTAACATACATCTGGTTCACCTTGCTGTTACGAGCCACGGCATGGGTAATCTTAAATGTCGATGTCTGTGCCACAGCAGCACTCAAGCTCATCAGGAGGAGTGTCAAAGTAAATACCATTTTCTTCATTGTTCAATCCTCCTTATTTTATTTGATGATAACTTTCTTACCATTAATCATATAAACACCCTTAGACAAACCCTGGAGGGAAGAACCTACATACTGGCCCTGAAGGTTATAAACCTTACCTCGCAATGCTTTCTTTATATCTTCTACCTGGCAGATGCCGGTAGTTTGATAAGTGAAAGAAAGGGTTACGAGCGACATGTCTGCCTGATCAGATGTATTATCTGAATACTGAAGAACAACATTGTCACCATCGAAGGTAATCTCTGAGACAGTCTTTTCTATGACCTGACCATCAATCTTAACCGTCTGTTTGCTGCCGGCAAATACTGCCGTAGACAACATTCCAGCCAACAATAATAAATAAGCTTTTTTCATTTTAATGAATGTTTGTTAGATTTATTTTTTGGTTTGTTTTTGAATTTTACAATGCAAAAGTAGTGAAAAAATAGCTATTATAAACCATCCTGGCGCATTTTTCTTACGCAAACGTTTTCATAAGTGTAAAATGGAGTATTATAAAAAAGGGCATAAAAAAAGACTGAATCCTGTTACGAAGATTCTGTCTCATAAAGAAGTGGTACCACCAGGAATCGAACCGGGGACACAAGGATTTTCAGTCCTTTGCTCTACCAACTGAGCTATGGCACCAACTTTCACAAATCGCGATTTATCATTTGCGGGTGCAAAGGTAATACTTTTTTCTGGTTCCTGCAAATTTTTCGGGAAATTTCTTTCAAAAAAAGATAAAAAAGTCTATTTTTGTTGGTATTATCCATTATTTAATGTACCTTTGCAGCAGATATCGGGATTTAGCGCAGTTGGTAGCGCACGTCGTTCGGGACGATGAGGTCGCTGGTTCGAGTCCAGTAATCCCGACCAAAAGCCGTCAGATGTGCCGTAAACACTGAGGATTTACCTTGATCGTGGCCAAAATGGTCGGCGAAATTTCGGTTTCACAAGAGCTTAAAAATCCGTAAGCCTATGAAGTTTTTAAAGGATTTATTTTATATCAATTACCATGAACGGCGAGCATTACTCATAATCCTGACCCTGCTCGTTGTCAGTACCACAATGATTTTCATTGTAGGTTCTAAAGAAACTATGCCCTCAGAAAAACAACAAGCCCATAACGATAGTATCATCAGGCATGCCACGCGGCAACATCCAGGCTATTATGAAGACGGACTTCAGTCGAGCGAAGTATTCGCCTTTGACCCCAATACGGCAAGCCAATCTGATTTCCAACGGCTGGGACTGGAATCATGGCAAGCCAGAAGCATCATCAAATATCGAAATAAAGGAGGTATCTTCAGGACACCAAGAGACTTTGCACGGGTTTACGGACTAACCAAGAAGCAATTCGAAAAACTGCTGCCCTTTATCAGAATTGGTAAAGACTACCAGCCGGCTGCCAACTTTTACCCAAGAGAAAGATACAACTACGGCTATCAAGAGACGGCTATAAGAACTAGAGAAGAAAGGAAGAAAGACACTATCCAATACAGTTATCCACGAAAACTGAAAGAAGGTCAGTATATCAACATCAATTCTGCTGATACGACCGAACTGCAGAAAATTCCCGGCATAGGCTCTTACTATGCCAGAAGCATCATCCGTTACAGAGAGCGGTTAGGCGGTTTTGTTTCCATGAGCCAGATACAAGAAGTGGAAGGCGTGCCCGAGACAGCCCTCCACTATATGAATATTGATGCAAAACATATCAGAAAAATGAATGTCAACCAGCTCAGTTTAACCGAATTGCGCAAACATCCTTACCTGAACTTTTACCAGGCAAAGGAAATCGTAAACTACCGCAGAACCCATGGTCCGCTGAAAAGTGCTGAAGAGCTGCGTCTACTCAAAGACTTTCCACCTGCCGAAATAGAAAGAATCAAGCCGTATCTCGCCTACTAGGGGCAAGATAGCCTGTCTGCAAGTTTGCCGGTTTTGCTAAATGACACCAAACTGGTGCAGGAAGATAAGGAAAATACAGATTGGACAGATAAAACGGATGGTGAACAGGAAAACAGGGAAGAGAGTTCCCTTCAAGGTTCCCCAGTTGGTAAACTCATCACGCACAATCTTCTTTGGCACATACCATCCCAGGAACAGACAGGTGATGAACGACCCCAACGGCATGAGCAGCTGGGCAGTAAAGTTGTCACAATTGCTCAAGAAATCCTTGCCGAAGAAGCCCAAATCAGGTACGGCACCCTGAGAGAGCGAACAGAATACAGCTATGATGCAGCAAACGACGGTCTCGAACCAGGCTCCCTTGGCACGGCTTATCTTACCCTCCTCATAAATAAAGGCGGTACCTATCTCGTGCATCGAGATGGTAGAAGTCAGGGCTGCCAATACAAGCAAAGCATAGAACAACACCGAAATCACATAACCGACAACCGGCATGTTACCGAAAGCCTCCTGGAATACGTTTGGCAAGGTAATGAAGATGAGCGAAGGACCGCTGTCTGGCTGCACACCTACCGAGAAAGCTGCAGGGAAGATCATCAAACCTGCCAATACGGCGATTACCGTATCAATGGTCACAATCTGAGTAGCAGACTTCAAGAGATTGGTCTGTCTGTTGAAGTAAGAGGCATAAGTACACAGACAAGCCGTACCCATGCTCAAAGAGAAGAACGCCTGTCCCAGCGCTTCGAGCAACACGTTTTCATCTACCTTAGAGAAATCCGGCTTCAGCAGGAACTCCACTCCCTTCATCGCTCCCGGCAGAGAGCAGGAAGCTATCACAATCACAATCAACAGGAAGAAGAGCATAGGCATCAGTATCTTGGATGCTTTCTCTATACCATTGCGCACACCGCGTACTACCACCATGTGGGTAAGCAGGATAAAACCTACTGCCCATAAGGTAGGACGGATAGGATCGGCTGAAAAGGTCTGGAAATAGGTCTTCACATACTCTGCATCGCCATGAACACCGCCCATGATACTGGCATAGAGATACTGCAGGCACCAGCCAGCCACTACGGCATAGAAACCCAGGATAATCATAGAGGTGATGATACCCATCAAGCCCAAAGCACCCCAAGCCTTATGCTTACCCAGATTGGTATAAGCACGGGCTGCATTGGATGCAGAATGACGGCCGATGATGAATTCGCTCATCATGCCAGGCAATCCGAGTAGGATGATACATACCAAATAGATGAGAATGAAGGCGGCACCACCATTCTGACCTGCCATATAAGGGAAACGCCACACATTACCCAAACCGACTGCCGAGCCGGCTGTGGCAAGAATAACGCCCAACTTACTACCAAAATTTCCTCTTGTTTCCATTATCTAAATCTTTAATGTGTAGTGTTTGTTGTTTTCCGACGAAACGGGAGATGCTACACCTTATTATATATAGTTATATCTGATTATATTATCTATCCGATTACAAATACTTTATCCGAAGACCCCAAACTGGTTCAGGAATACCAGGAAGATGAGGACAGGACAAACGAACTTAATCAGGAAAAGATAAATACCGAAGAGACGGCCCTTCAAGGTTCCCCAGTTAGTAAACTCATCCTGTACGATCTGCTTAGGTACATACCAGCCCAGGAACAGGCAGGTAAGGAATCCTGCCAGAGGTAGGAATATCTGACCCGTAACGAAGTCGAACCAATCGAACAGCGCCTTTCCGAAGAACGAAAGCTTATCTGTAGCACCCAAAGAAAGCGAACAGAAGGCTCCGATGATGGCACAGGAAACCGTAACGATGGTAGCACCCTTCTTGCGGTCTATCTTCAACTCCTCGTAGAAGAAAGAGGTATTCACCTCATGAAGTGACATCAGCGAGGTCAAGGCTGCTACCGACAGCAACACGTAGAAGAGCAGCGAGATAATCCAACCCAGTACAGGTAACGATGCAAACGCCTGATTAAAGACATTCGGCAAAGTGATAAAGATGAGCGAAGGACCACTATCCGGTGATACTCCTACTGAGAAGGCTGCAGGGAATATCATCAGACCAGCCAGTACTGCTACCAGCAAATCGATGATGGAAATCTGCAAAGCACTCTTAAAGAGATTGGTCTGACGGCTGAAGTAAGAGGCATAGGTACAGATACAGCCCATACCGATACTCATAGAATAGAACGACTGACCCAAGGCATTCAGGAACACGTTTCTGTCTACCTTTCCGAAATCAGGCTTCAACAGGAACTCCACGCCCTTACCTGCATCCGGCAACAGACAAGCTGCTACCACAATGATCAAAAGCAGGATGAACAGGAGAGGCATCATCACCTTAGAAGCCCTCTCTATACCGCCGCGCACACCATGAATAATCACGAAATGACAAATCAGGAATATCGCTACCGTCCACATAACCGGACGCACAGGATCAGAAGAAAACTCCTTGAAGTAATTCGCCACAAAGGTTGGGTCACCATGCAGTTCGCCCATGATGCTGGCATAGACATACTGCAGACACCAGCCCGAAACCACCGCATAATAGCCCGTAATCAGGAAACCGGTAAGCACTTCAAGATAGCCTACCCACTTCCAAGCAGTACCATTAGAGAGTTTGGTATAGGCACGTGCGGTATTAGAGGCACCATGACGGCCGATGATAAACTCAGAAATCATACATGGAATGCCCAACAGGAGCACACTTCCGATGTATACCAGAATAAAGGCTGCGCCACCTTCCTGACCAGCCATATAAGGGAAGCGCCATACGTTACCCAAACCTACGGCGCCACCTGCTGTAGCAAGAATCAATCCAATCTTGCTACCAAAACTTCCTCTATTTGAATCAGTCATTTCTATCTTTCTATTACTAATTTCTTATTTTTTAATTTTTCTTCGTGCAAAATTATAAAATAATTCTGAAATATATGAATTATTTGAAAGCAAAAATACAATTTTAGTAATATTTATGCAATTTAATCCGTTTTAGGACGAAGAAATGACCTTTTCGATACATTTTCTAACGATATTCAGCCGGCAAGGTATCACGCCACTTCGAGAAAGGATTGCCCAAGAGATGCGAATTGTAGAATCGCTTGTCACCTGTTACCTCCATGCCGATGAAATCAGGTTTCTCATAGGCTTCGGTCTCGCTAGCCAACTCCACCTCTGCCATGACCAGACCTTCGTTATCGCCATAGAACTCATCTACCTCGAAGGTATGACTGCCACTTTTCACAAGATAGCGACGCTTATCGATGACGCCACCCTGACAAAGCTGCAGAAGATGCTGCGCCTCGTCCATCGTTATCTCCTTTTCAAACTCATAGCGGGTCATGCCGCCATTTACCGACTTACCCTTAATAGTAAGGTAAGCCTTCTCATCCCGTGTGCGAACCCGCACCGTAGCCCCCTCGGCAGGAATATATCCCTGCTGGATATGACTAGAAGAAAAGGCGGCGCTTTTGTAAGCGTCGCCCTTCTTAACGAGGAATTTTCTTTCTATTTCTAATCCACTCATAGTCTTATGCTAATGATGCTGCATAGATGAGAAAAAGAATACCGAGGGCTATCAAGCCACCGAATATCCACTTGATTACTTTCTCGCCTTTTGCAGCCTGTTTCTTCTGATAAGCCTCATGTTTGGCTCTTCTTAAGTCTTTATTTCCACTCATAGTCGTATGTTTTTTAGATGATTATTGTTGTTCGTCATCATTCGTAGGGAACTCCATCAGGTATGCCTTGATGAAATCATCTATCTTGCCGTCCATCACGCCATCTACATCCGATGTCTGATAGTTGGTACGGTGGTCTTTCACACGACGGTCGTCGAAGACATAACTTCTAATCTGGCTTCCCCACTCTATCTTCTTCTTACCAGCCTCAATCTTAGCCTTAGCCTCCAGACGCTTCTTCATGGCGCGGTCGTAGAGTTGGCTCTTCAAGAGCAACAGGGCTTTGGCACGGTTCTTTGGCTGGTCACGGGTCTCGGTGTTCTCGATGAGGATTTCTTCTTCCTCGCCGGTATCAGGGTCGGTATACCAATAACGCAGACGGACACCGGATTCAACCTTATTCACATTCTGACCACCGGCACCACTCGAACGGAAGGTATCCCAGGAGAGCTTGGCTGGATCAACATATACCTCGATGGTATCATCTACCAGCGGAGTTACGAAGACACTGGCGAAACTGGTCATTCGCTTGCCCTGGGCATTGAAAGGAGAAACACGCACCAGTCGGTGCACACCGTTCTCGCTCTTCAGATAGCCATAAGCGTACTCGCCGCCCTCGATGGTCATGGTCACGCTCTTGATACCAGCCTCATCACCTTCCTGCATATCGGTGATGGTTACCTTGTAGCCATGAGCCTCAGCCCAGCGCATATACATACGCATCAGCATCTGTGCCCAGTCCTGGCTTTCTGTACCACCGGCACCGGAATTAATCTTGAGCACGCAGTCCATCGGGTCTTCCTTCTGGCGAAGCATGTTCTTCAACTCCAGGTCTTCTATGGCTTTTATCGCCTTGGCATAATCGGCATCCACCTCTTCCTCAGTCACCATTTCGTCTTTATAGAAATCGAAGGCAAGCTGCAGTTCATCGGCATAAAGACGTACAGTCTTATAACCGTCGAGCCATTTCTGGATACCTTTTACCTTCTTCATCTGCTCCTGAGCATACTTCGGGTCTTCCCAAAAGTCAGGAGCCTGGGTGCGGAGCTGCTCCTCTTCGAATTCTACTTTCTTCTGGTCTATATTGAGATAGTGATGCAGAGCGTCAGCTCTGTCCATCACATCCTTCAACTGGTCAGCTGTAATCATTAACTCTTAACTTTTAACTTTAAACTTTATGATTACTCCTCATACATCTTGTCAATCTCCGCCTTGTAGTTCTTGTTGATGATAGGGCGGCGAATCTTCAAGGTATTGGTCAACTCACCCGACTCCATAGAGAAGTGGTGAGCCAGGAGGGTAATGCGCTTAATCTGCTCATAATAAGCCAGATGCTGCTGGAGAATCTGGATACGGTCCATCAGCATCTTCTGCACCTTCTCGTTAGCACACAAATCTTCACGGCAAGTGAAGGCGATATGATGCTCACGTGCCCAGTCCTCCACGAGACGGAACTCTGGAACAACGAGGGCTGATACGAACTTGCGCTGGTCGGCAATCACAGCCACCTGATCGATAAACTTATCTACCAGGAGCAACGATTCTACCTGCTGCGGAGCGATATACTTACCATTCGATGTCTTGAACAGGTCCTTGATACGCTCGGTGAGATAAAGCTCGCCATCCTTCATGTAGCCGGCATCACCGGTATGGAAGAATCCATCCTTGTCGAATGCCTTCGCATTGGTGGTATCACGATGATAATATCCCGGAGTGATGGTAGGACCCTTGAGGAGCACCTCATTATCCTCACCTATCTTTACCTGAATGCAAGAGATAGGGCGCCCCACAGAACCCAGACTGCGTTTCTTGTCAGAATGATCGCAAGATACGGTGGCAAGACTCTCGGTCAAACCATAACCCACCACCATATTGATACCGATGGCATGTACAAATGCCTCTACTTCCGGACTTACATAAGCACCCGCTGTAGGGAAGATATTAGGTTTTTCCAAGCCCAACTGCTTGCGAACCATGCTCAAAATGGTCTTGTTGATAATCTTATATTCCAACTCCAATGTCAGAGGAGGGCGCTTGCAGTTTGCCAGATATTCTATATTCCGCTTCTTTCCTACTGCCAAGGCATGGTAGAAGAGTTTCTTCTGGATAGGACCTGCATCATCCATCTTTGCCTTTACGGCGATATACACCTTCTCCCAGAAACGTGGCACACTACACATACAGGTAGGATGCACCTCTCTCATACTCTCCTGAATTTCATGAGGATAAGTATTGATGATGAGTTCGGCACCTTCGCTCAAGCAGAGATATGCCCATCCACGCTCAAAGATATGGGTGAATGGAAGGAAATCAATGACACGGTCCTTTTCGGTAACAGGAATGCACTCATTGTTTGCCTTCAAAGCAGCATAATACTGGCTATAGGTAAGCATCACGCCCTTGCTATCTCCGGTTGTTCCACTGGTATAGAGGATATTAGCCAAATCATCCATACTTGCCTGCTTGTAGAGTTCCTCTACCTCCGTCTGACGAGGAAGATTCTCTCCCAGCTTCAGGAAGTCCTTGAAATAGAGGGCTGCAGGATCGTGTGTACTGATGCGCACGCTGGAATCGAAGATGATGATACGTTCCAGAGATGGACAGAGGGCAAAGATACGGTGAGCCTTGTCATACTGCTCCTGTTCGCCAACAAAGAGAAAGCGAATCTGCGCATCATTAATCATATATTGAATCTGCTGCTCGCTGCTGTTGGCATAGAAAGGCACAGAGGTAACCCTGATACCATACGCACCGAAGTCGGTGTACAGATAATGCACACAGTTCTGCGAGAAGACAGCAATTTTGTCAAGAGGTTTAGCCCCAAGATTCAGGAGGGCATTGCTCACTTGTTTCACTCTTAAGGAAAAGAGGTTGAATGAAACCGATTGCCACTGGTCGCTGCCAAACTTTCTGAAAGTTAAAGCAGTTTTCTCTCCCCATTTCTTGGCGAGATCATGTACCAGTACCGAAAGATGACTATTAATCTGCATAAGCTTATATTTATATTCTGATGCAAAGATAATAGAATTTGTCAAGAACACAAAATAAAAAGATATTTTTTCCACTTTATCTGCTCTTTTTTTCGTAACTTTGCAGAAAAATCAAAAAATAGGGAGATTATGATGACACAAGAAGAATATGTAAGCGATGCCGTGGATTTGCTGAAAAAGCTCATCGCCACCCCATCTGTAAGCAGAAACGAGAAGGAGGCTGCCGACATCATGGAGCAGACCATCCGCAAATATGGTTTCGAATCTCATCGTGAGGCGAACAACATCTGGATTATCGACCCTCATTACGATGAGAGCCGACCTACCCTGCTGCTCAACGCTCACATCGATACCGTGAAGCCTATGGCTTCATGGACACGCAACCCGTTTTCACCGGATGTAGAAGAGGGTGTACTTTACGGCTTGGGCAGCAACGATTGCGGCGGCGGACTCTGTTCGCTCCTCCAGATATTCAGAATGCTGACCGCAAAGCCTCAGCAGTATAATCTTATCTATCTGGCATCTGCCGAAGAAGAGGTTTCGGGAAAGGATGGCATTACCCGTGCCCTGCCTTTGCTTCCGCATATCGATCTTGCCATCGTAGGTGAACCTACCGGCATGAACCCGGCTGTTGCCGAAAAGGGACTGATGGTGCTGGATGTGATTGCTCACGGAAAGAGCGGTCATGCTGCCCGCAACGAGGGAGTAAACGCTATCTACGAGGCATTGGATGATATGCGATGGATTCGTGACTATAAGTTTGAGAAGGTAAGCGAGTTCCTGGGACCTACCAAGATGACGCTTACCGTAGTGAATGCCGGAACCCAGCACAATGTGATTCCGGATAAGTGTACGATGCTTGTGGATATCCGCACCAACGAGTTCTATGACAACGAGGAGGTTTACAAGTTTATCTGCCAGCACCTGAAGAGCGAGGTGAAGGCGCACAGTTTCCGTCTGAAGTCATCCCGCATCGACCCGGCGCATCCTCTTATCAGGAAATGTGTAGCCATGGGCATGAAGCCATTCGGCAGTCCTACCCTCAGCGACCAGGCTCTGATGCACTTCCCTTCGTTCAAACTGGGTCCGGGCGAATCCTCCCGCTCCCATTCAGCCGATGAATTTATCAAAATAAGCGAGATTTCGGATGCTGTAGCTAAATACCGGAAACTCTTGGATGGAGCCAGCATCTGAAAGAGACATTCGTAATCTACATCTCCACTTTCAGCAGCTTTATCTCCTCTGCCGTCAGCCCCGTCATATCCATGATAGACGCTTCATCCATACCCTTTGCCAGCATCTTCCTGGCAATTTCAAGGCTTCGCTGGTTCATGCCTTCTTCTATGCCTTCAGCTCTACCTTTCTCCATGCCTTTCTCCATGCCTTTTTCCATACCTTCTTCCATTCCTTTCTGGTATCTGTCATCCAGAAGGGTTCTTTCAACACTTACCGAATCCCAGAATTTATCATAGGCTCTGAGTTCGGCATCAGTAAAACCGGAAACTTCAAGATCTTCTACGGCTTTTCCAATCTCTGGGTCATTGAGCAGGTCGGCAGGAATATCCTTCGTATTGGAATTTATTTCTGTCAGGAAACGGAGCCACAAGACCATCATGCGCTTATCGGCAATGGAATGTGGAGTGAACTTAGGGAGTTCAATGAAGGTAAAATGCAAGCCTTCGATGATCTTATTGCTGTCCTTATCGTGCACGATGCGGTAGTTGTGGATGAAATCTGGAGTATCATGCGCAAAGATATCATTTATCAGGTTGAGAGAATACACTGGTTGCAGTTCGCTGTATTTTCCTCCCTTTTTTGCCTGACTCACATAGAGTTTGGATGCATTGAACAGTACGCGCTGCTGGAAAGCGTCGGACCATTCCATCTGCATTTCCACGCAGAACTTCCTGCCTCTGACATCGGTGCAGAGTACATCCACTATGGTGTTCTTGCCCCCTTCGAGCTGAGGCACAAGTTCTGTAGGCAGATACTTGATTTTGCGTATCTGCTCCTCGTCGCTGAGTGGCAGGAGGGCGTTCAGAAGACTGATCAGTCTTTTAGGATGATTGCCGAATATCTTCTTGAACGTAAGGTCTGCCTTAGGATCTAAGTACTTCATAACCATCTGTTTTAAAATTCTATAGCGCAAAGTTACGGTTTTATTTTCATATCTGCAAGAGTTTTCTAGGATTTTTAAAGGTAAAAAAGTAAAAAGGTAAAAAAGTAAAGATTTTGCTATCCCCAATACTATCTGATAACTTTTTCTAAAACTTTTCGACCTGTACGGTTGAAATTACCCACACGCCCTGGGCTAGGAGCTTACTTGCGAAACTTGAATGCATACTTTTGCACGCAAGCGTATGCTGCAGAATATTCAAGTGGCTCAATCAGCTTACTCAAGTGGCTCAATCAGACGACTCAAGTGGCTCAATCAGCGAGTACAGCCGACTGTGTAACCCAGTTCAGTCGAATCCTTAACCCGATGCAGTCGTCTGCGCAACCCGATGCAGTCGAATCCTTAACCCGACACAGCCATATCCTTAACCCAGTTCAGCCACATCAGTTGGTAAACGGAAGTACATCGTTTGTTTACCTCATTTGAGTGCTCAATGACTACCAGGGAGAATTAGCCTTTCTGAGGGTACCATCAGGGACAATAACAGGTACCATTAGGGACAATCATGAGTTTTCTGATATGCCCGAATGACTACCAGGGAGAATCTTAAAAATACAAGGTACTGAATATCATACAGTTAGATGCAGATTTTTCTTCCCTATACTATACCAAGTATATTATATATATACATTTACATCTTTTACACTATACGTAATACGGGAGGAAAAAGATTTTTTTTTCAACAAATCAGCTTTTAAAATGCATTTTTTCTCTTCAAAAATTTGCATAAGTCTGAAATTAATATTACTTTTGCAACATGAAAGCGCGGAGAATGCGATTCTCCTCCCGATGAAGGACACCGGGAAATGCTTTCGGTTAAGGATTAGAACATAGCTCATTGAGTAGGATTCAGCCCCAAAAGGTGAGTGATCAAACTGTAATCCTTACAGGGCATTCTATGCCTGATAAATTTGATGAAAATTTATCGGCATGGATGCAGAGTAAGGACATAAGTTTGACAGCAAGAGAAAAGGCTGAAACTCCTTCCATCACGGATTGAGAATTTTTATCTTGTTATGTTTTCCTTACTCCAATTCCATGCCGGTTTTCAATAAACAACAACAAGACTTGCCCCAATCGGTAGGCCATTAACAATTTTAAAAGAAACCTACAATGGAACAATTTAATCAACAGCATCCGGGCGGGCAGCAGGCCTTCCCTCAGACAAACCAACAAGAGAAACAACTGATAGCCATCCTTGGCGTACAGGGTTTGTCTTACCAGAACTATTCTGTGCTAGAACTCAAAATCGTTCTGCAGATTATCAAGCATGCCCAGAAAGCCATCTTGGGCTATGTTATCCCTTATCAGGTAACTTCACAGACTTTTAATGGCTTCACCGCAGAACAGAGAGCTGCAGACCACACCGATGTCATCATGAAACTGTCGGAGTTTCCTTATGGTGCTCATCATTATCCGCAATTGCGCGATGCCATCAAGCGTATAGAATCCCAGCCCATCCTGCTGCCGTTTAAGCTGGAAAAACAGACATTATACCGGAAATTTGCATGCCTGTTTAAGAGTGAGATATACCAAGACCGGCACAAGAACTGGATGGTAAAATTCCGCTTCGACAACAACGTGATACGGTTTTTCTACAGTTTCGACAAGGGAGTCAGCCGTATCGACCTCAATGCCATCAACCAATGCCGCAGCGCATCGAGCATCAAGTTATATATCATCATGAATTGCTGGGGTGCAAAGGGATTCACCATCTGCAAAACGGCGCATATCCAGCAACTGATGCATGGCAGGGAAGATTACTACAAGACCTGGTCGGCACTGGACAACAAATGTCTGACTTTTGCCTGCAAAGACCTCAAGCGCCTTTACCAGAACCACATCATCGACCAGTATCTTACCTATAAGCCTTTCTTTCTGGAGGAGGGTAAAAAAGAGAAGCATCACCTGCCCGAACACATCACCTTTACCCTGCACGACCGTCGCACTTCTGGCGAAACTGCGGAGGGTGCAGAAGTGAGCAGCGAACTGAGAGGACAGCGGAGCAAACTGAAACTCCGGCTGCAATACAATTATGATGTGAGCGAGAAGAAGGCTGACCAGCTGAGCGGCTATCTCAGGTTAGATATGATTGGCGACCTGGAGGACTTCTTCATGCGAAAGGATTATTACATAGCCAACTGCAGGCGTTCGAACAAGAAGATGAACATGGGTGGCTATATGACCACAGCGATGATAGGTTTCTTTAAGGATCATGGTGTAGAAGGATTGTAAAAAATATAAAGCTTATGAATTATCCCCAACGTATGTACAGCAAGACCGAGCTGGGTCTGCTCTACTTTCCCGACACAACCGACGGGGCGACAGCGCGCCGTCATATCATGGTATGGATTAAGCGTTGCGAAGCCGGGGGCATAAAGAAAGACCGCCAGGCGTTTCTTTCTACGCCTGGCGGTCTTGATATTTCACAGAATAAGAACTTAGTTTTTCTTCCAAAGCTTGGTCATATCCTCCAGTGTCTTACCCTTGGTCTCAGGAACGAGCTTCCATACAAAGATGGCAGCGAGGATACAGATAACACCATACAGGCCATAGGTGAACCAATAGCCCAGGCTGTTAGCCATCGGAACGAAAGAGGTAGAAACAATCCAGTTGAAAATCCACTGGAAGGCTACGGCAATCGCTACGGCAGCACCACGAATGGTATTAGGGAATACCTCGGCAATAAGTACCCAGCAGATTGGTCCCCAAGAGAACATGAATGATGCTGAATAAACCATGATGGATACCATGCACAACAACTGCAGATTAGGATTACCGAAGGTGATGGCTACACCGATGGCACCCAATGCCATGCCCAGAGAACCGGTAATGAGCAAAGGCTTACGTCCCAACTTCTCTACCGTAAAGATGGCTACACAGGTGAAACCGAGGTTCACGATACCATTGAATACGGTCAATACCATCGGATTGTCAAAGCCCATAGCCTCATAGATACGAGGAGCATAATAGAGCACGGCATTGATACCTACAGCCTGCTGGAATACAGAAAGCATCACACCTACGAAGATACAGAGCACACCGTAAGTAAGCAGTTTCTCCTTCTTCTCAGTAACCGTATTCTTGATGTCATCCAAAATCTTCTTAGCCTCCTCAGCACCATTGATGCGAGCCAGGATACGCTCAGCCTTCGCATCCTGACCAACCATGGCAAGATAACGGGGAGTCTCAGGAACAAAGCAGATAAGCAGAGCAAACAAACCCGCAGGAACCATCTCAGAACCAAACATATAGCGCCATCCGGTTTCAATAGCCCAGGCAGCCTCGCCACCATTCAGAATCTGGTTCATACCATTGCCCACACTCTGGATAGCAGGAGCAATATGATCGCCAAGAATGAAGAAGTTGACGAAATAAACCACCAGCTGACCGAAGATGATGGCAAACTGGTTCCAGCTGACCAACATACCACGGATGTTACTAGGCGCAATCTCACCGATATACATCGGACATACAGCAGATGCCAGACCCACACCGATACCGCCAATCACACGATAGAGGTTGAACACGATGAGAAGCGTAAGATTAGGTTCGCCCTTTGGCAACACCAAAGACTCAGGACACATAGATCCCCATGCAGAGATGAAGAACATCACACCCGCAAAGATCAGCGAACGCTTACGGCCCCAGTTAGAAGCCAGCACACCCGAAAGCGCCGAACCGATGATACAACCAATCAGAGCACTGGAAGAAGTGAATCCATGCCAGAAATCGGTATAAGTGAAATCCTCAGCACCCATGAAGAATGCCTGCAACCCCTTCTCGGCTCCCGAGATTACCGCGGTATCATAACCGAAAAGCAAGCCGCCCAAAACGGCTACCATCACAATTGAAATAAGATAGGCTCTAGAGCCTGTTTGTTTTTGTTCCATTATTTTTTAGGTTTAAATTTTAATCACTTTTCTGTAGAATAGCGTAGCATTTACCGGCAGGAAATCTTCTTTTTTCATGCCAAAAATCAATCTCCACCTAATAATATACGTTTTTTCTTTATAAATATTACGTTCAACATGCGGTTTTCCCCTATTTTTTTTGTAAATTTGCACCAAAATAAGAAGAAACATAGAATTTAGGTAATATGAACATAGCAGATTTTCTACATCAGCAGGGCGATAAGCGAGGCTTTTCGTTCGAGATTTTACCTCCGCTGAAAGGTAACGGAACAGCAGCACTCTTCCGTACCATCGATGCGCTGAGCGAGTTTGGTCCTCGCTTTATCAACATCACTACGCACCATAGCGAGTATGTATACAAGGAACTGGAAAACGGTCTCCTCACTCGCCAGCGTGTGCGCCGCCGCCCGGGCACCGTGGCCATCGCAGGCGCTATACAGAATAAGTACGACATACCTGTCATCCCTCATATTATCTGCAGCGGTGCTACGAAGGAAGACATCGAGTACGAACTGCTCGACCTCCAGTTTCTGGGCATCAGCAACATTCTCGTTCTGCGAGGAGACAAGGCGAAAGAAGACCGGCAGTTTACACCAACCGAGAACGGTCATACCCATGCCACCGACCTCCTGAAGCAGGTGAATCAGTTTAACGATGGTTTCTTCTTTGACGGCACACCCATCAAGCACCCGGGCGACAAGTTCTGCTGCGGTGTAGCCTGCTATCCGGAGAAACATGAAGAGGCGCCAAACCTCGAAATGGATATGCAGCATCTGCTGGAGAAACAACAGTTGGGCGCAGCGTATGCCGTTACCCAGCTCTTCTACGACAACGAGAAGTTCTATGCTTTCGTTGAAAAGGCTCGGCAGATAGGCGTAACCATTCCTATCATTCCTGCCATCAAGCCTTTCGCCAAGTTGAGCCAGCTCACAGTAGTGCCGAAAACCTTCCACTGCGATATTCCTGAAGAACTCGCACAGGAGGTATTGAAATGTAAAACTGACGAAGATGCCAAGCAGCTCGGTATCGAGTGGACTACCGCTCAGGTGCAAGATCTCTTCGAACATGGTTACAAAAATGTTCACTTCTTCACCGTATCGGCTGTAGACAGCGTCAAGCAAATAGCAAAAATACTGTTTTAAATGCAAAGAAATGAAGTTATAGGTCAGCAAGAAGTATGGAACCGTCTCATGGAGATGGTTCAGGAGAACCGTTTGCCCCATGCGCTGATGTTCTGCGGCCCGCAGGGTTGCGGCAAACTGGCGATGGCACTGGCTTTTGCCAGCTATCTTCTGGGCGATTCACCGATGCTCAGGAAATGGGAACATCCGGATCTCCACTTCACCTTTCCTACCATCAAGACCGCCAATATGGGCAGCGAACACAAACCGGTGAGCCTCGACTTCATCAAGGAATGGAGAGAGCTGCTGCTTTCTAAAGGTCCCTACATCCAGATTAGCGACTGGATGCTGAAGATGGGCAAGACGGATGCCGACTATAACAAACAGGCTATCATCACTGCCGAAGAAACCGATGCCATCTCTCACGAACTGATGATGATGTCGAGTCAGGGCGGATATAAGATAAGTCTGATATGGCTCCCGGAACGTATGAACATACAGAGTGCCAACAAGATACTGAAACTGCTGGAGGAGCCGCCACGCCAGACGGTGTTCCTGCTGGTAAGCGAGAATCCGGAACTGCTGCTCGAAACCATCAGAAGCCGTACGCAGCGTATCGACTTCAAGAAGATAGAAACCGCTGAGATGGAAAAAGCGCTGACGGAACGGAGAGCGCTGGAGCCAGACATGGCACACCGCATAGCCCGTATCGCCAACGGCAACTGGAACCTCGCACTCGAAGAACTGGATGCAGGAAACGAAAACCGGCAGCATCTCGACATGTTCATCATGCTGATGCGACTGGCTTACATGCGCAAGATTGGTGACCTCAAGAAGTGGACCGATGTGATAGCAACCTTCGGAAGAGAAAAGCAGAAACGCATGCTCGACTACTTCATGCACATGCTCAGAGAAAGTTTCATGTACAACTTCCGGAATCCAGAACTGAGCTACATGACGCAGGATGAGGAGAACTTTGCCAAGAACTTTGCCCGCTTCATCAACGAGGCAAACATCATTGACATCTCCAACCTCTTCGAAGACAGCAAGCGCATGATTTCGCAAAATGCCAATGCCAAAATCGTTTTCTTCGATATGGCGCTCAAAATCATCGTACTCCTGCTAAGGAAGTGAAGAGTGAAGAATTCAAATGAATAACGGGGCAGATGCCTGGTCATTATTCATTGTACATTATAAATTAGACATTATAAATTAGACGATCGTGGATTACAAAAATATGAAATTCAGGATGTGTAACGGCTGCGACCGTGGTCTGTGCGCTAAGGGCGTAGGAAGACAGAACAGACAGCTCAACACATACGACTGGCTTGCCGATGTACCCGGCAATGCTGAAAGTACCGACCTCGTGGAGGTACAGTTCAAGAATACCCGTAAGGGATATTACCACAATGTGAATAACCTCGACCTGAAGAAGGGCGATATAGTGGCGGTAGAGGCTAACCCGGGTCACGACATCGGTGTGGTTACGCTGACCGGAAGACTGGTAAAACTTCAGATTAAGAAGGCAAACCTCAAGTCGCAGGATGATATCAAGCGTATCTACCGTATCGCCAAACAGGTGGATCTTGACAAATGCAAGGAGGCTAAGAGCCGTGAACACGGCACCATGATCCAGAGCCGCCAGATAGCCAAAGATCTCGGACTGAAGATGAAAATAGGTGATGTAGAATATCAGGGAGACGGCAACAAGGCTATCTTCTATTACATCGCTGACGAACGTGTGGACTTCCGCCAGCTCATCAAGGTTCTTGCCGATACCTTCCATGTGCGCATTGAGATGAAACAGATCGGTGCGAGACAGGAAGCAGGCCGCATCGGTGGAACGGGTCCTTGCGGCAGAGAACTCTGCTGCGCTACCTGGATGAAGAACTTCATCAGCGTTAGCACCAATGCAGCACGCTACCAGGACATCTCTCTGAATCCTCAGAAACTTGCCGGTATGTGCGCCAAACTGAAGTGCTGTCTCAACTACGAGGTAGACAGCTATGTAGAGGCTAGCAGAAAGTTGCCTCCTAAGGATGCCGTACTGCAGACTGCCGACGGTGATTTCCATCAGTTCAAGGTGGATATCCTGGCAGGTCTTATCACCTACTCTTCTGACAAGAACCTTGCTTCCAACCTCGAAACCATCAGCATCGAGCGTGCCAAGGCTATCATCGAAATGAACCGTCAGGGCGAGAAGCCATTGAGTCTGCTGGAAGACGGTAAGGCAAAACCTGTAGCCAAGCCAACCGACCTGCTTGCCGAAGCTGATTTGAGCCGCTTTGACAAGGCTAAGAAAAAGAAGAAGAAGAAGAACAATAAGAACAAGGGACCTCGCCAGCAGGAGGGAGACAACAAGTCGCAGAAGAACGAGAACCGCGCGCAGAATGGCGACAACAAACCTCAGAAGAATGAAGGCAAGTCAAACAACCAGCGCCGCGACAACCGTAATCAGGGCAATCATCCTAAGGGTGACAACCGCCAGCCAAGAAACGACAGACGACCTAACAAGGGAAACAAACCACAGGGTGGAAACAAGCCGCAAGGTAACAACACCCCTCAGAATGGCAACGCCCCACAAGGCAATAACGCCCCACAAGAATAAAGAATAGGAGCTAGAAAAAGATGAAAAAGACTGTTTATTTCATCGTTTTGACAGCGATTGTTCACATTCTCTCTGCCTGCAGCGGTTCGACCGTATACGATGAGTATGCCCATACACCGATTGCAGGATGGGAGAAGAACGACACCCTATCATTCGAAGTATCACCTCTACTCGAGCCCGGGCATTACAAACAAAGCCTAGGACTTCGCATTACAGGTGCCTACCCGTTCATGGGACTTACGCTCATCGTAGAACAGACGGTTTATCACCGAAACAGAAAGATACCTGGCGAATGCAAGATAGATACGGTCAACTGCCAGCTGATTGACAACAACGGCGTGAGCAAAGGACAGGGTATCAGCTACTATCAGTATAACTTCCCTATCAACATCTATCAGATGCATCAGGGCGATTCCATACACGTAGCCATCAGACATGATATGAAAAGAGAAATCCTGCCCGGTGTGAGTGACATCGGCATCAAGATTTCAAAGATACAATAAAAAAAGAGTGAACAGATTCATCAACAATCTGTTCACTCTTTTTTTTAACTTCTCACTAAGTTCCTTCCCGCATCAATTCTCAAGAAGATGAAAAGAAGGATGGTGAATCCCCATAACGAACTGCCACCATAACTGAAGAACGGCAGCGGAATACCGATAACCGGTGTTAAACCCAACACCATTCCCACATTAATAAACAGATGGAAGAGGAATACCGACAGGACACAATAGCCGTAGATACGCCCGAATTTATAAGGTTGCCGCTCAGCCAGATGCATCAACCGCAATATCAAAGCCAGGAAAAGCAGCAGCACGCCTGCCGAACCGAGGAAACCTTCCTCCTCGCCTACCGTACAGAAGATAAAGTCTGTATCCTGCTCAGGCACGAACTTCAGTTTGGTCTGCGTTCCATTGAGGAAACCTTTGCCCTGAAGTCCGCCGGAACCAATGGCAATCTCACTCTGATGCACGTTATATCCCGCACCTGCCAAATCTTCATCCAGTCCCAGCAGTACGTTGATACGCACTCTCTGATGAGGTTCCATCACATGATTCAACACATAATCGGCAGAATAGAAGAAAGCGATACTTCCCAACGAAAAGATTGAGATGAGGAAGTAATTCCGGAACCGGGTTCTCAGTCCCTGATAAACCAGGAATCCGATGAGCATAGCACACAGGAAGAGTTGGATCCACACAATGTCGAACGGAATGACATAGGTAGAAAAGAGCACGAAGAGCAGCGTAATGCCTACCGAATAGGCAAGGATCATCAGTGCCTGTTTCCTATCGCCCGTATAGGAGTTCACCATGCCAGCCGTAAAAATCTGCACCAGCAGAAGCACTACAAACTTACCCACAGAAGTATAGGTATCCCACATCATCACGTTCTCATACTTCACACCCACTACGAAGTAAGCCACCATCGACACGCCGGTAAAGAGAATGGCACCCGGCATTCCTTCGCGGTAAAGCATGAGAAAGAATGAAAGATAAACCAGGGCAGAACCCGTTTCGCGCTGACCTACAATACAGAGCATCGGCAGAACGATAATGCCTACGGCTGCCATGAAATGCTTCAGGTTCTGCATACTGAAACCATAGCTTGACATAAACTTGGCTACCGCCAGAGCCGTAGCAAACTTACCAAACTCAGCCGGTTGCAGTCGGAGCGGTCCCAACACCAGCCAGGAGTGGGAACCCTTGATGCTATGCGGATTGAATATCGTAGCAAAGAGCAAGAGTATCAGGACGCCATAGATGACATACGAGAAGGTATCGTAAAACCGGTCATCAAGCAGCAGGATTACCAATCCCAGTGCTATGGATGTGCCAATCCATATAATCTGCATACCCGAGCGGGCACCCAGACTGAATATCTCGTTGTCACCATAGTTATAGCTGGCTCCACAGACGCTCACCCATCCGAAGATGAGGAGTACCAGATAAATACCTATCGTCCACCAGTCAAGTGAAGCAAGCACACTAGGTTGTTTATTATCGATCATAATCTATAAACTATTAACTGAAAACTACCTACTGCTTAATCCGTAGGCGATTCTACGGGCCTGCATCTCTGCAGCCCTATGCTCAGAATCAGGAGATAACTTACCCTTGAGATACTGTTCCATCATCAGACCACCGATAGGCACACCATAGTCAGCACCCCAACCACCATTCTCTACATACACGGCAATGGCAATCTTCGGGTTGTTCATCGGAGCAAAGCCCATGAATACAGAGTGGTCATGGCCACGGTTCTGTGCCGTACCCGTCTTGCCGCAAGGTTCGAAATCGTAGCGGCCGAGCATCTTACAGGTTCCCTTCAGCGCCGAACTTCTCATACCGGCTACCACATAGTCGTAAGCCCGGCGGGAAGCCTTGGTATAATGGCGTCGGGTATAGAGCGTATCAAGCGGTTCGCCCTTTACCTTTCTCACTACATGAGGCACATAATAGTATCCCCTGTTGGCAATGGTAGCACCCAGGTTAGCTATCTGCAACGGCGTGAGGTTAACCTCACCCTGACCGATAGAAATACTGATTACCGTCAGTCCGTTCCATGAACCATTATAAGCCTTATCATAGAACTGTGCATTCGGAATCAGACCGCGTTTCTCGCCAGGCAAGTCGATGCCCAACTTATATCCGAATCCCATGCTCACCATATAATCTTTCCATACGGTCATCGCATTCTGTACGCTGCCATACTTCTTGCGGTTACCTATCATATAGTAAAGACCCCAACAGAAGTAACCGTTACAAGAGGTACTGATGGCATCAACCAGCGCAATAGGCGACGGGTGACCATGACAGCCCACATGCAGACCCTTATAAGAGAAACCATGATTACATGGGAATGCTGTTCCCGGTGTGATGATACCTTCAGTAAGATAGGTCAGCGCCTGGCTGGTCTTAAAGGTAGAACCCGGAGGATACTGCCCCTGAATACTACGGTTCAGGAGCGGTTTCCAAGGATTATGCGAGAGCCACTTGTGCATCTTACCGCGGTTTCTACCCACCAGACGTCTTGGATCGTAAGAAGGAGAAGAAACCATAGCCAGCACATCGCCCGTTCTAGGATCGATGGCAACGATACTGCCGATTTTACCCTGGAGCAGACGTTCGCCCAAGGCTTGCAACTTGACATCCAATCCCAGCGTCAAGTCCTTTCCTGCCACAGGCTTCCGGTCGAGTTTACCATTCTGATAGCTACCCTGTATTCTTCCGTGGGCATCTCTCAGCATGATCTTCACACCCTTCTCACCACGCAGCTGCTTCTCATAAAACTTCTCGATACCCAGTTTTCCGATATAGTCACCAGCCTGATAGTAGTCATCATCTTCAATATCGCTTTGCGAAACCTCACCCACATCACCCAGCACATGGGCAGCATAAGGATAGGTATATTCTCTGACGGTACGTTTCTGGACATAGAAACCGGGGAATCGGAACATCTTCTCCTGGAACACACTGAAATCCCGGTCGCTCAACTGTCCCATAAAAAGCTGCTGGGTATAGCGCGAATAGCCCGGATTTTTAGAGCGGTCCTTGATATCGTTCATTCGCTTGATAAAAAACTCTTTCGTGATACCCAGCGAATTACAGAAATCCATCGTATCAAGCCTGCCGCTCTCCTCGTTCATGACCACCATCAGGTCGTAAGACGGCTGATTATATACCAGCAGCTTACCATTACGGTCGTAAATGGCACCACGGGCGGGAAACTCAATATGCTTCAAGAAGGCATTACTGTCGGCATTCTTCTTGTAGTCGTCGCTCATAATCTGAAGCGTAAACAGACGAATCATGTAAATGACCACAATAGCTGTGACCACTCCACCGATAACGAATCTACGTTTTTCAAGATTGTAATCCAACATACCTTATTATATATAGCAAACTAAAAATCGTGTTCTTTTCTCTCTCATCACTTATCCGGAATCTTACTTTCTGAAACTTTCTGTCGCCATCACCAATATATAAGTGATAACCGTACTTCCGCCTATACATTCCAACCAGTGAACCCAATTAAAGAAATTGAATGTTTCAAGTGTAAAGAACAATAGATTATAAACGAGAATGATGAAAAATACGTACCAGCAATATGCACCTACGCCGATAGAACGCATGGACGGTTCCAGATCGTCGGCGCTGTCACGCGGTACGAAAAGTTCAAACAAATAAGGTTGTAGCAGTCCTACGGCAGTCATCGAAGCTGCTGCAACACCTGGCGTATTGGCAAATACGTCCACACAAAGCCCCATCATAAAGCACCACAATAACACCGCCCATTTAGGATGGTTGCGGCGGAAATGCAGTACCATAATGATATACAGCAAGGGGGTGGCACAATTGAATAGATGAATATGATTAAACACCAATCCCTGTACCAGCACGAGCACCACAAAGGTAGCTAGTCTTTTCACTAAATCTATACTCATTGCTTTTTATATCCTCTTACTATACGTCATTATTGATTATTGTCTCCATTTGTTTCGATGCTATCCTGTGCTGCACGCATAATCTCCAATCGCTCTTTCATGGCGGCATCATCAATTACACATACATCACGCAGACGGGCAAAATCGGTAGAGAGGCGAAGTTGTACGCGATACGACAGGCCATCGGCGGAGTTGAACACGTGCAATATCCTGCCTACTCTCACTCCAGGAGGGAATACAGCAGAATAGCCACTCGTTACCACATAGTCACCCAATTTAAAGTGAGCATGACGTGGCACCTCTTCCAGATAGGCAAGGTCAGACACACCACCCTTCCAGCGCAGATAGCCAAAATAGCCTCTATTCTGAATCATACAACTGATGTTCGACTTCGTGTTCAATACCGGAATCACGATAGCGTAATGTTCTGCCACCAGATACACGATACCCACAACACCCGTACCGCTGATTACACCCATATCCTTGTGGATGCCATCCGCGCTACCCTTGTCAATTGTCATCAGGTTGCCGGGTTTATCGACACTATTCGCCACTACCTTAGCCGGAATCAGACGATAGTTTCTCAGCAATGCAAACTGGTCACGATGGTAGATGCTGCTATCCTTGGTCACGCTCACGAGACTGTCAGAAAGTTTCTGCACCTCCTGTTCGAGATACGCATTGCGCTGTGTCAGTTCCTGATTCACCTTGGTAAGCGAGAAGAATGTTTCCACATTCGCATCCCATTCATACAACTTACCCGTTACGGCATTAGCCGAGGAGAACCAGGCACTGCCCTGATAGCTGTTATACTGAAACAACAGCACCATACTCACCACCTCAAGAATCAGGAAGACAAACCAATGGTTGTATTTCGCTAAAAACTCTAAAAGGTTGCGCATACTTTATTCTTACTATTAGAATAAGTTCTGATTATCTCATCAAGAATGAGAAACGGTCTACATTCTTCAACGCAATACCAGCACCCTTGGCAACACTGTGCAATGGATCTTCTGCAATGTGGAATGGGATATTGATCTTATCCTGCAAACGCTTGTCGAGACCGCGGAGCAAAGCACCACCACCAGAGAGCCAGATACCATTCTTCACGATATCGGCATAGAGCTCAGGAGGTGTGTTCTCCAATGCTGAGAGCACAGCGTTCTCAATCTTTGCCACGGTCTTATCCAGACAGTGAGCAATCTCCTGGTAGCATACAGGCACCTCCATAGGCAACGCTGTAATACGGTTAGGACCATGTACGATGAAGTCCTCTGGAGCCTCATCACCCAGATCGGTCAGAGCTGAACCCACATGAATCTTGATACGCTCAGCCATACGCTCAGAAACCTTCACGTTGTGCTGACGGCTCATATATTCCTGGATATCGGCAGTAAGGTCGTCACCGGCTGTACGGATTGAGTTGTTCGATACAATACCACCCAATGAGATGACAGCGATTTCGGTAGAACCACCACCTATATCAACTATCATATTACCCTCTGGAGCCTCAACATCGATACCGATACCGATAGCGGCTGCCATTGGCTCAAAAATCAAATATACATCACGTCCGTCGGCATGCTCGGCAGAGTCGCGCACAGCACGAAGCTCAACCTCGGTAGAACCAGAAGGTACACCGATAACCATACGGAGTGAAGGAGAGAAGAGACGGCTACCAGTATGAACCATCTTAATCAATCCACGCATCATCTGCTCACAGGCAGTAAAGTCGGCAATCACACCATCACGCAATGGTCTGATAGTACGGATATTATCATGAGTCTTCTCGTACATCATCTTAGCCTTCTCGCCCACAGCAATCATCTTGTCGGTGCGGCGGTCAAGGGCTACAACAGAAGGTTCATCCACTACAATCTTATCATCACTGATAATGATGGTATTGGCTGTACCCAAGTCCATTGCGATTTCCTGAATAAATGAAAAAAATCCCATTTCGTTTCTAAAATCTATATTATTTTAAGCTTAAAATTTTCTTTTTATTTAAGGAGTTAAGGAGTTAAAGGAGCATAGAAGCCACGGCAACAGTCTGTCATATACCGGGGAGGAATCCCCGCAGACACTTGTCCTGACTTCTTCCACTTCTTAACTCCTTAACTACTTTATTTTTCCGAGAGTTTACTTAGCAAACCATGCATGGATTGCAGTATCGTAGTGAGAGCTTACACCGAATGCACGCTCTGCAAACATCTTGCGGTCTTCGATATCAGTCTCAGCACCCTTCTTCTTCAGGATATCGAGCAATACGCCGTATTCAGTCTTGCTAGGAACGATCACCACGTCCTTGAAGTTTTTGGCACCTGCACGAATCAAAGAGATACCGCCAATATCGATTTTCTCGATGATATCAGCATCGCTAGCACCGCTAGCTACAGTCTGCTCGAAAGGATACAAGTCTACGATGACGAGATCAATAGAAGGGATTTCGTATTCCTTCATCTGCTCCTGGTCACCCTCGTTGTCACGGCGAGCCAAGATACCTCCAAATATTTTAGGATGAAGAGTCTTTACGCGACCACCCAAGATAGATGGATAGGTAGTGACCTCCTCAACTTTCTCGCATTCATAACCCAAAGATTCGATAAACTTCTGGGTACCACCAGTACTCAGGAATTTTACACCCTCTTCATTCAACTTGGCGAGCAATTCGTCCAAGCCATCCTTGTGGAAGACAGACACCAACGCTGTCTTGATTTTCTTTGTTTCAGCCATTGAACTTATAAATTATAATTTATGATGGTGCAAAGGTACGAAGATTATTTTGATTACACAACATTTCCCCCCATAAAATAGCATTATTTAAAGGATATTTAAAAGATAATTGAGAGAAATCAAGAAATAAGCAACTCAAGTTTGGCATGTAAGCCCCACACGCCCTGAAAGGAGCCTGGGCCTTCAGCCCGTACTCAAACCGCCTTCTTCTGTCATTCTGTCCGAAAATACCTCTTATTTCTATCTTTTATCTATCCAAAACAAGACAGATTGTCAGCAAATCACTGATTTTCAACGAATAGGCATAAGTTTCGCTAAAGGATGGGAGGAACGCACCGGGAGGTTTCCGAAGAGGAGATTCCGGGGCTCATCCAAATAACACAAATAAGAATATATAATATAAGAAAGGAGATATTAATATGACATTCGACAAATTTACAATCAAGGCGCAGGAGGCGGTACAGGAAGCCGTAAACATTGCGCAGCGAAATGGTCAGCAAACCATCGAACCGGTACATCTGCTTAGCGGTATTCTTGAAAAGGCTACCGATGTGACCAACTACATCTTCCAGAAGTTGGGCATGAACGGACAGCAAATCGCCATGCTCTTGCGTCAGGAGATGCAACATCTGCCTCGTGTGCAAGGCGGCGGTCAGCCGTACCTCAGCAACGAGACTAACCAGATACTGATGAATGCCGAGGATACCGCCAAGAAAATGGGCGACGAGTTCGTTAGCGTAGAACCTATCCTGTTGGCTATCGTACAGGGCAATTCTACTGCTGCACGTATTCTGAAGGATGCTGGTGCAAATGCCAAAGATATGCTCGCTGCCATCCAGGCACTGAGACAGGGACAGAACGTAAAATCACAAAGCGCTGATGATAACTATCAGAGTTTGGAGAAATATGCGAAAAACCTTGTAGAACAGGCTAGAAGCGGCAAGCTGGACCCAGTTATCGGACGTGATGAGGAAATAAGAAGAGTACTCCAGATTCTGTCACGAAGAACCAAGAACAACCCTATTCTGATAGGTGAGCCTGGTACAGGTAAGACCGCTATCGTAGAAGGTCTTGCCGAGCGTATCGTACGTGGCGATGTACCGGAGAATCTGAAGAACAAACAACTCTATTCTCTCGATATGGGTGCGCTGGTAGCCGGTGCCAAATATAAGGGTGAGTTCGAGGAGCGTCTGAAGAGCGTCATCAAAGAGGTAACCAACGCCAACGGCCAGATTATCCTCTTCATCGATGAGATTCACACGCTGGTAGGTGCTGGCGGTGGCGAGGGTGCCATGGATGCTGCCAACATTCTGAAGCCAGCCCTGGCTCGTGGTGAACTGAGAGCCATCGGTGCTACTACCCTCAACGAGTACCAGAAGTACTTCGAGAAGGATAAGGCGCTGGAACGCCGTTTCCAGACCGTCATGGTTAATGAGCCTGACGAGGTAGACGCCATCAGTATCCTCCGTGGTATCAAGGAGCGCTACGAGAACCATCATAAGGTACGTATTCAGGATGATGCCTGCATCGCAGCCGTCAAGTTATCAGAGAGATACATCTCTGATAGATTCCTCCCTGACAAGGCTATCGACCTGATGGATGAGGCAGCAGCCAAACTGAGAATGGAGCGTGACTCTGTACCAGAAGAACTGGATGAGATTACCCGCCACTTGAAGCAGTTGGAGATTGAGCGTGAGGCCATCAAGCGTGAGAATGACCAGCCTAAGATTCAGCAGCTGGATAAGGAAATTGCAGAATTGAAGGATCAGGAGCATGACTTCCGTGCTAAATGGGAAGGCGAAAAAGCGCTCGTCAACAAGATTCAGCAGGATAAGCAGGAGATAGAAAACCTGAAGTTTGAGGCTGAACGCATGGAGCGCGAAGGCAATTACGAACGCGTAGCTGAAATCCGCTACTCTAAACTGAAGGCGCTCGAGGATGACATCAAGAAGATTCAGGAGCAGCTGAAGAGTACACAGGGTGGCGCAGCGATGGTCAGAGAGGAGGTTACTGCTGATGATATCGCTGAGGTTGTAAGCCGCTGGACCGGAATACCAGTAAGCCGTATGATGCAGAGCGAGCGTGAGAAACTGCTCCATCTGGAGGAAGAACTCCACAAGAGAGTCATCGGACAGGACGAGGCTATCACCGCTGTAAGTGATGCCGTTCGCCGCAGCCGTGCCGGTTTGCAGGATCCTAAGCGTCCTATCGCCAGCTTTATCTTCCTCGGTACTACCGGTGTAGGTAAGACGGAACTTGCCAAGGCGCTGGCTGAGTATCTGTTCAATGACGAGTCGATGATGACCCGAATTGATATGAGTGAATATCAGGAGAAGTTTAGCGTAACCCGTCTGATCGGTGCGCCTCCAGGGTATGTAGGCTACGATGAAGGTGGTCAGTTGACCGAGGCTGTACGCCGCAAACCATATAGTGTGGTTCTCTTCGATGAGATAGAGAAGGCGCATCCTGACGTATTCAATACCCTGTTGCAGGTATTGGACGATGGTCGGTTGACTGACAACAAGGGTCGTGTAGTCAACTTCAAGAACACCATCATCATCATGACTTCCAACGCAAGCCGTGAGATGTTGCGCAAGACCTTCCGTCCTGAGTTCCTGAACCGTATTGATGATATCATTACCTTCAAGCCGTTGACCCAGGAGCAGATTGCCGAGGTTGTAGAACTTCAGATGAAGCGAGTAAAGAAGATGTTGGAGCCTCAGGGCTTTGAACTTCGCTGGACTCCTGCAGCTATCCAGTATCTGGCAAAGGTAGGATACGACCCTGAGTTTGGTGCCCGTCCTGTAAAGCGCGCTATCCAGGATTATGTCTTGAACGACTTGAGTAAGAAGATTCTTGCAGAAGAGGTTAGCAGAGAGAAGCCAATTACCATCGAGCATACAGATGCAGATGGATTGGTCTTCAAGAACCAATAATTCCAGCAGATAATCTATCCGCAGGATACAGGTTTTAATCATAAAGATAATGGGTGACAGATATCAAATCTGCCACCCATTTTTTATTTTACAGAACTTTAGCAAGTTATTTCTGTTTTATATCAAACTGATAAAATCCAGAGGCGAGCTCCAAATGATGGAGTTCCTTATCAGCACTTACGTATCTGACTCCCGATGCCTTTTTCAACGGCTTACCATTCTCTGAAATGAAAGAGACAGCAGGGGCAGGCAAGTAGAGAGAGGCTGTCGTATTGGCAGGAACCGTAAACTCATAACGGATACCGGAATCAGTATATTGCCAACGGCTGCTGATTCTGCCATACATTGAATCGTAATAACCCTCAGCATGAGTAATGCCACGCGTAGGGTCAACCTCCGGCTTCAGGATGAAATGCTTGAAACCAGGCGATTTCTCATCACGGCAGATACCGAGAGAGTAATTGTACATCCACGATGCTACAGCTCCAAAAGAATAGTGATTGAACGAATTCATACTGTTGTTCTCACCAAATCCATCCTTTACTGTATAAGAGTTCAAACGCTCCCAAATCGTCGTGGCTCCATTCTTTACAGGATAAAGCCAGGAAGGATAACCCTCGTACTGCAGCAAACGGTAAGCCTCCTCGGACATACCATTATCCGAAAGTGCCTTACTTATCCAAGCGGTACCGATAAAACCCGTCAGGAGCGAATAAGCAGGATAACCGGCCATCGGAGTCTTGATGGCTGCAGCGAGATGAGCCGCCATCTTCTTCTGTAAGTCACCATCTACCACATGGAATGCCAAAGGAAGAGCATAAGATGTCTGGGTATCAATCAACTGTCCCTTGCGCTCAGCATCATACCACGAACAGATGGTCTTACCTGTAGCCTCATCAACGAATGTTTTCCTGAAGAAAGCCCTGCGCTCGTTCGCCAACCGGGTCAGCCATGCCGCATCCTCAGTCTTACCCAAAGCCTTTGCCATCTGAGAAAGAATATCCAGATCGAATATGAAATAACATTCCCATACGAGCGACTTATCATCTTTTTCATAAGACGGACTGAGCCAATCGCCCAAATCGCCCCACTGATGATGCTGTACGATAAGTCCTGTTTTCTTATCCACATACTCATCCAGCACAAACTGGATATAGCGTTTCATCGATGCGTAATGTTCAGCCAACATAGCCTTGTCGCCATATTGCTGGTAGAGCTCCCAAGGCAAGGTTACACCGGCACTTGCCCATAACAAGCCACCGAAGCCACAATTGGTTGGAGCTACATCTGGATACTGTCCCTTAGCACTCTGCAAATCACGGACAGAGATAAGATAGCGGCGCAAGAACTGGGAAGCATCGGTAATATATGTAGCAGAACGCCCGAATACGGAAATATCACCCATCCAACCCAGACGTTCATTACGCTGAGGACAATCGGTTGGAACAGACATGAAATTAGAACGCGTAGACCATACCGAATTGAGCCACAAGCGGTTGATATCAGAACGGGAGGTAGAATATTGCGAAGCCTGCTCATTCATCGAACTCACTACGATCGCCTTTATCTGGTCTGGCGCTACCGGAGCATCAACACCCGTAATCTCAAGATATCTGAATCCATGAAGGGTATATCTAGGCGAGAAAGTCTCTTCACCTCCCCTGGCTACATAAACATCCTGCGAAGTTGCCACACGCAGATTCTCGGTCATGATCATGCCTACATGATCCTGATAGGCTGGCAAATCAGGATATTTGATTTCGGCTGTACGGATCTTTACTTCCGTGCCAGGTTTCAAACCTGAGAAATGTACCAGCGGAACACCCGCCATATTCTGTCCGAGATCATAGACATAAACACCCTTGCGCGGTTCTACACAATTGAGAGCCGTCAGGGTATCAACAGGCATGATTGCCTCTGCCATATCAGGAAGAAGCTGGAAATCCTCAGAAGTCTTGAAATCTGATTCCTTCACTTCTACAGCAGTCTGCCAATTTCTGTCATCGAAATGAGGCATCGCCCATCCTTTGCAGTCTTGTTCCTTGCGTGCATCATATACCTCACCCATAAAGAAACTGCCATATCTTACAGCGCCATCATCATAGCTTTTCCAGGTTGCAGGATCGGTAACGATGGTTTGCTGTGAACCATCCTCGTAGGTTATCTGCAACTTTGCCATTAACGACTGCCTGTCGCCATAGAAATTCCAATTTCCGGTTACATAGGTGGCACCACCACTCCACCATCCTTCGGAAAGGACGGCTCCGATAGCATGCTCACCCGACTGCTGAAGCAAAGAAGTTACATCGAAGGTCTGGTAAGTATGAGTATGGTTATACTCTGTAGTACCAGGGTTGAAATAAGCTTTACTTACTGCCTTACCATCTATATAGATGTCGTAGATTCCGCGGGCAGTAGCATAAAGACGGGCTTTTCTGACTTTTTTGCCGGAGGTAGCGAACTCTGTACGAAGCATAGGCGCAGTATTCTCCTTAAAGGCAAAGATGCCAAGCGCACCTTCTTTCTTTCCATCTACAGAGAGCTGATTGGCAGAGAGTTGGTTGGCAGAGAGCTGGCTGGCAGAGAGTTGCTGTAAAGGAGCAGCTACCACATTCTGAGGCGATTTAAAGTTTCTTACCTCAATATGACTGAAAGTAGCCTTCTGACCTTTAGCCACGTAATATCCCCAATCGACTAGCATCGGATAGGCAACATAGTTATTACCCTGTTCTCCGGTAGGATTCAGAATCAGACTTCCTACAGAATGTTGTTTGCCATCAGTATCGATTTCTACCTTTTCACCAACAATTTCCTTTCCATCCAGGAAGAGAGTAGCCGCACCGGTATCCATCGAAATATCTATCTGATGGGCAGCATACTGGTTCTGCCTGTTGATAACCGCAGCAGGAATATCGTAGGAAACCAAAGGTGCGGCATCCGTCTCGCCAACCTTGTAGCCCCGACGATAGAAATTGATACGGGCAGGCTTCGACTTTCTGAGAGGCGCAATATCAAGTTCTACGCGGATATAAGAAGAATCCTTCGCATTGGATACCCCTAAGAGATTCTTATTGCGATCCATCAGTCGGGGATCGTTGGCACCGAAGATGAAGGAAGCTGCTGTTGACTTCGATTTCTTATCGAGTTGCAGTTCGTAATGAAGTCGGAAGGTTGGGAAATAAGGGGCATAGAACATCACGGGAGCATTGCCTCTTCCTATCCATTTAGCACCTTCCCAAGCCAGATATGTTCCTTTTCCGGCTGTCGCGACAGGATGGTTATAGTCTGTACCCAGCACCAAGGCTGTTTCAAAAGCAGAAGAAGCCTGCAGCTCTTCGTTTTTCTGATTCCAGACTGTAAGATGCCACTGGTAGCGGGTAGAAGGGCGAAGCGATTCGCCAGCATACTGTATGCCTAGCGATTCGGTACTTTTCACCTTACCCGTATTCCAGACTTCCTTACCCGTTTCATCAATAACAGATATCCGGTAAGCACTCTGCAGATTTCCTCTACTTTTGTCATCAACCTCCATCTGCCAGGCAAACCGAGGATGCATGACACCTACTGCCAGTGGAGTATTCCGATATTCCACTTTCAGATTCTTCAGCCATGTGGCTGCATGTAATCCAGATGGCAGCATCATACTGACCATCCATATTCCGATAAATTTCATACGCTTTTTACTTTGAACCTTGAACTTTCTAATTAGCAAAGACAGCTGTTTTTATTTTTCACTTCATCCCTACTCCTTTATTTTCCCTGCCTTCTTCACAATTTCATCAGCCACCTGCGGACCATTATTCTGCCAGACATTATTAGGACCGCAGGCGTTTTTCAGGAATTTCTCTTCTGGCGTCCAGTTATCTTTCAGGAGAATATTAGAAGAACCCTCATCAGTATAGAGATAGAAATAATGATGAGGATCGTGTACGTAGGAAGGATGGAAGATATCCCGCACTACATTCTCTGAAATAACCGTGTTTGGCTGGTTGCCAAGTGTGTAGATGCCAGCGCAATCGTACATATGGGCAGCATAGCGCTCGATAAGATTGGCATGAATGCGATTATCATGCATCACAACCAAATCGCGATTCCAACCCCATCCCATACTGATAGCCGAATAACTGACATCATGAATATAATTATGTTCGATGTTCATGCGGCTGACGTAACCCAAAGCGATAGCACAAGTACCCCACTCCTCGTTTGTAACATCAGAGAACTCGCAGTTCCTGACATGCAGTCCGCTGCACACCTCACGCAAATCCTGCGGACGATAAGGCAGATGCGTCTCCAGACCGGCAGGCGAAAAGCTGCCACATACCAATCCATTCATCGCTATATCTTCGAAGGTGCTGCTAAGTACTGCTCCATCCCGGCAACCCTCAACAAAATCGAGACCATCGCCACCCAGATGTCCAAAAGAGCATGAATCGAAAACCGCTCTGCTTGCATAGCGCAATTCAACAGCAGCAGCGGGTCTGCCAAGCCAATCCTGATTATCTAGTTTATGGTTGTTCACACGGTCGATACTAGGGCGCAGTTTGTAACCTTCGGTAATGAACATTCCCGCCTGCAAAGGTACATGTCCCTTGTAAGAAGGGCGGTTCCATGTTGTAACTTCAAAGTTTACATTTCTGAAAGTATGTATTTTTTATAAGTGATTGAGAATGAGACAAGTTTTTATCTCATAAAAAGAAGAGGTTACGAATTAGAAATAAACAGAATGTAGCATCCTGCTGTGATTTGCATAACCATCCAAAGAACTCTTTCGGTTGCAAAGGTACGATATTTAATCGGGGATAAAGAATGTTTTAAGATTTTTTATCCTCGATTTTTTGCTTGGATAAATCTATTTTTTATTAAACCATATTCTTCTCTATTCTTTGCTATTTCCATTTCAATCCATTCAAACATATGTGGTAAGGGTTCCTGTTTTGAATGGTCTATTTCGTTTGCATATTCTCATCCTTTCGTGTGTTTTGTATAAAAGTCAGCCGTCGTCGAAGAAAGACAGTCCTCGTACCTCAGACTAACTTCCTCCGACTATGGCACGGCAAGAAAAATCCTTGGCGGTATGCCTTGAAATACTTCAAGACTATACTGCCAAGGACTTTTCTTTGTTTGCCGTGCTGACAACGGCTGACTTTTATAGCCACAATTCGCAGTTCCATTTTTATCGCACAATCCAAACGACATGAAACAGTGGCACGCCACCCTTTCATGTCTCAGTAGTACGGCATGAGGAAAAGTGTTTCTTTTTGTCGGTTGCAGGCTAACCGATCAAAAGAAACACCATTCCTTGATTTGCCGTACCATTTTGTTTGCATACTCCACCGCAAGAAAGAAGTCTTTGATGTAAACCTCAATGACCACTTTCATGCTTGGCTGCACAGCCTTGGAGAAAACCCGATGCAAGAAGCATGGACAAGCCATACTCTTCTTTCATCGGAATTTCTCTGATGGCTGTGCCATTTTTGTATGCGATTTCCATTTTTCAAGACGTTTGTAAGACGACGTTGTATCCATTTCTCAGAAATGAGTATGCGATAATCGTACAGTCCAAAAACTTCCGTGAAGTTTCCATTTTCATTTGCCGCTCTGATTTTCTTTCCTCCACAAGGTCTTTCCTTTTGGCATCAACCGTTATCGTGCAGGTGCAAAGGTATGGCAGCTGGCTTTGGAAATATTCTGCTACTTTTGTTAGTTCTGTTAAAAAACATATCCAATGCTTTTAAAAACTATTTGGACTTCTTTATCAAAAACCAAAGGTTGCTTTTCCATGATTGGTATTCTCCTTGTTTTTCATTCTTGCCGCCAAAAGAAACTTTAGCCTCTCCATTGTGAAAAGGTGTAGCATACGAAAAAACGGGTGGAATAATAATAGCTCCACATGTATCAGCAAAACCTATTTTGCTATTTTTTCCTACAATTCTGAACAAGCCATCACTGACATAATCTGGACCATTGTCAATCTTATATACTTCAAATAGTTCTTTACCTGCATTATTAATACAAACTATTTTACCTTTTCTTGTGCCGACAAAGCCGATAGATGAAATCGTATCAGTAAATGCTATTGTATATTTTTTATTCTTTACAATAGTTTTTCCTTGTAAGTTTTTATATATAATGTTATTACCATTGTCAAATTTTACAATGGTCTGAGCTGTCAGCTGTTGGAAAAGTAAACATGATAGAAAAATAAAAAGGAACTTTTTCATAGGGTATAATATTAAAGGAGGGTGTCTATTCATAGAAAGAGACACCCTCAAAAAAATTACTTGAGAGTATATAGTAACTCCGAATTGCAATTATTGAAATAATCGTTAGCTTTTTCATACTCACATTGTATACCATTGAACAAATCAACATGTCCGGTGGCATCGCTCCAATTACAATCATTAAAGACGATAACGCCTTTTTTGCCTTTGAAGCTATTTGCAGTAGAACCTTTCAAAGGAGTGTCACGACCATGAACCTTTGTAATTTATACTTTTATGTATAAAGATTCTATTCAAATCGTTAATTTTTCATCCTCTTTACATGGCTCCTCATTTTGTTCCAATATTCTTATTGGCGTTTTGTACCTGTTGATATGGAACTTTATCTGTTGCAGTTCGACTTTTAGTCTGTTCCTTGTAACTTGAAAAGAAAAAGTTTTTCCCATATCCATTTCCAAATATCACATCGCAAGGTTCGCCCGTATCTTTCCAAATACGAACTTTTGCAGAAAAATCAAACTCCAAAGTTTCTTTTGACTTGTCGTAAGGATATTTTATTTCATAATATTTGCGACCAATATTCTTTTTTATTTTTGCTCTGCCATCATTACTTTTAAACACACCTTCACTAATCGTTGGATGTGTGTTTCTATAATAATCAGGCCCCATTGTTTTTATGACTTCAGAACTTAAATCGATAAGATACTTATTTCTCTGAACTGAGTCCATTTTTTCAAGATTTTGAGCTGAAATACTCAAAAGTGGAAACATGGACATTAAAAATAAAACCAAATACTTCATGTCTTTATGTTTTTTATTTGATAACATCATTATATTGAATATCAGGTCTTTTTGTCGGACCAAACGTTATATCCTTATAGGATTCATTGATATTATGCCCTCCTGTTATTTCTGGACCTTCATAATCACGTAAAATTCCAGGCAAATTATATGACTGTGCTAAATCTAAATCATTTTGGGATGGACCTGTTCTTCGTGAAGTTGTTTTAGGACAATAATGGAGTGTTGTATGGCAATGAAAAAAAGCACAAACATCAATGTTTGAAGTTGGTACTCCCAACGATATACTTGCGTTAGTACCTGCACATCCCGTAATGGCAGGACCTTTTACCATTTTTCCTACATAATATTTTCCGCTTGTCTGACTTTTATAAATATAAAATCCGTACTCGGAGCGAGAAGCAGAACTTGCGGTTTTCTTCATCAAATTCCAAGCTTCATTCATTTGCTTTTTTACTACGTCTTGTTTCAATATCTCAGAAACATCAGGATAAGTATAAGCTCCATTTACAGCTCTTGTTGAAATTTGATTCTCGTTAATAAAAATGCCGTCACTATCGTCTGTACAGGCACAGAACCCCATACTTATAATAATTGACAAAAAAAACAAAATTCTATATTTCATATGATAATTCCTTATATTTAATATCAAATACTACAGATATAATGTTCTATCCTACTTTTCCACCACCAAATGTTTCTGATTCAGCAAGGCTTTTACCATTCATTTTTTCAAAATTTGAATTTAATACTTTATACGTTAATGCCATTTTTATTTGTGTTTAAGTCCCTTTTAATCCATGCGGCTTAGCCGGGACTGTTGGCTGAGTCGTATCATCCAAAAATCATATATATACATTACAAAAATCATGCCTATTTTATTTGGGAAATTTTATAATGTCAAAGTGTCAGTCTAAACAACTTTAAGCTATAAATACGGTATGCAACTTCTATATAAAACTCAGCCGTCGTCGAAGAAAGACAGTCCTCGTACCTCAGACTAACTTTCCCCGACTATGGCACGGCAAGAAAAATCCTTGGCGGTATGCCTTGAAATACTTCAAGACTATACTGCCAAGGACTTTTCTTTGTTTGCCGTGCTGACAACGGCTGACTTTTATAGCCACAATTCGCAGTTCCATTTTTATCGCACAATCCAAACGACATGAAACAGTGGCACGCCACCCTTTCATGTCTCAGTAGTACGGCATGAGGAAAAGTGTTTCTTTTTGTCGGTTGCAGGCTAACCGATCAAAAGAAACACCATTCCTTGATTTGCCGTACCATTTTGTTTGCATACTCCACCGCAAGAAAGAAGTCTTTGATGTAAACCTCAATGACCACTTTCATGCTTGGCTGCACAGCCTTGGAGAAAACCCGATGCAAGAAGCATGGACAAGCCATACTCTTCTTTCATCGGAATTTCTCTGATGGCTGTGCCATTCTTATATGCGATTTCCATTTCCCTAAAAACATTTGCAAGACAGTAATTGTATCCATTTCTCAAAAATGAGTATGCGATAATCGTGCAGTCCCAAAACTTCCGTAAAGTTTCTATTTTCATTTGCCGCTCTGATTTTCTTTCCTCCACATGGTCTTTCCTTTTGGCATCAACCGTTATCGTGCAGGTGCAAAGGTATGGCAGCGGGCTTTGGAAATAAAAGGTCGAGCCTTCGGTTTTCGAAAAAATCTCCACACCGTTGGGTAGTATTTTTCGTGAAAACCTTGTATTTCCAGCCTCGCCGCCCTTGAAAGGCACCTGAAACGAAACGACCGATGCGACAGGAAGACGCAAAAAAAATGTCGGAAAAGGGAGCGACAAAAAGGTGAAGAAACGAGAACTTCCCTTCAGCTCCTGGAACCGCAAATAAATTTAATTCAAGGCTATATGACAACAAACATCAATATAACACAGACTTGGTGGAGATTACTCTCCGCAGTCGGCTCAACCCTCATCACTTTGGTGGCTTGGTTGGGATATATGGCTCTCTGCATGGTCGGTGAAGTCATATTGGGAATAGTGAAGTTCATCTTCGGCATCATCATTTCCATTCTTTCTATGGTGGTACTGATTGGAACATTCATTTGGTTATTAACACTTTAAAGTACAAGCGATATGAACAGAAGCATTGAAGCGATACCTACATGGGCACTCTGCTACATCATCAATGGCGATGCAAGCGGACTGACAGACGAGGAAATCCGTATGGTGGACGAAGCCATACGCAAGAACAATATTGAGATAGTAAGTCCAAGATACAACGAGGACATGTGCACAGAACCTTACTTCAGCCGTTATCCGTTTTTCGGACTGCCTACAGAAGTTGAGGACTGCGACATCATCTATCATGAGTAACAACCCTTTTAACAACATCAGATATGAACACTACAGAATATTTTAAGAGAACCATACAAGCCTATTTGGAGGAGCGTGCAATGGAGGACGAACTCTTTGCAGCCAAGTATGACAACCCCGACAAGAACATAGACGATTGCGTCACCTATATCCTTAATTGGGTACAGAAGAGCGGTTGCAACGGCCTTTGCGATGACGAGATATATGGACAAGCCATCCACTACTACGAGGAGAAGGACATCGAGGTCGGCAAACCATTGAACTGCCAAGTGTCTGTTAACCACCACATCGAACTCACAGAGGAAGAGAAGGCACAGGCAAGACAGGAAGCCATCCGCCAATATCAGCAAGAGCAGATGAACAAGATGCGTAACCGAGATACCGCCAAGCGCACCTCACAGAGAACAGAAACACAAGTACACCAACCATCATTATTCGACACGTTATGAAACCAAGAACGAAATATCAGAAGCAAGTCGTAACCTCAAACAAGGGGTTACGACCTATCAAGGGAGCGCAAATGCAATGGGCATTCCGTGAGTGTCTTGACCACTATGCCTTTCAGTTGAAGCACGGACAGACCACCTGCATGGACTGCGGACACACTTGGACTACGGACGAGGATGCAGACAAATGTGTCTGCCCGAAGTGTAAGGCAAAGTTGGAAGTACAGCGCACCAAGCGACAGAAGGCAATGTCTTCTACCTATTTCAGCGTACTCACTGAGCGTAAGGGACTGCAACTTATGCGAGCATATCAGATGAAAGCCTATTACCGCAAGGGACAAAAGGCAGACATTTATTGTTGGGAGGTGGCACGCTATTGGATGAACGAGAAAGGCAAGGTGGAGGTTATGGCACGCAAGCGCACAATGGGTATCTATATGGACACGTTCTGCTACGACTCCGACATTGAACTGCGCAAGGACAACACCACCTATCAGCATATTGCTTCATTTCCGGTCTGCCCCGATATGAAAGTCATTCCTCAGATATGGCGCAACGGCTTTGACGGAGCGTTTCACGGCATCGAACCGCTTACATTGTTCAAGGCGATGCTGACAGACCACCGCATCGAAACGATGATGAAGCAATGTCGTTACGGACACGTCCGTCACTTCATAGACCACCCACGGCACTTGGAAACTTGTTGGAATGCCTACAAGATAGCCAACCGCAACCATTACCTTATTACAGACATCGGCAAATGGGCGGACTACATCTGTATGTTGGTAGAAATGGGCAAGGACATAAGAAGTCCACATTACATTTGTCCCGACAACCTTGAAGCCGAGCACGACAGAATATCCGAGAAAATCAGAGCCAAGAAAGAAAAGGAGCGCACCGAGGAGGAGATACGCAAGGCATTGAAGAACGAGGACAAGTTCAAGGAAATGAAGAGCCGTTTCTTCGGTTTGATGTTCACGGACGGCAATATCGTGGTGAGAATGCTTGAAAGCGTCAGGGAGCACGTTCTTGAGGGCAAGGCGATGCATCATTGCGTAGGCAGCGGTACAAACTACTCACTCAATCCCGACTGCATCATCTTCTCTGCAAGAATAGCCGAACAAAGAGTTGAGACTGTGGAGTTTTCTCTCGAACAGATGAAAGTCGTACAATGCCACGGACTACAGAACAAGGACACTGAGCACCATGCCGACATCATCAACTTGGTGAACAGCAATGCAAGACTTATAGAGCAACGAATGGTTGCAACAACATAAAATCCATATCGGCGGAGCGATGAAAATTCGTTCCGCCACTTTCTTCATGAGCCGAGGAGCGGAAAGAAAGTGGCAAAGAACCGTTTTTTCCTTATCTGCGATGCTTGCAAAGAACAAAGGACAGCCCTCAATCAAAAGGACTGTCCTATTTTTATAAAACCTTATACTATGGAGTAAACAAGAGCAGATACTCCATTTTTCTTCTTCGCTCGATGGAAGGCACTATCTTTCCATTCCACCTTTTGAAGTCCACATAATCACGATAGATGTTTCTGTTGCCACTTCGCATCTTGGCATACATCCGGCTTTTCATCACCTTTCCACATCCCACATTGTAGGCAAGTGCAGCCAAGAGCAGCGAGTCACGACCGAAGCCACGGAACATGGCGCAGAGCTTTCTGAGGTCAGAGCGCAGCTTGGCATCGGCTTGCCGTTCCGTCATTTTTGGAGAGAACCGCTCGCCAGGCAACAGCTTGTGCCCATATCCGACATAAGGATGATGCTTCGGTCCGTGCAGACCCTCGTACTTCTTGATGCAGGCGACAGCCAACTCAAAACGTGACACATGACAAACTCGCTTTATCGCCCCTTGCGTCTGGGCAGACAAGCTGCCCGACACAAGAAGCAAGGCTAACAATATCATCAACCTCATACGCTACCGAGTTTGTTGGCACTTCTCGCAAACTCTTCCTCCTCATCAGTATCGTTGAAACTGAACTCCATTTCGTATGACTTGCCGAAGTTGTCCTCCACCACCACTGTCAGCGTCTGTGTCTCCGTGCTTGCAGATGTATAGTAAAGACGGAACTTCTCGTTCTCCAACAGATAGCGGTCGTTAGGCTGGAACACCGTTCCGTTCTCCATTCTCAGCGAACCTTTTCCGTCATGTTGAAAATAGCGGATAGTATAGATGGTGCCGTCAAACTTGCCCTCCGCCTTCAACTCGCAGCGGATTTCAACGGTCTGTCCACGCACAATGTCCTTTGGCACAGGCATCGTCTCCACCTTGAATGGATACGACTGCTGAATGTCCAGCTCATCGCTGCACGATGAAAGGATTACCGACACGGCACACACGAAAAGGAATGCCAACATGCTCACTGATTTCTTGATTTTATAGTTCTTCTTCATTGTCTTGTTGCTTTTTGAATGATTGTTACTTTCTTGTCTTATGGCTCATCAGGTACTCGTTCAAGTCCTTGTAGCCAGTGTATAGATGCGAATGGTCAATGACCTTATCGCCATATCGCTTTTGCAGTTCGACACAGGCATTCTCGCCAGCCTCGTCATTGTCCAAGTGACAATACACTGGTGCATAGCCATCTAAAAGATGATGCACCTTTTGCATATTAGCCACCGAGTTGAGGATAATATGATCCTCACCACGACCTATGCCGAGAATTACGGCAGAGAGGAAATCCATAAAACCCTCGTACAGATGGCAGACGTTGCAGTTTCTACCAATGAGAGTGATGTCCTTTGGCGACACGCAACCTTTGAAGAAACGGTTGCGTATCTCGTAGCCATCGCTGTTGTTCTTGAAACCGACAGCAAAGAACCGTTTGCCATTGTATCGGTATTCCACCTGACAGCAGAAACGGCTCGCCACGTCAGCCGATATGCCACGCTCACGCAAGTACTGCCTGAGTGCAGGATGGCTCAAAGGCTTTTCCACAATATCACTAAAGGGATTGCCTTTCGCCTTCACAGCCTTTTCCGCTATCCTTTGATAATGCGGAAACGATGTCGGGAAGCTGCCACCCAAGGTCTCAGATATGAACTTGGCTTGCGCCACAAACTCATTGCTGTTGATGAACTCTCCTGCGAGGTTGAAGATGTCACCACCTCTGGCGATGCCATAGTCATACCAGACATTCTTGTCCGTTGATACCCGAAGCGAAGGATTGCGGTCGTTGCGGTATGGCGCATGATACCAAAGTCCCGAAGCCTTGTGCTTGACAGGCTCAATGCCGAGAATATAGAGAAAGTCCACGATAGGCACTTGTTTGATTTCATTGATGTCCATAGGCTCACTGTTTTAGTTGATGATGAACTTCATGCCGATGCCAAACTGCGTGTGGAAATGTCCCGTGCTGTTGCCCCAAACAAGCCTTTCCTTAACGGAAGCGGTCAAAGCAACCATATCCGACAGGTATATTTCCGTTTCCAATGCCACGGCACCACCATAGATGAACGCTCCCTTGTTCTGCAAGGTCGCTCCGTCCGACATGGTTCTCTTGCCCCAGTTTACGGACTCATAGCCAGCCAGTGCCGTTCCTCCGATATAGAACAGCACAGTCTTGCTGTTGTCGGAAAGGAAGTTGTAGGAATAACCGAACTCGCCCGTCATTTGTGCTATTGGAACGGAAGTTTCACGGTAAGGCTGATGTACTTGCAGATATTCCGCCCCATACGTCCACTTGTCACCACCCTTGGTATAGCTCGAAAGTCCGAGACCTGCATAATAGCCAGCCTTGCAGGACTTCTTGCCGTTATATACTCCGTCAGCCATGCCGACCTTCACCTCGATGCCTTTCATCTGAGGAAGACATCTTTGGGCGAATGCCTGCCCTGCGGTGAGGGCAAGCATCGCCATGATTGCAATGTTTCTTCTTTTCATCCGTTACTTCACGCTAAGTTCGTTGATTGTCAAAGCTCGCACCAAGTCGCTGTTCTCCACGACAAACGACTGATGGCGACCGCCTTCCTTCTCGTTCATCTCCACGACAAGCTCCTTGTCGTCTGGAATGGTAAATTTCGGCAAGCAGAACACCGTCTGCTCCGTTTTCTTGCCAGCCACACGCACCACATAGTTGTAGGCACGGACAGGAAGAAGCACCTGCTCCTGAACGGCGGTTCGTTTCGCCACCTTCTTGTCCACCACCTTGAACGTGATATAGTCCACGTCAAACGGCACGTTGCTCTGGTTCTTGATTTCTGTGTGGAAATACAGCAAGTCGTTGTGTACATAGATGCCCTTCAAAAGGTACTGGATTCCGAAACGCTTGCTGCCGATGTGCTTCACCTTGCGCTTGTTCTCCTTGTGGATTGATTTCATGATGAGGTGTACCAGCATGGGACTTTCCTTGCCCAACTCCTTGAGATAAATCTCCTGTGCATTATTCGGACGGTTCACCGCCTCACCGTCATGGATGAAGTCCGCCATCTCTATATTGAGCATGAGCGGTTCCTTGGCATACTTTACGTTGAAGGTGTAGAATGAGCCATCCTCAGTGATGACGCTCATATTGGTCTCCTTTTTGAAATTCTTCACGGCTGCTTTTACACGGATAACATTCTCCGCACCGTCCGCCTTGCCAGCTATCAAATCCTCTGATCCCAAGTCAACGTACTTGACAGAGGCAGGAAAGAGAATATGAACCGTCTTGTCATAAGTCACTTCCAAACCATGAGGTGGAATCATGCGGTCGAAGGTCGGCTTCTTGGTCAAGCCGTGATAGAGGTTGCTGTTCTCTTCCTTCTGTGGATACACCTCCTTGGTCAAGGTCAGTCTCTCTTCCTGGTCGGAAGGAACATTGCTTACTTGCTCAGTCTTTACAGACTTCTGCGCTTTCTTCTTGCCTGTCTTCTGCGCTGATGCAGTGCAGGCTACGCCCAGCATAAGGGCGAACATGATTGTTGTCTTTTTCATTTTAGTTTGCTTTTAATTAAACTTTTGGATTAAGTGGTATAAATGTTGTTGCCTTTCGGCTAATCTTCCTCTTGGTAAAGCATGACCCTGTAGCCAGCCTTCAGGTGTATCTTGACGGTACGCATCTTCTTGGAGATATACTGCGACACGCCTTGTATGACACCTTTTCCCAAGTCGGAGGCAAGTTGTGCCCCGGCATTGGAGGAAATGTTGATGCTGCTGTTCAGCGAACTTCCCATGTTGGCACCGACTTCCTTGGCTGCATCAACCTCCATCGACTTCGGGATGAAGATGCCCTCTTGACCATCATTGTCATAGACGGCAAGCTCAATCGGTATAATCATGCCGTTGTGCTCAATGGACTTCAAGGCTATGGAAAGCCTTTCACCTTGCAGTCGTGCCACTCCGACAATGACAGTATTTCGTGGTATCTCCCTATTGCCGACACGCATGGCTTCCAGCAGTCTCAACCTTACTGCCTGTCCGTCCGTTATGGTCTGGTTGCCGTGGATGCAGGCAGAAATCGTGTTTTTGTCGGAAATACCACCTCTTCCGATGGCGGTATTGAACCTTGCAGAAGCCTTTTCCGAGTAAGAGGCTACAAACTCCTCGTTACTCATGGGGCGGTTCAAAGACGAGACCACACGCCTTTGCACTTGCCTTACAGGGGAAACCTTGGCTTTCTTGCCCTTGGTGACAGCTTCCTTGTTTACCTCTGTTGCAGTTTCTGCCGATGAAGGACTTGCCGCATTGACATTTCCACCAGGCATGTATTTTGCCGCAAGTTGGTAGGACTTCTCCATAAGGGCAACTTGCTCGTCCATATTGGAACGCTTGTTTTCCTGCTGCATCATGCTTGCCTCCAGCTCGTCAAGACGTTTCCTCAACTCAGCATCTTCGCTGCTTCCCCCTTGCTGTGGCTGTTCATAGAAACCGCACAAGGTCGTGTTCAAGGTTTGGTATGCCTCGGCAGACGAGCGGATGGCATCCGCCTCCTGTCTTTCCGCTTTTGTTGGCTGCTGCCCAGACTGCATCAGGTCAAAGTCCTTTTCTTGCCGTGTAGCAGTCGAATCAATGCCTGGCATGTACTCACCAAGAGTGTTCATTACTCTGCTTTTTTCCTTTTGCTTATTGGCAAGATCCTCCTTGGAGTATGCCTTGCGCTTGTCCGCCTCCACATCTGTCTTCTCCGCATCGGGCATTTCCATGTTGAATCCCTTGCAGCCTTTCTCACCCTCTGATGCCGACGGCTTGAAGATGAGCCATAACACCAGACCGCAGACGAGGCACATGCACGGTATGGCTATCATCTTGTTGCGCTTGATACGCTGTTCCTCTGTCAAAGGCTTCTTTTCCTTTGGAGCCTTATCCGGCTCCACCTTGTCATTCTTCTTCTCCATGTGTCAATTCATTCAGGTTGGTCACTTGCTGCCCCTTGTCGGTAGGCAACTTTACACTCTCAATATGCTCAACCTCTATATTTGAGGTCTTGCCGTTTCCGAAGTTGATGATGGCTGAACCTATCATGTAAAGGCTACAGAGGGCAAACAAGCCGAACATGACGAGCACGACTTTCAGTCTCACCCTTGGCGGAAGGGAATCCAGCCTGTCACGCAGTCTTCCCTTCATACCATTCACCTTTTCTTGGATTGTCTTAATCGGATTTTCCATTCTTGCTATTTTTATCGTTCTATTGTACTGATGTCCCTGTTCTCCACAATGGTGAAACCTTCAATGGTAAAACCATTCGGGTTATCATCGGAGCGTGTGGCGTTCACCAACCTGCATACGGTGACAAGACTTCTCTCCGTCACATTGCTCTCTCGGAGTATCACCTGCCGTGCGTAGGTCTTGGCTTGATAAGGGTAGTTATCAAAGTTACAGACCACGCTGTCAACTTGCAGCGACTGGTTGATGTTTCCCGCGATGAGTCTGTTGTAAAAACCTTTCTCCGCAAAGTCCTGGTAATAGTTGTATGCGCTCTTGTCTGCCAGCAGCAAGGCTCGTTTCACGTTGTGCTCGATGGCGCTCTTTTCGGGAGATAGCGTAAAGAACAGCTCATGAAAGCGTCTCACGTGTTCCCTTGCCTCGGCAGGTCTGTTCTGTGAGAGGTCTTGCGAGAGGGCGAGCATCAGTGACTTGCCTCCATCAAGGACGTATATCTTCTCGCGTTGCTTCTCCGCAAATCTGAATGCGAACACCACCGAGCATATTGCAACAACAGCGCAACCGATGACGAGGACGATGCAGAACAGGCGTATCTGTCTGAACGAGGTCTCGATATTCTTCAATGACTTGAATTCCATTTTTCTTTTCGTTGTATTGTTCATGAATGACTATATTTTCTTAAATCCGCTCTTGATGAGCCTTCCGGCACGTCCTGCCACATTTCCAGCCGTTGCTCCTGCGATGCTTCCGCCCAGTGAGCCTGCCGTGTTCACGTTCCGGTTGTAGTTGCCGATGCCGCCACCTGCCTGTATGATCCATCCCGCCACGGTCGGTATGGTGAAGTAACCGATGATTCCGATGATGAGGAAAACGATGTAAACACCGTTGCTTGCCTCAATGGAAAAGTTCGGGTCGTTCTGCAATGCCTCGATGTCGTTTTGCAGCATCAGCACCTGTATCTTGGCAAGGATGGTACTGAACAAGTCCGAAACGGGTAGCCAGAGATAAATCTGTATGTACCTGCAGAACCATTGCGTCAGCGTGGACTGGAATCCGTCCCATACCGATATGGCGAAACAAAGCGGTCCGAGGATGGACAGGACGATGAGGAAGAATGTCCTCAGCACGTCTATGACCAGTGCAGCGGCTTGGAACAGCAGCTCCAGCAGTTCACGGAAGAAATCACGGATGCTCTTTTTCATGCTGTACATGCCACGCTCCACATACATTCCTGCCATTGTCACCACGTCGCCGGGTGACCAGCCGAGTTCGTCAAGCTGCTTGTCAAACTCCTCGTTGCTTACAAGGTATGCAGTTTCCGGATTGCGTTTCATCGCCTCATACTCCAGTTTGTCTTTCTGCGCCCGGTATTCATTCATGTCGAAGGTCTGTGTCTCCAGCATGGAATGTGTACCTTGAACGATGGGACTCATCACGCTGTTGAGCGTACCGAGCACGATGGTCGGGAAGAACATGATGGCAAGTCCGATGGCAAACGGACGGAGCAGCGGAAATACATCTATCGGCTCTACCTTTGACAGTGACTGCCAAACCCTCAGGGCGACATAGAACAGCGCCCCAAGTCCTGCAAGTCCCTTGGCAATGTCCGTCATGTCGGAACACAGCGGCATCATCTCGTCATACAGGGAACGCAGTATCTGGTGAAGATTCTCGAAATCCATAGGCTACCAGTATTTCTCGTTTGACTTGCCGTAGAGTCCCATGATGCGGTCGAGGTCGTTTTTCTTCTTGGCACGCAGATAACTCACGGAAATGTTCTTGTTGGTGTAGTAGCTCACGAGATTGCGGTAACGCTTCATCTTCGAGTAGCAGCGTTCTACCACGTCCATTCGCTCCTTGTCCGTCATGGAAAGGGTCGTGATGTTCACTACGTTCTTCAGTTCTGTCAGCACATCGTTGCTTTCCTCCAGCAGTTTTGTGTAACCGAAGCCGATGGCAGAGAGTTCCTCCACGGAAAAATTGTCATCGTGCATCATCTTCTGATAGTTGTTGATGTAGATGTCCGTGATGTCGCCCACCATGAGGATGGTCTGCTGCACCTTGCGTGCGTCCTTGACGAGGTTGTTCACCGACTTCAGCGCATCGTAGTACTTCTTGCCCTGTTCGTAAATCTTCACGGTCTCCTTGAAGTTGTTGATCATGTTCTGAGCCGTCGAAGACGTGTGGACGATGTTGTTGGACGAGTTGATGATACTCTGCGCAATGTTGGTAGGATCTATGACAGACCACTGTGCGCTTGCCTTTCCTACCATCAGCAGGAACAGGCAGATTGTCATGATTACTTTTGTTCTCATTTTACTTTTGGATTAAGTGGATAATGAATTTCATTTGTTCTCTTGTTTGTCCTCTGCAAGCTGTCGGATGGCGGCTTCCATGTCGCCACCGAGTTTCTCCGCCAATGCCCTTACCTCCAGTTTCTCACTTTCCTCTGTCGTATAGGCGAGATATTCCTGCGTGGAAACCTCTGTGGCATATACTGCCGACTGCGTTCCGCCAAGTCCTATCCATACTTCCTTGTAGAGACGTGAGGGATCGTTTGACTGGTTGATGGAGAGAATCTGCGACTTCTCCTTTTCCGTCAATCCGAGCAATGACTGTATCTGCTCGAACTTGTTCATGAACTTCCTCTGGTCAAGGAGTATCTTGCAGTCTGAGTTGTTGATGATACTGTCCTTCACGATAGCGGAGGATATGATGTCCTCAACTTCCTGCGTCACCACAACCGCCTCACCGAAGAACTTTCTGACCGTCTTATAGAGATATTTGATATAGGATGCCATGTTTGCCGAAGCTATCGCTTTCCATGCTTCTTCTATCACTATCATCTTGCGGATGCCTTTCAGGCGGCGCATCTTGTTGATGAACAGCTCCATGATGATGATGGTCGTGACTGGGAACAAAATTGGATGATCCTTGATGGCGTCAATCTCGAAAACGATGAACCGCTTGTGCAGCAGGTCAAGCTCCTTGTCTGAGTTAAGCAGATAGTCGTACTCACCACCTTTGTAGTAAGGTTCCAGCACGTTGAGGAATCCGTCTATATCAAAATCTTTCTCACGGACTTTCTTTTCTTCCAGCACCTTGCGGTATTCCGTTCCCACAAACTCATAGAAGGTATTGAAGCATGGAACGATGTCGCTTTCCTCTTTCAGTTTACCGATGTAGAGCGACACGGCATTTGACAAGGCGACCTCTTCCGCTCGTGTGGCAGGCTCGTTGTCCTTCTTCCAAAGCGTCAGGAGCAATGTCTTGATGCTCTCTCGCTTCTCGATGTCAAAGACCTTATCCTCGGTGAAAAAGGGATTGAATGAGATGGGACTCTCATCCGTATAGGTATAGTAGATACCGTCCTTTCCGCCTGTCTTTCTGTTAATCATCTCGCAGAGTCCCTGGTAGGAGTTTCCCGTATCGACCAAGACCACATGCGTGCCTTGCTCGTAATACTGTCTGACGAGGTGGTTCATGAAGAAGGACTTCCCGCTTCCCGAGGGTCCGAGCACGAACTTGTTGCGGTTGGTTGTTACGCCTTTTCTCATCGGCAAGTCAGAGATGTCAATGTGCAGCGGCTTGCCACTGATGCGGTCTGCCATCTTGATGCCGAACGGTGAGGGAGAATCCATATAGTTGGTTTCCTCCGTGAAGAGGCACACTGACTGCTCAATGAAGGTATGGAAACTCTCCTCTGACGGGAAATCTCCCTCGTTGCCGGGTATCGCTGCCCAGAAAAGTGTCGGACAATCTACCGTATTGTGGCGTGGCACACATTCCATGCTTGCCAACTGACTCCCCACATCATTGCGAAGATGCTTCAACTCCTCCATATCCTCGCCCCATGCCAGGACATTGAAATGGGCACGGACAGACTGCAACCCCTGTGAGTGAGCCTCGTTCAGATACTCGTCAATCCATTCCTTGTTGATTGCGTTCTGACGGCTGTACCTTGACAGCGAGTGCATGTTGCGGGCGGTCTTTTCGAACTTCTGCAAGGTCTCGTCACTGTTGTCTATGAAGACATACTGGTTGTAGATGTGGTTGCAGGACAACAGCAAACCTACTGGAGCGGCAAAGGACAGACGGCAGTCACTTCGGTCAGTGGACAATCGCTCGAAGCGATTGTCCGTAGATACCTCCGTTGGCAGGTCTTCCGTTTGCGACAAGGTATGAAGGCATAAGTGTTTGTTTCCGATACGCATACCACTTGCAGACAATTCCATATCCTCCAAACATTGCATGTTCTCCGTGGAGAGCGAGAGGTACTTACCTACAAGTCCCGTTGTCCGTTCCGTGCCTGTGATTTCCTCATCCGTCAGTCTGCGTAAGGAGATATAGCCGGAGTCGTTGATGATTCTTGCGAACTGCTCCACGGCATCAAGGAATCTTGCTACCATTTCCTTGTCCTTGATTTCCTTGGAGATGATATGCCCACGGCACAAGGTGGAAAAATTGCTCTGGTGTGCCATGCGCTCCTTGGAGGTCTTGGTAAGGAACAGGTAACACTGGTGATGCAGGTAAGGACGCTCATTGAAGTGTCGCTCATAGCTTCTTGACAGAAAGCTCATGTCGCTATTCTGCAAGTCCGGCGCATAGTTCTCTTTCACGAACCAGTCCTGCTTGTGGACAATGCTGTAGTCGGGCAGCACCTTGATAGCCTTGCACCATGCGGCATGTACCGACTCATACTCCTGCGATGTTACCGTGAAGATTTCGGGGAGCGTTACCTCGTAGGCGACCGTGATGTCGCCATCCTTGGAGATAATGCAGCCTTGCTCCACGGCAAGCAGCGGAAACTTGCTCTCAAGGGTGCTTGATTTTCTGATATTTCTCATTCTTCTTTCTTTTTATATTTGAACATTCGGTTTGTTTTCCTTCGGTTGAGGATATAGCGTGGATGGCTCTTGGCGGCAAGGAGCTTCATCAGTCCATGCTCTCCGTACTTGTTGTTCAGGTGGAATGTTCCCCATACAAGCAATGATCCGAGCGTGAGACCCAAGCCGATGCAGACCAGTTGGTCCGCACCTGCCATATAGAGGACGACCACAAGGAAGAAGACGGCAAGCAGTCCACCTGCGAAGATGAAGAGGTACTGTGCCTTCAGTCCCTTGAACTCAACCGAATGACCGATGCCCTTGTTGATTGGGTAGTCAGCCATAAGTCTTATACCTTATTTTATTATAGGAAGAATGAGCGGAGGATGGTTGCGCTCACGATGAGGAAGATGCAGGCTCCGAACCAGCTTGCGGCAGTCTTGCTCGTGTCGGGGTCGCCAGACGAGAACTTGCCATACACCTTGATGCCTCCGATGAGACCTACCACGGCACCGATGGCGTAGATGAGTTTCGTTCCTGGATCGAAATAGGAGGTCACCATACTTGTTGCCTCGTTGATACCTGCAAGTCCATTGCCTTGCGCGAATGTCTGTGATACGGCTGCGAAAATCATCGCAGCAAGAAGAATGATTCTGTTTTTCTTGTTCATAAATCGTTTTTTTCTGTGCCTTGGGGATTGGATGGTCCCGGCTGGCGATTGATACTTTTGTTTACTCATGCGGCATGATGCCGACTTGTGGATTCAGTGGCGAGCTGAGATTTTAGCCGTAGTCTTTCTTTTTCATTGGTGTACTTTAAAATTATTGTTAGAGGCGATATGCCTTGAGTCCCTCATCAAATGCAGCCTTGATTTCGGCAGCATGGATAGCAAAATGCTCGTTGATGATGTTGTCTATGAAACTTGCTACAGTAGCCTGTCCTTTACCAACCACATTCACAAACTTCATAATGCGCTCATGTGTCTCTTCTTTGATGCATACCTGTTTACCATTTCTTGCGGTAAAATCAGCTTTGGACATAAACTTGTCTATATACCCAACTTTCTTTTCAGCTTGGGATGACACTGTTACATTTACAGTGGACTGAATACTGATGTATTCTTTTGTCTCACCATTCTTACTTGTTCTGTTTCTTTTCATTGTTCTCTAATTTTAATGTTATACAAAACCGAAGATATTGAAATACTTGTTGACTTTTGGAATTTAATCCTGACAGTTTTATTAAACATCTGACATATGCAATTTCATCAACGCATCTAATTTGCGTTTGATAACCTTGGCATTTTCTGCAAATTTAGCTTGCAGTTCTTTGCGATTCATTTCTGAGAATATTTTGCCAACATGTGCAAATCTCTCGTTCGTTACATTAGTCTTTTTTGCTCTTTTCATAATTCTCATTTTTTATTGTTATACAAAATCGAGGATATTGAAGTCCTCTATGCTGTCTGGCACTTTAAACACCTTCTTTGACTTGGATATTTCTTCTATCTTGTGAGTTTGCAGGTAGAAGGTGACGAAATCATGAATGTTTTTCTTGCACTCCTTGCTGTTCTCCATGAATTTCTCATAGAATTGGTTACCATCCATCTCGTGGAAGACCTTTCCTGCATGTCTTTTCTCCTTGTCCGTAGCTTTTGAAGCCTTGACCGTCTTCACGGCTGTATCTATGTCCTCAAAACTTGTTCCTTTTGCTTGCGGTACATCGACATCATCCTCATCGTCTGAATACTTCACACCGACATCTTCTATGCGGACATTTGTAAACACATCATCCAGTAGTTCATCAGGAATCCTTGCCGTGTTCTTTGGTGGATCCTCGAATGTCACGTCATTCTCTGATACAGGCTCTGATTCAGTTTGCTTCTGTTCAGTTTCTTCTTTCTTTCACAACTGAGACACCTTGAAAAGGCTTTTGCCAACAAGCGCCATAGGGTCGATGGGTGGCTTTTCCTCTTCTTCCTTATTGTTCGCAACTTCAAGGAGTAACTTGTTATAAAAATAGATAGTCCAGACATTGAATGCAACCAAAACTATCATGAATATACTTTCCATTGTCATGCTTATTCCTTTTTATGTGTCATACATTCCAGTCATCTATCTCTTTTCTCAGCAAGACGTTGATTTCTTCCTGGTTCTCTTCAAGATGTCTCTCAAGAATAAGGTCGATATAACCACCAACTGTCAACTCATGCTTTGCGAGCACACTGACAATCCTCGAAATTCTCTTGTGTATCTCACGACTGATATAAACGCATTGACGAGTCTTTATCTCGTTTCGTTTGAGAAATGCAGCATCATAACTTTCAGAGGAAACCTTGGATGGCTTGCGTGGGGCTGCAGGCTTATCCATCTGTGAACGTGGATTTTTCTTTTCACCCTCTTCTTTCTCTTCGGTATCCCTCACTTGTTTTTGTGAGGCTCCATTAAGGATGGATGCCGTTGTCGTGCCTATCTTGCTCTTGCCAACAGAGGCAATGAGCAGACTTTCATCTATTGCATCGGTGTTAATTTTTCTGCTTACCATAGGCATTATGTTTTTATAATTTCACAAATTTCGTCAGACAATTCCTTGATGCCACTCCCTCGCAACAGATTCGGGTCTGCGGGGAAGATGGTGGAACGGAACACTGCCTTTCGATTCTCCGACAGTTCTCTTCTGAAACGCTTGCTGTCTGGAAGTCGTGTGTTGAGAAGTGAATAGCCGAGAGAAGCAAACATTCCTTCATACACTTCATATAAATTCGTGCGTTCTCGTTTGTCAACCATCGTCCAGAAGAATGCAAGTTCCTTGGTGACCGACCAACCCTGTACCAAAAAGTTGTCGTGGAACAACTGCATGAAGCTCATTGCGCTTTCTACCACAAAGCGGTCTGCGCTGACGGGTACAAAGATGTAATCCATCTGTGACAAGGTCTTCATGACACCCTCGCTTTTGATTGTCCCAGGCATATCAAAGAAGATGAAGTCAAGTTTAACCTCAGATTCCAACAACACTGTCTCTGCGTCATCAAGAGCATTGACCGCATTGCTTCTCGTTACGCTGAAGGACTTCTTGCCCAACTTCTTAAAATGCTCACAGGCTTGCGCCTTGAAATAGTCGCTGCTTTTGATGAGTTCCAATTCCTCGTCTCGCAGGTCGGCAAGGTTGTATTGTGGCTCGTCACAGTCTATGACCGCCACATTGTAACCCTTGACATTGTGAAAGTAGTTGGCTACAAGAGCCGTGATGGTGGACTTTCCTATTCCGCCTTTCTGTGTTGCGAACGCAACAAATCTTGTCTTACTCATATCGTTAACTTTTTAAATTGTTGATTACTCGTTTCTATGATTTCCTGCCAATTCAAAGATATGAACACTTTGATGTCCATGTCTATAAGTCATTGCTCCATTATGGAGACCTTGAACCATTGCAGTGCTTCATCATTTCCATACGACAGTACGACAGTGAATCATTAAGTCTGTACGTCAGTAGCGCATCATTGATGCAAGGCGATACTGCAATAATGACAGGTTTATTCATTTCTACAAATGCTTGTTTCATCATATTTTCAAATCATTAGTTCGATGTTTACGGCTGCAAAGTAACAACACTTTTTCCGAAAAACAATGGTTTTCAAATCCTGTGGCAGCATGTTGCCGATAGTTGCAGTGGTTGTCTGGGGTGCATCTGTTCCAAGGGTGCTATTTTAGCCGTAATTTTGCACCCGAAAGGCAAAGCAATGGATAGCGCATCCATATCGTTCCGACAAGAACAAGGCTTGATGCTCCGCAAAGGACAGGATTTCCCGAACAGCTTCCATTCGGGATAGGGACAGCTTCTTACGAAGGCTAACTTCAATCCACCCTAAGCGGATTTTTATGTCCTCAAAGACATAGCAAGGTATGTTTTGAGTTACTCAAAACCTTTGGAGTTACTCTCCAAAGACCTTGCCCTGCCGGGTTGGTAGCCTCTCCGAAGTCGGGCTCCCCATGTTCCAATCTGACGATAGTTTGTGCAATTCCATTATTGCCGCATGTACCACTTAATCCATTTTATATGAACACAGAAAGAAAACGAGGGGGACGAATCCCCAAGCTGAACCCGAAGTCGCACCATGTGATGCTTCGGTTCGACGATGACGAGTGGATGAAATTCCTCGTCATGTATGAGCAGACTGACGTGAAGGCGAAGGCTGTCTTTGCCAAGGCACGCATCTTCGGCAAGCCGTTCAAGGTGTTGCGTGAGGATAAGACACTGGTTGAATACTACACCAAGCTTTCCTCTTTTCACTCGCAGTACCGGATGATTGGCAACAACTACAACCAGGTTGTCAAGGAACTCCGTTGTCATTTCTCCGAGAAAAAGGCGATGGCTTTGCTCTATAAGCTGGAGAACTGCACCAGGGAACTGGTCTCTCTTACCCGTGAGATTGTTGAACTAACCCATAAGTTTGAGGAAAGATGGTCGCAAAGATAAGTTTCGGAAGTTCATTGTATGGCGCATTGGCATACAATGGTGAGAAGATTAACAAGGAAGAGGGAAAGCTCTTGGCAACGAATAAGATCTTCGATGATTGTTCGGGAAAGACGAGCATCGCCAATGCCTTGTGTGATTTCCAGCGATATCTTTCTCCGTACATCAGAACAGAGAAGCCTGTCGTGCATATCTCCCTGAATCCGCATCCCGATGATGTGCTGACGGATATGGACATGGAGAACATCGCACGGGAATACTTGGAGCGCATGGGATATGGCAACCAGCCATACATGGTTTACAAGCATGAGGACATCGACCGTCACCACATGCACATCGTGACCATCCGGGTGGATGAGAACGGCAAATGCTTGGACAGTCGATATAATTACCACAGGAGCAAGGCTATCACCCGTGACTTGGAGGAGAAGTACAATCTCCACAAGGCGGACCGCAAGCAACGCCAGGCAGACAATCCACTTCGTAAGGTGGATGTAAGCCAAGGTGACGTGAAGAAGCAGGTTGCCAACACAGTAAAATCTCTCTGCGCTACCTACAGGTTCCAGTCATTGGGCGAATATCGTGCGCTTCTCTCCTTATATAATATATCCATGGAGGAAGTCAGAGGCGAAGTTGGCGGTCGTGAGTATCATGGTTTTGTCTATTCTGCAACGGACGGACAGGGCAACAAAGTTGGAAATCCTTTCAAGGCTTCCAAGATTGACAAATCTGTCGGTGTGGAGGCAATAGAAAAACGGTTCGCTTATTCTACCAAGAAGTTCAAGGAGGAAAAGAAACTCTCCGAGATGACCAAACATAGTGTGGAGGCAGTGTTGAAGCAGACGTACCATAAGGATAAGTTCGTTGAGTTGCTGAAAGCAAAGGGCATTGATGTTGTTTTCCGCCATACAGCTGACGGCCGTATCTACGGAGCAACATTCATTGACCATCGCACCCAAAGCGTGTTCAATGGTTCAAGGCTTGGAACGAATCTTTCTGCCAATGCCCTGCAGGAGCACTTCACCTTGCCTTACGAGAATGAGCAGCCGATACCACTTACCATCCCGAAGGAAGATGGCACAATGCCGGAACAGGAATATCATGGTTCTGGCTTGTTCGATGAGTACGGCAGCGGTCTTGGACTTATGGCAGGGAATGGTTCTTCCAACGAGGCACAGGAAGCAGCATTCGATAGAGAGTTACGCAGAAAGAAAAAGAAGCGAAAAGGGAGAAACCTTTAATCGTATTATCAAGGTATAACTTCAAAACAGAAAAAACAATGGCACAAGAAGACGATTTGAGAGCATTGGGAAAAATCATGGATTTTCTCCGTGCTGTGAGTATCATACTCGCAATTATGAATGTATATTGGTATTGCTATGAGGCAATGCGCATGTGGGGAGTGACAATCGGGGTTGTTGACAGAATCCTGATCAACTTCAACCGTACAGGCGGTTTATTCCATTCCATCCTCTATACCAAGCTGTTTTCGCTTCTGCTCCTGGCACTCTCATGTCTGGGAACCAAGGGCGTGAAAGCGGAAAAGATGAGTTGGAGCAAGATTTGGACGGTTCTTGCCGTTGGTTCCTGTCTGTTCTTCCTCAACTGGTGGATATTATTGTTGCCTATATCTCATTTGGGCAATGCCACGCTGTACATATTTACAATGACAGCGGGTTATATCTGCCTGTTGATGGGAGGACTCTGGATGAGCAGACTCTTGAAACACAACCTCATGGAGGATGTGTTCAATAATGAGAACGAGAGTTTCATGCAAGAGACCAAACTCATGGAGAACGAGTATTCTGTCAATCTGCCCACTCGCTTCTACTACAAGAAGAAATGGCAGAGAGGATGGATCAACGTGGTCAATCCGTTCCGAGCGACCATCGTGTTAGGTACACCGGGTAGTGGCAAGTCTTTTGCTGTAGTGAACAACTACATCAAACAGCAGATAGAGAAGGGGTATTCAATGTATATATATGATTTCAAGTTTTCCGACCTTTCGACGATTGCCTACAACCACATGATGAACCATCAGAATGGATATAAGGTCAAGCCCCAGTTCTATGTCATCAACTTTGATGATCCTCGCAGAAGTCATCGCTGCAATCCCATTCACCCTGATTTCATGAGTGACATTTCCGATGCCTATGAGAGTGCATACACCATCATGCTTAACCTCAACAAGACGTGGGTCCAGAAACAGGGCGACTTCTTCGTAGAGAGTCCGATTATCCTCTTTGCAGCTATCATCTGGTACCTAAGAATCTACAAGAACGGAAAGTTTTGTACCTTTCCCCATGCCATCGAATTGCTCAACCGCAGATACGAGGATGTCTTTCCGATACTGACGAGCTATCCCGAACTGGAGAACTATCTTTCTCCATTCATGGATGCATGGCAAGGTGGAGCGATGGAGCAGTTGGCTGGTCAGATTGCAAGCGCAAAGATTCCGTTGTCACGAATGATTTCACCACAACTCTATTGGGTGATGTCCGCAAGCGAGTTTACACTCGACATCAACAATCCCGAAGAACCGAAGATTCTATGTGTCGGCAACAATCCCGACCGTCAGAACATTTATGGTGCGGCACTTGGTTTGTACAACAGCCGCATCGTGAAACTCATCAACAAGAAGGGACAACTCAAATCATCCGTTATCATTGACGAGTTGCCGACCATCTATTTCAAGGGCTTGGATAACTTGATAGCCACGGCACGAAGCAACAAGGTGGCGGTGTGTTTAGGCTTCCAAGACTTCTCGCAGTTGGTTCGCGATTATGGAGACAAGGAGGCTAAGGTGGTTATCAATACCGTTGGTAATATCTTCAGCGGACAGGTCGTTGGCGAGACCGCCAAGACTTTATCCGAGCGTTTCGGCAAGGTGCTCCAAAAGCGCCAGTCCATTTCCATCAATCGTCAGGATGTCTCTACATCTATCAATACCCAGATGGACAGTCTCATTCCGCCGAGCAAGATTAGCGGACTCACCCAAGGTATGTTTGTCGGCTCTGTTTCCGACAACTTCACCGAGCGCATAGAGCAGAAGATCTTCCATGCCGAGATTGTCGTTGACACCGACAAGGTAAAGCGAGAGGAAAGCCATTATCAGCCTATCCCTATCATCAACGATTTCAAGGATGCCGATGGCAACGACTGCATGAAGCAAGCTATTCTGGACAATTACAACCAAATCAAGGAGGATGTCAAGCTGATTGTCAAGGACGAGCTGGAGCGCATCGCTGGTGACGAGAGCTTAAAGCATCTCATACAGAAATAAACAATAAGGCGAGTAACTTTTAGGAATTGTCCTTTCAGTTACTCGCCCCTGCATACATATATGGGATTTATCGTTTTTTATCGTCTCATTCTTTCCAATTCATCATCCTTTCGCATCTTGTCGTTCAACTTCTCCTGCATTCTGTCAAGGAAATAAGTACGGCTATGGTTCTTGCGTCTTCTGATGTCGGTGTAGAAACGATAGCAGTCCTTGGCTTTGATGCCGAAGAACTGGTACATGGCTTGCGCCAAGTCCTTGAACTTCACATCGCCATCATTCACGCTTCCCATTACGCAGATGCCATATACCATTTCTACAAGGTCAACGGCATTGCCAGTCCATTTTACTAATGGCTTTGATTCTGATGATACTGGCGGAGAGGCTTCTGAAGTGGATGTGGTCACATGAAGATGATATGTTGCTGCCACATGCTCTTGCATTCTGCGGACAAATGCAATTGCTTTGCGCACATACAAGCCTACGGTTCCCAAACAATCCTTTATATGGGGCATTGACAGATGAAAGTCAAGCTCGGTTTCTGCGTATGACAGTGCAAAGACCGCTTGCTTCACGTTGGTGCTGCATAAATCAACCACAACCTTGATAAACTCACGATATGAGTTCTCTAAAGCGTTACCACTTTTGTTCTTATGACCTGCATTCAGCAAGTTGAAAAAATCAGTCTCTAACAATATGTTGTATTCCATGTTGCTGTCTCTTTTATGGGTTTGTACTAATTTGATGTTTCTGTGCGCACACCATTTATTAGTCCAATACCTATGCCATTCCAAGACAGACTAAATAATAGGATGATGATATTTACTGATAATCAGCAACTTTATCAAGAAAATAAGATTTTCACAAGGAAATTGCAAGCAGAAATAGTGTAAGGAAAACCGAACACTCGTCCAATCTTCCTTACACGGTTCTTATACCGTTACAACTTATTAGTAGGAATACCATACTCTTTCATACGGGCATAGAATGTAGTATGGCTCATTTCCAACATTTTTGCCGCGTCACGCTTGATGCCATTGCATTGCTTCAAAGCCCACAAGATACGCTCTCGATTGATCTTGCGTTCTTGTTCATCAAAGTCCAAAGCCTCTTCTGTCAATGCCGATTGTGACAACTGCAAGTCCGCGACATCTATTATCTCATTCTCGCATAACAGCATAGCTCGCATGATACATGATTTCAACTCACGTACATTGCCTGGCCATGTATGGCTTACAAGTGCCCTTTGCGCTTCCTTACTGATGCATTTTATTTCTTTGTCCGTATGCCTATCATATAGTTTCAGGAAGAAGTTAGCTAATGGCATAATATCTTCCTTGCAATCTCGCAACCGTGGAATCTCAATAACCGCTTCGTGAAGTCGATAATACAGGTCGCTTCTGAATCGTCCTTCCCGAACTGCCTCTTGCAGGTTTTCGTTGGTGGCGGCAATAATGCGCACATCAGCCACTTTGTCTTTTATAGCTCCCAATGGTCGGTAGCTCTTGGATTGCAACACACGCAGCAGCATCGCCTGTACGTCTTTCGGCAGGTTGCCTATCTCGTCCAAGAACAGTGTACCTCCAGCAGCCAATTCAAAGTAACCTTTTCTTGCTGCGTCTGCACTTGTGAATGCACCTTTCTCATGCCCAAAGAGAGCGGAAACGGCAAGTTCTGCAGAAAGCGTACCGCAATCTACTACCTCAAAAGGCTTGTCGGCTCTTTTGCTTTGCAGATGTATCTTTTCCGCTATATGTTCTTTGCCAGTACCATTGTCGCCCAATATCATAACAGCCATGTCGCTTTTAGCAAACAATTCTGCCATTTTGTATATACGGCGAAACTTCTCACTTTTGCGGTAAACAATCTTGTTATTCAACTCTACGAGTCGTTTCTGCTTGTCTATGATTTCTTCCAAACGTTCATAAACTACATCAAGCAATAATTTCTTCGGTATATAGTCTTCCGCTCCCAACTTCATAGTCCTCACGGCACTCATGCTTTCATCGTAAGATGTCATGATAATAAATGGATTCTGGTAGCCGTTACTACGCATCCATTCCAACAGGTCGATGCCGTTATCATTCCCCAAGCGCATATCCGAAATGACAACATCCCATTCAGAGGATTCCTTCACAGCTTTCAGACCATCTCTGTAATTGTAGCATAAGATTGTTTTCCAGCCCTTTGCCTCCAACTTCTTGCCCAACATATTGCAAAATGTCGGGCTGTCTTCAATGATTATTACTTTCTTCATGCTGTTACCTCCTCAATTTTCTTTTGTGCGGCTTTGATGATTTCCTCACCATGTGCGAAAACATCCTCAACCGCTTGGTTGATAACGTCGTCTGATGATGTAGAATCTTCTATCAGGTCAAAAAGATAGTTCAAAGACTCGTCAGATTGTACCATCATCCACGAGCTTCTTGCGTGGTGAATGGCATCGGACATTTTCTTGCGGTTCTCCTCTTGGGCTGCATTACGGATACTGCCCAATGTGTCAGTCATTTCCTTTACGAAATTCTCCAAAGTCTCTTTTTCATTGCCGTAGGTAAGCAACATTGAGAAGTCTATTTGTTTTTCTGCAATCTTACCGTTTACACACTTTCTTGCAGTGTTTATTAAATCCTTGTCAGACATCGGCTTGAACAGACAAGCGACAAATCCTGCGCCAAGCAGTTCTTGCTCACTCACATTTGGTGCTGCTGTCATAACAATAACTGGAATGGTCTTGGAGTTACGCACGTTCACCATACGCATCATTTCCAAAATCTCGATACCATTCACTTCAGCCATCTTCAAATCCGTTATCAGCAGATCATAAGATTTTTTGCGCATCATATCCAATAAATCCGTGGCATTATTACAAGTGTCACATACAATGCCGTTTGATGCAAAAGCCTCACGAATGGTACTCAGTTGCACATGGCTATCATCAATGGCAATGACAGTAAACGAATCTTGTCGTTTCGTTCTATACTGAGTTGGTTCCACATTCTGCTTTTCGGCTGCAGCCATAGGAAGACTAATGGTAAATATACTTCCCAGCCCTTGGTGACTGGACACATCAATTTTTCCTTTCATCAGTGAAACGAGGTTCTTGACAATGGAAAGCCCCAAGCCAAATCCCGGTTGGGTGACCGCATTTCCCAATCTTGCAAATTCCTTGAAGATTTGTTTTTGTTGCTTGTCGTCCAATCCTGTTCCTGTATCCTTAACCATCAGCATGAATACACCATTCTTATAGGTTGTGAACAATACAATCTCACCTTTTCCCGTATATTTGATGGCATTGGAAAGCAGATTGCGTCCTATTGTAAGCACCTTTTCCTTGTCTCCATTGACAACACCATCTGCCTTATTGTTGATGCTCAATTCCAGTTGTTTCTTCGCAGCAAAGGGTTCATACTCCATCTTTAATTGCTCGGCAATGTCCATCATACGGAAAGGGCGTTCCTTGACGGTCGCCTTTCCATTAGCTAATTTGGAGTAAACCAGGAAACTGTCTATCATAGAAGTCAAACCTTTAGATGTGTCAACAATCAAGTCGGCATATCGTTTGCTTTCATCTGTAGCATCTTCAAGTCCGCTAATCTTGCGAGCATAATCCTTGATGGCAGACAAAGGACTGCGCATCTCATGTGTTACTGTCAGCATCACCTTTCTTGTTTCTTCCTTGCTCTTACGTGTCTTGAATGCGAATCGCCACACCAATAGGAATAATACGAAAAACACCAATATCAACAATCCTATCATCCCTATATAATAATAGGTATAATTGCCTTCCAAGTCTGCGATTTGTCCCTCACGAACTTTTATGCCTTTATCCACATTCTCATCAGCTATGCTGATAACTCTTTGCAACTGCTTATTGATACTTTCATTTCTGTTTCCCAGACTATCCAATATCTCCACTACCTTACGGCTTTGCTGGTGATGTTTAGCAACAACCGTTTGGTTTAGGTTGGTGAGCATCTTTTCTGTTTGGGTTAAACGGCTGGCTGTTGTTACTGCATTTTCTTTCTTGCCGAACAATCTGCTGAAGAAACCGCGCTTCTTTGGCTTTGCCTGTTGTGGCATAGCTGAAAGTCTTTTGCTTTCAGTCTTATTCTGCTCTACAATTCTTGGAACTTCTGCGGTCAGCTTTTCTTGAGTGGCATTCAGATCCTGCATGGCACCCTTTATATCCAGAAGGAGCTGTTCCTTTTCTGCAAGAAGATGGCAGATTGTATCAGAATCTTCTTTCGGACAGATACCTGCGATGCCTTCAAGCATACTGTCCACTTCCAATCGAAGCGAATGATACTCATTTACATCTGTTGAGTCCCAATCCGCAACCATTTCACCAAGCAGTGACAATTCCGTTATGTGCAAGTTTAAGTCATGCACATTCTTTCGCCACTGATGCAATTCTGCATTTCTACACTCAATCTCATTTCTGTCGCGCCATTCAAATAGGCCGATTACAATGGTACATCCTACGATGATGATGGCAGTCATGATGCCTAAAGCCATCCATCTACAGATATGCCCGGTCTGTTCTTTGCGTTCCATGTTGTTTACTTTTTACGTTTCTATTACTTCATTATTGCTTTACACTAACATTTTAATCGGCAAAGATAATGGCAGGAAGTATCAAAGACGAATATTTATATATATTATAACAACTTTTATGTAATTTCTTGGTAAAAACAGCATATTGTTAGAGAAAAAAAACATTATTGAATAATAACAATGGACAATAAAGCCAAAAGCTGACAAAGTGTAGATAGTGAGACTTAATCGAAAAAGGATGGCAAGAGTTTCAATCCTACCATCCTTTTGAATCTTATTGAAAAGTCTTTTGCGTTGTCAGCTTTATCAATGAGTAAATGAGAGAGTCGTTTACTTAACTCTTACACCTTTACCATTCAGAACTTCACCTCTAATATCATCAGTTTTACATAAATACAAGTCGTAGCCAATGGCTGTAATATCGCAATATCTTGGAGGAGAGATGATGTTGCTTCGTCAATCCAGTAATCCATCTCAATAAATTGCTTACCACCTTTTGTCTTCAACAAGAAGGAAGAGTCTCTTTTTCTAAATTTATATTCAGAAAAAAAGTTAAACAATCACAATCAAGAATTTTGTTTCGTTACCTCGCCACCATCAGTTTGTTTTCGCATTTAATGAGAATTGGATTTTGTGCAATGTTATTTCTTTTTTAATCTAATTTTATAGCCCGACCACAAGCACCAAAACGCAAGAATGCCCATAACAAAGATGAATATGTATGTGGCTATCGTTCCAATGAAAATTCTGCCACTATGCACCTCTAATGCCACATTCCAAAGCGACATCGGAAGTTGGTTCATGCTCGAAGGTTGAGGGGCAAAGTTTGTTCCATCGTAATATTCCGCTACGACAGGGGTGGAAAAGTCTTGGCTCATACCTGCGACAGCTTTCTTTCCGAATGGTGCTCCTGCTTCATTCGGTGCAGGTTTGTTCGTAAAGTAATCGGTAGCAGTTCCTTGTCGTCTGTCCCAAACAAACAAGCCGCTAAATGAACCGCAAAGCCATCTACCATTTGCATCTTTCTGTAATACATTCAATCCCATCACGCTGACAGGTGGAACAGAAGTAATAACTTTCACTGTAGCATTTTTGATGTTCAATGAATAGAATCCTTCCGATGAGGATAATAGCCAATCATGACAGCTCTCATCATAACGAATTATGCGGAGCTTGTCGTTCCAAGGATTTTTGCTTCTGAGTGTTGTGCCTGGGATAGACGGAATCTTGCTTAACACTAATACTATCATCACAGGAGGGCGGAGACACCAACCCGTCAGTGCAATCAAGAGCGCAAGTATGATAGTATATCGCCCGATTCTGTCATGCAGATGAAGCGAGGTTTGCAGTAATGCCTTTCGCTTCGGTCTCAGCCAAAAGACGATACCCGTAATACAGAGAGCCACAAGAATAATTGCTATGGCATCAACCACAATCTTTCCTGTTATTCCGAAAAGTTCTCCACTATGGAGTAGCCAAACGGTACGAAAGGCAGTTACTTTGCCGTCATAATCCTTTGGCGCATGAAGTTGAATGCGCTTAAAAGTCTTATAAGGAGGAAGCGAGGTATAGACAAAGGAACGACTGAGCACTACAAGGGTGTCGCCATGCGAAGCGATGTCCGTAAATTTCTCCTCATCCTCCAGTGACATATTCACCTTATGCCATTTGTTATGCACTCCATAGCGATAAAGCCTGAAAGGTGAGACAGCAAATATCCTTCCATTATCAAGCCTTATGACATTTTTGATTTGCCTATAGTCGGCACCTTCGGGCAAGCCCTCATTGAAATCCTTGAAATAGGAAGCCTTGGAGTCGGTGAGCCAGATGCCACCATTGCCATAAAGCAACAGTTGGCGACAAGAATCCACATTCCTCATGGAATCTACCATTAAATCCTTGCCAATGTCAAGCGTGCCTCGTAGCAAACCGCCATTCCATTTCTGAAACTCATAACGACTTGGCAGGTACTTCCTGCTCACGTTCACATCCTTGATGAGTGAACGATGATTGAGCAGGATGCCTGACACGCAGAACATCAGCATGAAGAAGCTCAAGCCGAGACCAATCCATTTATGTTGTTTTCTCCAAGTTCCTTTCTTCATTGATTTCCTTATCTGATTATCTATCTTATTTCTTTTCTTTCTTCGCCCTTGCATCCTTGATAATCTTTCCTGCCAAGAAACAAAGTTCTATCACCATTACCACCCAATGCCAAGGATATTCGCTCGGATATGCAATGAGCTTCCCGATGATGCCCGTGCGATTAAATGCCTCTACCGCTATCCAGAACACGATGACCGTTGCCGTACCCATTCTGATGTTTGCTCCCCACGATTGCAAGTGGAGTTGCTTGCGAAATACGTATGGGGCGGAAAGCAAGGCACCGAAGGCTACACTGAAGGTGACTGGACTCTCACGACCAAACAATTGAGGATCGTAGAGGTTCATCAGCAGGAGATAGCAAGTCCAGAGCATTGTGTTGATTTCCATGAAGGTAACAATACTGGTGTGGCGTGTCATCGGGCGAGCGGCGATGAGTCGCTTATTCTTCCCCAAGAAGAGCGTCTGCCACCAGTTAAGGAAGTTGCAGGCATTTCGGGAACAGAAGATGTAGAGCAACATCACCATTGCCCACAAGCCAAAGGTGGCAGGGAGCAGAAGATATTCAGGGCGGCTCAACACTTCTCCTGTCACTGGGGCAATCTCAGCATGTGTGCCCCAACGATGGGCATAATACATGAAGAGGAAATCCACCCAACCCGTCCAATAGAACATGCCACCGATAAGTCCGAGCAAGGTTTGGCGAGTCTGTCCCTTGACGAAAACACCGACCACCACCATCACCAAGCCCACGAATCCCACAGCCATGCCAGCACCCAACAGTTGCGTGCCGTCGTAGTTGTCCTTCAATACTCGTGCCACCAAGTGAACCATGGGCATGCTTCCCAATATCACACCCATCGACACGATGGATTTCCACCAATATAGTTTCTTGTTACTCATGGCTTTTCTTCTTTCTTGCAGCTATCATGATATACACAAGCAATGCCACGAATGCCACGAGGATGCAAATCATCTGGGTAGTATACTTCTCCGGCTCAATCCAAATCTCCTTGAAAAAGTCAAGGCGACCAAGCACTTCCACAGGTACCCAGAACACGACAACCGTTGCGATAGCCATACGGATGTTTGCTCCCCATGTGCTCAAACGCAACTGTTTCCTGAAGATGAAGAAACTGCCAATGAGGCAAGCCGCTGCCACGATGGAGGTGACAGGATGATGGTCGCCGAGGAAGTTCTTGTCGTAGCAGAACATCAACAGGAGATAGCTGGTCCAGAGAATCATGTTCAGTTCCATGAAGGTGACGATACTGGTATGATGCGTCATCGGACGGGCGGCAATCTTATTCTTGCTGGAACGGAAAAGAACACGCTGCCACCAGTTGATGAAGTTACATCCGTTTTTGGTTGAGAAGATGTAGAGTACCATCACCATCATCCACATGCCGAAGGTGGCAGGGAGGATGAGGTATTCAGGGCGAGTCACAACTTCGCCATTCTCCATCTCCGGCTGTGTACTCCAGCGGGTAGCATAGTACTGGAACAGGAATTCTATCCAACCGGTCCAGAAAAGCAGACCTCCGAAAAGTCCCCAAAGAGTCTGTTTGGTGTCTCCCTTTACGAAGACACCGATTACTACCATGATAAGACCTGCCAACCCCATGAAGAAGGCTGAGTAATGCACAGCTTCAGGAGTCATCGTCTTATCCATTATCATCATCAGCGCATGTCCCAACGGCATGGTAAAGAGTACCACAAGGAAAGATGCGATGGATTTCCACCAATTCAATTGTTTCATAATGTTTAATGTTTACTTTAATTCATCTAAGTAATAACTGATTCTTCCTCCTTCATCACCAATCTGCACATTGGCATCATACCAGGAGATAATCTGGAGCTTGTAATATCTCTCGCCATCCCACGAACGGATTACGTAGGTATGGAAAGAAGGAGTATATACTGGAGGTGGACCAGAGAAGGTCATTGCCTTTTCGAGCACTGGATTGCCGCTTACCAACTGCTTGGCAGGACCATTGTTCGGGTCGAACCAAGGGTTCTCGTTCATGTCGAGGTTGTTGGCGATGCAGTACTTGTTCCAGTCGTTCTGTGACATGGTGACATACACGCTTGCCGAATCATCCACGGCGAAAGTCATGTTGTGTTCTGCCAGATAAGCATCCACCTGCGCCTTGCTCGTCCACTTGTCATATTCGCCATAGCCCAGGTCGGCAGCTCCGCCCTTGCCTATGCCGCTTGTTCCACTGTTGGTTCGCAGCTGGTAGCCGTCAAAGGCGAGGTCCCATTCCGTGGCAGGATAAGCCATGGTCTTTGGATCATCCTCCTTGTTCTCCATCACTAAGATGCTGTTGGCTTGTCTCTTCACCGTCTTATAGGTTAACTTGCCAGTGGCTTGATTCTTGGTGAAGATGGTATCGCCGTTCTCATCACGCTCTGCATCCTCGAAGATGTTCTTCTGTACGCCCTCGCTCCAATACTTTACGAGTTTGGCAGTACCTTTATAATGGAAATATTCCTCTATCGGCTTTCCATCAATAAAGGCGATGACACTCTGGTTAGGATTCAGCACATTATAGCGATGGCCCGTCTTCAGGTCAAAATAGAGCCAGTCGTTGGTAACACCCGTGCTATAACCTGTTTTTCGGGGCAAGGTATGACCTGTGAAGTCCTCAGCCTCGTAAGTTACGCAGCTCGTCATTGCGGCTGCCATACCTATTATATATAGTAATGCTTTCTTCATCATTTTTTCTTTCTAAATGCTTTTACCAATTCATCTACCAACACTTCCACCTGCACATGCGCCTTGGCTCCTGCCGTGGCTGGCACGTTAAACATGGTGATGCCCGAACCCAGGGTCTTTGGTACGTAGTTAAAGATGTTATCCACACCCACCGTTACCTTTACCTTATTATAGAAGGTCTGAATCACCGACAGGTTGCACAATACATACTGAGGCAACTGGCAGCGGAAGTAGGCATCGTGGCTCTCACCGTTTACAGAGAGTCGGTCCTGCACATCAAATTTCTTCTCACCCATGTAGCTTGCCGAGAAGGTGGCGCCCAGTCGGTAGTTCTTCTTGTTGTACTTATAGTCGAGGCTTGCCGTAGCAGCATGAGGCGAAGTGGTGTTCACCTGGATGCCATCCATCTTGCTCACGTTCACGTAGCTGTAGGTGGCATTCATCGTGAAGTGGTTGAGGAAGTGCCAGCGCATGATGGCTTCCAAACCGATGAGGTTCTGCTTGGCGAGGTTGGTGTATTCAAAGTTATACTGCATGTCGTAGATGCGCCATACACCCTCTATCTTCTTGCGGAAGAAGTTGCCATACACATTGCCCGAGATGAAGAAGTTATCATTCGAGTACTCTGTGCCCAGGCTCACGTAGTTGTTCTTCTCAGGCTTCAGGTCCTCGTTACCCTTGATCATGAACATGCCGAGGTGGTCCCAGTTGAAGAACAGCTCCTTGATGCTTGGCGAACGATAGCCCATCGAGTAGTTGGCTCTCCACGCCCAGTGATCCGAAGGACTCCACTTGAAGGCAATCTTAGGCATCGCCATCAGTCCGAAGGCACGGCTGAAGTTGGTTCTCACACCTGCCGAAACCATCCAGTGGTCGTTCATCGTCCACTCGTCCTGCAGGAAAGCCTCCGTCTCTTTTAATGAACGGGTGCGCATGATGTGGGAGGCATCGCCGTTAAATCGGTCGCTCGTCAGGTCGTCGCTCAGGTGCTCGATGCCGAGGATGAGGTCGTGGCCCTCGAACTTCTGCGATGTGATGGAGAGGCGAGGCTGGAAGATACGGCTTTTATACACTTTGGTACGCTCGTCGATGCGCTCGTGGCGCTTGAAGCGGTCGTAGAAGTCGCCATGAAGGGAGGCGGTAATCTTGAACCAATCCTTGAAGGAGTACTTAATCTTGGTTCCAGCCGTCCAGTCACGCGCCTGGCTGAAGGTCATGTCCTGAATGAGGTCGTAGGTGTTCATATAGAACGCACTACCGTAGGCAAGAATCTCCAGATTCTTGAAAGGGTCGTAAAATACCTTCTGCGATACCGAGATATGCTCTGTACCCTCGATGCCCATTGGCGGACGGGAAGCCACGCTGGTAATGGTCACGTCGTGGTCGAGCCAAGGGTTCGCCTCTTGGGTATAGACCTTCTTGTCGTTCTCCGCCTGATACATGTAGAAGGCATCGCTCGAAGAGTACCACACATCCGTCTGCGAGGTCACCTTGCCAGCATTGAATCCTGCCGACACCCAGCTCTGCAGGTTCGGGCGGTCGGCGTTCTTCTCAAACATATACAAGAAATCTTTCTTCTCAGGATTCTTGTAGTTGGTCTCGTTCATCTGTCCCCAGCGCACACCTGCCTGAATGTCGATAGGCTTGGTGGTCTTCTTGGTGATGAGGTTGATGACGGCACCCGATGCACGGCTTCCATAGAGGGTACTGCTGGCACCCTTCACGATTTCGATGCGGTCGATGGCATGGAGGTTGAATCGCTCATAGTCGAGGTTACCCGCCATGTCGCCCGTCAATCGCTCACCATCCTGCAGGAAGAGCACGTGGCGGGCATCCAAGCCCTGCATGGAGATTTCGTTGCCGAACCCCACCTTCTGGATATTCATACCCGGGGTCTCCTGTTGCAGAGCCTTGGTCAGGTCGGCATAGCCTGCATCTACCAGTTCCTTACCGCCGAGCACCTGCGTGCTCACTGGCGAGAGCTTGATAGGTCGGGCGGTACGGGAACCAGTAACCACCACCTCGTTCACCTTCATCACGTCTTCTGTCATGAAGAGTTTGAGGGAGCTGTCGCTTCCGATGGTTCCCTTCAGAGGGTTGTAACCCACGGATACCACCTGGTAATAACACTTGTCACTCTGAGGCACCGAGATGGTAGCCTCACCATCCATGTTGGTAACAATACGCTGTGGCGATTTCAATTTCTCGTTGCCGGCGTAGGTGATGACTGCGCCGATGATTGGCTGCTCAGTGGCTTTGTCGAAGATACCGAACTTCACCTTTCGCTGTGCAGCGACAGGGAGGGCGAGTATCAACAGCAAGCCGATGAGCATTACATTTCTAATTGTCTTCATTTATATTGTCATTCTATTTTTTCCAAATCCTTACACGATATTTCAGCCTCGCTATGGCTTATATCTTATTCTTTCATTTTTCACTTGCAAAAAGAAAGAGAGATATGTCTGGGCATACCCCTCTTTCTTTGATTATATGAACAATATAAAAGTTATCCTTGACCATTTTCTTTTTTCCACTGTGCAAGGTCTTTCTCATATTGCTCAAACTCCGCCTTAAAATTGTTAAGGCGACTTTTGTCAATAGTCTGCTGGAATGTTTCTGTGCGTACATTCATCATATTGTAGTTTACAATAAACTCAATCTGATTTGTCAATACATTCAGATAACCATCAACAGATGCTCCACTTCCTGTTTGGCAATCATTTGGATCATCACCATTAGTGGTAACATTGCCATCTTTACCTTGGAATTTAACCCAACCTGCTTCTGGACGTTCTGATTTATCCCAAGAGTTGAGGTTCATGAACTTTGTGTTACACTTGAATGTTACTGCAAAAGGCATAGTGCCTACTGTAAAATCAACAAGTGAAAGAGTCATAGAACCATCCTCTTTCCAAGTGAAATTAAACTTGGTTGGACAACCACTTGCCAAATGAGTTTTATCAACTCCACTCATGGTAGCCTTTGTGGATAAAACTATATCCCCGTTAAGAATGTCTTTTGCCTTTGTTACATATTCTTCTGCAGGTGGTTCTTTATTTAAATCATCATCACTACTGCACGAAGATACAAACAAAGCAAAAATTCCTAAGATTGCAAGAGCAAAAAGTTTAATACTTTTCATTGTCAATACAAAACTGTAGCAGTAGCCAATATGTAAATAAAGGCTACTGCATACGTATATTATAAGATTACTTTAAAGTTCCTTTAAAATGGAAAGAAGCAGGGAATTTAATGATTGAAAGATAAGTACCATGAACAGCCATGTCAAACTCCAATGTGCCATTTTCTACTTTCGCATTGGTCAGAGAATCAAGATAAAGTTTGACTATACCACCAATCTTCAAAGTCAATGTTCCTGCATAAGCATCTTTCTTAGCTGTAATTTTACCAGTAGTCTCATCAACAGTGACAGGCAACTCGACAGCAATGGTTCCTGGCATTTTGCCAATCTGTGGGAAATCACAATACAAAACATTACCCTCGAGAGTAAATGTTGCACTCTCTGGCTCATAACTCTTGCCATTCATTGTAACGTTGCTAATCTGACCAACGTAATCACCCTCATAGTCTGCTACACTTGTAACAGCAGTTACAGACTCAACACTTGTACTTGCCATAGCATTTGCTGCGAAGAGCATGCTCATAGCCATTACTACTAAACCGAAAATTTTCTTCATTGTTTTTAAATTAAATTTGTTAAACTTTTTTTATTAATTTATTTTGTCCAATTATAGCCCTTGTTTAAAGAGCAATTTAATCTTCTGTAATAACTTAATTTTTGTGGATTTGCATTCTTATAATATTTATCAATAAATTCTTTTGTAGAATTTCTGTTATATGTATCTTTTGAACATACAAATTGTGTAGTAGGTTCCATTGATGTGTCGAAATTATAGAATACAGTGAGGTTAGGATAAACTAAATCGTATGATGTAGGTAGGTCACCGATTAATAGACTACCAAGCATAACGATATTAGACATATCAAAAACTTTCAATGATGGCAAAACTTCAACATCCAAGTAAGTTGCCTTCAACTCTTTTTTATTTGGAAGAGTAATACTTTCCAAAGAAGGACAATTGTAAACAGACAAAAAGCTTCCAACCATTTCGTCACCTTCAACTTCTTTGCTTCTTTGTCCCCATACAGAAGATTTACTGATATTTAAATCTTTTAAGTTCTGAATATCAATCATTCTTATAAGGTAAAGACCATTTGCAGATGTCAAATTTAAATTATCTATCTTTATTCCTTGAAGAATGAGTGTACTAAGTGTAGAACCTACTTTTATATAAGACAAAGTACCTTCGCTACCTTCATTGCAGAACAAAGCTAGAGATGTTCCCTCCCAATAAGGATTATCTACAAGATATTGTAAGCCTTCAAAATTTTCAACATTGTCACTTTCCATAATAGCAACAGCCAAAGACTTCTGCTCATTGCCAAGGTGTTTGCTTATATCTATGTTGTCTCCATTAAACAAATCAGAAAATTTATTCTTCAAATAAGTTCTAAGATTAGCATCTGGCACTTCTCTCAAAGTATTATACTTTTCCGAAACGCCATCCTCATTCTGCATCTTAACATCCATCGTACCACCATCAATGGCAGACTTATTCTGACGATAGAAACGCATAAGCTGAGCAATATTATACTTAGCTTCCTCTGGCAAATAAAGTTTGGTGATATTGTGAACATTCTCCACTGTCTCATCGCCATTTTCCTCTACTGTTACCTTTACGAGGTTATCGTAGTTGTAAATGTCGTTATTTGTGAGGTCAATGCCTGTAATCTGAGCAGGGAGAACTGAAAAGTCGAAAGTCTCACCATAGCCGTTGCTGCTAAGGTTCAACTCTTTCAAATTAGGAAAAACAGAAAGTTCCTTCAAGGCAGCGGTATCAACCTTTGTGCCTGAAAGGTCGAGAGATGTGGTGCTGTTGGCTTTGTCGTCAAGGAGCATTTTGCCATTTTCATCAAACTGGTATCCCTTAGCTTTGAGGATAGTCATCAACTCAGAGTTGCTTACAGCCACATTGCTATAAGAAGGTGCATCGTCGTCACTGCTGCAAGAAGCGAAACCGAGGCAGAGTGCCAGGGCAGCGAGACCGATGAAATTCTTAAAAATCTTCATTGTTTTATTATTCTTTTAAATGTTTATAATTAATATAAAATATTACCCTTAATTTGTGGCGGCAAAGGTACATATTTATTAAATAATGTGCAATACCTAAAAATAATGAAATTTGCAATAGTAATTTGTTGTGATTTATAGGGTTTCTCATCTGTCTTGTTGAGAAATCATAACATATCTAAGATTTTCAATATGTTTTTCACAGTTGCTTATTCAGCCGATACTTAAAACTAATGATAAAGTAACTACCAATTTGTGAGGTACGGCTTTCCGTCAATCCTGTGGCGGTAACATTGCGATAATAGTTTTTCTTGTCGCTGAGAATATCTGACCAATAGAGCGAAAGCTCGGCTTGCTTCTTTTTGAGGAATCGCCAAGATGCCCCTAAGTTCCAAACCACTTGGTCGTCTTCGCCTTTTTTGATGTTGGTGCCGTTACGGAAAGAGTATGCAGCATCGCTCTTGACTTGGAAGCCAAGAGGAAGTTCTGCGTAAGTATTCAGCGAAAAGTTGTAACTTCGGGTATAGTTGGACGTACTACGAAGCAGGTTGGTGGCATGGCGGTAACGCCAATCGCCCTGCAAGTCGAAGCCTCCCCATTTCGGCTGATAACCCAAACGAAGGTTGGCATTATACGAAGTATTGTGGGTGACGCTGCGGTCTGGTTCCTCGCTCTTTCCCTCATTCACAAGAGCTACACTTTGGCTAAAGTTGGCACCTGTGCGAGCGGAGAGATTGAACCGTTTCTTCCATCGCTTATGATAACGAAGACTAGTGCGCAAATTCCAGTTGCCATTCACATTCACAGGATAAGTCTCCGTGCCACCTGTGGCAAGGTTGTAAAAGACGGCTTGCGTCTGACTGTTATAGGTGTTGCTGAAATTAACATCGCCCGAAAGACCGAGGCGAGTGTTCCTACCTGTCAATCGGAAATTCTGATTATAGGATGCTTTGAGCGAAGGATTGCCATGGGTGATGTGCAGCGGGTCGCTATTATCGGTGAGCGACATCAAGCTACCGAGGTCGGGCTGTCGGCTACTACCGTCATAATTCAGCTCGAAGCGAGTCTTGCCCCGATGCCATGACACATTCAACTGTGGGTTCCAGTTCACACTCGTCCTTACCGTGTCGGCGTGGAGCAAGCCGGTCTTTTGGTCAAGACTCCTGCGCTCGGGCTGCATCAATACTCCTGCATTTGCCTCCCATTGCTTGCCATCATAATTGAGGTAGAGGCTGAGGTCGTGGGTAATGGTCTTGCTCAGGGTGTGGTTGCTTAGGCTATCCATATACACCTCGCTCTCGTAAGTACTTCGGTCGCTCATCTGTCGTGTGGCAGAATAGCGATAACCGAGTTGCAGGCGCAAGTTCTCAGCCAAGGGTTGCGTCAAGTTGATGCCTACGGAATAGGCACGATTGGTGGAGGGGGAGTGCTGGTATTGGTTGCGATAAAGCACGGAATCGCCACCCAGACTGCTCTCCAATTGATAGTAAGTGGTCTCGGAAAGGGAATGTGACTCGTTGGTACTCTTGCTGTCGGAGTAACTACCAGTGAGACTGATGCTCGTACCCTTGTCGTTGAACACTCGGGTGATGTCGGCATTGACGGAGAACGAATGGCTGTCGCTCTTCGAATCCGAGTTTCTCGTGATGCTGTTGATACGCTCATCGCCTTCTGAAGAGGTGGATTGCTGGCTGTCGCTGGTGTTGTCGCTCTTCGACTTGCTGAAGTTTCCACCTATATTAAAATAGGTCTTGTCATCCAAGCTCCACCTCATGCCCAACGAACCATTGCCCATCGTGTTGCGATTGGTGCTGGTGGATGCCGAGTTCTGGTAACGGTTGCCTGTGGTGAGATATTGCTCGCTATATAGGGTGCTCTCGTTGCCACTGGCATAATGGTTGTACATCATGTTGCCATAGAGGGTGAATCGCTTGGAGAACTTCTTGGCAAAGTTCATCGCCACGTTGTCCTGGCGATTGTCGGGGTAGCGAGAAGTCATGTATCGGTTGCCACTTCGAGCTATCACGGAGATGTTATCGCCAGTCTGGCGGAAGAGGTTGGATATTAACTCGGCTTCCTTCTTTTCGTTGTTGCCCCTGCCTATGCCAGCCGAAGTAATCAGCGTGCCGTTGAACTCTCGCTTGGTCTGCAAGTCGAGCACATAGTTTTCGCCGCCCTTGCGCACCTTGGTGATTTTCTCCAGTTCGCTCCGCTTGTCATACACCTTGATTTTGCTCACCAACTTGGCTGGCAGGTTTTCGAGGGCGAGGGTGCTGTTGCCGCCAAAGAAACTCTCGCCATTGACATTGATTTCGTGGATGGGAATACCATTATATGTTATCGTCTTGTTCTGCTTTTCGTATTCCAATCCAGGCACTCGCTTCAAGAGTTCTTCGAGGTATGCTCCTTCGGGAGTCTGGAAAGCATTGGCATTGATAACCGTGGTATCGCCCTTCATCTCCACCTCCTTCATGGCAGCAGTAACCACCACTTCGCCGAGGTTGAGCGTCTTAAAGATGGAATCTTCTTTTTGCGTTTCCACAGAGTCGCCATCGCCCTCTGGCAAGGCACGACTCTCCCTTACTGTATCACTCGACACAGCATAAGAGAAAGCCCTTCCGTCAGGAGAAAGGGAAGACGATGCCCATACATTTGCTATTGTTGAGAAGGACATGAGCAAAAGCACAGACACATAAGCATATCGTACCTTCATTCTTGGTTTGAATATTCAAAATCGGCTGCAAAGGTACGAAAATCGGTGTATATTTGCAATACCTTGAAGTAGGTAAAGTAATAAGAGACTTGCTAAGGATATCCATTAAAGAAAGTGAAAAAATGAGCAAAAATAATTGTATTTCAGAATTTCAATTTATCTTTCTACCTGTAATCAAAGCGTTCTTTGTATATTGCAAGGTTGTGAAAGAAAAAGAATATAGCTCGTTTCTAAATCGTTAGCAGTTACATTCTTCAAAATATTTAACTCTCTGATATTCAATAAATAAAAGATCTTGCTGTGATTCGTAGCCATGAACATTCTCAAGCTGACCACCGAGATTGTAAGAGTAAGTAATCTTCTCCTTATCAGGATAAATCATCTCCAACAGACGGTTGTGGCTGTCGTAAGTCCTTTGCGTCACGTAGGTTGCTATCGCCTGATTAGGCACAATCATCGTGCGACGAGTCTTGGTGACTTCACCCATTTTGCCATAGAAGTATTCAATGGCACCTGTTCCGTCCTCACGGAGCATCAAGCGACCGGATACGGTTCTGAGAGGCGTTGCGACCACCGTAGTATACTTCACGTTGTTCTCCAGATGATTTGGGTAGTTGATATCCGTCAGGCGCTGATAGTCGTAATCATAGGAGATGAACTTACCTTCCTTGGCAAGGTTGGCTGTCTGCTTTGTAAGCACATTGCCGAGCGCATCATAAGTGAAACTTGTAATGCCGCTTGCAGGATGGTTCACCTCTGTACGGCGGTCACCCATGTTCAAGTAAAATATGCTTTTCCGCCCAAGGTACGTCTCTGCAATCCTGCTCTCCATCCTGGTTCTGTCGCGCCATTCAAATAGGCCGATTACAATGGTACATCCAACGATGACGATGGCAGTCATGATGCCTAAAGCCATCCATCTACAGATATGCCCGGTCTGTTCTTTGCGTTCCATGTTGTTTACTTTTTACGTTTCTATTACTTCATTATTGCTTTGCACTAACATTTTTTATCGGCAAAGATAATGGTAGGAAGCATTAAAGACGAATATTTATATATATTATAACAACTTTTATGTAATTTCGTGGTAAAAACAGTATATCGTTAGAATAGCTTGCATCAAGGATTACGTGATGGCCTTGCCGCTGAAGTTCAACACCAAGATTGGGCGTGATGGCGTAGGATTGAGCCAGGGGCAGAAGCAGCGCATTCTGATAGCAAGAGCTGTCTATAAGAATCCTGACTACATTTTCCTTGACGAGGCAACCAACTCGCTGGATGCCAACAACGAGAGAAGCATTGTGGAGAACTTGGATAAGTTCTATAAGGGCAAGACGGTTGTAATAGTTGCACATCGACTAAGCACAGTGAAGAATGCCGACCAAATCGTAGTCATAGATCATGGCAAGGTTGTCGAGGTTGGCAATCATGAATCGTTGACTGCCAAACGAGGTGCATATTATAACTTGGTGAAGAATCAGTTGGAATTAGGAAACTAAAATGCTTTTGATATGGAAAAGAATAAAAAAGATTTAGATAATATAGAGTTGAGAAGTGAGAAGGTGAGGAATGTGATAGGCAAAGTTCCTCCTCGCCTCGTCAGTTTGGGAACTGTAATCATTACTGTTATAGTCCTTGCCCTCGCTGTCGCATTCTACAAAATACCTTATCCTATATCCATAGAGACTAACGGTGAGGTCGTTAATCATAGAATGGTACAGGTATTTGTACCATACAAGTATCTGTATCTTTTCAATGAGCCAAGAACTGCTCATGTTTCCTTTGAAGGCTACGATAATATTTCTTATCAATTTGATGTGGCAAGCCATAGCACAAAGCTTGTACACAAGGAAGATGGCAACTATTTTAGGGCTATAGGCATAATGAATACTGATGAGAAAACTGTGCCTGCATTGCAAAAGCATCAGAAAGCAAACATTAGAATTGTAATAAGCAACAAGACATTGTGGCAGCAAGTGTTTGGATAGACTTATACCCGAACACTTGTTGCTATCTCCATAAAGGATCGTTTTCCCATCTTTGTGGAAATCTACATATTCCGGTTGCATACCTTTTTCAAACATGTCAAGCATAAACACGCTACCGAAAACCTATTTAACGGCAAGTTTTACAGACGTAGAAACTGATACAGATTTTCATGTGTACATAGGAAATAAAGTCCACAAGACTTTACCAAAAAGAGAGTAGAAGCTCGTATGATAGACCTTCCTTCTTGATAGCATCGTTTATGCCTGAATATAATAGTTCCATAAACAACGTAAGCGGCTCCGCGTTTATACCTTGCATCATTCAAAAAAGCAGTAGCAGCTGATTAAACAAATGCTGCTACTGCTTTTTCCATCGGTCAGGAAGCTTCTGGTGCAGGTCATGTGAAAGATAAATATACAGGCGTGGAACTTGATGAGGTCGCTGGTCATTCATGGATTATTGATGGTTATGTAATAGCAACGCTAGATGATGAGTCTCACAATGTTCATGTTAAGGATTTTTATGTTCATAATAATATGGGCTGGGACGGAGCAAATAATGGCTATTATTTGTTAACGGCATTGAGTTCATCGCCAATGGCATACAAGGAAAGCTTTCTCGATTTGATTTGGACATGACGGACGAGCATACCTTGCAAGTCACCGACAAGACAACGGCAGAAGTCCAAACGGCAATACCTGTCAAACAAGATCAATGGAAAATATCTGTTGAGAGTTCAAATGGAAAAAGGACTTGGAGATACTTCACCAAAGAGCAAGTGGACAAGAACGAGGTTCGCAAGAAAGTTGAATCCATCCCTTTCGAGGAAAGGTAGAAATGCAACAATGTCGAGGCAACCATGTTCCAATATATCTTCCATACGAGAAATAACAAGACCAGATACCGCACAAAGATAAAGCATACTTTGCAAGCCATCGCAAGGTGTGCTTGGATTAACATGCGCCGACTTTTCTTGTATGACCTCGAAATGGGTCTCCAGATGGCAACAAAATAGTTCAAAGACCGAATCGCCCCACTTTGGGGCTATATTTAGGCAATAAGAGGCATTTTTGACGCTGTATAAACTGGTCGTTTGCCAACTTGTTGCCAAAGTTAGTTAACGCCAAGGATTGCGTAAAAACTTTCCAAGGCATATATTTAATTCAAATTTAACTCACTTTTAAAAGTGGAGTCAAGTTTATAAATTATTAACGAGTCCTGTTGACCATCTCATGCCCTGGGGGGTACTGAGTAGTTACGATTGTTGGCAATCATATTATGTGGAAATATTTTGTTCATATAATTTTATGTATTGGGATATATATAGGTCGATGACAAAGTATCCAGTCTTCTACAATAAAACATTCGAATATGGACCATAATTTCAATTTCCCGAATATGTAATTTTGAAGTTCATTTTTTTTAATTCATTGTAACTCAATTCATATCTTTTATCAAAGATATTTTGCTTGATTATTTCTTCTTTGGAATATTTATCAAGCGTACTTTGTTTGAAGATTATCACTTGATATTTATCATTGGCCTGGAGTTCATTATCCGGTATTGGTATCTTTCCTATGAAGCTGCTATCATTTTCTGTCTCAATTAATAATTTACCACCAAATACTTCAAAAACATATTGAGGAGTTAAAAGGGTTGAATCTTTAAACATAAATTCCAATGCATAGATTTTTTCACCAGACTTATTCATGATTTGGATATTCTGCCAGTTTACGTCCACGCCTGGATCCTCTGCTAACCATGAGCACGCATTACATATAAGGCAAACTACAAAGAAACTCATTGCCTTGAAAATTTGTGTAGCTTTTTTCATTATATTTCTATCATTAAAATTAATTGCGAATTTAATTATTTATGTGTTAGAATCCAAATTTTAGCCCCATAAAAAGATTATGGGGCTATGTTTATTAAATGATAATAAAATCCCAAAAGACTATTTTTCCTTTAGTATTTGGGAATGTCTTATCTTGATGGCGGGTACCTAATCTTGGATTTATATATTTTGTATAATTCTTATATCTAAAAGCATTTATATCAAAGAAATCCGCATTATTTTTAGTATATCCTGGCGCTCCTTGACCATAGTGTTTATCAAAATACTTGGCTCCTAAATTACTTGCATTTACCTCAAACCATCTATCTTTGTGCTCCATGTGACTCCATTTTGAAGTAAAGGTAGCACTAGCCAAACTCGGTATCGCAATTACCGGGAAATAAAGAACTCCCCATCTCTGAGTCTGAATATAGTGCCCATATTCATGGACAAAAAGATGATCCCTCCAATCAGCAACATAATTTTTGGGACCAAGAGAATAATGACCTATGGTAAAAGCACTATTTTGATTTTTAGTAACTCCAGAAAGAGCTAACATACCATCCATATCAGTAACTCCATCAACTAACCCGATAGTATTACATACCTGAGAGGCTAAATTCCCTATAATAGAATTTGCAATTCCGTAAGTCCATTTATTCAGGATTTGTCCAAAGTTACCTTTAAACATTCCCATATCAATTTTCCATGCGTTCACAGTTCTTGTCCAATTATATTGACTTACATTAAATCCATGGTTTACCATATTTCCAAAGAAATCAGTTACCGCATTGAATATAGTAAACAAGAAAAATTCACCATTGGAATCTTTGTATAAAAGTGGATTGTTTATAGTATAAGAATACCTATTAAAATTCTGCGGCATATCAGGCATTTGTACGTAGGGATCCGGAGATAAGAAACGTCCTAACGCCGGGTCATAGAGACGGGCGTTCATGTTAATGAGTCCGAATTGAGTCAGGTGTTCATGTCCCGTATATCCCCGTCCGAGGAATAACTCTGGTTCTTTTCCAGGCTTATAGATGTCATGAGTATCAGGGTCGCGAAGACGGCCCCATGCGTCATAGCTCAGCTCCTGAACAAGACTGCCATTAGCAGTAACCACTTGTATGACGCTTCCCAAATAATCCCGCAGGATATAAAAGACCTGACTTACGGAACCACTCTTTATGCAGACTGCAGGTGCATCATAGTACCCGCCTGACAGATAAAGGCTTTCTTTAACACCCTGTGCACTTTCATACAGTTCATAACATCCACCAAGGTAATAACGAGAGAACAAGTTGGTATTTTTATCAGATACAACCATCCGAACACGCTCTGATTCATCATCATAGACAAATGATGCTGTATAGTTGTTTTCAGAGATTGTATTGGGACGTGAAAATGACGTATAGGTTATTTCCTGTTCCCTGTATGGCACAGCATTTCCCGCAATATCTACTTCCGAAACGGCATACGGTTTATTTGATAGCCCATATTTGAATGTGCCTACATCACTTTTGTTGGTAATATTGCCTTTAATATCATAAGTTACGCTATTATCTCCGTATGAGGTGAGTCTGTTTATTCCATCATACGTGAAATCCTCAGTCAGTTTTCTCTTGTTATCCCTCCTTGTCTTTAAGTTAGAAGTTACAGGGTCAAATACATAGGAGAAGTCCTGATATGTCGTCGAGGAACCTGCAGCTTTCCGTCCAGTCGGTAAGCCGTAAGGCGTGTAATTATAGTTACGGGTTATATTACCGGTCATGATTTTTGTTGGCTGACCAAAAGGATTTTCCTCCAGAAGTTTGAATATCGTCTCAGTCCCATTCAGGTTTGTCTCTCTCAGATGCCCGTTAGCGTAAATATGGTTTTCCGTAGCTAGTACGTCGGATTTGGTAGTGTATTTTACAGAGCTTACATTGCCATCCAGATATGTGTATTCTTTCTGAAGCCAGACTCCATCTACCGTATTTCCTTTCCAAAGCTGGACTCTTCCAAAACTGTCATAGACATAAGATTTTGAAGTGCCGTTTGTCGAAGTTACGCCAACCAATTCATTGATGGCGTTATAAGAGTAAGTAGAGGTAAATTCTGGCATGGCTTTCTTCACAAGCCTCCCGTACATATCATATTCGTAGGAAATGCTTTTCCCATTGGCATCCGTTTCTTTTGAAACATTTCCATCCGCATCATATTCATACGCCGTATATCCCTTACTCGGATCTGATATCCCTATACGTCTTCTGAACTGGTCATAGCTGAAAGATGTCGTAATATTCCCCGGAACAACAACAGATGACGGTTGACCATCCACGTCAAGGTTATAAGTGACAGAACCTGTCGGGTCGGTAACAGAAACAAGATTATTCTGAGAGTCATAAGTGCGAGTAGTTAAAATATTATTTTCAACCGTCGTCACATTATTTCCACTGTAAGCATACGTAGTTTCCTTCCCTGAGGCTTCCTTACATGAAAGAATTCGATTATGGTCATCATAAGAATAATTGTTCCATAGGGATGGCGTATTTCCAAAGAATGGCAGGGATTGTTTTTCTACATTTCCGTAGCTATCATACAGCTTATCTATATGACAGACGGAACCATTAAACCGGGTTTCACCGTTCCTTACTTCCCGGTTCAAGGCATCATATACCTTTATGGTTGTCGGTTTTCCTGTTTGAAATGTACTCACTGCATACAGTCCATTCGTGCCTTCGGAAGACCACGCATAAGTCGTCGATTTATTTGTCTTATCAGGATAGTTTATCAGCGTTTCTCGACCAAAGGCATCATAAGAAAAGGCTGTCAGACCTCCTCTGTGGTCTTTTATGCTGTCAACTCGTCCATAATTATCGTAAGCGTATTCTTTTATAAGGCCCATTGGGTTTGTTACCTTAGCCAATCTTCCAAAATTATCATACAGATATACAGTCTTCGTATTATTCTTCGACTCATAAAGTTTTAATACTTCTGATATCGGATTACCATAAGTATCATAGCTGTAAATATATTGTTTGGACTGTTTTCCGTTGATATAATATACCTTTACGAATGGTTGTCGTTTAGTTTGTGCAGGTATATATTCCCTTTCTGAGTAGGTGGAATTTCCTTTGGTTTTTGTAATAGTCCTGTCTGTGAGGTAGCCAAGATTATATCCGTCAGTCACAGTTGAATATGACGAATAAGTATTGGTGTACTTGACATTATACCCATCAGAATAAGAAATATTCTCGCTTGTGGGGAAACCGTATGTATCGTATGTGTATGTTGATGTGGCGGTGAATCCCTTCAACAAATCTTTCTCGACCTTCTCAGTCAAAAGAATCTTGGAAATTTTATTGGACTGTGTTGATACGGCATACGTATAATGCTTTTCCAATTCCGGTGAAATCTCGCTTTCCGGTAGGCTGAAATTATAGGGTTTGAAAGTCTGTACCGTACTATATCCACGTTTGTCTATATGCGTTATCTGGTCAAATCCCCGAAATCCCAATCCCTGTCGGTGGAACACAGCATTCCTGTACGTATAATAGTTGTTATCCACGAGATTGCCGTTCATGTATGTTTCTGTTGCGTTGATTACAGCCAGCGGCTCTTGAATATTGACATAGGGGAATTGGGCATCATATCCCTTTGTATATACATTAAAGATATTTTCGGTCTCATTGATAAAATGATATTCGTTTTTCTCCACGACTCCAAGGCTGTTGACAAGTCCCGTCATCATAGACTCTTTAGTGTCATTTCTGGTGAACGAATATTTCGTGACCTTCCCGTCTTTCAGACAAACCATCTGGCTGAAATTGTTATGTCCATTGATGTCTGTAGGAACCAATACGGACTTGGATGTAGGATAACTGTCATAAGAAACGCTACTACCTACATTGTTGTCTTTGGCTAAATAAGTAAAGAAGCCACTTGTATCATACTTGACAAGATCAGTCTTTCCATCGCCATTGATGTCCTGTACGATAAAGCCGGTATTGTCCTGGCTGCTTTTAAACGTACCGCTAAAAGAAGATTTGCTAAACAGACCGTTACCCATGGAGTTATACATTGTCCATGAATATCCTCCACCCGAAGTACTTGCCGGAGAGACCAGGAGATCCATCATTCCATCTCCATTATATTCCCCTACAAGAATGTCACGGTTCTCGAGTCCTCCCTTATTAAGCCCTGTATAGGTCATCACTTTCCTTGCGGAAATGGAACTTCCCACAGCGTCAAACGTATAAACGTTAACGCCGTTTTCATTAATATGGCATAAATCAGTCTTTCCATCCCCGTCGTAGTCCATTGCCAATAATTTATCAGTATGGTTCGCGGCCGCTTTAGGATCTAATTGCTGTACTCCGACGAACTCCACATTAAACGGTAAAACATGCCCCTGATATAATATTTTGTTATTCGGAAGGTCGAATATATAGCATTTGGACGGCTTACTCGTATCACCGAAAGGCTGGTGAACAGATACGGCCAGAATTTCCATCTTACCATCTCCATTGAAATCTCCCGTGTAATAGAACTTGGGTTGAATGCTTTTTTTACCATCCGCATCCTTATAGACCGTTGGGAATGAATATGTCCTGGAATAAAGCTTTCCCAGCCCAGTGTACAGATTTGAACGATAGACGGTAAAGGTCACCTGGTCATTGTCATTGACAACCAAATCATTTATCTTTATGACATATTCCTCTTGTTTTCCTTCAATATCCGCACAAAGAATATCCACAAAACCAAGTTCCGTTTTTAAGTTAGGCATTGCTGATGCCCAACTGTCGTTCAGACCGGCATATAGAAATATTTTCTCATCTCCGGTATATTTGTTTTCAAAACGATTTTGTGAATGGCGAAACATCGTGCTATTTCGGTAATGTTTCCAATACGGATTAAGGTTTGGTAGAGCAATCAGACCATCAGCATCACTGTCGTAGTCAAACTTTCCTCTTGTAACCTTAATCGAACTTGGATTGTCAGCCACATACCATTCATATAATTGTGTCGTGCTTTTCGTAAATCCGGATGCCTTGCCTTCTCCATACATAAAAAGAAGAGGATTATAGGATTTTCCATTGGCAGCATAATCCACTTTTGTCAAGAGTGAGACATTATTCTGTGTCGTATAAGACAATGAATAAGTTCCCAAGTTCTGGGTTCCAAAATTGCAGGATATAGAATTCAATAATTGAGATTCATAGACTTTATAACCACCACAGAATGAGATGAGAGGGTCTTTGCGGGAGGTATAACTAAAGACTACGGAAGAACCGTTATAAGATATCTGTCTGATTCTATAATGAAAGTCAGAGTCATCATAGGCATACAAAATCTTATTTCCATTCAAGTCTGTCATACTTGTGATTGGATAATAAAGCTCATTAATAGAGTTAGTCGTATAGCCAAATACCCCCTTGTTGCCTTCCGGATAAAATACTTCAAAGTATTTCATTATATTACCGGAGTAATATCCCTTGGCTTTTATGTTCCCTTGTTCGGACTCATAAAGGATATAGCCGGAATAAGTGGCCAGCTTGACAAGCCTTATTCCATCAAGCACAAACGAGTCATTGTTATCCAGACTGACACCCTGCGTCTTGCCGTCATAATAGATGGACTTTCCTCCCCGTGAGATGGATGGAAGCCCAGATATAGACCAGCCAACTCCGACAACAGAGTTTCCTTGCTGACTGTTGTAAGTCAACGATAAATTGGGCTGGAAGCCTTTCATGCCCGGATATATATTTATGGGAATTTCGTATATCTTGGCTCCGCTTGGTGACGTTCCCGACTTTACGGCAATCTGTCCGACCTCCAGCGATGTATTTACAGCATAGGATGTCGGTACGTGTGTATTCGTTACAGAACGTGCCTGTAGCTTAGCCTGTCCCTCAACATTGGATAAAGCCTTAATTACGGCCGAATCCGCCTTTTCAATCCTTACGGGTGGATACAGCTTGGCATAGGCGGAATCCTCGTAATGCTTGTATTGTTCTTCAGTCCAATTTTTAAATCTGTCATCATCCTGTGTGTTCGCAAGTGTTTTTATCTGAGCAAGATGAAGGACTGTCTGTTCGGGTGCAGAAAACTCTTTAGACCAACCTATGCCTGTATTCAGTATAGACAGGATGCTTGCAATATATATTATTCGTTTCATGAGTGTTTGCTTAAAATTACTTTTTGATTATTTTCCAAGTCGTTTCCTTATTGTTTAAGGAAATATATAAGATGTAAATTCCGTTTGCCCGAGAACTAATGTCCAATTCCGTCCAAGGAGAAGAAGCATGTGTTGAGAGTATTTGTTGTCCGGATGTATTAAAAATGCGGAGAACACATCTGTCAGAATTTTCATAACCTGCAATTTCGATTTTTAATCTGCCCTTTGTCGGATTGGGGTATATCCGAATGTCTTTATCCGAGAGCTTCTCCGAAAAGCATTCTGTTGTAGATGTCTCTTTATAAAAGGATTTTGCCTTCATTACAATTTCTCTCTTAATGCGATTGCCTGCGTTGTCGTAACTATATTTGACACTTTGAGCTGATGCCGCATAAGGCATAACCCAGATGAGCAACATGGTTAATTTTTTCTTCATAGAGCTACATTTTAATTATTATTCTATTATAACAATAGTTCTTTAAAATTTGAGTATATGGCTACGCAGCCTTAGGCTGCCAGCCAATGAGTTCTTTGACTATCTTACTAATTAAAGTTCGGTTCGGTCGGCATCGGGACATGTCGAAAATTAAATTCGTATAGTTCGCATTGAACATCAACGACTTAACTTTTGCCATGGAATTGTCCATACCATTGTCTTTCATGAAGACCTTGGCGGCATTCAGTGAGGCGAACGATGCGTTGAACGCAAAGTCCAACTGTCTCTTGTGTCTTGCCTGACAATCCATAAGTCCCGTAAACTGCTTGCTGTCGCGATAGCAGAACTCTATCTGGAAACGAGTGCGGTATGTCTTCAATACTTCCTCACCCGTCATTGAGAGTTTTGTCGAGAAGAACAACTTGCACTTTCCACCGGGCATTCGCCAGATGACAAGTCGCACCCTCTTCTTCAGAGCCTTGGCATAAGCCTCGAGGGTGTACGCCTTTCCGTCCAGACCATCAATGTGCAGTTCTTCCATGCATGAGAGGTTGAGGTTTGCCAAGTCAATCTTGTCTCCCTTGACTCTTGGTCGTCCACGCCTCTTTTCCTTCTTGGGAATGTAATGCAGACATGCGTTGTCACGGAAGCGGCTGACCAGATAGAAGCCAAGCTCCGACATGCCCTTCTCGAACGTGGATGTGGAGAAGAATGCGTCAGCCACTACTATATCAGTGATACTCAGCAGTTTTTTGAATACCGCTTCATAACACAGATGTAATATTCGACGAGTATCTTATTCCTCATCTTCAGCGCGGAGTTCCCTATTGTCTGATGGGCACGCAGCATCATGCACTTGTTGCTGGCAGCATCCAGCAAGCCGACGCCCATGATTTCAAGTCCGTGCTTCACCGCCCCTGCACATCCCGACCAGAACCGTCCGATATGAGGAGTCTTCTTGCCGGCCTTGCTGATATAGCATGGGTCTATGGCAATGGCACGTAAGCCATCCATGTCCAACACACGCCTTGCAAGAGACAGCTTCAATAGAAGCCAATCGATGCAGTCTTTCTTCTTGCGGTTAAAATTCTGACGATAGGTTTGCTCGCCGTGCTTGCCGTAGCGAGCCATCTGTGTGAAGTTTATCTTTCTGGGTAGAATCATATATAAAGTCAGTATTTCGATGAGCAGAGTCTGGAAAGTTTTTGCTAACTTTGCACCAGATTCTGTCATTGATGTACGGATTGCATCCTTGAGGATCTCCTCATATTGGCTAAGTGACTCTGAAATCATCATACTTTTAATGTCTTGAATCAACTATAAAGGTGCTGGAAATCAGGCACTTAGCTAAATTTATTTAGTTGTATTTTGTTAATCAACTCGCTCATTTTCAAACAATTATGTTATTATTAACAGAGTATTGATCACGAGAATTGCGATTTATAAAACCTGCAATCGTATTGGCTAGGGTTGCCAATACAAGTTGACAAAGAAAAGTATCTATTTTCATAGGCAATTAGTTTTTACCATTGCCTCTCTTCTGTTTTGTATTCATATTAGTAATGTATGTACATCTTTATTACGAATTTCAGTTTGAATTTCATCCTATTTTATGGTTTCCCTTGTGAATTCTAAATGATATTTTCTAAGAATGCACTCGGCACATAAGCACTTGCAACAGTCATTAAACCATCAATGACAATACCTATTCGTTGCTGTCCTTGAAAACGTGCAACCTTTCCAATGACTCCCTTAAAGACACCCTCGATGACACGCACAGTTTGTCCAGCCTTAAATTTCTCTACGCCTGAAGGTACGAGGATGATGTTCTCTGCTTCGGATGCGCAGATGATTTTAAGACTTTCGATTTGGTATTCGGGGACAACAAGTGGTCGTTTGGTGATTCGTGCGCCTTCGTGGACGTGACGATAGTAAAAACGAAGGAATGGGAGATTTACGTTGTCGTAAACAAAGGTTTTGAGTTGTTCTTCTGTGCCGTAGGCGAAGAAGATATTGGGTAAACGTGACTCGATAACAATTTTGCGCTTACCTTTTATAAGTTTCACAACCTCGGTGGTAGGATAGAAAGCCGTGATGCCTTTGGCTGTCATATAGTCGTATGCCTTTTTCTCTCTACCATAGGTAGTGCGTAAAGCATACCAATGAGGAATTTCTTCCTCTTTTTGCACTTTAGACTTACTTAATATATGGACACTTCTGGTGGACACCCCTGTTTGTGAACTCTCTATATTGGCATTACTTTGAGCTTCGGGGAGGGCGCAGGAGGTAAGTCCAACGCAGGGAGGAAATTCACCACCTCCAACGGTGTGCACATCTTCAGGTGTACATTCATCGATTTTCATATCGGTGCTAACTTTATTCTAGACAGAAATCCGTTAAATTGCAACAAAAAAAGAGCGTGGAATCGTCCTGTTGTCTATTCCACGAACTGAGGCTCTTCCAACTGCCTAACAAAGTTGAACAGACAACGTCAGAGCCCACGCCGATATGAAAATCATTACCGTAAAGAGACCAATATAATACATTAGACTGCACCAAAATAGTACAATCTATGCTTACAGGTCTCCTCGGGATTGATATAATCACACCTGGGACATCTACCGTTGGCTACGTTCAAGACTTTGATACTGATAGTTTTGGAAGATTTCAGTTCGCCTTAAACACAGCGTCGATAAACGCCTTCTATGTCAGGATTGACTTCCCACCCAAAGCCCGCTTTCGTATAGATATGTCATGGTTGACTTCACTACACTCAGCACGGCGTAGGCTGCCGACTCGGTTATCATGAAAGAACTCGTCTTACAGGGACAACTGCGGTCTGGCTATACAATCCGACTGCAAAAATACGAAAATTTATTGAGAAAAGACAAGAAATAGCAGGAAACATCAACTCCGCAAAGTAAATTTAAGATTATTTAAGTCTGATTGTTTTAATATCTCGGTTTTTTGTATAAACAAATGCTGTTTTTTATTACGATATGATATCAAAACGTGAACGGAGAGCTATCTATGTTTAGATAATTTATACAAGATTAAGAAAAGGTAGCAGCAAACAAACTCATAATAAGTTTGCTTGCCACTTTAGTAAATAGAACAATTAAAGACCAATTCGGACCTTCCTTTCGTGTTGCACTATTGTATCAGGGTGGAATTCTCCCGATTTGATAGTGTTGTTTTCTTTTTGAGATTTATCACTTATATCCTTTTTTGGAACAGGTGGTGCCAATTCTAACTGTATTTTTCTGTCCAACGCTGCCAGTTCCGCTTTCAGACCTTTCAGTTCTTCCTCTTTCTTCCAAGTCTTGCCAGCTATCTCTTCCAGTTGCGGTATTTCCTTTTCCAAAGCCTTGCATCTTGAATCATACTGCTCAATGTAGCTTGGTATCTTCTGTAAGGCATTCAGAAAGTTGTTTGCCGCTGCTATCGGGTCCGACTTGGCAATGTGACCGTAGTTGTACTGGTACTTGTAATTGCCCTCGACAAAAAAGCGGTTGTCAACAAATGGAAGACCATTCTCGAAACTTGTCTCGCTGACAATCTTGACAGGGAATCCGTAGATTTCTCCAATCCGCTTGTATTGTCCGCCAGTTGTCTCTTTCTCCGCCAACATTTGCAGATGCTTTCCTATAACCTCTAAGTTCGTGGACTCCACACCATCAAGAGTGATGAGATTGAGGATGTTGCCGTCCTTGGCTTTCTTGGCTTTGCCCATAAACTTGCCGTAGTCCTCGGTCATTCCCTTGAGAGAGGCTTTGTTGTTGCCCAGCTCTGCCGTCTTTGACTGCAATTTTGTTTCTGAGTCACGCTTGCCCCTGTTAAACGATTTGCGCTCACCCTCCAGAGAAGCAATCTTCTTCTCCAGCTTCGCCTTGTCAAGCAAGTCGGTATTGCCGGAGAGAATAGCCATGTACTCGGAAAAATTCATGCCCGATTTCTCGTCCATCGCTCCCTCGTCAATGGTTCTCGCCCCCAAGGCTCCGCTTTTCAACTGCGAGATAAAAGTCTGCTTGCAGTGCAGGAGGTTGAACTTGTACGAGTCAAGCGACTTTTCCACCGCATAGATGATGACATCCACCTTGTTGTCGGCATACAGTTTGGCAATCTCGTTGCCGGCACGCACACCTCGACCGTCACGCTGTGCCAAGTCTGACGGTCGATCGGGTAGGTCAAGGGCATTGCTGCCCTCTTCCCCCCTAAGAACCGTACATGAGAGTTTCCCCTCATACGGCTCAAGCTTTTCTAAGCCTCTGTTTGTATGCAGAGACCGGCTCAAACTACTTCTTGTTTCCATTTGATTTGCGGGATAATTTAAAACATTCATCATGAACCAACAGATTGCATTTCTTTCCGTTTTGAACGGTTGGCATGACATTCCATGCCTTGTGCGTATCAATAGGCTCACCGCATATAGGACATTTGCGTCCTTGCTTTTCCCATAGGTACAGCAGTGACTTGCGTCCTTTTAGCGTAACAAGCATTTTCGACTTCTTTCTTTTATAGAAGTACAGACGACAGTCTGCATCAAACGGGTTCATGTCTCCTTTAATCTGCGTGTATTGCAGGAATGGAAACGATGAAGTCAGAGACAATAATGTCAATTGGTCTTCCTTTCCGTTTGGTTTCTTGAATTTTGAAGCGAAAGTCCATTTGTTCCCTCGAATGTCATGCCAATATCGGTCTTTTATCCACCGTTTCCCTTTCTTGGAATGACGGCGTTTTGCCCATTGCCATAGTGAGAGGAATATCTGATGGTCGATTCTGTGAAATGAATCACGTGTCGCTCCATGCTGATAATAACCTCCCCATCCTCGGATTTTAGAGTTCAACATTCTGATTAACGACTCCTGTCTGCAACCCTTGTTCTCCTTAATTACCTTACGGATATTCTCCATAAAGCGTTTCTCGGATTTCTTTGTCGGCTTGGTCAATATGTCCTTGCCGTATTTGCGGATATTAAAGCCAAGAAAATCAAAACCGTCATGCACGTTGGTTATCACCGTCTTTTCCTCTGATAAGGTCAGACCTCTTTCAGACATAAATTCAGCAACCAATGGCTTGATTTCATTTTCAAGAGTTTCCTTGTTCTCGCAAGTGATGATAAAATCATCCGCATAACGTACAAGGTTCACCATTGGTGAATACAACTTACCATTAACATGATGGCGCTTATATCTATCTGCAAGAGCTTTCTGCAATCCGTCCAAAGTCATATTGGCAAGTGTCGGAGAAATTATACCACCTTGCGGTGTTCCTTCCTCGGTCGGGAACATTTGCTTGTTGAAAACATAGCCACATTTCAACCATTTTCGGAGTATTGCCTTATCCATTGGGATATTGGCAAGTAACCACTCATGGCTGATATGGTCAAAACACCCTTTTATGTCACCCTCCAAAATCCATTCGGGAGAATATCCCTTTCGGAGAATGTTATGACATTGCTGTATTGCATCCATACAGCAGCGTTCCTTGCGGAAACCGTATGAACGAGTATCAGCTGTAGTTTCTGATACAGGCTCCAATGCCATAAGATAGAGTGCTTGCATGGCTCTGTCTTTCATTGTCGGTATTCCCAACGGTCGCAGTTTGCCGTTGCTCTTCTTGATATGAACTCTTCTCAGCGGCATTGGTTGGTAGCCTCTGCGTTTGAGTTGGGTTATTGCTTGCATTTTAGCTTTAGGGGTATCCCATATTTCTTTGTCAACCCCAGGAGTACAACCACCCCCGTTAGAAGTAACCCTCTTTACGGCTAAGGCTTTTGCGTAAAAAGAGTGGGTAAGCGTCCATTGCAAGGCTTTCACCTTGTTATGTCTGCCTTCCTTCTGAGCCTTTACAATACGAGCTTGAAGCTTCTTAACAGCTTGCTCCGCCTTAGTCCAGTCTATTCTGTCCCAATTTGATTGCAGGTTGTCAGTCGGCGCACACGATTGGTCGAGGAGATTTTCTTTGATTTTATCGTTCATTTGCATTCCTACTTTAAAAAGTTCTAAAAGTTTATTGTAAAGAATTACCATTTGGCTAATGTTGGGTATTTGCCTCCCAAACATTACCACAGAAGTCTGCCCACTTTCGTGGTAGGTTGATGTTGTCCCTTGTCAACTCGTGATAAGTGGCTCAAACCCTATCCGTCCCATTACAGAACGGCATTCGCTTTCTCTGTTATCTTATACCTGCACATCATTCAGCATCCATTACTTTCAGCTTACCTGTCTTTTGTCTGACAGGAGATGTACAGGCTTACCATGTTCCACATAGATAACTAACGGATAGGTTAGGTTCTGTCTCATCCTCCGACGGTCTTTACATCCGTGTAATCCTACCATGGAGAGGATTATCTGACCGCATCCCATTTTGGGTAGAGTGTATCAGTATCTTGCACTCTTTTACGACATTACGAAGTTTACTAACAGTTCGCTTACGCTAACCATACTATCCAGCCTCGCCACTCTACGGTATGATACTAACCATACTTGACTTCCCCTCACGGTTCTGTCTTGTCTTGTGAAAGTGTACTTTGTCCCGACCGCTTAATACAACATTAAGGTGCATCGGTCGGTAGGCTACCGCTGACGGAACAGCGGGTTAAAACTGATACTTAAAGTATCATTCCAACAATTATCTATGCGACTTCATGTCGCACCCACGGTGTGTCCAAATGATGAATAGCAACACACCTTTTTTGTGCATTTACGCCTGTACCTAACATAGATGTGGAGCCGAACAATACTCGTACCGAACCCTCGTTCATGGCTGCTATCACCGCCTTTCTTGCCCTCTCGTTCTTGCACTCCTGAATGAAGCGGATTTCAGATGAAGGTATTCCATAATCCTCTATCAGCTTGCGCTTGATTTCTGAATACACGTTCCATTCGCCCGGTCGGTATGTTCCCAGATCTGAGAATACGAACTGCGTGCCCTTATGACCGTCGTAACGGTGATAGTAGTCGGCTATCATCTTGGCACAATGGCTCGCCTTGTTGTCGGGATGGTCCTCACAAGTCGGGTCTATCATGCGCATGTCGAGAGCCATCTTTCGGGCATAGTCCGTGGCAATGAGCATCTTTGCCTTCTCTTCCGTTTCCGACAGTGGAAGCCTGCCGAGGATAGTGGCATCACCCGTCTTGGCAAACTCCATCAGCTTTTGGATGAAGTCCTCCTGCTCGGGTGTCGGTGGTATGTTATGAAGGATCTCGTTCTTCTGTGGTCTGTCCACACCAACCGCCTCCGCTGTGCGATAGTCGGTTATCTCGTTGTAGAAAGCAGCAAGCTCCGGTACCTTGATGAAGTATCTGAAACGTTCCTTCTGTACGATGTTGTTGGTGACGTTAAACTCGAAGTCGGTAGTTTTCTTGGCGAAGATTGCCGCCCACGCATCGAAACAGCGGATGTCCTGACGCTCCAGTTCCTTGGGGCGCAGGTACTTGAAGAGCAGATACAACTCAGTCAGTGAGTTACTGATGGTTGTTCCCGACAGGAATGTCGCTCCCAAGTCTCTGCCTGTCCGCTCCTGTATGGTACGGATAGCAAAGAGCATGTTGAGCGCCTTCTGGCTTCCCTCGCTGTTGCCGAGTCCTGCCACACGGTCGTGACGGGTGTTGAACATGAGGTTCTTGAACTGGTGGCTCTCGTCCACAAACAAGTGGTCAATGCCCATCATGCGGAAGTCCACCACATCATCGGTGCGCTGCTCGATGCTGTAGGCTATCTTCTGCAACTTCACCTCCAGATTCTGCTTTCGCTTTTCCAAGCCTTTGAGCATACCCCGTGACACGTCTTTGCCCTGCGTGCGTATCACTTCCAAGTTTTCCTCCACGGTATCAAGCTCAGCCTGCAATATCTGCCGCTGGAGTTCTGGCGATTGCGGTATCTTCCCGAACTGGTCATGCGACATGATTACACAGTCATAGTCGTTGTTCTTGATGTTGTTGAAGAAACTGACACGGTTCTTGGTGGAAAAGTCCTTCTCCGAGGCATAGAGTATCCTCGCATGGGGATAAGCTGTCTGATAGGTGGCAGCTATCTCCGCGACATTGGCTTTCAGCCCGATAATCATCGGCTTGTGAGCCATACCGAGGCGTTTCATCTCATGCGCAGCCATGCACATGATGAGGGTTTTGCCAGTTCCAATGGCTAAGCACAATGCGCCTTGCTTCCCTTTATGGAAGCAGGTTTCAATGTACTCGCCGCCGAACCGTACGTACTTGTCTCCAAGTATACGGCTCTCCGTGGTTATTGTCAGTCTATTTATTTCCATGAATCTTGTTATAACATTTCTCGCAAACTGCGATTGTTTTTCTTTGTCGGGCAATCATGAGTTTCTCCCATGCTTCTTTGCCTTTCAAATCTTTGAGCTTGCGGACGTGTATCATTTTCAGATTGTCCTCAGCTTCACAATATTCACATTTATGGGCTTTCAAGCGAGCCATAAGGCTTGTACTTTCCATTCCATAGTAATTGGGCATAATGTGTGCATTGTCAATGCGCGCTTCCTTGTTCAACCTAAATCCACCATGATATAAGGTACGCTCCAACCATTCACCTTTTTTGTTTTGGTATCTTACCGTGAAAATCTTGTCCTTACAATACTTGTTGACAATCTTTCTTACAGTAGATTCGTACTTTGACGAAAATGTCTTGTACATACTCTCTTTCATGATTCCATAGAAACTGTTGAGAATGTTGACATTGTTAGCAATACAATAGTAGTTGTAGATACCTCTGATTTCCGAATTGTATCGGTTCAGAATTTCAAGGTCGTCATTACTACGAAGATAGGGACGAGAAGTTGACTCCCATACTTCCTTGCCCTCCTTGATTACAATGCGCATGGCATCGTAGTCCATCAGTTTCTTTCTCATTGCCTCAAATGGCAACAATAAGACAACCTTATGGTCAAGAGAGCGAATCGGAATCCCTCTGTAATCCTTTTTCGTTTTGTTTGTACTGCGGACAGTGACTTCAAATCCAAGAAATTTTGCTGTATCATGAGCATTTGTGATAAGTGTCTTCTCGTTTGAGAGTTGAAGTTTCAGCTGTTCCTGCAAGAAGTTTTTAATATCTTCTTTTGCCTTTTGGCAGTCAGCCTTGCTTCCAATAACACAAATCAGAAAATCGTCTGCATACCGTACGTATTTCATTCTCTTGAAGTTTTCATCCATGTCAAGAGTTGCAGGAAGTTGTTGCATTTCACGATGCAGGGATGCTATCTCTGAACGTAAAACACCTTTCTTCTGCTCGTCCTGTTCATTCTTCAGTTTCTTTACTCGTTTGTCTTTACGACTGGCAACCCTCTTGTATTCGGGGTTGCGTTGCCGTGCTTTACCCTTGTTAAATGTCTCGATATATCTCAACATGAATTTGTCGAGCTTGTCCAAATAGACATTCGCCAAGATAGGACTGATGATACCGCCTTGTGGAGTGCCGATGTAGGAGTTTTTGTATTCCCACTGTTCCAAGTAACCCGCTTTCAAGAATTTTCGTATCAGTCGCAAAAACCTCTCATCGTGGATGCGTTCACTAAGAATGCTTATGAGAACATCATGGTTGATGTTGTCAAAGAATCCCTTGATGTCACCCTCTATGAACCATCTTGTTCCCGAACCTCCCTTTTGCAAGGAAGCCATAGCAGTATGACACCCTCTGTGTGGTCTAAAACCATGCGAGCAATCCTCAAAGTGTCCCTCGTAAATTGCTTCGAGTATCATTCTTACTACTTCTTGAACGAGCTTGTCCTTGAAAGAAGGGATACCCAACGGACGAAGTTTTCCATTCTTTTTGGGTATGTATATTCTTCTTGCAGGACAAGGACGATAGCTTTCATCCTTTAGTTGTTCTATGAGGTCACGGATGCGCTTTATGCTTGTTCCGTCTATAGTCTGTCCGTCAGTTCCTTTTGTGCAGTTGCCTGGATTTCGGGACAACCGCTGATAGGCTTCTGCAAACAGATTCTCATTGAACAACAGTCTGTAAAGTCTTTCAAACTTGTAGCTTAGGTTTTGGCTATGCCCAGCCAGACTGTTTAATACATTTTCTGAATTTCTCATAATGTCTCACACATCATTCATTTAACATATTAAAAATAACACACTGTCTCCCTTCGCCATGTACAAGGCTTTCCCTTGCTCGGACTACTACGGAGACTCTGTTACCTTGCCGAATTTTCAAAGAACCCACTTCCTATAGCCATTTGTTGGCACTTCGGTTTAGGTAATCCCCATTTAAGCAATACTGTAACTATTGGCTTGATGAATTGTCGGATGCGATTTTCGTCCTTTTCCGCTTATTGCGGCTGACCTGCAATCGGTTTTCTGCTCTCGCACTCGAAGTAGGAAAGTGGAAGTATTGCAGACAGACCTTTATAACTATCTTAGGTCTGTGTTTACCAACTAACGTCTTGGACTGTCGTTCAAACAGTATAGTCTTCATCCTCGTATTCATCGTTTCATCTTGACATTCAGTAGCGGCATGATAGTTAGCCGACTTATGCCGTTTCCAACATGCTACACTCCCCACCGCTTTTCAGCTAAGTGGATAAGTTGGCTGATGACCAGCTTAGAAAACCCTTGCTGGGTAGGTTGCCAAACCTACATTTACAGTATGCCCTTATGGGCGCAGCACCTCGTGGTCACATATCCCGCCGCCGTTCTGCAAAAGCATCCAAACACAGTCCTTCTGACTTGGATACACACTCTTGACACCATACTTTCCGCCAAGGGCTTTCAAGTCCAAGCCGGGGAAGGTCTGGTGAGAACCGTCATACTTCGGACGCACGAAGCAGTTGAACTTCCGGTTGTACATTGTGGTCAAGCGTTCCTTAAAGGAGTCAGACTGCTCTTCCAGCCATTCAGTGAACCCGTTGCGGATTTCGTCAATCTTGGCATTGGCAAGCTGTATGCCCTCGCTGTCACGCACCTTGATGTCGTTGCCGTGTTCATCCTCACCGATGCTCTTCATCATGTCGGGACAGGTGTTGTGCAGGGCATGTTTCAGAAGACTCATGCCGTCATAGTGGCGGTAATATCCCTTCACCATATACTCATCCGTGATGGCCATGGTCTTCATACTGCATTTTGCCGAATATTCGTCCATGCTGTCGGAATAGACGATGCTGACCTGTGTATTGAAGAGGTGGCTCATGTAAGCGGAATACACACCTGTAGGTATCCAACGCTCACCGAAGTTGAAGTCCAGGTCCTCAAAGGCTATCGGTTCGGGAATGCTTGCCTTCAAGGCTTCCAACGACTCCCTCACGATTGCATGGTCGGGATTTTCCTTCAGCCATTCTTCTATACGCTCCGCTTTCTCTATTACATTGCCTGCAATAAAGCGGTCGGCTATCTCGTAGCCGTCTATGAGCGGATTGTAATAGATGCGCCCTTTAAGCGCTTCCGTCAGTTCCTGTTCCGGCATATCCGATAATTCTGTCATATACGGCAAGTCGATACGGCCGAACTTGTTGAGCGAGGCGGTGAGCGCTTCCTCTGGAGAATCGACATGACTGACCTCGTCAAGCGAAAAAGAGACCGGGTGGTCGAAGATGTCTGATTTTGTGAACTGTCCGTTTTCGACCCGTTCCAACGACAGCATGTCGCGCCCTGAGGCATCCATGAGGATGAACTTCACGTTCTGCTTGGCATTGAGGTTGCCGAAGCGAATGAAGAAAGCATCATAATAGACATTCAGACTCTCACGCATCTGCTTGTTTTCCGTCTGTTCTTCCGCTTCATAGGTGTAAAGTTTCTGATAGGCATCACGGAGGGCGATATACAAGACTGCCTTTTCTTTCTGCTCCATATTCAGATCCAACGGCATGAAGGTTGCACCATACTTGGTAAGGTCTTTCAATACACCGATGTTTCTGGCAGAGTCGAGCACCATAGAACCCTCACGAAGAAAACTTTCCCGTTTCTCATCAAATGGACGGGGCTTCATAGCATCCTCTTTCTTCCTTGCCTGCTCTTCCCGCTTTCTTTCTTGCTCTTTTTGTTGTTCCCGCTCATGATTTGTTTCTTTCAATGTGCTCTGAGTCTTGGAATCTTCTTTTGGCTCATTCCCTTTCGACTGTCCATGCCCGATTTGAACTTTGAGAACTTCTATCGGTTCCATCGGCGGCTTGAACTTCGGATCAAGCGTATCTTCAACGCCCAGAGCCTTGAGTTGTTCCTGACGGTGCAGTTCCGCCTTTTGGCGCAGCAGCACCCTGTCTTCGGGAGCCATGGTCATCATCATCTCGTAAAAGCCGTTGATGGGCGGATTCTCTTCCCAAGAGATGCTTGCGTATGGCTCATCACCAGGCAGGATTGGTTTTGTCTCCTGTGTTGTTTCCTGCTCTTTTGCATCTGTCAACGAAGGCTTTTCTTCTTTTTCCACAGGCTTTGCCTCTACTTCAAAAGTCGGATTGACGCTTTTTACCAACGGACTTGCTCTCTTCCTTGACACTTTCTTGGCGGCAGCACCCACTGTTACCTCTGCTTTCTTCTTTGTAGCATGGACAGTCAGACGGTTTTCTTCTTCCATTCCCCAAAGGTCAAACAGAGTCATTTGGACTGGTGGCTGCTGATGATTGGACTTTTGGGATAGCTCAGCATCATCAGTAGGCTTTTCCTGCTTTTGCAAGGATACTACCGTATCGTTCTGCTTTTCCTCAATGGAAGGCTTTATCTTCTCTGTTTTTTCTATCTTTTCTGTTTCTTCAACCTCCTTAACTTCCTCAGCCTTTGTTTCCTCTATCCCCAAGTATCGGTTCAAATTGAGGTTCTTCTTAAAGTCTTCATGGAGCATCTTTCGCAAATCCTCTGCAATGCCTTCCACGCCATCCTCATGCGTGTATATCATTGCAGGTTTGCCGAATGGGTCGGTGTCCAACTTTGCCGTTGTATGGATAATGCGTTCCGGATGCTCCAGAAAGTAGTTGTTTGTCGGAATGCGGTTCTCGTCATTATAGACGGTATCAAGCAGGTTGTCGTCTCCTCGCAGCGACTCCTTTTGGGTATTTTTCTGCAGAATGATGAGGTCACTGCCCACTTCCGTATTGGCATTTTCCGTGAACAGGTTGTTGGGAAGACGAATCGCTGACACGAGATCTGCATGATAGAGCATCATAAAACGCGCGGCACTGTTGTTTTTGGCATTCAATACGCCTTGTGAGGTGATGAAGGCAACCAACCCACCATCCCTTACCGTATCAAGAGCCTTGACAAAGAAGTAGTTGTGTATGCGTCTGGTAACAAGTGCCCTCATGCCTTTCATGGCTGTATAAGACGGATCAAATACGGCAACATCGCCAAACGGAATATTTGAGATGGCGAGGTCGAAGTAGTCATTGAAAGGCTTTTCTATCTTCTCGAATCCCTCTATGCGCACTTTCTGCTCCGGGTGCAGATGGCGTAGTATCTTTCCCGTAAGCAGGTCTTTTTCAAATGCCATAATGTCTGCCTTGGGATTGTTATCCAAGACGGAATCGACAAAGGCACCGATGCCTGCCGATGGTTCAAGCACCTTTTCGGGGATAATCTGATGCTCTTTCAACACATCCGTCAGAGCCTCTGTAACGGCTGACGGCGTGTAGAATGCCGTAAGGACGGACTGTTTCAGACTGTCCATCAACTGTTTGTACTCGCTTTCATTCTTGCTGTTTTCACGGATAAGTCTATGCAGCTCCACTGTTGGAGCAAACAATTCAAGGTCTGACTTTGCCCAATGGACGGCATCCGCCAGTTCCCTGGCAGGGTTCAGGATGCACTTCAATCCACCGAATCCGCAATAACGCTCCAGAAGGAGACGCTCACGGGCGGTCGGCGTGCGCTGTTCCCTGTCAAGGATGAATGCCGTCTCTATCGCCTTGATGTTGTCGTTCAGCCGTTGTTTTCTATTGTACGCCATTTGACTCTATGAAAAGGGCTACGGCTCCCGTCAACTCTGTATAGAGCTGGTCGTAGTCCGGTGACTGGGCAAAATCATCATCGGTGAGGTCGTAAATGGAATACACGTTGTCAACCAAAGGCAGGAGGTTCTTGACAAACGCTTCCTGGTCTTCTATAGCTACCTCCAGGGGAAACTCACGGTCAACAACATCATACAGGATGCTGTACTTGGAAAAGCGGAGACCTTTCAGCAATGCTGACATGGCAAGCTCTTGTGCCGCATCGGCAAAGAGGGCATCACGCCGTGCCTGCTCATATACTTCTGCGGCATGGTCTGCACGTTCGCGGATAAAGTCCGCATCGTTGGCTTGTGGAAAACGGTTCTCTCTGAGATGGTTCAAGAGGTACAGTCCGTAATAGGACAGTTCTGTCTGTGCCTGTTTCTTTCTGTTCATTTGTCTGTTGAATGGATTAAGTGGTGAATAATAAACCGTGGATGGCGGTTGATGTTTGTTGAAAGCAAGAAAAAGGCACTCGGTATCCCTCCGAGTGCCGCCACTTAATCCACAGTAAATAAAAGCATCCTGAATAAAGACACCATTTATGAACCATGTTTCGGTGGCAAAGGTACAAACTATTTCTTGTATCTCTTCACATTTCCTCGCTTTTCTGCTGTTTTGCGCTCTGCAAAGACGAATTTCGTGTTGAAATTCTCGTCAAAGGCTATGGCTGCGGAGAATGATTTGCCTTGCTTGCTGGTGAAACCATTGAGCGTTCTGGTCTTGCCCTTGGTGAGCAAGTCGGTGATGTCGGAATCAGTGAGCAACTTTCCTGCTATCAGCTTGAACACAGGCATACCGCACTCCTTGTTGCTGCATCTTACTACCTTTCCGAAGAACTGCATGGTCCCTTGCTTGCACTTCGGACATTGGCAACAGGAATCCTTGTGGCTGAAAAGTCTGTCACAACCTAACAATTCCGCAGTGATTTCACGGGTATAGCCTTCGATACTATGGGTGAACCCGTCTGCACTTGCTTCACCTCGTTCAATCTTGGCAAGTTCCGCCTCCCATTTGCCCGTCATCTCCACATTGGCAATCGCCATGTTCTTCACCACGGAATGCAGGGCGAGTCCTTTTTCCGTCGGCACAAGTTTCTTCTGCTGGCGCACCATATACTCTCGTTTGAGTAGGGTTTCGATGATGGCGGCACGTGTGGCAGGTGTGCCAATACCGCTGTCCTTCATTGCCTGGCGCATCGTATCATCTTCTATCTCTTTGCCTGCGGTCTCCATTGCTGCAAGCAATGTGGATTCCGTATGCAATGGCTTCGGTTTGGTCTTGCCCTCCGTGATGGTGCAGCCAGAAAGAGTGACATGCTGTCCTTCTTGCCAGTTGGGAATGACTTGATCCTTGACCTCATTGTCTGTTGCGTCTGCATCCTTGTCCTGCCTGTTGTTCTTTTCCTTGAGCGACAACGCTCGCCAGCCTGTCTGTCGGATGATGGAGCCACTGATGCCAAACTCCACTTCATGATCCACTTGCGCCGATACTGATGTGATGTCCTTGATGCAGTCTGCCGAGAACGCTTCAATCATCCGGCACAATATCATGTCATAAACGATCTTCTCGTCCTTGAAAAGACCAATGGCTGCATTTTCTGTGATGAGCAGGGCATGGTGATCGGTCACCTTGGCTGCATTCACGCAGTTCTTGCTGTAGTCCTCACTGCCAGGCAAGAGTTTCACTTTCTCTCCATATTCCGAATGATTCTCCAGATTCTTAAAGAGTTTGGGGAGGGTGGCAAATACATCATCCGAAATATAGCGGCTTGATGTTCTTGGATAGGTGATGAACTTTGCCTCGTAGAGTTTTTGGGCGATGGAGAGTGTATGCTCTGCCGTGAAGCCATGCTGGGAGTTGGCTTCTTTCTGCAAGGTGGTGAGGTCGTAAAGGAGCGGTGCCTTCTCCACCTTTCGCTTGGTTGCGACCTTTGTGATGATGGCAGAACCGGTATCTTTCACCTTATTATATATATCGGTTGCGGTGCCTTTGTCTGCCCATCGGTTGGCAGATGTGAACTTCAGTATATTGCCACTGTCTGCATCAACCACACCGAAGTGTACCTGCCAGAACGGTTTCGACTCGAAACGCTTGTGTTCCCAATAGCGTTCGCACACCATGCCAAGGGTCGGAGTCTGCACACGACCTACGGAATAGGTGCCACGTCCTGCTGCTATCGTCAGGGCTTGTGTGCCGTTGATGCCGACGAGCCAGTCTGCTTCGCTTCTTGCCTTGGCTGCATGATAGAGATTGTCATACTCCTTGCCATCCCTGAGGTTCAGAAGTCCCTCACGGATGGCGGTGTCCGTAAGCGAACTGATCCAGAGACGGTCGAAAGGTTTCCTGCAACCGAGATACGCATAGAGGTATCGGAAAATCAACTCTCCCTCACGTCCGGCATCGGTTGCTACGATAATGCGCTCACTGCTGTCAAACAGCTTGCCGATAATTTTAATCTGGGCAAGCACACCTGCATCTGGTTTGTAGCCGTTCTCAGTCTTGACTTGTCGGGGAACAAGAACGAACGGGTCGGGAATCACAGGCAGATTCTCCGCATGAAATCCCTTCATGCCGTAGGTTTCCGGCATGGCTGGCTGCACTAAATGTCCGAATGCCCATGTCACATAATAGCCATTGCCCTGCATATAGCCTTCCTCACGCTTGTCAGCTCCTACAATGTGGGCGATTTCCTTGGCTACGCTTGGTTTCTCTGCGATGATTGTCTTCATTGTCTGTTGTTTTTGTGACATCCGCAACCGTGGGATAGACGGTCGCAGATGTCGGTTGTTATAATGGATAATTAACTCTGTGGATCAAGTGGCGGCAACTACATCTTCACGCTTCTTGCCTTTCTCTTTGGCTTCTGTTCCTCGGCGTTCTGTTCCTTCTGCTGCTTTTCGTTCTTTGGCGCAGACTGTCCCGGACTCAGCGGCTCCTTGGTGTGCTTGGTCACCTCATGGGTCTTGCCCTGCTCGTTGACGGCGTCTTGTACCTTGTTCTCGTTGGTCGGAATCAGTTCCTTCGCCTGTTTGAGGTCTGGATTGTTGCGGTAGGAACGTGGCTGCATCTTGTCGAAGTCGAACTTCACATAGGCGGTATAGGTACCGCTACCGTTCTTGTTGGGCACTTCCTTGATCTCGATGGTCTTGCCTGCCACATAGTCGTCCTTCTGCTGCTCGGTCAGTTCCTTCTTGAAATAGGTGTTGAGTCGGCGGATGGTCCCGTCCTCATTGAGCCAGTGGTTGGGATCTTGCTGCTTCTTCTGACCGCCCGCATCACCTTCTGCCTTCTGCTCCTGCTTGTCAGCGGTTTGCTTCTTGTCTCCATTCTGTTTCTGACCTTGCGCCTGTCTTGTGCTGCCAGGCACGAACTCCACGCCACGCTGTTCCACATTCACCTGCAGCAGCGGTGTAAACTTGCGCCCGTTGGCAAGCTCAATCTCCTTGCGAAGCGGAATACCTGAGTAGAGTACTCTCTTGTCGTCCTTGGTAATAGGTGTCTTGCCGATGGTATCGGGTATGCGCACCTTGTTGGTAGGGATGTCAACTATCTCATTGGTGAGACGGTCGATACTGATGAAATGAGGACGCAGCTCACCTGTATTCTTGTCGGGGAAATCCACAACCTTTCCGAGGTTACCGTTCTGCAACAGGTTCTTCTTGTCCTCTGGAGTGAAGGTATAGCCTTTGTAAGCGACATCGAGTTTTGGCTCGTTGCGCACGAAATGCGGCACGAGTTGCAACTGGTCGTTATCGTCCTTGCGGAATGACAGACGGGCCTGTATCTCTATCTGTTCACCGCCGAAGATCGGCTTCACAATCACAAGCCCCGTCTTGCCGTAGTTGAGCAGGGCTTTCATATCCTTCTCATTCATACTGTTAAAGTCTATGCCATATTTGGCACCAAGTTCCTGCAGGTTCACATCGTTACCACTAATGAGGTTCTGCTTTACACCCGGAGCGGTCTGTGCCTGCTGTTCGGTTGCGGTCTGTTCTGGTTTCTGTTCCATGTCGTTCTCTTTTTCGTTGGTTTGTTCAGATGATACATTCTCTTTTTCTGTGTTAGCTTGTGTCTTGGACGCATCGTCCGATGATGCGGTTTCTTTCGCCTGACCTTCCGATTGCTTTGCCTCTTTCTCATAATTGGAGGTGTCAACCTTGTGGGCGGAAAGAATCTCCTTGTTAGCCTCCGAATCTTTCAGCAACTCCTTCATCACGCCAAGCAGGTTTTCCACCTGGTCTGCCGCGATGCGGTAGAATCCGAATCGGCTTGGCTCCTTGCACTGGCGGAAGAAGTTTCTAAAGAAACTGTCCATCAGGTCACTGTTGCGGTCAAAACGCAGGAAGTCGGACGTGTTCTCCGCCTTGGCGGGCGCTCGCTTCGGTGTGCCGTCCCTGCTGAGTCCGGCGACGACGCTGATCTCGCCCGTCTTCTCGTCACGGACTACCAGCACGTCCTGTTCATCACTCTTTTTCTTTTGTACCATAATTGTAAATGTTTAATGGTGAATACTGTTGTTATTTGAATTTCTGATGAATGCGAGTCAAGTAATGCTCCACATTCTCTTTCTTGAATTCTTTTACATTATTCTCTACAAACTGCATCACATCCTCTTCCGTGTAGTATGTTTTCTGCCCCAAACGCTTGTAGGGAAGCACTCCCAGACTGCGATAGCGTTGAAGGGAACGAGGGGAGATTTGAAATAAGAGGCAGAGATCTTGGTTGTCGAGCAATTTTTCATTGATGGCAGAACCTCCTTTTTGCTCCGTCTCTCGTTCGTGTCTCAACATCAGCATGTCGTAGATGCCGTCTATCTTTTTGTGTAGGTCATGGAGATATAACTCCAGTTTTCTCAATGTTCCATCTTCCATGCTCATGTTTCCTTTGCTATTGTTCGTTCCTCAACCATTCTTTCAATGGCTTCAACTTGGTATCGGCATTGATTGCCAATTTTAATAAAATCAATGCGGTTCTCTGAACGCATTCGCTGCAAGGTGCGCTTGCTCACACCAAGCATCTTAGCTGCATCGTCATTGGTCAACATCGGCTTCAATCCCTTACCCGTTAAGTTCTCTTGAAATGCCATTTTTGCCAATCGCACGTACTGGACTATTTCTGTCAACTGTTCTGTCAGCTTTTTGAAGGCTGCACTTTCCATTGTTATTACTTCCATTCTAATTCCGTTTGAAATGTTATATAATTCGTTGTTTTGATTTCTCGGCGGCAAAATTAACCATTTGCGAAATACCCGTTTAACAACTCATTAATGACCCACGTATAATTTTCTTGATTTTTCTTGCCAAGCGGTCGGCAAACCCCAGAAAAGCACTGCCACAGTTATTCATTTTCATTGTTTTTCAACATACACACATTAACTTTGCACCCGAATTTGTTGAACCAATAAAACAGAGAATATGGAAGTAGTAACAATGGAAAAGAAGGCATTCGACTTGATGATGGCAAGATACGATGCCTTGGTAAAGAAAGTGGAGTTGCTGAAGCATAAGGCTAACGGCAAGCGTCTGAACAAATGGCTTACAGGTCATGAGGTCTGCCAGCAACTTCGCATCAGCCAGCGCACCTTACAAAAACTTCGTGACCGCCGTTTCTTGGGGCATACCCAGATAGGTCGCCAATTCTATTACTGCCCCGAAGAGGTCAAAGCCATCGTTCCGCTTATCGCCAGAATCAAATCGGTATAGCATAAAGCCAAACTCGCCCAAGGCAAAGCTGAAAACTTCACCCTGGGCGAGCCAACACATCTTATATTCACCACTTAATCCAAATTGTAAACAATGAACATGAACCAACTTCTTACGCATGAGAGCAAGTCGATAGACACCGCCATGCAATCCTTGAAGAAAGCCAACAACTGGCTATCCTCATTCATCGAGTCCTACAGCCCACCTTTGGACGGGGAGCGATACCTCACCGACAAGGAACTCTCCGAGTTCCTGAAGCTTAGTCGCCGCACCTTGCAGGAATATCGCAAACAAGGCATCTTGCCCTACATTATATTATGTGGCAAGACCCTCTATCCGGAATCCGAGATACAAGCACTTCTCACTGGTAATTACCGCAAGCCGATAATCGACGGCACTGTTTCACAAGGGGAGGGTACTGCTTCATAATAGCGAAACAAAAATAGCGTACAGGGTACAACGACAAAAATCGTTTCCCCCTGTACGCTATTATATTATAAAGGTGTAGGAATCTTATTAAAAAGATGAGAGATTCTAACTTGCACCTCTTGGCATCGTTCCGTTCATCACAATAATCATCGGATACTCATGTTTTACTTGCTCTACTTGGCAATCCTTGCGGTTCACAACCTTACTGATAAACCATTGTCTGAACAACAAGGCTTGGTATGTATCCATTTGAAGTGCTATGGCGATAATCACTTCCATATCATAGACATGCGCAGAATATCCATTTTCAAGTTTGATGTATTGAGAATGCTGGAAGTCTTTCAGCACACTTTGTTTCCAAATGCGCTTGATGGTATTCTTCACTGCTGTCCCTGTTACATTCAACAGTTCGGCAATCTCCCAAACTGTCATCCACACCTCACCATGATGTGGGGCGTAGATGACCATATCTTCTTGTATTGTTATCACTTGTCGTTTCATACTCTGCCATTTATAGTGTTAGTATTATCGTTGCTAACATTTCCAAACGTGAATTCCTCAATGTTATTAATCTGCTGAGACAACTTTTCCACGTCTTTGCTCAATTTCTCCTTGGTAATTTTGGCATACACCTGGGTTGTCTTTATGTTCTTGTGACCAAGCATTGAACTCACGGTTTCTATTGGGACTCCGTTGGAGAGGCAAACCGAGGTTGCGAACGAATGACGGCTCATGTGCCAGGACAGCGGCTTGGTGATACCACATTTCTTTCCCAGTCTTTTGAGCGAATCCATACAACTTTGGTAGTTGGGTACTGGAAATACCCTGCCGTCTTCACACAATCCACGGTATTTTTCCATAATCTGCTTGGGATAATCAAGCAACTTGATGTTGGCTTCCGTTCCAGTCTTCTGTCGATGGATAACGATCCATTCACCTTCATCGAAAAATTCCTTGATGTTCTCTTCCTTCAAGTTGTACAGATCAATGAAAGCGAGACCTGTAAAACAGCAGAACAGGAACAAGTCACGCACCATACTCATCTTCTTTCTAGTGATAGGTGTTTCCATCAACAGATGAATCTCTTCTTTGCTCAGAAACTCTCTTGTGGTCTCTTCTTCCTTGTACTCATATCGTCTGAATGGGTCTTTTACGAGCCATTCATTATCTATGGCACGGAATACCATTGCACGGAGATTGCGGACAAACACCATCGCAGAGTTTATCTTCAAGTGCTTGTCGGTTCTGAGAAAAGTCTCGTAGTCTGTGATAAAAGGCAGCGATAACTCTTTCAGAGCAATATCCTTCACATGGTAATGCGTCTGCAAGAACTCGCCCACATAGGCACACCCGATTCTATACTTCGTGTATGTACTCAAAGCCTTCATACCAGCCTTATATTGCTTTTCCATTTCATCACGGCTTTGAGAATAGACTTTCATCAGTGTATGGCAACGATACTCCAAGCCAAGAAAGGCGTTCTTCACCTTGTCGGCAGTGACGAAGTTGTCCCTGTCCATAATCTCCTGATAATGCTTACTGATACTCACACGCATCTTGTCCAATTTGCGGTTCACTTCCAAGGCCTGCATACTCTTACCTATCATGCGTCCGCCCTTGGTGTCCCACAAATCTGGATTGGCAGTTGTCTTGCAACTGAACTGCGCCTGTGTTCCGTCCACTGTGATACGTCCCATAACTGGAACAGTACCGTCTTTCTTTACTACCTGTCTTTTGAGGTAGAAGATAATTGAAAATGTACTCTTCATAACGTCATTCTTTTTTGCGTTCAAAATTAATACATGAAGAGTCTTTTCTTGCTACGCATTTCACGGCAGAACACGGCAAATTTGGTTCGTAACCAAAAATCTTACGTTACTCATCAGTAACTCACTATAAATCAGAGTATTCAAATTCAATTCGTAACCTTCCTCATTCTTCCGAACCTTAACATTCCCCATTTGGGGTATAGGTTACGGATAGGTAACGTTCCTCTGTCTCATCTTGTCGTATTCCCGTCTTCGTCTGTCCTCGCCACTTTTAACCAAAATGAGGAAAGTAACTGATAACCAGTAAACTTTCCTCATTCTTCTCTCAAACACTTTTTATATGTACTTTCCGCGGAGGAAAGTAACAGCATCCACCATTTTTCTCTGGTTCCCTCGAATTTCACCAACGTTTCCAAAGCCGGCGCCGCAACATCCATACGCTCCCCTTTCCTAGGCATATAATACAGTTTATGCGTACGGATATCATGATACCATTCGCCCGGTTTATCCAGAAGAGGCAGCGCATTTGAGATAAAGAAAGGAGAATTGTGCTCACAATTATACATAGGTGAAGGCCAAGGACGTTCAAACTGAATCTTAGCCTCAGGATCGTGGAAAGATATGGCAGCAGAATCGCCCTGAATACGGATGTTTCTGATGCGCAGATAACTTACCTCCCACATCTGATGCAGCGTCATCTCTGCATATCTTGCATCCGGTCGGATGATGCTGTTACCCGCCTTATCCTTAGCACCCGTCAGAAGCTGACGAACAGCAGAAGCCGGAACCCAGATGACGCGTTTCTTCTTGTCTACCCATCTGATGCGCGGCATCTGATTGAAATCACTCACGCCACGTGCCCTATCAGCCCGCGAGTGATTCACCCAGAGATGTCGGAAATTCATAGGACATCCATTGAAATCAGGCACATCAGCCACCAAATATCTGCCCTGTTTCTTCCATCCGGTAACAGGTACGGATCCTGTAAGTACCGTACCTGCCGAATGCTTTACCGAAGGCGTTCCCTCAAAACAGAGATGACTGTCTTCCGGACGGAGCACCAGAGGTTCATAGAGTCGGTATTGCCCCGCCTGCATTTTAACTACTACCGAATCTGCCTGTCCCAATCTTCTCATCTCGCGAGCCTTGCGAACCGCATCAGCGAGAGAAGAATCTGGTGATACTTGCACATAGCCTATCTTCTTATTTTCTGCAGAGAGAGCGAGGCTGAAGCCCAGCATTCCCAGCAATAGGATTCTTCTTAATTTCATAACTAAAAAAAATTATTTTCTAACTGAAAGCCAAACCGACATTTCCACATCACTACCCCGATTATCCCAGGCATAATAAGGAATGAGCGTAACATTTACTTTTTTCTGGGCAGGAGCAAGTGTACGGTAAAGCTGGTTCTTCTGCCAGGATGCTGCAGTTCCCTTTTCAACAAGCAGCGCCTCCCCCTGGAGCGCAACAAACTCGTGACCGTCGATCGTCTTTTTTACTTCAGTCCATTGGATATCAGCAGGAATCACGATATCATTCACGCTTACCCTACCATACTTATCTTTGCAGGAAGCAGGAACAGAAGAAGCATCGATATCCACATTTTCCAAACAATAGACAATAGGTCCGCGCATCACGGCTATCTGGTTCTTATTCTCTTCAACCAAAGGGTTAGCCTCCACCAGACGAGGTTTCATATCAAATGTTCGTTCTACGAGGGTTCCCTTCTTCCAACCAGTCTGTCTGCCTTTTGAATCAGTAGCAGAAATCGCCTCATATCTACCCTCTCCCGGCACGCGGAGCATCAAGGTTCTGATATTCTTAGCCTTGTTGATGCGAATGGAAACCTTGCCATCATAAGGATAACCTGAAGTCATCTCCATATCAACATCCTTTGTTTTCAGATGATTATCACCATACATGTTCACCCACAAAGTATCCCCTTTCACGGCATAAGCATACTCCTGCGCTTCGCAAAGTGCACGAAGGGTGTTAGGTGGACAGCAGAAGCAACTGATATACTTCTGGCGGGTTTTCGGCCAGCGCATCACATAAGGGAAATCGCCCGTACGGCGCAGGGCCTGAGTATAGAAATATCGGGTACCATCGAGCGAAATGCCCGGCAAGACTCCATTCAGGAGTTCGTTTTCTACCATATCCATATAGCGGGCATCAGCTGTGGTTTCGAGCATACGCCAGGATAAGAAGATATTACCAATCTGCGCACAGGTTTCATTATGCGAAGTCTCGTTTGGCAACTGATATGCTCTGCCGTATGCCTGGTGAATCTGCTGAATGCTAGGCTGATCGTAAGTGGTTCCATCAGGTGACACACCATCATAGAGGGCACCGCATCCACCTGTGATATAAATCTTGCGATAGGTGATATCATCCCAGATACTGGACAGATTCTTCATGAGTTGCTTCTCGCCTGTTTCGGCATAGAGATCAGCTACACCCGCATAGAGATAGTTGGCTCTCACCGCATGCCCCATCGCCTCATATTGCTCACGGAAAGGATGGCGATCCTGATTGTGATCTTCACCATTCTTCACTTCATCACGAATGGCTATCAATCCCTCTGCCAGTTCCAGATAACGCTTGTCACCGGTAGCACGGTACATCTCTGAAGCTGCCATATAATGAGAAGGACAGATTGCATTGCGCGCCAACTCATCGCGCTGGTTCTTCAGAAAATCATAGAGAAAATCGGCTGCCTTGAGTGCACAGTTGAAGAGAGTCTTCTTGCCTGTGGCACGCCAATGTACGATACCGGCAGTCATCAGATGTCCCAGATTATAGGTTTCGAAGTTGAGACGGCTGGCAAAGGCTCCTTTCTCATCTTTTCCTCCTACTGTGATACCGATTTCGGCTTCATCTTTCCGGTCTTTGAGAGCATGCGTATCGATGCCCTTATGGCGCTCATCTATCACCACAGGGGTATGGATATAACCATCGGCACGCTGTGCCTTAGCTACTTCGGCAATAAAGCGATCCATCAGGGCATCTAGTTTCTGATCATGGGTTACTGCATAAACCGAAGCACATGCCTCAAGCCATTTATACATATCGCCATCATGAAAAGGAGGTCCCCAATGTTCGCCTTCAGCATCGCCCGCCGCAATCTCGAAATTACGGAAGCCGTGCGATACCTCGGGTGTATCCCAGGTTTTCCACATATCCCAAAGCGAGGTTTCTGAAAAGACCTTGAATCGGCCACCCCAAAAACCGCCTGTCCAACGGGTACTTCCCAAAGGCATATTTACCATTCGGGCTTCCTTGCTGTGGCTCATATCTACCAGTCCATTGTGCTGTGCCATGACTGGGGAGGTAAAGGCAGAAAAAGCAAGAAGACCTGCCATCATCCACTTTCTGCTGTAGTTTGCTGTCATCATTATTGTTATTCGTTTAGTTTTTAATTTAGTTTTAAGACGAAAAAAGGGATGATTTTGTAATCACCCCTTTTTATTTATTATGTATTGTTTCTGCGGATTCATTACCGGCGATGAACAGCATTCTAATTGATGATAATACCGCCATCTGGCTGAATCACAACCTTTGCCTTACCATTCTTGCCTACTTTCAAGGTCTTCTTTACCGAAGTGTAGAACTTCTCACCCTGTTTCTTTGGCTGGTCGGTAAGATATTCCACAGTCTTGCCAGCGAACATAGGCAGATTGAGGGTCAGGGTGAGCGGCTTGTCTGTAGCATTCAAACCACCGACAATCCATTTTCCGTTATTGATTGCTGCACCAGAGCCGTTCTCTTGAGACGCCTTACGGGCTACAACCGCATACTTCGTAGGATATCCTGCGATAAACTTCACATCGTCCCATGCTGTAGGCAAGCCCTTCAACCAGTCCAATTCCCATTGAGGAACATCCTGAAGATTGTTAGGATAGAGACAAACACAGTTTACGCTGCTCTGATTGGTGATAGCGGTTGCCATCTCGAAGACATCACTTGTATAGCGCTGATGGCGGCTCTTGTTATCTCTTGAAAGATATTTGTTCATCATCACGCCACCCCAGTCGAAGCTGGCTACAGCATTTCTTGAGAACGGATGCATCGTCATCTCGAAAGCCTCCTTTTTGGCATGATAATCGGTGAAATATACATTCTCTGAAGCCAATGCTGCCTCGCTGGAAACATAGTTAGGATACATGCGCTCCCAACCTCTAGGCATGGTACAACCGTGGAAGATCACCTCCAGACCATAATCGTTGGCATCGCTCAGAATATCTTCGTAGAGTTTCATCGTCTCCTGCTTGTCACCACCGAAGAAATCAACTTTGATTCCCACAATACCTATCTTCTTCATCCAAGCCATCTCCTTCTTGCGGGCGATGGAATTGTTCATAATCTGACGTGGAGTCTGTGGAGCATCATTCTCGAAACCATTCGAATTATACCAGAGCATCAGACTAACCTGCTTGCTCTTGGCATACTGAGCCAATTTCTCAATCTTGTCACGACCGATGCGCTGGTCCCACCAGTTGTCTACGAGGATAGCCTCATAGCCCTGAGCCGCAGCAACATCTATCATCTTCACCTGGTCATCATAGTTGATACTCTCATCCTGCCAGATCAGCCAGCTCCAGGTATAGCGTGAAGGCTTATACTGCTGAGTTGGCTCATACAGAGGTTCTACCACATCGTAAGGGATGGTAGTTTCTACTATAGGAGCCAATGTGGTGCCAACGGTAATGGTACGCCATGGTGTTTCGCCCGGCAAAGGTATACCGGCATATTCTGAACCGATTCCGTTGTTTTCACCTTTCTGAGGGAAAGCTACCGTATATCCCTTCGCTGCATCATAATCAGAAAGTCTGCTGGCTGGATATGCACTCGATACTCCTGTTTCGCTGACCAATGCCCAACCGTCATTACCCACCTTGAAGAGACAAGGGAAGGTATAGCCCACACCAAACTGCGACTTCTTTGTCATCGGAGCATTCGGAGTATATTCTTCTTCGTAAGATGGTTTGGTTCGTTCCCAACCAGTCATCGGACCGATTTGAGGGCAGAGGAAAGTGGTGGTCTGCTCAGGGAAATTGAAACCGCTCACCTCATTATATATAATCACCGACTTAGGGTTATTCTTCTTCGGACGGATCATCTCATATTTGTAGGCAACATCGTTGTTGCTTACATGGAGATGCAAGGTCATGGAATCCTTCTTGGCATTGAGGAATCCGATGGTAGCCTCATAAACATCCTTTTCGATGTGGCTTTTCTTGATACGGGTCATGTCGTAAGAAAGATGCTTCTCTGTTCCTTTCATCGCACCCATGGTAAGATGCTGGGAGAAGTCGCCATAGTTGGCTACCAGTCCCAAGGCAGAAGGTTTAAGCATCTGCTTGCCATTCAGCTCTACCGAATAGAAAGCCTTTCCGTCTACACATTCCACCTTGACCGCCAATCTGCCGTCAGGTGAACTTACTTTATAATTGTTGGCTTTCGCACAAACCGTGCCGAGCAACAAAATACTAGCAATACAAACTTTTTGCTTCATTTTCATTTTATTGTTAGGTTGATTTATAATCTTCTCTATGATGCTACAGCAGTATAGCCGGCATACTACTCCAGTTACTGCTGCATACAACAAAACCGCATGCAAAGATAAGTTATTTTGCAGAGAAAAGAGTATACTTTTTGTTCAAAAAGCATCCATTTTCGTAAAATCTAACGAAAAAGAGACAAAAACGAGGAAAAATAAATGGTAAGAAAAGCCTTTAGATGAGAAGAAAACAAAAAGCCCCGACATCGCGTCGAGGCCTTTGAAGTTTTTGAATGTTTCAGCAGTTTGTGTTTTTTATGTAGTTATGATTTTATCGTTTTTGAAAATCAATTCTTTTTCTGGGTGCAAAATTAAGACAAATATTGATATAAATCAAATAAATCTCGATTTTTTATGCAAAAAACCACGTAAACGTTTACAATTTTTGCGCATCAAAAAGACCATTTGTGAGCTGTTGTGGCTAAAATACAGCTATGCATTTTGTGTCTTTTGAATATTTTCTGCCACATTAATAAAAAAGTTAAAATATTGATGCTATATTTTGTTTTCTCTGTATTTTACACTATCTTTGCACTATCTTTTCACATTATTATATAGATAAAGAAAATAGATGAAAGAATTTGTAATATCAGAAGTCAAGGCGGAAACCGCTGTACTCGTGGGTCTGATTACCAAGACACAGGACGAAGCCAAGACAAAAGAATATCTCGACGAGCTGGAATTTCTTGCCGATACTGCGGGGGCTGTCACCGTAAAGCGATTCACGCAGAAGGTGGTTTCTCCTAACCAGACCACCTATGTGGGTAAGGGTAAACTCGAAGAAATCAAAGAATATATCAAAAACGAAGAAGAGGAAGATAGAGAAGTAGGTATGGTCATCTTTGATGATGAGCTTTCTGCCAAACAGATCCGTAACATCGAACAGGAACTGCAGGTGAAGATTCTGGACCGCACCTCACTCATCCTCGATATCTTCGCCATGCGTGCGCAAACCGCTGCGGCTAAAACCCAGGTAGAGTTGGCGCAATACCGCTATATGCTCCCTCGTCTGCAAAGACTCTGGACTCACCTGGAACGACAGGGTGGTGGTTCAGGATCGGGTGGCGGTAAGGGATCTGTTGGTCTGCGTGGACCGGGTGAGACCCAGCTCGAGATGGACCGCCGTATCATCCTCGGCAGAATGAGTCTCCTCAAAGAGCGACTGGCAGAAATCGACAAGCAGAAGACTACACAGCGAAAAAACAGAGGCAGAATGGTGCGCGTGGCACTGGTGGGCTATACCAACGTAGGTAAATCTACCATCATGAATCTGCTCAGCAAGAGCGAGGTGTTTGCAGAGAACAAACTCTTTGCCACCCTCGACACCACCGTACGCAAGGTGGTGGTAGACAACCTGCCGTTCCTCCTTGCCGATACCGTAGGATTCATCCGCAAATTGCCAACCGACCTGGTCGATTCATTCAAGAGTACCCTTGACGAGACACGCGAGGCCGACCTCCTTCTGCACGTAGTAGACATCTCACATCCCGACTTCGAAGAGCAGATCCAGGTAGTAGAGAATACGCTCAAGGAACTGGATTGCGCCGATAAGCCATCGATGATTATCTTCAACAAGATAGACAACTACTCATGGGTAGAAAAAGAGGAAGACGACCTCACACCGATGGAGAAAGAGAACATTCCGTTGGAAGACCTGAAGAAGACCTGGATGGCAAAACTCAATGAGGACTGCCTCTTCATCTCAGCAAAGAACAAGGAGAACATCGACGAATTCCGAGAGATACTCTACAAGAAAGTAAGAGAGTTGCACGTACAGAAGTATCCATACAACGACTTCCTGTACCAGGATTATGAGTAAGAACATAAATATCAATAACAAGTAAGTTATGAATGATTACAGACCTTTAACCACCGAGGAAATCGAGGTGCTTAAACATAACGACTGCTGGGCCGAAGACTGGACCTCAGTCAATGTATCAGAAGATTTCAAGCCCAACTTCATGCACCGCGTGATGCTCTATGGCGAAATAAACATCGGATCCTTCAACAAGAACGTGGAGGTGAGCCAGGGCTTCGTAAAGCATTCAGGCATCAACAATGCCACCTTGCGCAATGTAACCATAGGCGATGACTGTCTGATAGAAAACGTAGGCAATTTCATCAACAACTATACCATTGGCGATGATTGCTACATCTCAAACATCTCGACCCTGGAAACCACCGAGGGAGCTACTTACGGCGAAGGAAATCTTGTGAGCGTACTCAACGAGGTGGGCGAAGGCAACGTAATCCTCTTCAGTGATCTAAACAGCCAGCTGGCAGCCTTCATGGTGAAGTATTTCCCTGACAAGGAAATGAAGGAGAAAATACGCCAGCTCATCAAGACCGACATCGACAACAAGATGCCGGATCGGGGCCAGATTGGCAACAATGTGAAGATCATCAATACCAAGGAGATTACCAACTGCGTAATCAATGATTACTGCGAAGTGAACGGTGCTTCCCGTCTGAGCGACTGTACGCTATTGGGCTCTGTGCATGGCAACGTATATATCGGCACAGGCGTTATTACAGAAAACAGCATCATCGCTGAAGGCGCCAGCGTCATCAACAGCGTAAAGATACAGGATTGCTTCGTAGGCGAAGCCTGCCAGCTGTCTAACGGCTTTACCGCATCAGCCTCCGTATTCTTCGCCAACTCCTATATGAGCAATGGCGAGGCTTGTGCAGCCTTCTGCGGTCCTTTCACCGCTTCTCATCATAAGAGCAGTCTGCTTATCGGAGGCATGTTCTCTTTCTATAACGCCGGTTCTGCCACCAACTTCAGCAACCATGCCTACAAGATGGGCCCTATGCACTGGGGCATTCTGGAGCGCGGTTCCAAGACAGCCAGCGGTGCTTATCTCCTGATGCCAGCCACTCTGGGTTCCTTCTCAGTATGCTTCGGCAAGCTGATGCATCACCCTAACACCCGCAACCTGCCTTTCGCCTACCTCATTGCCGATGGCGACAAGATGTTCCTCATCCCGGGCAGAAACATCACTACCGTAGGTCTGTACCGCGACATCAAGAAATGGCCTAAGCGTGATCTCCGTGCTATGGAGAACCGCAAGAGCATCGTCAACTTCGACTGGCTTTCACCTTATTCTGTTGGCGAGATTCTGAAGGGTAAGAAGATTCTTGAAAACCTGCGCGAGGTAACGGGTGATAATGTTTCGCAGTATCTCTATCACGAATATATCATACCGGCTTCATCGCTCCACAAGGGCATCAAATATTATGATATCGCCCTCCGCATCTACATGGGTGCCGTATTGAAGCGTGTACTGAAGCGCGACCCAGCCATCACTCCTCCAGCCAGCCATGTCGGCGTGGGCGATTGGGATGATCTTTCGGGACTCCTACTCCCGGTTTCTGAAGAAGAAGGCATCGTTAGGGATGTGAAGGAAGGAACTATCGAGAATATAGAACAGTTGCTCGACCGGTTTGAAGAAATCAATGCCAACTATCGCGACTACCAGTGGGCATGGACCTACCAGATGATCTGCGATTACTACGGCATCAGTGACATCACACTCGAAGATGCCAACCGCATACACGAAGATTATATCAAGGCACGCCGCTCATGGATAGCAGAAATCCGAAAGGATGCTGAGAAAGAATTTGCCATGGGCGATGTGGAGGAAGAGGTTTTCCGCAACTTCGTCGACAGCCTCGACCAGGAAATAGAATACGAGAATTAATTAGACTTGAATATTTCAACAGTTTAAAATAACAAAAAACATTATGGCAAAAACTCCAGATTTTAAGTATGCTCCAATGTTCCAGATTGGAGAGGACAAGACAGAGTATCGCCTTATCTCTAAGGAAGGCGTAAGTACAGCAGAGTTCGAGGGTAAGACTATCCTCAAGGTTTCTAAGGAAGCTCTTACTTTGCTGGCACAGCAGGGTTTCCACGACGTAGAGTTCAAGCTCCGTCGTGAGCACAACCTCCAGGTAGCTAAGATTCTCAGCGACCCAGAGGCTTCTGAGAACGACAAGTACGTAGCTCTCCAGTTCCTTCGCAATGCAGAGACTGCCGTGAAGGGCATCCTCCCATTCTGCCAGGATACAGGTACTGCTATCATCCACGGTGAGAAAGGCCAGCGCGTATGGACCGACTTCGAGGATGAAGAGGCTTTGAGCCTGGGTGTTTACAACACCTTTACACAGGACAACCTCCGTTATTCTCAGAACGCTCCTCTCAACATGTATGATGAGGTGAACACCCGTTGCAACCTTCCTGCTCAGATTGATATCGAGGCTACAGAGGGCGACGAGTACCGCTTCGTGATGGTAGCTAAGGGTGGTGGCTCTGCCAACAAAACCTACTTCTACCCAATGACCAAGGCTACTATCCAGAACGAGGGCACATTGCTCCCATTCCTCGTAGAGAAGATGAAGAGTCTGGGTACAGCAGCATGTCCTCCTTACCACATCGCCTTCGTTATCGGTGGTACTTCAGCTGAGAAGAACCTCCTCACCGTGAAGTTGGCTTCTATCAAGTACTACGATGAGTTGCCTACAACAGGTGATGAGACGGGTCGTGCTTTCCGTGACATCGACTTGGAGAACAAGCTCCTCGAAGAGGCTCACAAGATTGGCTTGGGTGCACAGTTCGGCGGTAAGTATCTCGCTCACGATATCCGCGTGATCCGTTTGCCACGTCATGGTGCAAGCTGCCCTATCGGTATGGGTGTAAGCTGCTCTGCCGACCGTAACATCAAGGCTAAGATCAACAAGGACGGTATCTGGTTGGAGAAGATGGATGAGAACCCAACAGAGTTGATTCCTGAGGAGCTCCGTAACCCAGGTGAGGGTACCAAGGGTATCGAGATTGACCTCGACAAGGGTATCGACGCAGTTCGTGCTGAGTTGAGCAAGTATCCTGTAAGCACCCGTGTTAACTTGAAGGGTACCATCATCGTGGCTCGTGACATCGCTCACGCTAAGCTCAAGGCTCGTCTGGATGCAGGCGAGGAGATGCCAGAGTACTTCAAGAATCACCCTATCCTCTATGCTGGTCCAGCCAAGACTCCAGAGGGTTATCCATGTGGCTCTATGGGACCTACCACAGCCAACCGTATGGACCCATACGTAGATGAGTTCCAGGATCATGGCGCTAGCCTTGTAATGATTGCCAAGGGTAACCGTGGCGATATTGTTACAGAGGCTTGCAAGAAGCATGGTGGTTTCTACCTCGGTACTATCGGTGGTGTAGCTGCCGTTCTCTCTAAGAGTTCTATCAAGAGCATCGAGTGCGTAGAGTACCCAGAGCTCGGTATGGAGGCTATCTGGAAGATTACCGTAGAGGACTTCCCTGCATTCATCCTCGTAGATGATAAGGGCAACGACTTCTTCAAGCAGTTGAAGCCTTGGACTCCTTGCAAGGAATGCCAGAAGTAAATGATACAGAAATCATGAATCGGGTAGGAGGTAAATGTTACTCATAAGAGGCATTTACCTCCTACTTTCGCA